>Ga0081455_10001623_pt1 | contig 27460 bp, 19 predicted proteins | sample TabmetS3T2R1_FD_70207 | JGI IMG/M metagenome (GOLD analysis project Ga0081455, IMG submission 70207) | Tabebuia heterophylla rhizosphere microbial communities from the University of Puerto Rico - S3T2R1 | ecosystem: Host-associated > Plants > Roots > Rhizosphere ...
ACGATTTCTTTTATCGAGGGGTGCTGACTGAGTATAGCTTCGATCTCGCCTAGCTCGATCCGGTGACCCCGGATTTTTACTTGATTGTCGCTTCGCGCAAGAAACTCGATGTTGCCATCGGGCCGGCGGCGAGCACGATCACCAGTTCGATAAAGCCGCGACTCAGGATCGTCGCCGAACGGGTTATGAATGAATCGCTCCGCTGTTAGCTCCTCGCGATTCATGTAGCCGCGCGCCAGGCCCGCGCCGCCGATGTATAAGTCCCCGTGAACACCGATGGGTACCGGCTGCATATGCGCATCGAGGATATAAATCTGCGTATTGGCTATGGGACGGCCGATATAGACGGGCCCGTCACCTGGCTCGACTCTGTACATCGTCGACCAGATCGTGGTTTCCGTCGGACCGTAGAGATTCCAAACCGGCGCTCCCCTCTGTGTTAACCGTTCAGCCAGTCGGCGCGACAAAGTCTCACCGCCGCAAAGAACTTTGAATTCAGGTGGTCCTTCCCAGCCCGCGTCGAGCAAGGTATTCCAGCTCGTAGGAGTCGCTTGCATAACGGTAGCGCCGCAGCTCTTAAGCCGTTTCGATAACTCTATACCGTCGAGACTCTCCACTCGGCTTGCCAGCACGACCTTCGCACCAGTGATCAAAGGCAGAAATATCTCGAGGACGGCGATGTCAAAAGAAATGGTCGTCATGGCTAGCCAAATATCTTGCGCCGAAAGGCCAATTTGATCGCCGACTGCGCACAGACAATTCACGACTGACCGATGCGAAACTTGCACGCCCTTCGGCTGTCCTGTGGACCCCGAGGTGTAAATCATGTAAGCGAGGTTTTCGGAACCGACGCCTGTCTTAGGATTGTCGTTCCTTTGCTGTGAGATCGTCGGCCAATCCCGATCGAGGCAAACGACTGTCAATCGAGGTTCGCCATCCTCCATCCTCCACCCTCCATCCTCAACCAACTTCTCTTGGGTTATCAGCACCGATACTTGCGCATCTTCTAGCATGAATCGCAGGCGCTCTTTGGGATAGCTGGGGTCCAACGGAACATAAGCAGCTCCGGCCTCCAGAATGCCTAAGAGTCCAACGATCATCTCCAATGACCGCTCGACGCAGATACCAACCAGCTTCTCCGGCCCAACTCCCAACCCGCTCAGATAATGCGCCAGGTCGTTCGCCCGGCGATCAAGCTGCCGGTAAGTTAATTGTTTTCCCTCGAACTCGAGTGCGATTGATTCTGGAGTCCTTGCAGCCTGGGCTGCAAATAACTCATGAATGCATACGTCTTTGGGGTATTCTGTTTCGGTGCTATTCCACTCCACCAGCACCTGATGCCGCTCGGCTTGAGTGAGAAACGGCAAGGTCGAGATAGGGTGCTCCGGATCGGCAACAATTCCTTCCAGAACCGTCTTGAAATGTCCAGCCATACACTCGATCGTCTCTCGATCAAACAGATCCGTGTTGTACTCGAAGAACCCCACGAGTTCACCAGTACGCTCGCGAAGATATAACGCGAGGTCAAATGGCGAAGTCTCCGAATCCACCTCCATTTCACTAACAACGATATTTGATGGTTTTGAGATTTGCTTAGGCGAGTTCTGAAGCGTGAACATTGTCTGAAAAAGTGGATTGCGAGTTAAGTCCCGGTCAACGTTTAGTCCTTCAACCAATTTTTCGAAGGGAACTTCTTCGCGCACGTAAGCTCCGAGACATACATCGCGGACTCGCAAGAGCAGTTCTTCGACAGTAGGGGTTCCGGATAGGTTGGTCCGCAAGACCAAAGTGTTAACGAATAATCCGATCAAAGGTTCAAATTCACTCTTCCTGCGATTCGCGATAGGCGTTCCAACTACGATATCCTCCTGGCCGGAGTAGCGGCAGAGCAGCACACAAAACGAGGCGAGCAAAGTCATAAACGGCGTTATGTTGAATCGATAGCTCAGCTCATTGACAGACGTGGTCAAAGACTGCGACAGAGATATCTGCACCCTGCCGCCTTGAAAGCTCTGTCGGGAAGGGCGCGGCCGGTCGGTGGGCAAATCGAGGCTCGACGCGCCCGCGAGCTGCTTTTTCCAATAGGCTAACTGGCCGTCCAGGACATCCCCTCGCAGCCAGTTACGCTGCCAGAAAGCAAAGTCGGAATATTGAATGGGAAGCTCGACCAACGGATTCGCCTTGGCGTTAACAAATGCGTCATAAAACGACCAAATCTCGCGGGTGAGATTGCCCATTGACCAGGCATCGGACATTATGTGATGCATTGTGAGGATGAGAACATGTTCCTCATTGGTGAGACGCAATAATTGCGACCTGAGAAAGCCACCGACAGCAAAGTCGAACGGCCGCGAGGATTGTTCTTGAATGCAGGTTTGTAAATGGGCTTCGCGCTCAGTCGCCGAGTAGTTTTGTAGATCGATGACATTCAGCTTGAGCCCGAGTTCAGGGATCGCTACTTGCTCAGGGCGACCGTCAGCAACTCGAATCACAGAGCGCAACGCCCCATGACGGCGGACAACTTCATTCAAGCTGGCTTCGAGCGCGGCGATAACCAGATCGCCAAGCAACCGCGACACTCGGCAAATATTGAAGACAGCTCCTCCCGGTTCGAGCTGCTCCATAAACCAGATACGCTCTTGTGCGAACGACAACGGAGCTGGCGTATTTCCGTCGCGTCGTGCAATGGGCGGTGGGATGTAACTGCCGTCGTGATTTGCGCGCAGAAAATCAAGCAACTCCTGTTTACAGTCAGCAAGTTGCGTACGCAGTGTAGCGGACAACACGCCCTTAGGTGCATTTATCCGCAAGCGATCCCCCGAGGCTTGCAGCCTCACATCGATGGCTTTCAGATACGAGACAAATTCTTCGACGCTTATAACTCAATCTCCTCTCGTTCAATGTCTTCCTCATTTAGCGCCGCACTTTTCGCTCTTAGTCGAACCTCAATTTCCTGCGCCAGTCTCGCTATAGTCGGCGCATCGAGAAACAGGCGCAAATCAATGGTAATCCCGAATGATTCTTGGATACGCACGACGGCTTGAACGGCAAGCAGAGAATGACCGCCAAGCCGAAAAAAATTCTCATCCATCCCAATGGTCGTTTGGCCAAGCACTTGGGCGAGAATATTACACAATTGTGCTTCAACGGCATTTCGTGGCGCAATCGATGCAATGGAAGGTTCCGTCTGGACCAACTGAATCTCGGATAACGCACGATAATCCACTTTCCCATTAGGATTCAGCGGCAATCGCTGCAGAACTACAAAACGTAAGGGCACCATATGACCGGGAAGACGCGCGGAAATATACGAATACAACAAATCCCTCAAGCTTTGGGAATCTTCTTCGTTAGAAACTATGTATGCAACCAACTGATGGTCGAGCTTCGGATCTGACGCCTCCGATCCTTGCTTTCCAGGCGCCGATGTACCAAAGCCGTGCATCATCACTGCGACATCGATGACGGTTGGATGCTGCTTGAGAATTACTTCAATTTCTTCAAGTTCGACGCGAAAGCCGCGGATGTTTACTCGGCGGTCATTTCGTCCGACCCTCTCGACATCTCCATCTGGCATATATCGGCCGATCTCCCCGGTTCGAAACATCCGATCGGTCTCGGTCGTCCCGAAAGGATTGACCAAAAATCTCTCCCTCGTGAGCTGCTCGTCGTTGATATATCCGGCCGCAAGGTGTGGACTACGCACAAACAGTTCGCCGATCTCACCGATACCAGCTAACTTTCCACTCAGTGTTAACAACAAGAGCTGAACATCTTCAACGCCTCGCCCTAGTGGAACGATCTCCTTAACGTTACTATTTTCCGATAGCATGCTCTCTGGAACCTCGAAGTATCCGGATGCCCGCTGTGTCTCTGTCGCCCCATACAGATTCGTAATCTTGGCGTTAGGAGCGAACTTTCGGAGAGTCGCGAGTGTGTGCTTTGTAAGAACATCTCCGCCACAGAAGATACGCCGCACTGATAACAATCTGGCAGTAGTGGACATTCCCAAGAATTGGCCGAGCGCGGGGGTCAAATGGAGAATAGTAATTTCATTTTGCTGTAGCCAATCTAGTAGCGCATTAGGGGATTGCAAAATTTCCGGCGGAGGCATATAGACGGTCGCACCTACCCACAAAGCGGTGAAAATCTCGCGTTGCAAGTAATTGTATGCGAGTCCAGACAGAACACAGAAACGATCTGTGGGTCCAAGGTCAAATTTCTTTTCTTGCCACGGCAGGAAATGAGTCATCGACCCGTGCCGGCACAACACGCCCTTTGGTTGCCCCGTTGTTCCCGAGGTAAAAGCGACATAAGCCGGCGCATCCGCGGAAACAGACACCGTTTGTGGGATAGCAGTCGCCAGCAGAGGTTCGGATAGATCGTCTTTGCTGCTAGGCACAACCCACTGACAGCGTAAATCGAGAGTCGTGAGGTAATCGGCGACTTCTCCGGAAAGTTTTCCAGCCGCCGCCATTTGTATCCAGCCCTTTGGCCGGGCAATGCGTACAAGGTCGATCAACCGAGCATGAGGATATGCGGGATCGAGAATTACAAAGACTGCGCCCGCCCTCAAAATCCCCAGTAAAATGGGCACCAGGGACGCGCTTCGATGAGCATAGACCACGACTAAGTCTCCGGCCTGAATTTCTCTATCCATCAAATCCGCTACAAATCGAAGACTGCAATTGTCGATCTCCCTATAGCTCCAATGACCAATCATATCGATGACGGCAAGCTGGTTAGGTGCCGAAATCCCATGAATCGCAACTTTTTCATATATTGGTCCATGCCAGGCGTCATCCAGCGCACTCATTGGGTCGGGCAATATTGACTGTGAAGATGGAGCCAGGAGCGATAATCGATCAACTTTTTCTGTTGGGTTCGCTGCAACTTGCGACAACATGAACTCTAACTCGCGCAGCATGTTAACGACCCGGCTTTCACTGAAAAGCTCGGTATTGTAGACAATATTCAATTGGATTTTGCCATCGACTTCGGGAGCGGACAAAGCAAGTTCATACTTAGCGGCAAACGCGGACGGCGCAAGCTTAACGACCTCACAGCCGGGGAGTATGAGAAACCGCTCTGCGATGTCGGCCAAGTTGAACAATACTTGCACTAGCGGCTGCCGACCGAGCTCGCGTTCGGGTTTGATTTCTTCGACGATTCTTTCGAAAGGTAGATCTTGATGGGTGTACGCATCAAGACATGTCTCGCGTACCTGGTTTACAAACTTCTGGAATGTGATGTCAGCCGGAATATCCATTCGAAGCGGCAGAACATTAATAAAGAATCCTATCAATCTCTCAATTTCTGGATGGTTTCGCCCCGCGACGGTAGCACCCACGATGAGATCCCGCTGGCCGCTGTGGCGAGAGAGCAACAGGTAAAAACCCGCCAGCAAAATCATAAACATTGTGGCGCCTTCCTGCAGGCTCATTTCTCTGAGACGTTTCGTAAGCTCATCGGAAAGGACCACGGACTGCTTCGCGCCCAGGTAGCTAACTACGGAAGTGCGCCGGTAGTCGGTCGGCAGATTTAGCAAAGGCTGGCACATCCTCAGTTGGTTCCTCCAATATTGAAGCTGCAAACTAATCTCAGGGCTTTGCAGTATTTCATTTTGCCAAAAGGAGTAGTCGGCAAATTGGACCGCAAGTGGAGCAAGCGGAGAAGGCTTCCCTTCCAAGAATGATCCATAGAGCAGTGCCAGCTCCTCAAAGAGCACAACCACTGAGGAGCCATCTGATACAATGTGGTGAAAATTTAGAATAAAAACATGGTGGTTTTCGCTCAATCGCAAGATTTTGGCGCGCATCAACGGAGCGGCTCCTAAATTGAATGGAGCTCTAGCGTCCTCGGCCGCAATCCGCTCAACTTCAATAGAGGCGAGAGGTTGAGACAAGTAGGTAAGCTCGACAACCGGCAGCGCAAAGTTTAAAGCGGCCACAACTTCTTGATACGGGTGGCCGTCCACTTCGACTATGCGCGTACGTAGAGATTCGTGCCGCGCAATAATATCGTTTAAAGCTCGTTCCAAAACTGAGACATCGAGGACACCTTTGATCTCAAAGGTCGCTGGCATGTTATAACCAACCAAACCAGGATCAAGCTTTTCCAAGAACCAGAGCCGACGCTGAGAAAATGATAATGGAATGGGACGATTGCGAGGCACGGGCAAAACAGGTGGAACCCTGACGCCTCTCTCATGACGGCGCAGAGTTTCAATGTGGCCCGCCAACCGTGCTACAGTGGGCAGCTCAAACAACTTGCGCAACGGCAGATCGATATTAAAGTTAGCGCGTAAGCGCGCGACTACCCGCGTTGCCAGGAGTGAATGGCCGCCGAGTTCGAAGAAGTTGTCATGGATACCGATCTTGTCAAGTTTCAAAACCTCGCGCCAGACTTGGGCTACGAGTTCCTCCAAGTCGCTGTGCGGCTCGACGAAGGCCTTGGCAAGTTCAGGTCTACTTCTATCAGGGGGCCGCAGTCCATTGCGGTCAATCTTTCCGTTTGGTGTGAGGGGCAACGCATCCAGTATCACGAACAGCGATGGAATCATATAATCAGGCAGTCTCTCTTTTAGATAGGCACGCAACTCAGCAACGGATGGAGCCATTTGCTGCTTTGCCACAACGTAGGCAATCAGGCTTTGTTCGGCTAAAGAGTCACCAGCACTAACCACGACTACGCTATCTTTCACGGCCGGATGCTGAATCAGCGTAGCTTCGATCTCGCTTAACTCGATCCGGTGGCCGCGCAGCTTAACCTGATTGTCCATACGGCCGAGGAATTCGATAGTGCCATCTGCAAGATATTTCACTCGATCGCCAGTTCGGTATAGGCGAGAGTTCAGATTATCGTTGAAGGTATTTGGAATAAATTTTTCCAATGTCAGCTCCGGGCGATTGAGATAGCCCCTCGCCAGGCCGTCACCCCCGATATAGAGGTCGCCGGAAATACCAATGGGCACTGGTTGGTGGTGGGAATCCAAAATGTAGATCTGTGTGTTCGCGATCGGACGGCCGATGGGCACAGATCCTTCGCCGGGTTCGACCTTCTGAATGGTCGACCAGATCGTCGACTCCGTGGGACCATAGAGATTCCAGAGGGTCCCACATCCGAGCAAGCGGTTGGCCAAATCCCTGGACAACGTCTCGCCTCCGCAAAGAATCTTGAAGTCGCGCGCGCCTTTCCAACCCGCGTCGAGGAGCATGCGCCACGTCGAAGGCGTCGCCTGCATAGCCGTCGCTGAAGATTCCGCGAGCCGGCCTAGCAACTCTCTTCCATCGATCGTGTCTTCGCGACTGGCCAAAACTAGCTTTCCACCAAGAAGGATGGGCAAATATATTTCCAAACCGGCAATGTCGAAAGATATTGTGGTCACGCCTAACAAGATATCCCGTTTCGTAAACCCAAGCTGCCGAGCAATAGCTTGCAGGCAGTTAACGATCGATCGGTGCGACACTTGAACGCCTTTTGGCTGTCCCGTGGAGCCAGAAGTGTAGATAACGTAGGCAAGGTGCTCGGAGCCAATGCGAATGTTCAAATTGTACGTGCTTTGCTGTTCGATCTCCGTTGCGTCACGGTCAAGACAAACCACCTTGAGCTGAGGATCGAGAACCGAAGATCGAGAATCACCATCTTCCATTCTCCATCCTCTATCCTCGATCACCTGCGCTTGGGTTAGCAACACACCAACCTGAGAGTCCTCCAGCATGAACTTTAGCCGCTCTTCGGGATAGCTAGGATCCAACGGCACGTAGGCACCACCGGCCTTCAGTATACCCAGCAACCCAACCACCATCTCTGTCGATCGTTCGACACAGATGCCCACCAGCTTCTCCGGCCCGACACCCAATCGTCGCAAGTAATGTGCTAGCTGATTTGCACGAGTATTTAGCTCCCTGTAGGTTAACCACTTTCCTTCGAACTGCACGGCAACAGCCGACGATGTTCTCTCCACCTGAACTTCAAACAACTCGTGAATGCAGGAGTACTTAGGGTAATCGGCCTCCGTCTCATTCCACTTCACAACCAGCTGGTGGTGTTCCTCTTCGGTCAGAAGCGTCAATGTCGATATTGGCTTGTTGGAGTCTGCGAGTATGCCCTCCAGCAACATTCGGAAGTAACCGATCATCCGCTCGATAGTCGAGCGATTGAAGAGATCAGTGTTGTATTCGAAAAAGCCAGCCAAATCGTTGCCCCTGTCCGTTAATGAGAGCGTAAAATCAAACTTAGATGTCTCGGTATCTACCTCGATGGGTTCCGATGTCAGAGCCGGGAGATTCAAACTCGCAACAGATCTATTTTGGAAAGCAAACATTACTTGGAACAGAGGATTTCGGCTCAAATCTCTTTTGCCCTCAAATGTCATGACGAGCTTCTCAAAAGGAAGATCTTGATGAGCAAAAGCGCCGAGGCAAGTATCCCGAACCCGTGATAGCAGTTCACTGAAAGGAAGATCGCCGTTCAGGTTCGTGCGCAAGACCAACGTGTTGACAAATGACCCGATCAAGTTTTCAGTTTCGAGATGATCTCGGCCAGCAAACGGACAACCCACAAGCAAGTTTTCCTGTCCTGTGTAACGGTAAAGCAATGTCTTGAACACGGCTAGCAGAATCATAAACGGCGTAACGCCCGCCCTTTGACTGAAGATTCTAACGCCTTTGGCTAAATCCTTAGACAACAACACAGGCTCTCGTGCTCCGCGAAAGCGTTGCACCGCTGGCCTCGGACGATCCGTGGAAACCCCGAGGATGGGCAAACTGTCGCCGAGCTGCTTCTGCCAGTACGATATCTGGGTTTCCAAAACCTCGCCTTGAAGCCACTGCCGTTGCCAAGCAGCAAAATCCGCGTACTGGATGGGTAGATCCTCAAGCATTGAACTGTTTCCACTCGAATAAGATTGATAAAGGTTTGATAACTCCCGGAAAAACACACCGATGGACCAACCATCACAGACGATTTGATGCGTGGTGAGGAGGAGCACGTGACGTTCTCCACCTAACTGTAACAATTTCGCCCTTAATAAAGGGCCCATTGCTAGGTTAAATCTGAACTGAGCTTCTTCGACAGCGATACGGGATATCTCACCCTTCTGGGCAGATGGGGGGAGGTCTCGAAGATTAACCACCGGAACGGCTAGCGCAAACGTCGGCGCGGCAACCTGTGATGGTACCCCGTCTACACACGGAAAAGTGGTCCTAAGGATTTCGTGGCGGCGGACAATTTCATTGATACTCTGCGTTAGGATGACTAGGTCGAGCGGCCCGGCAAGCCGTTGCGCTCTACCAATGTTGTAAACAGAATTTCCTGGTTCCAATTGGTCCAGGAACCAGAGTCGCTCCTGCGCAAAGGAGAGAGGGGCGTTATTATGACCCTGTCCCGGGTAAATCTTGTGAGAATCATGGAGATCGATTCCTTCTTTCTTGAGCAATCTTGCAAGAAGTTCACGTTTCGCGGCTTGAAGATCTAGCCTACTCGTGGAAGTTGCGGAATCATTATCCATTTCCTCTGTTTCCTGTTTCCTCCAGCGCTCGGTTAATTTCCTCCGCTGACATATCCTCGATTCTTAGTAGGACCTTCGCGATTTTCTCCGACTGTCCAGGATGGATCTCATGGTCGATAATAAAATTGCACAACTCACCTACAGTCGGTGCCTCGAGTAAGAGCTTTAAAGGCCGCCTGAGAGAAAAAATATCATTAATCTTAGTAACGATTTGTGCGGCGATTAATGAATCTCCGCCAAGATTTGAAAAATCGTCACTAATCCCAATTTCATCCACGCCCAATACGTCGACCCAGAGCTTTACTAACACTTTTTCGATGGGCGTGCGCGCTGCCACATAGGTACTACCGACCTGACGTTGTGAAGTCTTTGGGGGAGGAAGTGCTCTTCGATCAATCTTGCCACTCATTGTCAACGGGAGGTGATCCACGATTACAAAGAACGACGGCAGCATATAACTGGGCAGCTTCTCCCCCAGAAATGAACGTATTTCACTGATCACCAGGGCATGACCCTCGCAAGGAACAACATACGCCACCAAACAATGGCCATTTTTGCTTGCACGTGGGTCTTCCCACGGGATAACAACCGCCTGCCTGATTGCGGGATTCTCGAGTAAGGTCACCTCTATCTCGGAGACCTCAACTCTATAGCCTCTGATCTTCACTTGGAAATCTTTCCGGCCCACATGGACAAGGCAGCCATCGGGCAGCATATAGCCCAAATCTCCCGTGTGATAAATACGTGCTTCTCCGCCGTTGGGATCGGGCAGAAACTTGGTGTGCGTAAGCTCCGGCCGTCGCCAGTACCCCGGGGCAAGATATTCGCTTTTCACCACGATCTCGCCGATCCGGTTGATGCCGGCATCATTTCCGTATTCATCTTCCACCATGACTTTGTAGCCATCGAGTGGGTAACCCACAGGCACAATTTTTCCCGGAATCTCGGTTTGCTTATGTACAAAATAATAGGTAACGGTTTTCGTTTCGCTGATACCAAGTCTATTGACGAATACGCATTTATCTGGAAAATGCCGCTTGTATAGTTGGACATCCGTTTCATACACTGGCTCTCCCCCAACATGAATCAAGCGAAGTTTGGAAAACTTCGCGTTTTCATTCAGGTTATTAACGCAGTGGCGAAAAATGCCGGCCACACAGGTGAAAACGGTAATTTCTTCTTCAATCAGCCAATTTCCCAAATTCGCTAGTCCGCTTTCCTTAAGCTCCAGTGGAAACAGAGCCGCACCGTTGAGCAACGCGAGTAGCGCGTCAGCAGTTGCGCCAACGTTAGCGGAACGGAGAAGGCTGATTCGGTCATTGGAAGAGATTCGCAAAGCATTGGTTTTCACCATTATGCTGTAAAGTTCGTTCCGATGATTCGCGACCACCCCCTTCGGCTCTCCGGTTGAGCCAGAAGTGTAATGAATATAGGCGATTTCGTAGGGTGATATGGAAAACCCTAGGCTGTTGTCCGGGTAATTAGCATCTAGATCGTTGATATTTAGGATTCTTGAAGGGTCAGGAAATAATTCATGGGCTAGTGACAAGCGATCATTATCCGTAACAATCAGACCGGAGTCTGAATCCTGGGTGATCTGCCTCATCCTGGGAACGGGAAGTGAATAATCAAGCTGCACGTAGGCTTTGCCCGCCTTGAGCGCACTTACGTTCGCGATGATCATGGAAATCCCTTGTTTGAATAGCAGAGCTATCGCACGCGTGCTGTCATCGTGTTTCGCGAGAATCGCACGCGCGACTCGGTTAGAGACCCGGTCTAACTGCTCATAGGTGAGTTGGTCTCTGTCAGCCTTAATGGCTAACCGATCGGGGAATTTACGTGCCTGTTGCTGAAACCGATCTGCTATTGATCCTTCGACAGCTTCCTTGTGAAACTCAACGAAGGCGTTGATGGGACCAGGCAAGTGTTTCTCAAAAGGCTCCGATACATCCACGGCAATCGTCTTTCAGCTAATCAAAGTTGCCAGTGCTGCTTGCGCCGGAGGCAACCAGTGCGTCATCTGCATGGCATGGTAGAGGTCAATCGCCGCAGATAGTTCGGAACGAGCCTGCTCTGCCCTTCCCGTTGCAATGTAAACATTGCCAAGCCCAGCGTGAGCATGGCCCTCGACGGGACGCATGCCTATTTCCTGACTAACCATGAGAGCCTCGCGGTAATAATTTTCGGCCTTCTGAATGTCTGGCGGATTATTTTTGAGAGCGATGTCACCAAGTAGCTTCAGCGCCAACACGCCATGTCCGCGTTCCTTATGCTCTTTGGAAACTTTAACGGCACGTTGAGCAATGGTGTTGGCGTCTTCTATACGACCGGACAATAAGTATCCCTCGCCGAGCCAGACCATATTCAAAGACAAGAAACCTACCCTACCTACGGCAGCCGAATTCTCAACTCCCTGCTCCAAATGCAGTAGGCCCTCGGATATCCGGCCGAAATGGGCGTATGCAGAACCCAAACGCGCGGCTACAAACGGACCGTAAACGGGAGTGTTTGCTGATTCGCAGATTTTTAGAGCACGTTCGAGAACCGAAATAGCCTTTTCGAAATCTCCTTTAAGAAGGAACAAAACTCCCAGACTGCAGTTTACGTGAATAAGGCTAACCGAGTGATCTATTTCCTTCGCGATTTGCACACCTTCCTCGCCGTAAGAAATTCCTTGCGCGAACGAGCCGGTCATAGCAAGGGATTGCACTAAATGGCTACGCAGGATTACAGAGAGCACGACAGTCGTACCGAAGCGTTCGTATCTGAGATCACTGGGAATACTTCGCATGCCGCGCGTAAGAAGGTCTTTGGCTTGGTCATAGCGGGCTATCTTGTTGTAAGCTACTCCCGTGTAGTAGTGCGTCACCACGCTTAAGGAGGGATCATTGCTGGTCGAAGTGAGAGACAAAGCACGCTGGCCGAACTCGATAGCGCGCTCAGGATCGCCCGCCAAGCCGTAATGACTGTTTAGGAAGTTTAAAACCCGTGTCAATCTGCGCCGATCTTCGAGAATTTCCGCAAGAGATTCTGCGGCGTGTAGGTGTTCAGCGATCCGTGGTAGGTCGCCTAACAGAAATAGCGCGTTACGCGAGTCGAGATGGAGGTCGATCTGCTGTTCGAGCTTTTCTCTAGACTCAGGTAGGTGATCCAAGGCTTGAAACGCCCGTTGGTAGCTTGATAAAGCCACTAAAAAGGCCGAATTCGACATGGCTTTGGCGCCTGCATTCCTCGAGTAATTAATGGCTTTGTCCCAGAGCTCCCCATGGAAAGCATGATGCGCAAGTTTCTCCAAATGATCGCGTGGAATATTCTCGGTTATCTCCTCAAGCGCCTTCACAATACGGGCGTGCAGAAAAGTCCGGCGCTCGTGGAGAAGAGCACCATAGGCTACCTCAGTGGTAAGAGCGTGCTTGAAGGAATACTCGACTTCTGGAAAAAGATTTGTTTCATAGAGGAATTCAGCTGTCTGGAGATGAGAGACATAACGGCGAAGGTCATCCTCCGCCAGCTCCGCAACAGCGCGCAACAGAGAGAAGGGAATGGTCACACCGACAACGGCAGCAGTTTGCAAGAGGTGTTTTTCCTCAATAGGCAATCGGTCGATACGATCCGCCAAGAGATTTTGCACAGTGCTTGGAATCTGAATGCTATCGATTTTTAGGCCCGGACGATAGGCACCCTTTGTGCCCACCAACACACCTGTCTCGACGAGCGACCGGACGCTCTCTTCAGCGAAAAATGGGTTTCCCTCCGTGCGCCGGATCAATAGTTCCTTGAGCGGAGCCAGATCCGCGTTGCGTCCCAATAGGTGCTGCAAGAGTTCCTCCACGCTGGTCGGATGCAGTGGCTCCACTCGAAGTTGCGTGTAATAGGTTTTGTCGCCCCAGCGATGACTGTACTCAAGCCGGTAATCGACCAGCAGAAGAACATGCGTCATCGGGAGACTTTCTATTAAGTTATCGAGAAATGCCTGCGTTTCACCGTCGATCCAATGCAGGTCCTCAAAGACGATTAACAACGGCTGGCGTTGACTTTCACGGATAAGCATCCGCTTTACCGCGTCAAGAGTAAGACGACGCCGCTGTTGGGGGTCCATCGCGCTGAATCTTCTTACAATATCTATTAAGTCTTCGCGTTGCCCTAACCAGTCGTGATCGCCCGATGCCGGCGAATGCGTTTCGTCCGGCAAGGCGCCGAGTAATGAAAGGATCGGTGGGATCGCATCCTTGAGCCTAGTGTCCAGTTCTAACGTATGCATCACCACTTGGTCTCGAATATTCTCGCTTCCTTCTCCGTCGGCGATTTGAAAGTATTGGCGTAACATTGCGATGAGAGGGAAATAGGGAGTCGCCTTGCCATAAGAAACCGATACGCCCTCCAACACTAGCCAACCCGGCCGCAACTGGTGCCGAGCAAATTCGTGAACTAAACGCGATTTCCCCAAGCCCGGCTCCCCAACCATCGCTAAGATTTGGCCCTTGCCAGATGCCGCCTCCTCAACAAGCTTGCTGAAAACTTCGATTTCGGTGCGCCGTCCGACTAGTGGCGTCAGCCCGCGCACGGCCGCCGCCTGCACACGAGTCCGCGCCGTCGTAGCGGCGACGACTTCGAAGGCCTCAACGGCTTGAGAAACACCTTTTACTTGTACCGCGCCAACCGACTTTATTTGAACGAATCCTTCCACTTGCCGCAAAGTTGAGGAAGTCATCAAAGTAGTTCCACCCGGCGCAAGCTCTTGCATCCGGGCCGCCATATGCGTTGTATGGCCCAAAGCGGAATAGTCCACATTGAGATCGTTGCTGATCGAACGCACTACCACCTCGCCGGAGTTCAAGCCGATCCCGATTTGTAATCCCAATTCCTCGGACTGGCCGAGTTTCCTGCGATAGCGCCGCATTTCTTCCTGCATAGCCAGGGCAGCATAACAGGCTCGCAAGGCGTGGTCTTCGTGCGCCAACGGCGCGCCAAAGAGCGCCATGATGCCATCTCCTAACACCTGATTCACGGTTCCTTCATAGCGATGCACCGCATCCATCATGACATGCAAGACCGGGTCAATAATTTTTCGCGCCTCTTCGGGATCGAGCCCTTCCACGAGGCTCGTCGAACCGCGTATGTCGGCAAAGAGAACGGTGACTTGTTTCCGTTCCCCTTCCAAGGACTGTCGCGAGGCTAATATCTTTTCGGCGAGGTGTTTAGGGACGTAAGTCTCCGGTGGCGGCACCCCAGAGACCGTGGCTGGAACCGCTGCGGCTGTATGATCGATCAGTTGCCCGCAGTTCCGGCAGAACTTGGCCCCTTGCCGATTGGGTTCGCCGCACTTAGGACACGCGGCTTCAAGGCGCGCCCCACACTGGTCGCAAAAGATCGCGGTGAACGAATTTTCGGAGTGGCATTGCTGACAAATCATAACGGGAATCAAACCTAACTAGATTGCATAGCACCCCATTCCAGCAAGGTAGCTTACGGGTGCGCCGAAGCAGTAGGCAAACAGCTGTATATTACTGGGCTGCATTAAAAGCAAGTAAAAGAATTTGTTACATTTTCTGCGGCCGAACTGTCACCCCGAACAACGACGAAGCACTGCTCTAAGGCAAGGCGTGATATAGAACGGCTTGGTGAGGATCCACGCTGGAAAAAGAAGTATCAGCACAACGTGGGCAACAAGATTATTTGCGCGCAAACACCTGGCCATCTCATTTGCATGGCCTAACCACGAAACGCAAATGGCTCGACGGCTTCAAAGGTAGGGGAAAGAACGAATCCCTCCCCTACCTTACCCTGATGGTTCTGCTCGTCATTTAATCTCCATCTTCAAAATTGCCGCGCAGGAGCACGCGCCGCTGGGCTCGGATCTCATCCGTCCCGACCGGGTTGTAATCACAGGGTCCGTAGAAATCAACCATATTGCCGGCGTGTGGATCTAGAATCGGTTGCTCCCATGACAAAGTGTCCTCGCGTATCGCCGGGAACTTTAGATGGCAATAAGCGGTGGTGGTGTCGGCAGGAACTATGGAGATCAATTCATCTGCCTCCACGGATGGCACGCCCCAAAACAGGGTTGAAGACAGGAGCAGGTTACATAGAAGGGATACGTTCTTTTTCATTTGACTCACCCCCTTTCTTTTTAGGATGTTTCATTTCCTGCTCCGTCTTACGCATTGGCTGTGCCAAGGCTGGTCCGACATGCTTGGCGAAAAATTCCCTACTGTTCTTTAGGGTTTTTTCTGTAATGGGTTCGGGATTACCGCTTTAATCAACTAGGGTAGGGGTACTTTCGGATACCGAGGCGTATCGAAAATAATGCAGGCTCAGGGAATCGCAGGTCCCGATACCGAGTGGTGGACAGCGTGCAGATGCACCCCTCATGACTCACCACTGCGGTTTACAGTCTATGGTGCGTCTAGAGAACGGGTTCAGGTAACCCTTAAGGCTTTTATCAGACGTGAGAGGTAGGTTCTTTGTAGACCCAGGATTTTTGCCGCGGCGGCGCGGTTTCCTTGGGTTTGGGCAAGCGTTTTCACAATCAATTCCCGCCGATAGTCATCGATAGCACCGTGATATGTGAAACCGCCGCGTAGTCTTTTGGGAATTGTGGAAACAATTTTGGTGGGAAGGTCGTGAAGCGCCAAATCCGGTCCTTGCCCTAGCACAACTGCGCTCTCGATAACATTGGCAAGCTCGCGGACGTTACCCGGCCATTCATACGCAATCAACTTTTGCATAGCTTCTGTCGTAACGCCGGCAAAGCTCTTCTTCGTTTCCAAAGCCGATCGTTTTAAAAAGTAGTTCGCTAGTCCGGGAAGATCTTCCTTGCGCTCTCTCAACGGAGGCAGGGTAAGGGGAACTACGTTGAGCCGATAATAGAGATCTTCGCGAAAACGACCCTCCCTGACGGCACTGCTGAGATCGCGGTTCGTGGCGGCGATGATCCTCAAGTCGACGCTGATGGGCTTGGTCCCTCCGACCCTCTCAAATTCTCGCTCCTGAAGGAACCTCAACAGTTTGGTCTGAAGTTCCGTAGAAATGTCCCCCACTTCATCCAGGAAAACCGTTCCCCCGTGCGCCAGTTCCATTTTCCCTCTTTTGAGCTGCAGAGCACCGGTAAACGCCCCCTTTTCGTGACCGAAAAGCTCGCTCTCCAACAGTTCCTTCGACAACCCGACACAGTTGATCGCAACAAACGGCTTGTCTTTTCTGTCGCTCCAATTGTGGATCGCGCGGGCGAATATCTCTTTCCCTGTGCCGCTTTCGCCGAGCAGCAGAACGGTCGACCTGCTGGCCGCTGCCTTCTTTGCCACGTCCAGCGCGTGATTGATCGGCAAGCTTTGACCCACGACCATGCGATGCTGGCCATCTACTTCTTCAGTAAGGAGTTCGACTTCGCGCTTAAGTCTCTCGCGCTCAAGAGCTTTCGCAACGATCACGGCTACATGATCTGGCTCGAAGGGTTTCGGTATGAAATCATACGCACCTTCTTTCATGGCTCGGACGGCTCGTTCGATGGTGCCGTAGGCGGTGATCATCACGACCGTGATGGAATGTTCTCTTTTTCTGATTTCCCCGAGCATTTCCAGGCCGTTCATATCGGGCAATTCTATGTCGAGTAGAACCATCTGCGGATTCTCCCGCTCGAGCCGCTCCAGCCCTTCCTTTCCCGTCGCAGCGGTTAACACCCGATAGTTTAAGGACTCGAGACGATCCTTGAGCACCTCACGAGTATCGAATTCGTCGTCGATAATGAGAATCGTCGCGACAAATGATTCCATTCCTATTCCTATAAAGAGACGTTAAGCACCTTCTCGATCTTTCCTTTTAGCTCTTCCCAGTCAAACGGTTTGAGAATAAATTCATTGGCACCTTTAGCCAGCGATCCGATGGCCGCCTCCCGGGAGGTTGATGAAGTAATAATAATGATAGGCAGCCTTGTATCTCGCTTGCGAACTTCTTCCAAAACCTCGATGCCGCTCATTTCCGGCATCTTAACGTCAAGGAAAACGCCATCAAATTTTTCCGTAGTGATCCTCCTCAAGGCCTCGGCTCCATTTGCCGCAGTGGTCACGTTAAATCCACATGCTTCCAAACGGTCCTGAATAACCTCAAGAATATCCTCCTCATCGTCCGCTACCAGAACTCTCAGTCCCATAAAGCTCCTCCCCTTTAGTGGTTCTCCAACGGCCTCCGGGCAGGCAAAGTAAAGGAAAAAACACTTCCTCTATCAACCCCACTCTCAACCCAAATCTTTCCTCCATGCATGTCGACTAAAGCTTTAGAAATAGCTAATCCGAGTCCTGTTCCCCTAGTTTTTTGCTTATTCGACTGTTCCACTTGATAAAACTTGTCGAATATTTTGGCGGCTTCTTCTGTTGGAATACCTGGGCCTGTGTCTGCTACGGAAAGTTTTACCCACTCAACATCGAGCTTTTCGATGGCAATGGTTATTTCGCCATGCAGCGGTGTAAACTTTAGCGCGTTACCGACCAGATTGACGAGAATCTGTACCACCTTATCCTTGTCCCCCCACGCCTGCACATTATCCTCTGGGCTGACCACTGCGAGATTGATAAGTTTCTCCGCCGCGACACTGCGAAGGATTTCCACGACTTCCTTGGCGACCAAATTTACTGCCACGTATGCCGGCCTAAGATCGATTTTCCCCGCCTCGATTTTTGAGAGATCCAATAAATCCGTGATGAGGCGCCCGAGCCGGTCGGCATTTGATTTAATCCGGTTGAGATACCGTGATTGTTTTTCGTTCAATGGACCGGTAATCCCATCAAGCATATTGTCTACAGAGCCCTTGATAGCTGTGAGCGGTGTTCTCAACTCGTGGGAAACGTTAGACACAAAATCTGACTTCATGCGGTCCAGTTCCTTGAGTCTTCGCTGAAAGCGCTTCTTCTCGCTGATATCTTTGGCTACACGTAGAAAGCCAACTATTTTTTCTTCCGCATCTTTAATGGGTGAGACCGACAGTGACAAATAAATAATCGCCCCGTCCTTCCTTTTGCTTCTCACCTCTATGTCTCTAAGGGCGCCAGAAAGCTCGACTTTCGTGCGCATTTCCTCCAATTCGTGTATCCGCTCTGGCGGAAGTAAGATCGACAGATGTTTCCCTATGACTTCGTCTTTAGTGTAACCAAAGAGAACTTGCGCACCACGGTTCCACGTCTGGATTAGGTCCTCCATGTCCGTGCAAATGATAGCATCCGCGGCGTTCTCAACGAGGTTTTCAATGTACGCTTTCCCCTTGGCAACCTCTTCAAAAAGGAAAGCGTTTTCCAGCGCCATACCGAGCTGAGAACCAAAGGCCTTCAGGAGATCAATTTCCTTCACGGAGAACTTGTGAGGTTTCCGGCTACCTACGGTTAGGGAACCGAACACACGCTTCTTGGACATGATCGGAACATGTGCCGCAGAAATGACTCCCTCCCGTTCCATCGACTGGCTCTTGTGAATTGCATCTTGCCGAATATCGGGAGAGATATGAGGCTTCTTAGTATCAATCATCAGCCTTTCGATTCTATGTTGATTCCGAGGACTGTAATTCGGTGGATGACGAAAACCTCGGTCGATCCGAATGAGCGTGTTTCTCATATCTCGATCCAACACCCGGACGCTGCCCACGTGGAAATTAAGGATCTCGAGGGATTTATCTAACGTGTCATTTAAAATTGTTTCAGTCTGGAGTGATTGCGTTGCCGTTTCCGCAATAGCTAGTAGGGCGGAAAGGAAATCACTTTGATTCGAGACAGATTGCTTCTTAGATGATTTCCTTGAAGCAATCTTTGTTTCGGGCTTATTAGCTTCGAATCTCGCCATCTGCGGGGTCGAATTCGAATCTTACGGGCAAGTCGGCCCCCACAAGTTGAAGGTGTTTTCCAGATAGTTGAGAAATGTTGCAGGCGAAGCTGGCTCGCGAGCCCAACCTACTATCTTGGCTTCAACGGCTTGCATATTCGATGGTGGCGGATCACTGAAACTTACTCCTAGAGTCCCAACGCAACGGCCACCAATTTTGATCCCAATGTACTTTTGCAAGGTTAAACCTGATTCTCGACCCATGCCCTTCGACCCCATACCCTTTTTCTGTGAACTTGTAATATCCGGCCATCCTCGATTCGCGAACAGATTCGAAGAACCAGACACGGCCCTGGCTACGGCTTCTCTTATTTCCTTACTGGTGACGTTATCCCCAAATCGGTACAACCCAGGATCGGGTATAGTCAATGCTCTTCTTTTTGCCGTTAAAACTGAATCCTGCACCGAGCCTACGAAATATGAGAAGTCGAAGAAAGGGCTTCCAGCTCCAGGATCACTGCCATTCCGGTTGGATTCGTTAAGACGAACGCTCACTTGGCTGCCGCCGACGTCGTCGCGGATCGTATTGAGGTGGTTTAGAATCTGTGTAAATTCTGCAATTGTGATATCTTCCGGTATGTTCAACGACGGCACAGCGAATTCTCCTTTCTACCGAGCTTCTAATTGTTTAAATTGATCTGAGAGTTGTTCTTCGATTTACCGCCTGACAAAAGCGTAAGAACCACAACGGGTTACTGAGGCTCGACTTTGCGGAACCCGATTGATAAAGCGCTTATCCCACAAATGGCTTCAAACTGTCAAGGTTAAGCGCAATTGACCGATTCCCGTCATAATCCGGGCAAAAACAGTGCACCTCTCGAAATATGCATTGACTCCCAAAAGTAGTTTCCGGTACTCTTGAAATAAGATTCAATTCACCAAACTCACTATGACTCGACTCAGAGAATCTAATGACCCAAATGAGGGAACCATGAGTAAACTTGCCTACAAAGCTTACCGCCAAGACGAGTTGGAGTATCAGTATAATCCTCGAGAATCGGTACCAGAATATCCGGAGTTAGCCAAGAAGCGAGCCGAGGCGAGCCGTAAGGCACGCTCGACTCTGAAGTCCTGGCTCAACGTCCCCTACGGAGGTTCACCGCGCGAGGTTCTTGATATCTATGCTGCTGACAAAGCGGGAGGTCCGGTGCTCGTCTATATACACGGCGGCTACTGGCGCACCGGCAGCAAAGACGACAATTGCAACTTCGCGCCGGCGTTCGTGCAGCGCGGCGCTACGGTTGTTCTGGTCGAATATGATCTATGTCCAAAAGTGACGGTTACCGATATTGTTCGTCAGACTCGCTCGGCCATTAGCTGGGTTTACCGAAACATCATACGCTACAGTGGCAACCCATCGAAGCTTCATGTCTCGGGCCACTCGGCAGGTGGCCATCTGACCGCTATGGCTCTGGCTCATGACTGGGAAAAAGAGGGCATGCCGCGGGATCTCATCAAGGGCGCCGTCGCCACCTCGGGGGTCTATGATCTCGACATGGTAATGCAGATCAGCGTCAACGAGCAGGTTCGAATGACCCCAGAGATCGCCAGAGAAAACAGCCCGTTTCTTCATCCTCCCCTGTCGCGCTGTCCGGTGCTCGTTGCGGTCGGCGGCGCCGAACCCAAAGGCTGGCAGGAAATGTCGGAGGATTATTTCAAGCTGTGCAAACAACGCGGCCTGGATTGTGAATATCTGGTCGTGCCCGGAGCCAATCACTACACCATGTCGGAACATCTCGCTGACGCGAAAAGCCCGCTCGCGCAGGCGATGTTCAAGCAAATGGGGTTATAGGCCCTCAACCCTCGCGCGAAGATGCAAAAGCGTGTCCTAAGCAAGTCGAAGGACACGCAAAGTTCGGAGAAATAGCGATAAAGTTTGTTGAGGTGGTTCGGTAGAATATTTAACCCTGATCCGACAAAAGCGGAGTACCGTCAGCAGTGAACGAGGACGGCGAGACCGGAAGCCGTGGGCATCCGAGCGCACAGTTTGCTCTAAGGCCCGGACGTACGAAACCTCACCCCTAGGGGAATGCGGGGGTGGCCTTCAAGGCACTGTCCCATTGCCCACGGCGGGAGGGCTCGCTGGCCTCGCAGGTTCGCAATAATGTCGGATTAGGGTTAACCTTGCACGCCAACGTATGTCGATTTAGTCGTAGCACTAAGGCGACCTGTTCTTCCGCGGAGTGTGAGCTTCCGTTGCTTGCTGGCGCTGAGCTCAGAGCCGTGAGAGTCAAGCTAAAAACGGAATGCGAAGCCTCTGGTCAGCGGTTAGATGACATTGCTAACCGGCTTGAAGATGCCATCCAGGACTGGAGCCGATTCATAGCCGCTAATGCGCTGGCGACGAGTGCTTGCGTATATTCGAAGCCATTGAGCAACGTAGGACAAATCTCAACGTTGAGCCTACGCTGGCCCTCTCGGCGGTTCCGGCCGCGAGCGTATAGGAAGGGACGGCGGGTCTCACATAGGAATCTTATCAATTTAGCGAACGGGCTTTCGGGTGGGGTCAATGGGGCCAAGTCTTACTTTTGACATCCGAATCTAACGCTGCCCCAAAAAGAATCGCGTCTTGTGGGCGGATTACGCGCTTCAAATCCGGGAGAATGTCTGGGATTGTCGGAAAGATTTGCCGTTTGACCGGCATCGCTTTGAACACGCCTAGGCCGAAAATCTCTCCGGCGCGGAGACACTCCGATAAACTTTTGATGTCCGCGCCGAGCACGCGCTTCGCTCGTTTGGACCAGGTGCGGTGGTGGTGGACCTGGTTGGGGGCCTGAACCGAAACAACGTGACGGTCTCTAATTCCTATCGGCCAAACTTCCACGCTTTGTTTCTGCACACGATTTTGAACTGAGCCTAGCGGTTGAATGGCTTGAACACGCACAGCGAATCTGACTTTGAACTTTTAAACCTTGAACCGTTGAACAACTGCGCTGCATCGATCTCCTGCTTTCATGATCCGCGCACACTTTCCCAGAAAAGTTTGTCTACGGCTATCTGATCCCGAATCAGCCCGTCCTTGAGCAGTTGCTCAACAATCAAGGAGAGCATCGCGCGGTTTTTTGAAAGTCCCGACACATAGGGATCTGGGCCAAACACCGACTCGCCCGACTCCAGCCCGGCTTCCTTACGAAGAACAAGCCTGGCAGCGGGGTCGCGGCGGTAGGCCTCCTGCTTCGAGCGCTCGAAGGCGTCAAACAGGGCTTCGGGAAGCCAGGGATTCTCCTCCACCACACGCTGCTGAATCCCCACAAGGTGATTGACGGGAGTGAACCCCGCGGTCCGGTAAAATTCCTCCATGAAGCCTCGCCCGCCATCGGGAAACAGGGGTCGGACATTGGGCGATTTGGTGTCAATGGGGATGTTCGTGGCATTCGCAGCATCGAGCTCGCCGGACTGTAGCATCTCGTTGGCCTCGTCCTCGCGAGTCAAGAAGGTGATGGAAACCCCTGGCGGGGGATCGTCCTTCAAACCGAGCAGCACCGAATGGCTTTCCTTTCCTATCCGCCCATTAAACCACGCGATATCCCGGCTCTGAATTCCGTATAATCGATCAATCATCGCTCGAAACCAGACAAAGGCGGTCTGCGTGTAATCCGCGACGGCCAGACGCTTTCCTTTCATGTCGCCCGCACCCGTGATCCCCGACTGTACGTTGACCCAAGTGTTCAGCTGTAACAATGCCCGGCTAAGAAAGATCGGGATGGCTGTCCATTGCCAACGGGCGGAATGCCTGGAGCGAACGATCGCATAGTCTGAAATGGAAAATTCGAATACGTCGAAAGCATTGTCTCTGAGCTGCGCCGCGAATAACTCGCCGGGGTTTTTGAAGGTAGTCTCCCAGTGAATCTCGACGCCCTTCACTTGGACAGCACCATGAACCAACGGCGCCGACCTTGGGTTCGTAGAAAACGCGCCTTTCAATGTAAGCATCGGTAATCCTCCCTAAATGAACGAATAGGTTTTTCGGTGAAGTTATTGAACTCGTCCCCTTAACCTGAGAGCTCAAACGGGTCAAGTCGGCTTTTAGCTCATAAGTGACTGTTACTCAATGTGTCGAACCACCTGACGAGCGATCCATCCCCGGATATTTTCACTTTCACATCACGATTGTATACAAACACTTGCACGCTTGACGGCGCGCCGGTTCGACGATAGGGTGTTAAGGATTTGCTATAGATACAAACGGGATAGGACTAAACGACACAAGACCAGGAGATAAAATCATGGCAACCACAACGGAGCGCCCTCTCGCTGATGCGCTCACCGCAATCAAGACGCGCCGCTCGGTGAAGGAGTACGTTCCCACCGAGATTCCTCGGGAGTGGATCGAGGAGCTACTCGACGCCGCCCACTGGGCGCCTAACCACAAACTGACCCATCCTTGGCGTTTTCACGTGTTCTCCGGAGAGGGACGCGAGCGATTGGTCGGAGCCCGACAAGCGGCGGTACGTTGGGCTGCGGAGAAAAGGGGTCAGCAGGCGAGCGAAGACGCTCTCCGCTTCGCTCGTGCCAAGTGTTATTCGCCCTCAGTCATCATCGTCGTTTCGATGGTGGGCGATGAGAACAAAATCGTTGACCAGGAGAACTTCGCCGCGTGCTGGTGCGCGATTCAGAACCTGCTGGTCGCGGCGACCGCGCGAGGCCTGGGCAGCTATCCCAGCACAGGCGCCTGGATCGACCAAAACTTCGTTGGCCCAGTTCTCGGACTTACAGAGAAGGAGCGGCCGGTGGCGTGCATTTTCGTGGGGTACTCCGAGCAGAAGACTATGGCCAAGCGCCTGCCCGTGGAGCGCCATACCACCTGGTACACCGAGGCCTGAAAGCTCAGAAGGGTCCAAGTCGACTTTTAGCTTATCGGGGGATTGACTATCGCGCTCCTCGAACGGAATAAGATCGGGATTTGCGCTTGGATACGTTCTTCCACCCGTCCAGCTTGATGTGTGAGCAGTAATCTTTCGACGAAACCCCGCGTTTAGCGCTTGAGGTATGACGGCGCGTCCTTCGGCGGTTCGGCGCCAACAACATTTGCCATCATCGCAGTCGTAGAAAAATGGCCGATCACGCCGACCACGTCGGCGAGGCGTGGATAGCCAAGGGTTGATTCAGCGGCCTTGAAGATGTCGTCTCCTAGCGACCCAGTCGCCAGCAGTTCACGCGCCACGGCGTGCACCATCTCGTCGGCGCTGTCCGTGAATCTCGGCTGTTCCCCCGCGTTGATGGCCTCGATAACGGCCCGGTCAACGCCTGCGGCCAGCGCCATCGCCGCTTGCGCGCTCCAAGGGTAAGCGGCGCTCCAGTGTCGCGCCGTCATCAGCGACACGATCCGAACCTGCGCCGGTGTCAACGAACAGTCAAGGAGATGCGCGCTCGATGCGTTGTGAACCTGCCAGAGGCCCGGCGAATACGCATAGCCGACCGATGGTCCTCTGCCGACCCGCCCTGTCGTTGCCACGGTCGCGTCGTAAACCTTCTGCTGCTCCGCGTTCATCTCGTTTCGGCTCAACACGGGTATTCTCGGCATGTTTGTAGTCCTGATTTGCTTATGGGCCAAGGCTAGTGGCCCTGGCCGGCCGATCTAAACTGACCTAATCTGACGTTTTCTACTATCAGGCTAAACTTCCACGTTTCCGGAATTCCGGCAACGTGGACAAGAAACAGCGCGACTGAGGCGTTCATTTTTTCCGCTTTTTCAAACGGGTTCGTAGCTCCTTCATGGAAAGAGTGGACTCTTTTCGTCTCTCCTCGATAAGTTTCCAAAACCTTGATGAGGTTTGGAGGACGACGTCGTCCCAGTCCTTACCTTCGACTCCAACCAGGACTGCCGCCGGCTTGCCGCGACGCGTGATGACAACCCGCTCCTGTTGGGATATATCCACGCACTCTTTGACTTTTTTTTGTAAGTCGCGCGCATTAACCGTTTTCATGAAATATCCTCGGTCTTGGTTCCCGGTGGTTTTCTCCGAACGGCTCGAACATAAACCACCGACTCCGTAACGGAAACGTCGTAAACTACCCGGTACTCCCCCACGCGTAGTTCCCGCACCGGCGCCACCGTTTGCCAGGGTGGAGTCAGATTCTCTAGGAGCTTGCGATTTCGTGTTGCCGTTTCGGGTTCATGATTCAGCTGTTCCTCGATCGAATCGAGAATCCGATTTCTGTAATAAACTTGAATCTTTCTGAGGTCATCCTCAACGCTTTCGGCAAACCGAATTTCAAACACCTACATACCTTTGCATATGCAGACGACCATCGTCAAACACCATCGGCAGGTCCGAGCACCGAGACAGTGAATCCCAGGCAGAGCAGTGTTGGCGTTAGACTAATCGCCTGGTGGTTATAAGATCGCGTCTTCAAAGACCTAGACGGCGTGACCCAAGCACCCCTAATAGCAGTAAAGCCACCCCACAGAAAATTTAACCGCCCGGCAAATTTTAGGCACAATTTCCCCAACGCGCAGCCTCGCTCCTCGGCTCCCGCGGCGCGGTGTTGCGGCGGCGGGAGGGCAGGATAAAGCTCTGTTTATTTTCTGATCCTCGCTCTTTGCTTTCATGCTTTTTTTATAGCCTGACAGGTGGCAAGACGTTCGGAATTTTACTTCAAGTAACGTTTTTAACTTCGCTAAGTCCTTCTCTACTGCCTTGGCATCTGCAGCAAACTCCTGATCTGACACGTCCGGCCGGCGGTAGACCGTAAAAACCAACTCACTGCCATCGTTGTTGGGGAAGACACGCATGGGGTTATAGAATTTGGTCCTGGACGATAAAGTGACATCGTGATCTAAAACGCCGAATTTGTTTTTCTCAGCGAATTTCACTTTCACCGTTCCCATTGGGGATTCGGCTATCCATTCCTCATTGACTCTTTTTATCGAACCGCTGAGTCCCGCCGCCCATTTGGGCAGGTTCTCAGGATTTGACGCAAACTCATAAACGTGAGCGGCGGAGCGATTGATCGAGACACCGATATGTTTAGCCGCAAACGTCATAGCCGTCCCCTTATAGTTAAGTTTCTCGCACTAGTGAGAACTCTCATGACGTGCTTGAACGAGTGTAGAAACTATACCATACGTCACAATCTGAGCATCCAAACGGCCTATAATGATTGGGCAGCGACCTACGACCTCGATCGTGATCTTACAGGTGATCTGGATCAAGTCGTAAGCCGAAAGCTTCTAGCCCATCGGCACTGTCGATCCATCCTCGAGGCGGGTTGCGGAACCGGGAAGAACACAGCCCTTCTCGCAGAAATCGGTGAGAGAGTTCTCGCTCTCGACTTCTCCGAAGCCATGATCAACCAAGCCAAAGAGAAATTGACTTCCGACCCATGTGGCCTTTGCCATCGCGGACCTGACATATTCCTGTCCCGGTGACGATCAGTCGGTCGATTTGATCGTGTGCAACCTCGTGCTCGAACACATTAACGATCTTTCTTTTATTTTTTCTGAGGCTTTTCGTGCTTTGGTCGCGGGCGGGGACTTCTTTATTTGTGAGCTGCATCCTTTCCGGCAATACCAGGGTATCAAGGCCAATTTCAAACGAGAGCAGGAAACCACCACAATTCCAGCGTTCGTACATTACATCTCTGAGTTCATCCATACGGCCCCGCACCACCGGATTAGCCATGGAAAGTTTCAATGAGTCGTGGCACGAAGACGACCAAGACAAGCTGCCCCGGCTGGTGTCGTTCCTGTTCAAAAAATGAATAAAGGAGGCTGACGCAATGCTAAAGGGTGGATGTTTTTGCGGTTGGATGCGTTATGAGACAGCGGCCACGCCCTTTGATGAGACGAATTGCCATTGCTCGATCTGCCGGCAAACCACCGGGGGCTCCGTTCGTCGCGTGGTTTAGCATGCCTCGATCTGAGTTTCGGCTCGTGTGCGGCCAGCCGACCTGGTTTGAGTCGACCGCGAAGGGCACGCGGAGTTTTTGTCCTCGGTGTGGCACGCAGTTGACCTTTGAGCATGAAGATTTTTTTGACGAAATCGATGTCACGACCTGCAGCCTGGATGATCCGGAGCGGGTGCCGCCGAAGGACCATACCCATGCCAGTAGCAAACTCGGTTGGGTCAAACTGTCCGATCA
>Ga0081455_10001624_pt1 | contig 27448 bp, 25 predicted proteins | sample TabmetS3T2R1_FD_70207 | JGI IMG/M metagenome (GOLD analysis project Ga0081455, IMG submission 70207) | Tabebuia heterophylla rhizosphere microbial communities from the University of Puerto Rico - S3T2R1 | ecosystem: Host-associated > Plants > Roots > Rhizosphere ...
AGAGCAGTTGCCAATTTGGGCACACCGACAAATGTGGCAGATTCTGCGCGAGAAATAGGCGTCGGCAGACAAATTCTGGGCGCTTCGGTGCGCTTCCTGGCAATGGGACCGCCTACCATTGCTACTCTACGGGGAGCATTGCGGGCCTTGCAAGAAGGGGTCGGCGCTCAATACCGGACTGCAGAAGTCCACAATTATTCACCGCGGTGCCAAACTTGAATTAAGATGGGCATTCCAGACGCGGGCTTGGAATAATCCTCTCGGGGATCTGTCAACCTAATCCGGCCTGCGCTCCGGGCACTTCCGCTGACGTCGGAGCAGTACAAAAGGTTCGATCGTAGAACCAAAAATTCGCCGGAACCTTTTTTGTAAGCGCGTCTTGTCACTCGGCATGCATCGAGGAGCAAAAGATGAGCGACGGTCGGTCTCAAACAAAGCGCCGCCCAAATGGTCGTCCCAACCGGCTGAGCTCGCCGCAACGGTCAATCAGCACACGCGAGACGGTTAGTCTGGATTGGAACGAAACGGTGTACTTGCGCGGATTGCATACGCTGCGACCAGGCCAAAGAATGGCAGCTGGCTTTTTGAGGCGCACCACTCTCAGCAAAGCGGTTCGCGAAGTCATGGAAGACTGGACGCCGTTGCAACGACCGAGCGCGGCGATTTTGCGTGGGAACGCAATTTATCACCACAACGACATCGAGCGGTTCTACTTGCAGCCGGATTTCCCACAACGCTGAGATCCAGACGGCTTCCACCTCTCGCCGGTAAAGGATGAACTCGCCGTGCTTGGCGCGGCGCGCGTTAATGCGGCTTCCTACGCGGGTGATCGCGGCATCCCGCTTGTTGAAGCCGGCGGTTCCCGCCCAGCCATCCGGGACCATCCGGGACGAACCCGATGAGAGAACCAATTCCGATTTCTCGCAGCGTGAATTGACGGGCCCTCGTGTTGCTGGCGCCGGGATGACAATGCGGCAGCCGTTCGGAGACATGTGCGCGGACTCCTCACCCGGCTTGAGAGTGCGAGACGCCAAATTTTGCACCGATGATCGCCTATCTAGCTTTGCGGGTTTCCCCTGATGGCGCGACGTCAGCAAGCGGCGCACAAGCGTGCCACTGCCAGTTCGTCTCGGATGCTTTTAAGCTTGGCCCGCGGGGCGCTGAGAGCAAGAGAACGCGGCCCGACACGCGCGCCAAGTTTAAACTTAAAACCCACCAACGGCGACACACGTACTGGTGGGGGCTCAGCTTGCGTCATCACAGCCACAGAGGAGTAGCCTCGATGAAACGCGGATCGACGATTGCCAAAGCAGCGTTCCTGCTTGCTGCATCGGTGTCCCTGTTCACAGCTGCCAGTCCCGCGTCGGCCCAAGGGCTGCGCGAGCTCATGGGGGACCGCATGGATAGCCGAGGCGATCTGCGCGACCTCATCTTAGACCGTTTGGCTACTCGCGAGGATCTGCGTGATCTCTTGCGGGACCGCGCCGACCGGCGCGGCGACCTGCGTGATCTCATCTCGGATCGCCTGGCTACCCGCGAGGATCTGCGTGATCTTTTGCGGGACCGCACCGACAGACGCGGCGACCTGCGTGATCTCATCTCAGATCGCCTGGCTACCCGCGAGGATCTGCGTGATCTTTTGCGGGACCGCACCGACAGACGGAGCGATCTGCGTGATCTCCTGTTGGATCGCTTGGCGAGCCGCGACGATTTCCGTGACCTTTTGAGAGACCGTTTGGAAAGGCGCCGGGACTTGCGAGACCTGCTCTTGGACCGCACGGCTAGCCGCGATGATTTACGTGATCTTTTGCGGGACCGCCTGGAAAGACGCAAAGACCTTCGGGATCTCCTCGTCGATCGCATGGCAAGTCGCGACGATTGGCGCGATCTTATGCGAGACCGCGTGGACCGGCGCAGCGATTTGCGTGATCTGATAATGGATCGCCTGCGCAGCTCAGACAACGAGAGTCCCATTTTGACTCGGATCCGGGATCGCCTCAGCGGGGAGTAGTTCTCTGCAAGCTGGTCGGTCTTCAACACTTGTGCTTGTGATCCCTCAAAAGGAGGCATCGAATGAATAAGGCGGTCCTCATCGCGGTAGCGCTTGTGCTCGCGCCGCTGCCTTTATCGAGCCAGGAGGTACCAGATAAGAAGGATCAACCTGCTTACGCCGGCAAAGGTGGTGAGCAAGCCGGCATGAGCGGACGGTCCGACGATCAGTCCCGATCGACGCTCAAAGAGCGCGTCGTACAAGCGATCGAGACCGTGGAAGAGGCTTGCGCTGCCGACCTTGATGAATTTTGCGGCAGTGTCACTTCTGGTCAAGGGCGTATTGCCATGTGCATGCTGGCCCACGAAGACCGGATCAGCACCGGGTGCCGGTCGGCATTGTATCGCGCTGCGCGCGCGCTCAAGCGCAATGTCGATCGGGTCGCCGAGGGGTGCTGGAACGAGATTCAGGCGCAATGCGGTGACACGGGTAAAATCGGTCAGTGCCTGGAGCAAAAGAAAAGCTCGCTCTCCTCCTCCTGCCAAACGATCATTGGTGCGCTGGAACAGCGGCTACATCAGCGGACGTCCATGGTCGGTATGCCGGTCTATAGTTCCGACAACAAGAACCTCGGGCAAATTGTCGAGGTCGTGAGGGGTCCCGACGATAAATTGCAGTCCATCCAGGTCGACATCGGCCGGATGCTCGGTCTTGGCACCAAGGTGGTCACCATTCCAGGTGAGAAATTGCAGCAGCTGCCCGGCGTCAAGGCGCTGATGTCGGATACCGAGGTGCGTTCCTTGCCCGAGGCAAAAAAGCCGTAGCGCGGCGGGTCGATAGAACAGCGCCCGTGGGATTGAATTTTCACGGGCGATCGCATTATTCGTGGCGGGGCAAGGCGCTCCTCGAGTCGGCGCCTCCTGCACAGCGAAAGTGGAGTTAGCCTCGCGCGCCGCTCCATTCGGCCATGCCGGCAAAGCGTTCCCTTAGACGAACGGGGTGAGACCGAGCCGGCCCATGCGGTCGACCGACTCACCTGCCGGTGCGACCGGCGCGAGCTGGGTCCGACTAGCTCGTGCGTTCGATCGTTATCGATCGCCGCTATCGTCGGAAACGATGCCTCCGTCCTGCAGCAGGATGCGACGGTCCATGCGGCGCGCGATGTCGAGATCGTGGGTGACGGCTACCACCGTCTTGCCGCGTTGGTCAACCAGGTCGCGAAGAATCTGGAATACTTGTTCACTCGAAACCGAGTCGAGCGAACCCGTTGGCTCGTCAGCGAGGATCACGGGTGGATCGTTGGCGAGTGCGCGTGCCACTGCGACGCGCTGGCGCTGCCCGCCGGAGAGCTGATCCGGCCGCTTCATTGTGTGTTCCGCGAGTCCGAGCGAGGCGAGCAGCGACATTGCCCTCTCCCTCATCACCACCGCTGAGAGCCCGCCCAGTGCCTTCATGGGCAGCATTACGTTCTCCAGGGCAGAAAATTCCGGCAGCAGGAAGTGGAATTGAAACACAAAACCGAGCGTGGAAAGGCGGGCGTGAGCGCGCTCGGCTTCGTCCATATGTGCGGTGGCGCGGCCGCGAATACGCACCTCGCCGACAGTTGGCAGATCAAGCAGGCCCAAGAGATAGAGCAGCGACGACTTGCCCGAACCCGATGGGCCGGTGATGGCGACACACTCATTGGTACCAATGGCAAGATCGATATCGTGTACGAGCGTTGTTGGGACGACACCAGACAGGATGCGCGTGACGCCGATAGCCGCGATCAGAGGCGCACCGCCAACAAACCCAGCCTGCATCTCCGAGTCCGACACGTCGATCATGTGGCGCCACGGATGATGTCAACTGGGAACAGGCGCGAGGCCTTACGCGCAGGGAAGTAGCCGGCCACTAGCGAGGAGAGGAGCGCGGCAGCGGCGGCCATGACGTAGTGCCGGAGCGAGTAGACGAGCGGCAGTCGGGTCACATCAATCATCGGGTTTTTGATCTCGATCGTGCCCAACGCCAGCGTCAAGGCGTAGCCCAGCACCCAGCCGGCAAGCGCACCAACCACTCCGATCATGAACGCCTCTAGCACGAAGATGCGGCGCACGGCCGCCTCGCGCAGTCCCAGTGACTTTAGAATGGCAATGTCGCGCGTTTTCTCATGCGTGATGGTGGAAATAATGTTGTAAGTCCCAAAGCTTGCCACCAGAAGGATGGCACCAACCACCGTGTACATGATGATGTTGCGCACCACGAATGCGCTGAGCAGGTCCTCGTGCGCCTCCTGCCAGGATACGGACTTATAGCCACTCTCACGCTCAATGCGCTGGGCAACGGCTTGCGCATCGAGCGCTTCCGTAACGCGCACGCGGATCTCGTTCACGAGCCCGGTTTGATGCGCCAAAATCTGCGCGGTCTTGATCAGCACATAGGCCGTGCTTTCGTCGACCGAACGCACACCCGATCTGAACAGGCCTACCACTTGGGAATTGAGATTGGCACCATCGGTCGTTTGTACCGTAATATTGGAGCCGATGCGTGCACCAAGCCTTTCTGCCAGCCGGGTGCCCAGGATGATGGCGTTGTTAGCACGATATAGCGAAGCCAACGTACCTTGGCGCATCTGGGTAACCAGCATCGACACCTTAGGCTCTCGATGTGGGTCGATGCCCTGCACGGTCACACCGACGTCGCGACTAGCGTAGCGGATAAGGGCCTGCGTCTTGGTCGCCGGCGCCACCGCGCCTGGCACCCAGGCCTCCAGCGAGGCCATAATCGCCAATGGGTTTTTGATGCCGCGACGGCGCTCCTCGGGTGTCAGGCCGTGGATCTCGGCAGCATCGTAGGCGATCTCGGCCGGCTGCATCGGCGCCTGCCGGCGTTCGTCGGTGACTGTGATGTGCGGCAGGGCATCGATGAGCTGTCGCGTGAAGTCGGCTTGTGAGCCTTCCATCAGCGCTGCCATGACGATCGAGAAGCCGACGCCCGTTGCGACGCCGGCAACGGCGACCAGCGTCTGCCGCGCCCGCACGCGAATGTGTGTCAGCGCGATGTCGACGACGAGACTCATCGGCTACCCGGATTGCGATCCACCACACGCACACGTTGACCGTCGGTCAAACCCTCTAGTGCTGGCGTGGCAATGCGTTCGCCTTCCGCCAGACCGGAGACGATCTCGACATGACGCGAGCCACGAATCCCAACTTCGATCTGCCGCATCCGCACGCGATTGCCCTCTATGACGAGGAGCCGCGAGCCAACCACCGCATCTGCCGGGACCAGCAAGGCGTTGGCTTTTTCACGCGACACGATGTTAGCTTCCACGCTCATGCCAATATGCAGCGGCGTGTCGGTGGGGAGCGAGATGCGGATCCGATAGGTTTTGGCAACCGCATCACCCATGGGCGTGATCTCGTAGACCTTGCCGTCTAGCCGTCGACCTGGGAAAGCGTCGGTGCGCAGCAGCGCAGTCTGACCAACCGCCACGCGTGGAATATCCTCCTCGTTCACTTCGGCAACAACATGCAATGGTGTTGGGGCACCGACGCGAAACAGAATCTGTCCTTGCTCGACGATCTCACCAATCTCGCCGTCGCGCCTCAGCACTACGCCTTCGATAGGGGCCGTGATGGTATACGCGTCGAGCTTCTCCATCTGCACAGAAATGAGGCCTTGAATCTGGCGCAAATCGCTGGAGATGCGCTCGAATGCTTGGGCGCTGGCGACGCCACGGCCGATCAGGTCGGTCACGCGCGTGAATTCGCGCTTGGCAAAGTCCTCACGCGCTCTCAGCTCGCTGAGCTGAGCGCGCGCCTCCTTATCGTCGAGACGAGCAAGCACATCGCCTGTTGCAACGTGTTTACCCTCACAATAGCACAGGTCGACTATGCGCTGGCGCAGGAGGCTTGCGACTTTGGCCCAGCGCACCGGCTCGACGGCGCCCGTGCCATACACGATTTCGACCGCCGTACCACGGGTCGGCGCGCCGGCCGTCACCTCAGCGCCCCGGCCGAAGCGCCACCACAGCAGACCGGTCGTTGCGATCAAAAAGATGATGACCGTCAAAGCCCGCTTGTCCTTCAGCAGGTGAAGGTACGGCATCGGGTGCTGGTCCTGGCCAATACGGGGCAAATGTGGAATTCCGCGCCTGTGAAGGGTAAGCAAGCTACAGCGGGCCACCTTGACGGGCCTCAGTAGCGCTTTGATGGCATGGCAGTTCGGCACATTGAACAGCAGGAACTGCTTTCCCATCTGCGCCAGGGACGGGCTTTTGCTTTAGCACACGCCTCCCCCAAAAGGGGGGTGCCCGGCTTGTATCCGGAACGACTGCGCGGGTTTGCTATCTCGCTTAGGATTACCACCCCGAGGGGTTCGTCGATTGCTGTGCAGTCTCGCGCCGATTGTAATCATGTCAGCTGCTACCCCGGGCCGCGGCGTCGACCATGCAAACGAACAGCCGCATTCCTACTGGAAAGACCTCGCGTCAAGGAGCGCCAGATCTGCGCTAAGTGCGGACCCGGCGTGTTTGACGTGGTCTTGATCTCACACTGCGCGAGCGAGCCCCATGCGGGCGCGCCTGAGGCAGAAGGTTTCTAATAATGTCTGCGGTAATAGACGTAGGGATAGTAGACGTAGCCACCTATATGCGTCGGATAATAACCGCGGTTATAATAGTAGGGATAATCATAGTAGACAGAGCCCGGACCTACAGGCAGGTGAATTCGCGCGCCGCGGCGAAGACGTTTGATCTTAATCTCGCGCATCCTTGCGCTTTGGCTAGACTTCTGGAAGGACTGCCCGCTCGCTTCGGCGGTGGCCACGGGCGCGATGCTGAGGAAACCGCTCGCCAGCAAGCCAGCCACCAACGCAAGTGCGAATAAATTGCGACTCCTCATAAGATTACCTCGCACGGTCAGAACTGGCCAAGACCCAGCGCGCGGGTGCACATAGCGCTGAGGCGCCTCGACTAAAAGGTGGAGGACGTGGAGCATTGGGCCTCCAAGTCCTGCTTGAGCAACCTCGGAACAATGAACGGAAGTTGCTCCGGCCGATCTTAGCGTTCGCAATCTGGCGGCTTTATGGTTTGAGGGCCAGGGAGGGCTGTGACCTCGAGCAGGGGCGCGCGTCGTGGTGTTTTCCCGCAAGGCATTCCGTGGCGCGCTAGGGATCGATGAAGGCAGCGATAAGCCCATACTCGATGGCAGTTGCCGCCGACACCCTGTCGAGCGTTGCCGCCCCTGCCAAGGCGACCAGGGCAACCGCCAGGACAACTGGAAGTTTGTTCAGCATGATCATGATCTCCTCTTGGATGGGGTCGCAGACGAGGGCAGATACGGATGGGTGGACCTCGTGATGATATCCGTTCGCGATCAAAGATCGGTGAGGAGCAAGCGGCCCATTACACCCGGCTCGGGACAACTGCAGGTCGCCGGCGCGCGTGCTGGGCTGGAAAACTGCCGAAATACCCTGAGACGAACAGCATGTGTCGCGCAGTGAGCGCTGACCTCGAATGCTTCCAGCTCTAGCTCTCGGAATGCCCGTGCAATGTTGCGTTCGATGTCTCGCGACATGACGCACCTCTCCCCAAGCCCCGCAAAGTGCATCCACCTTCACGCCATGCTGCCAGATGCGATTCGGCCTCAAGGGAGCGACTACGATAAAGTTGCCGACCAGTGCGAGCTGGTCGACAACCTATTGCTTTGCGTTGGATCGGACTAGGCACCATAGATCTTGACGAGCTCGCCGTGCGCCCACTTAACGGCGTCGGCGGGTGGCATGCCTTGGATCGCCTTCGCATACATGTCGACGATGATGTACTTGGTCGTCCCCTCGGCGGCTTTTTGGTTGGGTGGCCCAGCATAGCCCGCCAACCGTCCGGTGACGGGAATCCGTTTGAACGGCGCCAGGATCGGATCGACGTTCCACACGGGATGATCTTCCCAAAGTTTGGTCGACCCGGCGGTGTAACCCTGTTGCGAGACGAACCACCTATCAAAGATTTCCTTCGACGAGATCCAACGCAGAAACTGCTTCGCTGCCGCTTGGTTCTTCGAGTATTTCATCAACAGGTTGGTGAACGGGCCGGGCAGGTTGAACTGGCCGCCGGGACCGGCGGGAATGCCCGCATGAAGGATGTCATCCTTCATCGGCTTACCCCCCTCGGTCAGGTAGGCGTCGGGCTTTTTCTTGGCTTCCAGGTAGATCGACGCGCCATTATTGGTGGCGCTGATCGTGCCCGAGAGGAAAGCTCGATTGTTGTTGGTGTCGTCCCAGGCTAACCCGCCCTCGTCCATAGTTTCCTTCCACAGCGGCACGGCGAACTTGACCGACTCGAGGGTCTCCTTGCTATCAAGCACGACAGTCTTGCCGTCGGCTTCGACCTCCTTGCCACCCCACGACCACAGGTATGGATACCACCAGTTAGGCGCGTCGCCAAAGGTGTGTCCAGCCGTCTGCCCGTAAGGCCGGCCGGCCTTTTTCAGCTTCTGGCCGGCGGTACGAAATTCGTCCCATGTTGCCGGGAACTTCCCGTCGAACCCGACCTCGGCCAGCCATGATTTGCGATACGCGACGAGTCCACCGCCGACGCACCACGGCACCCCGATCCACTTACCGCCGACGGTCGAGATAACCTTGCAGATGTCGTAAAAGCCACCCTGCGCCTTACCGAGTTCCTCGGCCACATCCTCTACATCGGACACGCTGTTGGCGTATAGCTGCGGCCAGTTGTTTAGGGTCATAAAGATATCAGGGCCAGCACCGGACTGGATCGAGGAAGATATGCGCGCCTGGATGTCGTTGGCGTTGATCGTCTCGACATTGAGTGTGATGCCAATCGCCTTTTGGCATTCCTGCGTAATGGGGCCCTTTAGCAGCACGTCGGAGGCCGGCACGAAATCGGCCCAGCGCAGCCAATGAATCGTCGACCCCTGGGCGTAGGCCGGTGCTCGTCCAGTGGCAAGGATGGCGGCGAAGCCACCTGTTCGCACCGCGATGGCACTAGCTGCTGATGCTTTCAGAATATTACGCCGAGTAATGTTAGACATGCTTCCTCCCATTGTTTGTTGTGCGCAGGAATCGCGCGGGGCTCGGTCGTGCACTTCGCGCGCCGAGGCGTCATTTGCCTTACCGGGGGCTCCCGCGGATGAGCGGCCAGCCGAGTGCTCCCAGGCGGCGCAACGCCGGTCGAGAATACGACCATTCCGCCCAAACTGCAGTCCCAATTCGAACGTTACGGCGGGCGGGATATCAGTACGCGCACTACGTTGCTGCACCGCAATGTTGCGCCTACCCGCCAGAGCCAATGGGGTCGCGAGCCCTTATGCAGTCAGCACGTCGAGTCGAGCTGAAAGGCCGCGCGCGCGGAGGGCTCCTTCAGTCCCTTCATTTCGGGCGAGAGCAAATCGGCTGATGTGAAACGCAAAGCTGTGGGGACACGACGCGGCGCGACGTTCTGTGCAGCTGCCTCCCCAGGTTCGGCGTTTCTCATTCGGTTCTTGGATCGTCTGTGTGTATGCATCGATCAGGATAATCGATCTGACGCGCCGCACTTGATCAGGAGGACGCTTAAAGCCTTAGAAGGGTGTAGCCATCAAATGCCCGCACCGTGTGGCTTCTTCACGTCGGGGTGCGCGAGAGGCCGGCGGCGACGCCCTGCAGGCCGTAGGACGTATCCTTGACCGTAAAGAAAACCACATCGCTTTCACCGACGACTTTGGAGTGATGAATGACGTTACCCGGTATGTAGACTGCGACGCCAGGCGTTGCATTCTTGACCTCGCCACCCACGTCGAACTCAAGAGTGCCCTCGAGAACGAAGACCCATTGCTCGTTGGGGTGCGAGTGCGGATCGGCACCGGTGCCGGGCGCCATTCGCATGAGAGCGACCATTATGCGCTGACCCTCAACGCACGAACCGATGGCGGAGGAATAGTCGGCGCCGCCCTTGATCTGATCGAGTCTCGCCAACTCGAAGAAGTGCTCGCCGGGTTTGGGGACCGTGACTTTTGTCGTCGAATTGCGCTTCGTCTGGTCAGTGGCAGGTGGTTTGTTAGACATTGTCATCGGTCCCTTCGAGTGCAGAAGTGCATTTCGATTGCCAATTTACGGGCACTACGTTTGCTAAAAGATCTCCCTACTGCCGCGGAAGGTCGGCGAGACCAGGAGCAAGACGAGGCCTGCTGAGAGCACCAGCAGTGCAAAGGAGATCGGGCGCTCAACAAAGATCATGGGATCTCCGCCGGATTGGATCATCGCCTTTCGGAAGTGCGTCTCCATCAGCTTGCCGAGCACGAATCCGAGCAGCAAGGGGGCTGGCTCGAAGCCAAAGCGCAACAGCAGCGAACCAACGACGCCGAACAGAATCGTAAGGTATACGTCGATCACGCTGTTTGACACCGTGTAGACGCCGATCACCGAGAACACGAGGATACCAACGTAGATCGCCGAGTAGCGGATACGCAGGAACGACACCCAAATATTTATCAATGGCAGGTTGATGATCAGCAACATGACATTGCCGATCCACATGCTGACAACGAGCCCCCAGAACACCGTCGCGTTCAGGGTCAGGAGGTGAGGTCCAGGCTGAATGCCATGAATGGTCAGCGCCCCCATCATCATCGCCATCAGTGCGTTTGCTGGGATTCCCAGCGTCAGCATCGGGATGAAATTTGTCTGCGCGGCAGCGTTGTTGGCGCTCTCTGGGCCGGCGACGCCCTCGATGGCACCTCGGCCGAATCCGGAGGGCTCGCGCGAGATCCTCTTCTCGACAATATAGGAGGCAAAGGATGCAAGCCCCGCGCCGCCGCCCGGCAAGATGCCAAGGAAGGAGCCAATCGCGGTTCCTCTTATTGACGCCGGGATCGAGCGCCTCACCTCATCGCTCGACGGCCGCCAGCCACCGATCTTGGCGATCGCTCCAAGGCTATCGGAACTACGGCTCAACTGCCAGATCACGTCGGCGATGCCAAATAGCCCGACAGCCACCGGGACGAAATCGAGCCCGTCAGCGAGCGCATTGAGACCGAAAGTGAACCGCCACACGGCGCTGTCGATGTCCATTCCAACGAGACCCATCAGCACGCCAACCGAAACCATCGAGATGGCCTTCAGCGGCGAGCCCTGCGCCAGGATGACGGCGCCGACGAGCCCCAGAACCATCAGGGCAAAGTACTCGGGAGACCCGAAGCTTGCACCGACATAGGCCATTGGCACCGCGAGCAGCGCCGTCAAAAGTGTAGCTACCGTGCCGGCGAAAAACGAGCCGAGTGCGGCGACCACCAGGGCCGGACCGGCGCGGCCCTTCTTAGCCATCTGGTGGCCGTCAAGGCAGGTAACAATGGACGATGTCTCGCCTGGCACGTTGAGCAGGATTGCCGTTGTCGAGCCACCGTACTGGGCTCCGAAATAGATGCCGGCGATCATGATCAGTCCGGACGCCGGCGGCAGATGGAACGTGAGCGGAATCAGCATCGCAATCGTCGACACTGGACCGATGCCGGGTAGAACACCGATCAATGTGCCGACGAGACTGCCGATGAAGGCGTAACCGAGATTCTGCAGCGAAAAAGCGACGGAGGCACCGAGCGCGAGGTTCGAGAGAATGTCCATCGCTTAGTGTCCACCGATCAACGGTATCGGTAGCTTGACTAGGTACCACATCCAGAATGCCATTGCCTCGAGTGCCAAGACAATCAACACCCACTCGAGGAGACTGCGCCGCGGAATGGCAAGGCCAGAGATGACGATGACGATCAGGATCGCGGGCAGCAGCCCCACCACCGAGAGCGTCAGCCCGAACGAGATGTAAGCCGCCGTGATCAAGAGCATCGGCCGCATCTTGAGCGTGTTTTTCTCGAGCGGCACGGGATTGGGCTTCAGAACGTTGCTCAAGACCAGTGCGATGCCGAGCCCCATGATGACCAGACACGTCGCGCGCGGAAACCAGCCTGGTCCCATGCTTTTGAGCGTGCCGACGGCATAGCTCCGCGACGCCCATAGGCCAAAGCTGGCGAGCGCGATCAGCGCGAAGCCCGCGATCACCTCCTCGTAGCGCATATAGCGTGGCGACGGCGCTTGTTGCTGCATTCGTTCGGTCAGGAACAGATCAAGAGGAGGGCTGCCACCGGGCGTCCCTCACCCCCGCCAATCTTGGCTCCGACAGATCGGCGGAAGGGTGCACGACCCGTCCTCCCATTCCACCGTTGCGGACGGCTGTTAGCACAGCTTATTTGATCTCGGACTTATCGATGCCGCTGTCCTTGAAGTTCTTGCGCCAGCGATCGACCTCGCCTGCGTTCCACTTAATCGCATCTTCGATCGTCGGTGACACGACCGGGATCATCTGGTTGGACTGGAACTTGTCCTTCACGTCCGACATGCCGTGCGCCTTATTGATGAACTCGTGCAGCTTGGCCAGCACGGGCTTCGGCGTCGCGGCAGGCGCGAACACGGCGCCCCAATAGTTGGCATTGAGCTCGGGGTGGCCGAGCTCTGCCATGGTCGGCGTATCGGGGAAATCCTGCAGCCGCGTGTCGGTGGTGACGATGATCGGCTTGATCGTGCCGGCCTTCACCATCGGGCGCGTTTGGATGATGTTGAGCGAGCAGAAGTGCAGGTCCCCGTTGATGAGGTCGGGGGCGGTCTGTCCCGTCGGATAGGGCACATGCACGAATTGAAGGCCTTCCTTCTTTTGGAAGATCGTCATCTCGATGTGCAGCGCGGTGCCCGGACCCGTCGAGCAGTAGCGCACTTTGCCGGGATTCGCCTTCGCATATGCCCGGAGCTCGTCGATGTTTGAAACGGGGAAGTTCTTTGCCGTTGCCACGTAAACGGCAGGTACGTCCGCCACCCGGCCAACTGCCGTGACGTCCTTGTCGTAGTTTATCGAGAACTTGTCGGGATGGACCGCGACGACGGCGCCGTTCACCATGCCCGAGCCCATCATCAGCGTATAGCCATCCGGCGCTGCTTTCGCCATTGTCTCGACGGCGATGATCCCAAGCCCGCCCGGCTTGTTCTCAACCACGATGGGTTGGCCAGCCACCTTCTGCATGCCCTCCGCAATGATACGCGCGGTGGTGTCGGTCGAACCGCCCGCCGCGAAGGGAACCACAATTCGGATTGGCTTTTCGGGCCAGTTCTGTGCGTCCGCCCCAACGACCGCAATCACCGATAGGCATATTGCGGCCATAGCCGCGGCAAAGTTCCTCATCGCTTCCTCCAGCTCTGGCGCTTGATTAATCCGATGTTGTGGCCCGCTCATCCGTCGACCAGCACTCGCGCCCCGCCTGCCGAATTCTGAGGCGTGCCTGGTCCATATGGATTTGTGCGGCAAGGCGCGCAGCCGAGGAGTCCCGCCTGCGGATCGCCTCCAGGATACTGTGATGCTCGGCTTCGAGCTGGCGTGCGAAAGATGCCGGTAGCGCAGTGTTGCGCCGGCTAGCACGAATCGCAGTCAGCACGAATTGGCTCAGGTAGTCGAGAACTGCGATGTAGTAGGGATTGTGCGCCGCTTCGGCAATTGCGCGATGGAACAGGATGTCGGCTTTAGTACTGTCGCCGCCTTCCCGCGTGATGCGGGCGATTTGGACGAGCGCCTTCTCGATCGCAATGAGCTCCTTGCGCGTTCGCCGCTCTGCTGCCAATGCTGCCGCTTCTGCCTCGATCCCCTTGCGCAGTTCGACGATGGCGAGCACCGATTTGAGGCTCTTGCGGATGTCGGGGTCGAGATTGAGCGAGCTGATGTCGTTGTCGCGCACGTAGGCGCCGCTGCCCTGGCGCGTCTTGACGAGCCCCTCGTTCCTCAACCGCGCGACCGCCTCGCGAATGACCGCGCGGCTGACGCCAAACTGGGCCGCCATCTTATGCTCCGACGGCAGCCGCACGCGCGGTGACAGTGCGCCCGCGCGGATCTGATTGCGCAGCTCGCGCGCCACCTCCTCCGCGCGATTGACGCTCGGCAGCCTTGCGACATTGAGCTTGAGCAGCGTGGCCGTCATTTGTATGTTGTCCGACAACTTAACGGCTATTGTCAATTGGGCCAGCGTCGCTCTCTAGGTGCATCCAAGGCCTCACCACCCTGGGGAACGCATGAAGACAAAATCTTTATTGAGCGGCCGCGTTGCGATCGTGTCGGGGGGCGCGCACGGCATCGGCGCCGCGGAGGCGCGGGCGATCTGTGCCAGTGGCGGCCGGGTCGTGGTGGGCGACATTCTCGCCAAGGAAGCGAGTGAGATGGTCGCGGCCCTCAACAAGGAGTTCAACGGTGAGCCGGCGCGCTTTATCCATCTCGATGTCCGCAAGGGGGAGCAGTGGGATGCGGCCGTAGCCCTGGCGGAAAAAGAGTTCGGACGCCTGACATCGCTGGTCAACAATGCGGGTGTCCCGGCGCGTTCCAAAATCGACGACGCGATAGAAGAGGAGTGGACACTCACGATCGACGTCGACCTCAAGGGTTGCTGGATGGGCATGAAAGCAGCCATCCCCGCGATCCGGCGCGCTGGTCTTGGTGGATCGATCGTCAATACGTCCTCGCACTACGGGATGGTTGCTTCGGGTAAGGCCGCGACCTATCACACGGCCAAAGGCGCGGTGACGGCGATGACGCGCGCCGCAGCGGCCGAGTACGCGCGCGAGAACATCCGCATCAACTCCATCCATCCGGGGCTGACCGACACGGTCAGAATCGCAAGCCTGCCTGCACCATGGCGGCAAGCGCTGCTCGATCAGGTCCCGCTCGGGCGTATCGCGTCGCCCAACGAGGTGGCGGAGGCGGTGGTATTCCTGCTGTCGGATCTGAGCTCCTACATGACCGGGGCCCAGCTCGTCATCGATGGCGGTCTAACTGCCGTCTGAACAGAACCGTAATCGCTTGTGAGAGTGATACTCGATGCGCTTGGACATGACGGGAAAGGTTGCGCTCATCACCGGCGGCGCTCAGGGGCTCGGCGCCGCCGAGGCCGCCAAACTGCTCGAATGGGGTGCCCGGGTCGTGATCGGTGATTTGCGCGCTGAGGAGGGCGAGAGCTTTGTCAGCGAGCAGGAGCGAACGGGTCACCGCGGCCAGATTGAGTTCCTAAAAATGGACGTGACTCAAATGGCCGATTGGCAGCGAGCCGTGGGCCTTGCGAATGCGAAATTTGGCGCCTTGACGACGCTCATTAACAACGCGGGTTTCCCCGGGCGGCCGGGTGTCGAGGCGACAACGGAGGAGGGATGGCAGAAGACGATCGACGTCGACCTCAAGGGCAGCTTTCTGGGGATCAAGGCGTGTGTGCCCTCCATACGCAAGGCTGGCGGTGGCACCATCGTCAATACCTCCTCGACCTACGCGCTCGTCGCCTCCGGGCGTGGCGGTACCGCCTATTCCGCGGCGAAGGGCGGCATCATCATGCTGACCAAAGCGGCAGCGGTTGAGTATGCGCGGGAGAATATCCGCGTGAATTGCATCCACCCGGGCATCGTCGATACCCCGCGCAACCGGACGCTAGCGCCGGACTGGCTCGCTGGTCTCCTCGACGGGACGCCAATGCATCGCATGGCCTCGCCCGAGGAGATCGCCAACGCCGTGCTGTTCCTGGCCTCGGATGCTTCCTCGTATATGACCGGCGCGTCTCTGATCGTGGATGGCGGCTATACGGCGGTTTGAAGGAAAATCACCCTCTACTCCACGAAACTCGACAGCGAGCCGGACCGAAGAGCAAACGACAGGAGACCCACGCAAATGCCGTTCTATAATTTCAAGGACATTGCCGAGGAGCTGGTCACACCCGGCAAGTCGACGGCGATGGCCCGCGTTATCACGGGCACGCAGGTGGAACTCGCCATCCTACGCTTTAACAAGGGCGAAGGCGCCAAGGTTCATGCTCATCCGCAGGAACAGATCCTCTACATGCTCAAGGGGCGCATGAAGGTGACGACCGAGGGGAAGGACACCGTCATCGGCCCTGGCGAGGCAGCGATGTTCGCGCCAGACGTTCCGCATGGCACCGTGATGCTCGACGACGTCGAGTGTATAAGTGTCAAAGGAATTATCGGCGGGCTCGGTCACCGGCCGGGCTGATGCCGGTTCGATCATTTCGGGCGCAGCTTGGCCGATGCGTTTGGTTTAGGGGCAAATTTAGCGTTCGTGCGCGCGCGGAGGTTTCACGCAGCAGCGTCTAAGACCGAATTCATGCAACGCCGGCGAGGATCCCATCCATGAAACTTGACCGCACGCGCCTCTCCTTCAATACCGGCAACATGACCGGTTCGATCGCCGACAAGCTCATGGCGATCCACGCGGCGGGATTCGGCGGTACAACAATGTGGCCGGCCGATTTCTTCGCGCATTTCGAGGACCTCGACGCCAACCTTGAGCACGCCCGCACCAGTCCGCTCAGCTGCACTTGCTACATGATGGTGCGCGACCTCGAGGGCTCGCCAACCGCGGTTAAATCGAGGAAGCTTGAGCTTGCGCGCCAGATGATGGATCAGATGGCATTGATCGGCGCGAAGACCCTCGTGCAGTGCTCCAACATCAGCAACGAAGTGGATCGCAATTGGTCACTCGCGGTCGAGGATTTGCGCAAGCTCGGCGATCTGGCGAAGTCGAGAGGCATGCGCATTGCTTTCGAGCCGATGAGCCAGGGCGAGTGGATCAACACGTGGCAGCTCGGCTGGCGATTGGTGAAGGATGTCGATCATGCGCAGATAGGTCTTGTGCTCGATGCGTCGCACATCTTCCTCGCTGGCGCCGATCTCAACGGTATCGACAAGATTCCCGGCGAGAAGGTCTTCCTGTGCGAGGTCTCGGATTTCCCCGACGCCAATCTCGAGCGGCGCGAAATGCTGCGCAATTATCGGCTGTTCCCACTCGAAGGAACGCGACCGATCCGCCCATTTGTTGAGCGCGTGATGGCCACCGGCTATCAGGGCCCGTTCTCGGCTGAGGTGTTCTCCGCCCGCTATCGCGCCGCCGAGCCGCACTTCGTGGCCAGGCGCGGCTTTGAGGCGATGCAGAAGCTGTTTGCGAAGGAGCTGGCGTGGTGACCTCCCGTCCGTCGGTCAGAACGCGCTGATGCCGCCGTCGCAAAAAACCGTGGTGGCGGTGACGAAGGCGGCCATGTCACTCGCCACGAACAACACGACGCGCGCGATGTCGTCGGGATGACCGAAGCGGCGGAGCGGGAACGTGGCGAGGATCTTCTGCTCCATCTCACGGAAGCTCTGCGCCGCATTCGTGTTGCTCGTGTAGCGCGCACGCTGCTCCTCGAGGCCGGGCGTCTCGGTCATGGCGGGGGCGACACACACGACGCGCACGCCCTTGGGGCCGAGTTCCATGGCCGCGCTTTTGGTAAGCCCGACGACGCCATGCTTGGCCGCATTGTAGTGCGCAAGCGAGGGACGCCCGCGGTAGCCGGCAACCGAGGTGATGTTGACGATCACGCCACGCCCCGCCTGTTCCATGCGGCGGCCGGCCTCGCGACAGCCGTAGAACGTGCCACGCAGGTTGATGTTGTTGACGATGTCCCAGTCCTCGTCACTGATATCGATCATGATCGCAGCCGGAAACGTACCTGCGTTGTTGACCCAGATGTCGATGCCGCCGAGTGCTTTGTCGGCCGCCTCCGCCAAGCGCGCCATGGATTTCGAGTCGGCGACGTCGAGCGCGCTCGCGTAGGTATCGACCTTGAAGGTCTTTGCGATCAGCTTGGCGGCCTCGCTCGCACCCAGCTCGTTCTTGTCGCCGATCATCACGCTCGCGCCGGCTTCCCCGAGGCGGCGTCCGATAGCGAGCCCAAGCCCCCGTGCGCCACCGGTTATGACGGCGCGCCGTCCTTTGAGGGAGATGAGATCGGCGATCCCGCGCTCGGCGAGCGCCTTGGGATCAAGGTCGGCTGAAGAGTTCATGGAGTGCTCCTTGCGTTCGGGGAACCCCTGGCTCACCGAGCCCGTGTGGACCGGCGCCGATCATGGCTGACCGCTGTAGCCGCAGCTCACACCGTATTCTTGGGAGGGATGATCGGAAGGATTAGCGTGTTCGTGTGGTCTGGGCCGGAGTGGATCGTCACCTTGCCGTTGAAGATCTCGGGCGGCCGATCGTGCGGCTCGTCATGCAGGAAGGGCCCGCAGCCCGTCATGGGCTTCTTTAGGGTGGAAAGGTGTGCGGGGGGATTGCTCGATTCGTAGTCCCGTCCCTGCACAGTGAGCCCAATTCGCCACCCCTGCGGCACCACAACGCAAGTCGGCCAGATCTCTATGTCGACTTCGACGATCTCGCCCGGCCTCAGCGGCTCCTTGGTCTTATGCAAGTGGTAGGGCCGGTAGGGCAGGCTCCTTTTGGGGTCGAGCCTGCGGTGGGAGGCACGCAACCACCCCTGCGCGACAGGGGAGTTGGGATCGAGCGCGCCCTGGAACACGTGCTCCTGACCCGACGGCTCGAACAGCCGGACGACCAGGAACAGGTCTGCATCGGTCGTGCTTGAGGAAATGTGCAGCTTGGCGGCAAGTGGGCCAGTTATCTCAGACTCGTCCGCAAATGGCGCTGATATGAAGGTGATACCCTCACCCATACCGTCGTAAGAGACGGTCGACTTAGCCCTCGCCGGCTCGGGCCCAAGTGTTCTCGTGGCGAGATCGAGGTGGAGTGTGGTCCACTTTGTGCGCTTCAAAGGCCATTCGCTCTCGTGCCGCTCGAGGAACTTCTCGCCAGGGTGGCGAATCTGCAGCTGCAGTGCCGGTTGGCTTTCCCAACCGTTCTGCTCACCCTTGAGGAAGTATCCGAAGAATCGCTTCTGCAATGCCACGCCGTAGTCGGTGTAGAAACCAATCCAATGCGTACCGCCATGCACCTCGAGCCACTTCTGCTGCGACCCCGCCTGCAAGTAGCCCTCGATGTTACCGCGCAGATGCAGGCCGTGACCACCCCAGTTGCCGGATGAGAGCAGCGGTACCGTCACTTTGGTCCAGTCGGGCCCTCGGGCCGCGAAATACTCGTCATCGAAGGGGTGGGCGGCCGTCTCTGCGCCGAGATCGGCCCGGTTCTTATCCATTTCCGCTTCGCTGAGAACGTCCGGGCCGCACGTCAGCTCACCGGTGACGCGGCTTCTCCGGCCGCGCTCGCCACAGCCGAACTGCACCGTCTTCACCTGCATATCGTACCAATTGGCGAAGAATGTCGAGAGGATGCCACCATGATGGGTTGCGTCGCGATAGAAATCAGCGAAGCCTTCCCATGCGCAGATGGCTGCGAGGTGCTTGGGTTGCAGCGCCGCCACCTGCCACTGGTTGATGGCGTAGTAGGAGATGCCGGCAAGGCCGACCTTGCCGTTGCTCCAGGGTTGCACGCCGGCCCACTCGATGCAATTGGCAAAGTCCTTGGTTTCACGCGGTGACCACACGTTGAGGTAACCGGGAGATTTTCCCGCCCCGCGGCTGTCCACACGCACGCACACATATCCGTCCGGTACCCACTTCTCTGGGTCAACCACTTCCCAAGACTGGTAAAGATTGGTCGACCCGCGCGGCACGTCCGGGGCTACCTTCACCATGATGTCCCAGGCACTCGGATAGCCGTCCTGGAAGGCAAGGCCCTTAGCGTAAGGACCATGCGAAAGGATGACCGCGTAGCGGCCCTCCTGGACCGGGCGGAACACGTCTGCGTGCAGCACGAGGCCGTCATCCATGCGGATCTCGACGTCAAAGTCGATTCGCATGCCATCTCGGACTGTTGAAGCTCCCGTCAAGGCGACCTCCGTGACCCATACCTTTTTTCTGCGCTGAGGCAGATTGCCCATAAGATTGCGGAAAGCGATGGTATCGCAGTCTACGCCATTGCTGCTACTCGCCTCGACCAGCCCGACCGTAGCAGCGTCATTCGAGACTCCGGTCGAAGCAATCGAAGCGCGGATGACAAAGGCTTGGCACAATGTAGAGACGACGGACAGGCAGAAAAGCCTGCGTGATCTGCTGGCGCCTAACGATGAGGTCATCCTGCACTATGGCGATGCGATCGGTGCCGATGCGAAACCCATGATAGTGCGGCCACCCTCGGCTGCAAGATCGTATTCCATTCGCCAACAATCGAGACCCAACGTGCGATGAGGGAAGGCTCCACAGGCGCTCAAGTGCACGACGCGTATCGGGCGGAAGGGAAGAGCTTTGTCCAAGGCAGTGAACAAGCGATTCGACGAAGCTGTCCATGTACAAGGCGGTGCCGGGCGATCGCCAATGCGGTCATCTGTTGTGCAAAGATCCAGGTTTCGGTCGGATTGGTGGTGCCGCCGAAATATCCGGCCTGAGCTGCTGCTGCAAAGATAGCAAAACCCAAAAGCGGAACGGCGGTTCAATCTGACGACCGAGGTGGCTCCTCGGTTGCGGGGAAGACTCGGGAAGAATCACACCAAAGTTTTCTGCCCAATGGACCCTGCCACCACCACCTTAATGCTTCGGCCGTCAGCCAATGTCGGTGCGCCGCAAGAGATAGTCGAGCCCGCCCACGCGGTACCAACGATAGCCGTAGCCTTCGATGACCAGATGATGCTTTCCATCATGGCCGGCCCTGCTGTGCTCGGTTCCCAGCAAATTGACGAGAACGTCGCCGTGTTCTCCCCCCGTTCCCGCGGCGAAGGAGATCTCGTGAGGCTCAGCATCAAGGTTATGGATGAGCAGCACCGAATTGTTGCGCCAGTCGTACCGCATCACCAGGATCGCCGGGTTGCGCAAGGGAATGACCGCGAAATCACCCCAGCCGATCTCTGGCACCTCTTTGCGCATGCGAATGATGCGTTCGGTCCAATTCAACAACGAATCCGGATAGCGGCGCTGAATGGCAGCATTGACGTGCTCGAAACCGTAGGGTCCTGCTCTGATGACCGGGCAGACCGGCTTGTCATGCTTGGTGAATCCGCCGTGCGGCTCGTCCGACCATTGCATCGGCGTACGCGCGCAATCGCGCTCCTCCCGAGACAGATCATCGCCCATTCCAAGCTCGTCGCCGTAGCGAATTACCGGTGTTCCGGGCAGCGTGAACAGGAGACTGTAGGCAAGTTCGATGCGCCGGCGGTCACCGCCGAGCATTGGTACCAAGCGTCTCCGGATGCCCCTTTTATAGAGTTGCATGCTTTCTTCCGGACCGAACGCCTGAAACACCCTCTGTCGCTGCTCTTCTGTCAGGCGTCCGAGATCGAGTTCGTCATGGTTGCGAAGGAACTGGCCCCATTGTGCCGTGGCCGGTCGCGGCTTGGTGGCTTTCATCGCCTTGATCAATGGCCGCGTATCGGCCGTCGCGAGGGCGTAGAACAGGTGCTGGTTGACCTGGAAGTTGAACATCATCTGCATGCGGTCTCCGTCGTCGCCGAAATACTCCATGTCGGTCTCGGGGAGAACGTTTGCCTCCGCGAGCACGATGCAGTCGCCCTGCCGCCACTGCAGGAACTCGCGGAAGTACCGGAGCATGTCATACTGCTCCTTCGGCTTGCGAACCTTGGCTCCCTTGGTGCCGATTACAAAGGGCACAGCGTCCATGCGGAAGCCGGACACGCCGAGCTGAATCCAGAATCCCATGATCTTAAGAATCTCGGCCTGGACCTCGGGGTGCGAGGTGTTGAGATCGGGCTGAAAATCATAGAAACGGTGGAAATAGAAGGCGCGTGCTTGATCGTCATAGCTCCAGGTGGTCTTCTGCACGCCCGGAAACACCATTCCAGTGTTCGCATGCCTGGGCTTCTTCTTGGACCAGACATACCAATCACGATACTTTGAATCCGGATCGCGCCGCGCCTCCTTGAACCACGGATGCTGATCGGAGGTGTGGTTCACGACCAAATCAATGAGCACGCGAATGCCACGTTGCTTGGCGCCGTGGGTAAAATCGACAAAATCGCCAAGTGTGCCATAGCGCGGATCGACGCTGTAATAATCCGAGACGTCGTACCCGTCATCGCGATGCGGAGAGGTCTGGAATGGCATCAACCAAATGGCGGTGATGCCGAGGCCGTGCAGATAGTCGAGCCGCCGCGCCAGGCCGCGAAAATCGCCGATGCCGTCACCGTTGGCATCCATGTAGGTGCCGACCGAGAGGCAATAAATGATGGCATTCTTGTACCAGAGGTCGCTGATCATGCGGCGAGCCTCCCGAGGTCGGCAGCGTTGCCGACAATGACGCCTTCATTCGGCTGCAGAACGCGTGGGGCATGGCAGCCCACACGCTGCCGGTCCGTCGACAAGAGGACGTGTTTTCCTGATGAGGCCGAAAGGCTGACCTCAACTGGCCTGTCGCCAAAATTGAGCGCAACCAGGACTCTTTGCGCTTCCGCGGCACGTTCGTAGCACAGGACGTTTTGAGCCACAGAGAGAGCACGATACACCCCATGGCTGAGGGCGGGGTTGGCACGACGCAGCGCGATCAGCTGGCGGTACAGCCAGAGGCATGACGTTGGATCCTTGCGTTGCAAGGCGACGTTCACCTGGGGGTAGTCCGAGGCGACGGGTAGCCAAGGCTTGACTGCACTGAAGCCGGCAAAGCGGGAGCCGTCCCATTGCATGGGCGTGCGTTGCGGGTCGCGCCCTACTCCCAATCCAGGCTCGCGCTTCTCCCAGGGGTCTTGAGCGACTTCAGGTGCTATGGGGACATCGTGCATTCCGATCTCGTCGCCATAATAGAGTGTTGGCGTGCCTCGCAGCGTCAGGAGGAGCATCGCGGCGACACGTGCTTGGTTCGCACCCACCCGCGTGGCGATACGCCTCTGGTCGTGATTGCCCAAAACCCAGTTGGGCCAGGCGCCGGCTGGTAGCGCCCGTTCATATTCATCGATCAGAGCGCCGACGGACGACGCTTTCCATGCGCTGAAAAGCAACTGGAAATTGAAGGGGAGATGGACGCCGGTGAGGTTCTCCCCATAGTAGGCGACTAGCCGTTCAATGGGCAGATAGATTTCGCCAATGAGAACCCGATCGGAATAGCCATCGACGACCTGGCGCAACTCGGCCACGGCCTGTGCGATCTCGGGTTGGTCGGCCGAGTAGGTTTGCAGCAAACGATTAATTTCGGGCTGTTCCGCTCTATACGCGTGGTTGATTGGATTATCTCGAAACGTTGCATCCTTGATGAGGTGCCAGAGCACATCTATGCGAAAGCCATCGACGCCGCGGTCGAGCCAGAACCGCATGACCCCATACAAGGCAGCGCGCACCTCTGGATTGCGCCAGTTGAGGTCGGGCTGCTCCTTCAGGAATGCATGGTAGTAGTATTGTTGCGTTGCTTCTTCCCACGCCCATGCGCTGCCGCCGAAATTGCTTGTCCAGTTGTTCGGCCCTCCGCTGTCCGGTTTTCCATCCTGCCAAATGTACCAATCGCGCTTTCGGTTTGAGCGAGAGCTGCGGCTTTCCAAGAACCAGGGGTGCTGGTTCGAGGTGTGGTTGGGCACGAGGTCGAGGATGATCCGTATCCCACGACCATGCGCTTCGCGCAGGAGACAGTCGACGTCGTCGAGGGTACCAAATATCGGGTCGACACCACAGTAGTCCATGATGTCGTAGCCGAAATCGGCCATTGGCGAGGGATAGATCGGAGATATCCAGATCGCGTCGACGCCTAACCACGCGAGATAGTCCAGCCGACCGATGATGCCGCGCACGTCGCCGACACCATCACCTTTGCTATCCAGAAAGGACCGCGGATAGATTTGGTAGATGACGCCGTGTTTCCACCAGGTGAAATCCAACGTTGCGATCTTCCTCGCAGGTAATTCTGAGATAGTAATGCTGCGACTGCGGCATTGTTCCAGCTAGGGCGCGGGTCCTATTTGTTGCCGGAACCCGATCGGGGAGTGATGCAAAGCTGGCTGCAACCAGATACACGTCTCAAGTCCCGAGCGCGCACAGCCAGAGACTGCACGGGGGTCCCACTGGCTTCTAGCGGCTTGGCCTAGGCCGAAGCGCACCGGCCTCGGTCACCAAGGCCCTTGCATGATCTTCTGGCCTGAGCTGCCAATCGGACGCCTCGTCGTGCTGGCCAATAGCGGCTTCTGCAGTAGGACGTGGCACGAGGGGTGTTGATCTGCGGAGGTCGTCGATCGCTCATGACGCTTTGGTCGAGCCCACGTGCTGCGGGAACCGCTCAGGGTCAAGAGCAACTACGCCGGCCATCGTGCCGAGGCGGCAGAGGTACCCCTGAAACCGGACAGCATCGCCGCACCGCCGTGCCAAAACCGACCGTCAACAACTTCTTCGAAGGGCTGCTGCGTTGAGTGCAAGTCAGCGAGCGACGTTGGAATGGTTGTTCCCTTGGTAACAGCGCCCTCAATCAGCCTATGAGACAACTACTCCCGCCGCACTTCAGCGGGGATTGAGGAGAGATAGCCATGAAGACGATCCTGTCCGCACTTGTTGCCCTTGCAGTGATTGCCGGCGTTGCTGGCAGTGCCAGTGCCATGGACGCCAAGGAGTTCTACGAGCGGGTTGACCGCACTCACTTCTGATTGATCGGCGAACACATGAAGCCGCAGCCAATCAGCCACGTAAGAGGAGAATGATCATGAAGACCATCCTGTCAGCCCTTGTTGCGCTTTCGGTTATCGCTGGCGTCGCCGGTACCGCCAATGCACTCGACGCCAAGACCTTCTGGGAGCAGATTGATCGCGACCACAACTGACCAGTCGCTGTGACGTGGCCGCAGACGGCCGCGACCTCCGCGGCTCAACCTGCAAGAGGCGGTCCGCACCAGGATCGTCTCTTGTGGTTTTCGGGCGCATGCGAGATAGCCAGGCTTAGTTTCAACCCGCCTCTTAGAATGGGTCCGGGTGGTTGGCAGGTCCAGCTTTAATGAGGTCTGCAAATCAGCTTAGCGGGCTCGATGGCCGTGTTTCGCCCTTCCCGCACATCGTTTGCCCATCTCATGAAAAATCCTCAGACGGGTTGCACCTGCACAGCCACTTGAAATCATCATTTTTGGCGACATGCCGCCCGAGGACGCGGTGGTTCGGGCCATCCCTCTTCTCGGGTGGCTCGCTGAGGGTGGCGCCAGAGCACTTCCTAGGGCGGCGCGTGCCGTGATCCCAAGTAAAAAGCGCCACGCCCAAAGGTCACCCAAGGGCGTGGCTTAGCGGCGTCAGGACAATGAGGGAAGGCCTGACGGCGCCTTGGGAGGTCTCATAGATACGACCGAGCCCCCACGATCGTTTCAGGGAAAGCGCCACGCCCCGGGAGGCGGCAGCACTACCGAGGCGTGGCCCGCGCTGCTGGGCCGCTTCATGCTCATTGGCAGTCTGGTAGAGCCCAATCGCGCGCGTTAGGCAGATACGACTGATCGGCGATCACCGTTTCGAGGTTACGATCATTTAATTGGCTTCGCCGAGGTGCCACCGGAGCACCCGCGTTAGGCCATGTCCTGGCGCGTGGCGGTGGGCGGAATTGCGCCAAGACCCAATGCCGCCCCCCGCTCGGCTACCAACCCGTGGCAACGCCCGTCGAACACCGCGAAGTCTAGTTGTGCCGCGGCATTCACTATCCCGCCATCGCTCTCATGGGCCGGTTTGTGGATAACCTGCATTGTCCTGCCAGGAGACGTCGTCGGCCGGGGGCCCTTGGAACCAAGGCGAGTTCAGCCTTCGGGGAAGGAGATGTCCAGCTGGGCTATCGCCACAGCCCCTCGAATCGGCGCCCGCAACGCGGGTGTGGTGCGCCGTGTGCTTGGGATCTCTGTGCCCAAGGTAGTCCTGCATCTTTTGCAAATCCGTGCCCTTCTCGGCCAGTGTTGACCATCTCGATCAAACTGTCCCTCAGCGATGATCTGCGCGACAATGCTCCCGAAATTCCCGGAGATGGCCCCGATTGCCTTCTCCGCTCGCATTCTAGCAATCGCCGCCAATCACCGGCGTCAAAAAGAGGAAGAGAAATGCATCCCCGCGAGCGCATCAATTACGAACCGATCGAGGGCCGGCCGCCGTTGAAGGACCTGCCGGCCGGCACCAAAGTCGTGCTCTGGCCGATCCTGGCGCTGGAGGAGTGGGACATCGCACGGCCGATGGCGCGGATGGTGATCTCGCCGCCCCAAGGTATTCCCCAGCAGCCGGACCATCCGAATTGGAGCTGGCACGAATATGGCATGCGTGTAGGCGTGTGGCGATTGATGAAGGTGTTCAAAAGCCTCGGCGTTACGCCGTGCGTGACGATGAACGCGAAGATCTGCGAGACTTACCCGCAAGTCGTCGAGGCCTGCATGAAGAACGGCTGGGAGTTGAACGCGCACAGCTACGACCAACAGCCCATGCACAAGCTCGAGAATCAAAAAGAGGTCGTCGACAAGGCCTGCGACATCATTCAGAAGTTCTCAGGGAAACGCCCCGTCGGCTGGTTCGGCCCGGGCCTGACGCAGACCTTCGATACACTCGATTATCTCTCGCAGTCCGGCATCGAATACATCGGCGACTGGGTGCTCGACGACGAGCCGGTATGGCTCAAGACCAAGCACAAGCCGGTGGCGGCATTTCCCTACAACTTCGAGATCCACGACATTGTCATGATGGCGTTGCAGAACCATCCGAGCGACGTGCAGTATACGCGCGGTATGGACTACTTTCGCATCATGTACGATGAGAGCGAGGAGCGACCTAAATTCATGTCAGTAGCGTTCCACCCCTACCTCTCTGGCTCGCCGCACCGCATTGGCCACGTCGCGCGGATGCTGGAGGAAATCCTGAGCCACAAAGGCGTGGTCTGCTGGGATGGACTGAGGATACTTGACTGGTTCAAGAAGAGCCACCCGGCCCAGGCGTATTCGATGCTTGGCACATAAAAAGACTGGCCTATCGCGATAGCCCCTCGAACTGACGACCACTTCGACGACCGGAAATGTAAAAAGTAAGTAGCCGCTGATACTCGATTTCAGTGCGGCTGTAGGCCTAACCCAACGCGTTCTATCTGGCTTATCGAGCAGGCTGACGTGCGGCAGCGTCACCCGCCGCTTGCCCTTGCGCGAGCATAGCAAGATTTGCTGCGCACGGCGTCTGATGCTTTGTGGCGTTTCCCGGCATCCGAGCCTGCGGCTGTAGTCGAACCAACCGGCAGCTTGCCGCTTGATTGCGTGGCTCACATCGTCGTCTCGGCTGTTGGCGTCGCTGCTCGTTGCTAAGCCCCCTCCGTGGTGCTGCTCGCCTTGCTCGGCATTCGGTAGTGGCAGTGCGCGACCCGCAAGCTCGCTGCCGAGAGTGCCGCTGTCGTTCTCTTTGAACAACTCGGCTAGCTGCTCGCTCACACCATGCAGTCATGCTGCCTTCGATTGCCTGCATTGCCTTGCTGAAGCCGCGATCAGTTACCCAGCGAAACCGCTCGTTAGCTTCCGGACTTATCGATCAATTATCCGTGCGGAACCCTCTTCCACTGATGATTCGCGCCTTCAGGGCAGGGGTCGGCGTTCCGCCAGGAGTTACCCGTGCGCGCCCTACTAACCGCCGGTGCAGCATGACCCAACGCATTCTTGTTGTGGAG
>Ga0081455_10001625_pt1 | contig 27437 bp, 31 predicted proteins | sample TabmetS3T2R1_FD_70207 | JGI IMG/M metagenome (GOLD analysis project Ga0081455, IMG submission 70207) | Tabebuia heterophylla rhizosphere microbial communities from the University of Puerto Rico - S3T2R1 | ecosystem: Host-associated > Plants > Roots > Rhizosphere ...
CCGCGCGAGATGGTTTACAGTTGCAAACATTATCGCCGGGAGATGCGGGGGATCCGCGTGCGGCGCGACATTTACGTCTCCGTCGTCGGCACAGACTTGGTGCGCCTCGGCGACGGGCGGTTCGCCGTGCTCGAAGACAACCTGCGCGTGCCGAGCGGCGTGTCGTACATGCTCGCCAACCGGCAGGTGATGAAGAAAGTCTTGCCGGGACTCTTCGGCAGTTACAACGTGCGGCCCATCGACCATTACGGACAGGAGCTGCTCTCGACGCTGCGCGCGCTCGCGCCTTCGGCGCGGCGCGATCCTACAATCGTCCTCCTGACTCCGGGAGTCTTCAATTCGGCTTATTACGAACACACCTTCCTGGCGCGCCAGATGGGTGTCGAGTTGGTCGAAGGGCGCGACCTTCTTGTTCACGACAACATCGTTTATATGCGTACGACCGCCGGATTGCGGCGCGTCGACGTGATCTACCGGCGCGTCGACGACGACTTCCTCGACCCGCTGGCCTTCAGACGCGACTCGATTCTGGGCGTTCCGGGTTTGTTCAACGCATACCGCGCGGGCAACGTCGCCATGGCGAACGCGATCGGCACGGGCGTCGCCGACGACAAGGCGCTCTACGCTTACGCGCCCGCGATCATCAAATATTACCTAGCCGAAGACCCGATCCTGCCCAACGTCGAGACTTTCCTGCTCGACGACGAGAAGCGCCGGCGCCACGTCCTGGAAAATCTGGACAAGCTGGTGGTCAAAGCCGTGGGCGAGTCCGGGGGTTATGGAATGCTGATCGGCCCGCACAGCGACGCCGAACAGCGCGAGGAGTTCAGGCGCAGAATCCTCGCGGATCCGCGCAACTACATCGCGCAGCCAACCCTAAGTTTGTCCCGCGCCCCGTGCTTCCTAGATGGCGAGGTGCAGGCACGGCACGTCGATCTTCGTCCTTACATTCTTTATGGTGAAAACGTCACCCTGGTCCCCGGAGGTCTTACGCGCGTCGCACTGCGCCGCGGTTCTCTGGTGGTGAACTCTTCCCAGGGTGGAGGCAGCAAGGATACGTGGGTTCTCCTCCCGTAACGGATTGGAATAGTGGAATGATGGAATAGTGGAACCAACATTCCAATGATCCAGTATTCCATCAACCCATTCTGACTTATGTTGAGCCGAGTCGCTAATTCCATCTACTGGTTGAGCCGTTACACGGAACGGGCGGAAAATGTTGCTCGCTTCATTGACGTCAATCTGCAAATGATCCTGGACCTTCCGAGTGGTTCGACGGAGCAATGGGCACCATTGGTCATCATAACCGGCGACGACGCGGCTTTTGCCGAGGGCTACAGCGGGCCCAGCCGGGAAAACGTTATTCGTTTTCTCAGTTTCGACACCAACAATCCCAACTCGATTATTTCCTGTTTGCGGGCGGCCCGAGAAAACGCTCGCACGATAAGGGAAGCGATCTCCCCTGAAATGTGGGAGCAGATCAACACTTGCTATCTGATGGTCAACGCCGCAGCCTCTGACCCTCGAATCATGAATTCGCCTTACAGCTTTTTTAACGAAGTAAAGAAGGCGAGTCATCTCTTCGACGGGATCACGGAGGCGACCATGCTGCACGACGACGGCTGGCATTTTTACCGCATGGGACGTCTTTTGGAACGAGCCGACAAGACGTCACGGCTGTTAGACGTGAAGTATTTTATTTTGCTTCCCTCGGTGACGGACGTGGGCACGCCGCTGGACGACATTCAATGGGCGGCCGTGTTGCGGTCGGCCAGCGCCCTGGAAATGTATCGTAAACGACACGGCCCCATCGTCCCGGATCAGATTATCCATTTTCTAATCTTGGACCGCGAGTTTCCCCGTTCAATCCACTACTGCCTCACCACCGCCAACGATTCCCTCCATGCCATCTCCGGGACTCCCATCGGCATGTACCGTAATCCGGCCGAGCAGCACCTTGGCCGGCTCCGCGCAGAGCTCGCTTATACCGACACTCGACAGATCGTTGCCCTCGGGCTACACGAATTCCTCGACGGCCTGCAAAAAAAACTCAATCTGATAGACCAATCCATTTTTGATACTTTTTTTGCTCTGCGTCCTATTGGCGGCGCTGCTTTCGAGCTAGGACGAAATCAATGACCTTTTGTTTGGGAATCAAATTGGCCGACGGCCTGGTTGGCATCGCGGACACCCGGGTCCTGTCCGGCAACGAGATGGTGGTGGCGCGAAAAGTATCGGTCTATCAGGAGGAGCGCCAGGCGCTGTTCTTGATGACCGCGGGTCTTCGGTCATTGAGAGACAAAGCGGTGACTTACTTCGAAGAATCGATGGCCCAGCACGAGGAACCGCTCGACCACCTGTTCAAAGCGGTCAATCTTTTTGCCGTCCAGGTCCGCCGGGTGGCCCAGGAAGACAGGGGCTCCTTGCAAGAGAGCGGATTGACCTTTGATTTTTCTGCGCTCATCGGCGGCCAGTTCGAGCACGACAAGGAACACAAACTTTTTCTTGTTTATCCCCAGGGCAATTGGATCGAGATCGGCCAGGGCACACCCTATCAAATCATCGGCGCCTCGGGTTATGGCAAACCGATTCTTGACCGCACACTCAAATATCAGGACCCGATGCGCTTCGCTCTCAAAGTAGGCTGCTTGGCATTCGACTCCACTCGAGTAAGCGCTGCCGGCGTAGATTTTCCCATCGACGTGATTCTTTACAAGGGTGGCAGCTATCGGATCAGCGAGCACCGCTACGAAAAAAAGGATCTCGAGCATGCCTCCAACTGGTGGCAGGAGCGATTGCGCGCCTCAGTGAATGAGCTACCGGATGAATGGCTTGAGCCGGCTTTTGCCAGCTTGAAACCGTAACGGATGGGCTGAACGCCTTTCGCTGCCTTAATTTCTACGACAAACCGGGCATTTGTTTTTGCGCAGTTTCTTCCCCAAGACCGCGCCGGCAGAAATGTACGCTGACCTCCATGCGAATCTTTGACAAAATGTCATTAACCCGGAACGCAAAATCTGGGCTCAAAAAATGCCGCTCGAGATTGGAAATATCAACGTGCCCAAGACCGCGCCGGCAGAAATGTACGCTGACCTCCATGCGAATCTTTGACAAAATGTCATTAACCCGGAACGCAAAATCTGGGCTCAAAAAATGCCGCTCGAGATTGGAAATATCAACGTGATGGGATAAGGAGAGGCAGGAGTACCGCGTTGCGGTACACTCCAACGATTGTGCTCGGAGGACTCTATGGCAAACATTAGCGGCAAGTATGCCATCGTCGGTGTGGCGGAAACCAAGGTCGGCAAGCGGCCCGATGCCAGCACCCATTCACTCCATTTGGAATGCATCAAAGCGTGCCTCGACGATGCCGGTCTCAAAGCCGCCGACGTCGACGGGTTCATCACTAACCAGCCGCTCAACGACGCGCATCGAAGCTACGCGGTGAGGATGTCGAACATGGCGCGTATGCATCCCAATTACGCCACCGACCTTGCCCTCGGCGGCGCCACACCCATCGCCATGGTTCAAAACGCGGTGATGGCCATCGAAGCCGGAATGGCCAACACGGTCATGTGCGTCCACGCGCGCAAACGCGGCACTCCCGATCCGACGCCGGGCCATCCGATCCGCCACGGCGACGAGCACTGGGAAGAGCCGTGGGGACACTTTTCCGCCGTCGCCAATCACGCGTTCGCTGCGCAGCGCCACATGTACGAGTTCGGCACCACCAGCGAAGACCTGGCTCACGTTGCGGTGGCAACGCGTAAGCATGCGTGTCTGAACCAGAACGCGACCATGCGCAAGCCGATGACCGTCGCCGATCACCAGGCATCGCGATACATCGTCGATCCTCTCCGTCTGTTCGATTGCGCGCTGGAGTCCGACGGCGGCGGCGCCGTACTGGTCACCAGCGCCGAGCGCGCGCGTGATTTTTCCAAGCGCCCCGTGGCGATTTTGGGCATGGGCCAGCACCATCCGCACTTCAGTTTGATGGATGCGCCGACTTTGACAACGCTCGGCGGTAAGAGATCTTCCGAGATCGCCTACAAGCAGGCCGGCCTTACCCCGGAGGACATGGACTTTGCCGAGATCTACGACTGTTTCACGATCACGACCATGATCACCTTGGAAGACTACGGTTTTTGTAAAAAAGGCGAAGGCAAAGACTTCGTCAAGAACGGCCGCATCGAAGTCGGCGGCGAGCTGCCGGTTAACACTCACGGCGGCCTGTTGTCGCAGGCGCACATCGAAGGCATGCTGCATGTGACCGAAGCGGTGAAACAGCTGCGCGGCGGCGAAGTCGAACCGGAGCGCCAAGTGAAAAATGCCAACACCGGCATCGTTAGCGGCCACGGCGGCAGCTTGTGCATGCACGCCACACTCATTTTGGGGGCCCTATGAGCGAATCAAGCGATAGCCGCGGCCGCGCCATCCGCAAAGTTAGACCCTTTCTCGATGAGCTTGAAGCCAAGCCTTTCTGGGCCCAGCTCCGGGAGCACAAGCTAACGGCACAGCGCTGCAAAGCGTGCAACAAGTTGTTCACCTTTCCGCCGCAAGGCTCGTGTCCGCACTGCCTGTCGCCGGAATACGAATGGGTGCCGCTCAGCGGCAAAGGCAAAGTCTATTCCTTCGTCAGCTACAACCGCGCCTGGCACCCGTCCTACGAAGGCAAAGTGCCGTACAATGTCTCGTTGATCGATCTCGACGAGGGACCACGCTTGATCAGCAATGTCATTGATTGCCCGCCGGAGCAAGTCAAGATCGGCATGGCGGTGGAGGTTGTCTACGAAGACAATGAGGATTACACGCTGCCGAAGTTCCGGCCGGTAAAGTGAGCGACTGATTGCCGGCCACGTTCAGGCAGGCTGCACGCTTACGGCCACAGGGTTTGCGAAGCAAAAATCAACCCGGCCCCCAAGAGCATAAATATAAAACTGGTCACGAACGTTTCGCCGTTGGCCGCGAAAGATACGATCATCGCACCGAGGGTGAGCGCCCCCGCTTTTATGTGCTTCGGTTCGATCATAAATGTGCCCTCCCGCATCAACAGACGAGGCAAGAGACATGCCAGGAAAGAACGCTCTCGCTATTCCATGATTTGCTTGAATTTGTGTGGAAGAGCCCGCGCCGCCGCAGGACGTATTTGTTCAGAAATAACCGTTCTGACGCTTTGTGATCATCGGATATGCCGGGCACCGCGATTGAAGCGCGCGCTGACTGTCCGCGAGTCTTGAAATTTATTTCAGTTCCCTCCTCACAGGGAAAATGTTTTGAACTGAAAGTCGACAAGCGGACGGTTTCTCGGCAGACCTCCGCCAACCTGCGAACAGTGCCAATGTCTTGCTCACCTGGAATGTAGACCGACCTTTTTTGCTTTTCCATTTCCCGTTTGAGTTTCTCCTGGAGACGGAGTGCAGCGTATAACCCTTCAAGAAGATCGCTAACCGATCGCGAGCGCGCGATCTTATCAGTGATGTCGTATATAACTTCGACGTGGAAAAGATTCCTCAGATACTCCCCAACCCGTCGTAAAGCTTCTTCTTCTGTAACCATGGATGGCTTCTCTTCAGTCGCAACCATATTTCATCCTCCTCCGATGACGTTCGCCATTCGTAACGAACTACGCGTTGGATTGATTATTTCCTTAACCGCCATCGATCCGGGCGATTCCTTCCGCAGCCGTTCTCACCATTTCTCTGAGGCTCTGCGGTTGCAAAACCGTCGCGTCCTCCCCCCACTGCATCACCCACCACCCGACTTCTTTTGGTTCACTTACGTCTACCTCAAATATTATGCTGCCGTCCTTTTGGTTGCTGATTTTCTGGGAGAGGTGCCAGCAAGTTTCTCTGATATAAGGAGCGATCTTCTTGTTGAACCGAATCTTTACCTTGTCGACTTTATCTCCAACGAAAACACTGAAGCTGTCCCGATGGCGTGATGAAAACGAATAATCCGTGCGTCTTGGAACAATCATCGGAAGCGCTTGTAACCGCTTAATTCGATTCACCCGATAAACTCTGTAGCCCCTTTCCTCTACAGAATATGCGTCAAGGTACAGTGCTCGCTGTTTGAAATAGATTTGGTAAGGGTCCAACGTGTACTGCTTCATGCCACCTCCGCTGTACAAGTCATAGGCAACAGAAATCCGCCGTCCTTCCATGGTCGCTTTCTGCAGGTCCGTCAGGAGCTTGCTCTCACAACCAAATCCCTCCTTTAGGACCACGTCATCCAAGGACGATCGCAGAAGCTCTCTTTGAGCATGAGGAGAGTTCGAAACGATCTTACGAATCGCATTCAGCGCATCAAAGGTTAAAATAAAGTCTCCTGCAGCAGACAGTTGACGGACCGCCATAACGAGAGCAAAAGTCTCTGTCAAGGTCAGATCATGAACAGGAATGTAGGGATCGTGATCAATGACAAACCGTTTCTGCGTACGGTCATATCGAAAGGAGAATCCGATCTTACCTAAAAGCCTCTTTGTCCTTGTAAAATTGTGGCTTTGAAATTCCCAGGGTCTTTATCAGACTTGGCGGGGTTTGTTGTGGACTCGCCTTAATCTCCGAGGCCATCCGGATTAAACGAGAGACGCGGTGATTGTTTGATGGCAAGGTTTCTTCCTCTGCTTGAAGATTATCCACACTCTAAGTAGCTGGCCGCCTCCAGTGTAGCTGGCCGCCTCCAGTCAATTTCAAAATTTACGCTCGGTCTACAACTAAGTAGACTGAGCCCGCTTCGTCCGAAAACAAGCCCTCCCGATATCACAAACGTTTGTCGAATCGTGTCACATGTCTTTACCCTTCGGGTCGTTCAAAGAGTTCAAACCGTTCAACCGCTGCGGTTCGACTTCGCTTCGCGGAGCTTGTCCTGTGCGCGGTCGAGGGGTTCAAGCCGTCCAACGAATTCGGCTCACCTGGCATCTTGCCGAGAACGCTTGGCGGTCTTTTTCCCCGTTTTTGCATACGTCTCCGCTTTGTCTCGGACGGCATCGGAAGACTCCACGATCCTAAAGTTTATGGAGAAGGTTTCGCCCTCACTAATCGCTCGACCGCGCTTTGCCAAGGCCGACGCGATTCGTTTTCGCTCTTCGGGCCCAAAGTCGGTACCGTAAAAATGAAGAAACAACAGCCGGTTGATCTCGGCCGGGCGAGCACCGGGATGCTGCTGCAATAGGGACGCTTTAGCCAGCGCCTGCGCTGTCGCATACATCGAACACCCCATTTTCAGGCGCTCCTCTCCGGACCGTTTCATCAGCCTCTGGCGAAATTTCCGTTCGATCACCGGAGGCGTGTCTTTCACTTACTCACCTCGCGATAAAGGGATTCGATGCCCAATGCCTTTGCCCAGCGGGCAAGATAGCTTCGGTTCAGCCCCTTCACGTTCTTCAAGAGATTTCGCACGTCGTTGAGCTGGACCTCAGACCGCGACTCTTTTGCCCACTCCAGCTTTGATAGAATCAGATCTTCCGGCGAAACAAGGTATAGATCCTGATCATCGACCGCAACCTTCTTTCTTCTGGAGAATTCTCGACGACGGTAGGGGGTATCTTTACGCACGACAAAGTCGATCTTGATGACGTATTCGTTGTGAATCAAGTTGAACATCCCTTTGTTCTTAACCGCTTCTCGCACAGTTTCCGGCTCCAGATAGTAGTCGTTTTCAAAGAGCGGAATAAACCGATCGATGTCTCGCTCGAACAACTCCACCACGATATCGATATCGCGAGTCATGCGCGGAACAGTGTAGAAATTTGCCGCAATCGATCCAGTAACCATATACGGGATACCAGCCTTGTCGAGACGCCGCGCCACCTCCTTCAAAACCTCTAATTCTTCGCTCATGCCATGATTTCTACACGTTCAAAAGGCCGAGGGGTCAGGGAATTAGGAACCATTCATCAAAGCTCCGCGTTGGACCTTCGGCGCCAATGAACGGCCGGGTAACCAATGCGCACAAAATAGAACGGGCGACCGGGGTACTTCCTCCACCTTGAAGTGTCGCTTCCACCACGTTTTTCACTAGGAATTTCCGACTCTGTCTCAGCTCAGCAGCTCTTACAAGTTTTTCTTCACCAGGCAACACTTCTTGTACTTTTTCCCGCTGCCGCACGGGCAGGGGTCGTTGCGGCTGATCTTGGGCGCCGCTCGGACATGGGGCGCCGGCGCGTCGTTGAGCGCCTCCTTGGCGAGATCCTCCGCGTCTTCTCCCGCCCAGCGCTCTTGCCGGCTGACGATCGCTTCGGGCGCATAGAAATTCCAGGGGTCGTCGAAACCGTCCCGCCATTGTGGCGTGACGTTTTTTCCGGAAAACGCCCGCCGCACATCCTCCACGGAGAAATGGACACCCCATCCGGACTGCCGCGCCGCCAGGTTTTCCAGCAGCACGCGGTGACGCACGCGCGGAAAGTCGAGCAGGGTGTTCGCCGCGGCAGCGCGCAAGTCCCAGTTTTCCGACTCATCCGCCGCGATGCTCGCCGCCCAGTCGAGCATTGCATCGAGCGGCTTGACGCCGCGCCGCTCGCCGAGCATAATCAGCGATTCGATCGCCTGGATGCGCATGTACCAATCAATCCCGCGGTCTTGCGCCAGCTCCCGAAGCAGCGGTTCAACTCCATCGGGTTTATTGTGAAACAGCGCTGGCCAGTAGCCGGAAAGCCAGTCCTGGAGATTTTCGTCCCGTGCCTGCTCGATGCGACGCATGAGGGCGACCAGCAATGATCCGGCGCGTTCACCGGGGATGAGCCCGAGAATCATCGCGGCGTGCAAGCGCAGCCACCACTGGCCGTCGGGAGCGTCATCGTTCCAAAATTCATCGGGCTCGACGAATTTGGCAAGACGTTCCACCATCCCCTCTCCGCGCCGCGCGCACGCGTCAACAAGCGTGCGAGGCACGCGGTCTTCATTGCGGATGAGGAGGTCAAGCAACCCCTCGAGGTCGAGCTCCGCGAGCTTTTCTGGCGCGTAGACCGGCAGCGGCGCTTGTGCGTTCATACACCCCCCTTGGGAACTTTAGATCGTCGAACGGCTCGGTCTCTTTTCACTTAGAAGCCGATCGAGAACGTTTAGTTTTTCTTTCCTTGCCGCCATATTTTCCCTTTTTTCCCGGACGGTACCCGCCCCGGCTGAGCTGCTTAAGGACTGAAGGCTGTTCAAATCCCTAAACGGCTCAATGCGCCGCCGCCCCATAGGATCTCAGCGATTTCTTCAGATCGGCTTTGATTTCTTTGACTAAGGAAGCAGGTTCGAGGACTTTGGCGAGCGAGCCCAAGCCCATGATCCACGTCTTGATCTCTTTGGTTCCCGCCACTTCGAAGGCAAGTTCCAAGGAGCCATCTTTGAGCTTTTTGTTTTTCTGGCTGGGATGCCAGCGGCGCTCCAGGAGGTAGCGAGTTAAGGATTTATGGAAGCGGACTTTTACGCGGACCAACTCCTCCCGGAACATGCCGAAGCTATGGCGCAAATAACTCTCCAGTGAGAATGCAAGCGGCGCCGGAAAAGACTCGTCAGTCATTTTGATTTTCTGCATCCGATCCACGACGAACGTTCTGATGTCCTTCCTTGTGTGACAGTAGCCGATCATGTACAGACTTCCGTTATGAAGATGCACGGCATAAGGATTGCGCTTGCGCTCGGCGGGCGCCTGATCACGTGGATGATAAACGAGCTGCAAACTTTTCCGTTCCTGGATAGCGTCTTGGATGATCCGGATGAATTCCCGATAGGTCCTATACTCCTTTTGCGCCGGAATTCCCGAGAGAAAGCTACCCCTTAAATCAAGCATTTGTCTGAAAAGAGCCTTCGGCAGACTTGCTCTGACTTTGTCAAAGAGGGACAGCAACGACTCATGAAGGACGGTCCCATCGAGGGGCCGAATGGAGTCTTGTGCAAAACAAAGAGAAAGAAGCTCTGAGAGAGTGAAAGGAATAGCCAGCCTATTCCGATACTCCGGGTCAACTTTCCAAAAACTCTCCCTGCCATTCTTGTCTGTATAGAGCGGTACGCGAAGTTCCTCCAAAACCTGGAAGTCCCGGTAAACAGCCCTCGCAGGTGCCTCAAGCTGTACGACCATATCTGCTACTTCGTATTCCTCTCAATAAGAGAAAGTAGCTTGATCGCCCGCAGTACCGGCTTGGCACGTGACATACGTTTTCCTAGGACTATTGAAATTTTGAAGGCGCCGCCGTAGTTGCTATTGGCGAGTGATTTGGTCGCAACGCGCTCGCGCAGAATTTACTACATCCACGCCGCTATTAGAAGCAGATTTTGATTAGAAGAATGGTTTTCAGCGAAAGGCCGGCATGATTTCTCGGGCGAAAAGGCGCATCGATTTCTTTATTTCTTCGTGTGGGATGCCACCGAAGTTGAAGGTCGTGGTTAAGATATTGAAGTAATAGTGGCGCATCGCGTTGTGGATAATCTCGATGCACTGCTCCGGATCGCCGTAAAGGTTGCGACCCGTCGCCAACATCTGATCCCAATCGTAATTGGTCGTTTCCACCATTGCGGATTTGCGGCCGATTCTGGAGATCGCGTCGTAACGGGTAACTGCCGCCATGGCTATTTCGCGCGCCCTCTCGCTATTTTCATTGACGTGAGTTCTGACGTGAAACTGGCAACGGCGCTCCGCCGGGTCGATCCCGTTCTCACTCAAAGCTTTCTTCCAGGCATCTACACCCACGCGTACTTTTTCCGGCGGATGCGGATGGCCCACCGTCATAATGTCATAACCTCTTCGGCCTGCCCATTCGAGAGTCCGCGCCGATGTGCCGGCAACCCAAACCGGCGGATGCGGCTGCTGCACTGGCCTTGGGTAAAGCGTTATTTCCGGAAAGCTCCAGAACTTGCCCTCGTGCTTGAAACGCTCGCTGTGCCAAGCCTTGAGAATGATATCGAGCGCTTCGACCATCCTCTCTTGTCCCTCCTCTCTCTGGATGTCGAAGACCTGATAATCCAAGAGGGTATTGCCGGACCCAATACCGAACTCCAGTCTCCCGTCCGACACTGCGTCCACCATGGCATAATCTTCGGCGCTCTGGAGCGGATGTCGCAATGGTAGAATCGCAATGCACGGCCCCAAGCGAATGCGCGACGTGCGCGCCGCGGCAGCGGCCAGCAGCACTGCCGGGTTGGCCACCAGGCCGCCGTAGCCGAGGAAATGGTGCTCGTTGAACATAAAACATTCCCAGCCCAACTCCTCCGCCAGCTCGATTTGCTCAAGAATCTGTTGATAGTAAACGTTGTAGGTTGGATCCAGGTCGGGATAATAAGTGGTCAGTATGTTAATGTAGAAACGCACAACCTCAGACCACGAGCGCTCTCATCTTGGCGCCTATACTTTGGCGATGACCTCTTTCGCCATCCATTCCATGCGCTCGAGCGTTTCTGTGGGAGTCGGGCGGCGCACGTCGAAGATCACGGTATCAACGCCAACCTGGCGGTAGTCCCGAATGTCAGATGCGATCTCTTCGGCATCGCCAAGGAAACGCCGGCGCTTACCTGGTGCGATCTGCTTTTCTCGATCGAAGAGCGAGCCCTTTAGAGCCACGCGGATCTGCTTAGGGTCTCTTCCCGCTTTTTGGGCGTAGCCCGCGAGCATCTCCAAGTCCCGCGCGACGTCTTGCGGTTCCAAAGGAATCGTCGGAACGCCTCCGATGGGATGCCAGCCATCGCCCAATTCGGCCGCTCGACGCACAGCTTGCTTACTGTGGCCGCCGATCCAGATCGGTATCGTCGGCGTCTGCACCGGTTTCGGGAGAAAAATGATGTCGGCGAAGCTGCAATGTTTTCCCTGGAAAGACGGGTTGTCCTTCGTCCAAAGCTCCCTAAAGGCCTTGATGTATTCGTCGGTCACTCGACCCCGCTCGCTGAACGACGGTGCCTTCAGGTTATCGAATTCTTCCTTCATCCAGCCGACGCCCAATCCGACGATCACCCTGCCCTGCGACAGCACGTCGAGACTTGCCAACATTTTGGCGGTAATCACCGGATTTCGATAGGGTGCGATCATGACGCTGGTGATGAAGCGAATACGCCGTGTGGCGCCGGCAAGAAAGGACATGGTCACCAAGGTTTCCAGATGATAGCCAGTGCCGGGATATTTCCCGTCCATAGTGTAGGGATAGGGGATCGATATATTTTTGGGAACAATGACGTGATCGGCGACGGTAACGCAGTAAAAATCCAATGCTTCAGCTTGCTGAACGAACCGGATCAGGTCTTCTGACTTGACCCCTGCGCTGGAGGAGGGAAGATGAAGTCCGAAGTCCAAAGGGATCACATGGCGGAGGATGTCGCCAGTGCGCTCGTCGCTTCACGTAGCGTGACCGGATCGCGGACGCGGATCACACCGTCACTCAGGATCGCCGCCTTGAGGCCGCTCCGGTGTTCGAGGGCGCGAAATATTCCATCGATTTTGGAAACTTTTTCCAGATGGTTGCAGGGCTCGAAGAGACGGATGCCGCGCATGACCACATTGCCGATGGTGAATTCGCGGTCCAGAAGTTCGACGAGCGGAACACCGCAGGTGACGATATTACGCCGCGATTTGTCGCCAAACATCTCGATGCCCAGCTCGGCCACGGCCGCCTGGATAGTCTCCTCTTCGATAAGACTTACCGCTTTGTCTGGCCGTTTGGCGGCGTTCCATGATTCGCGAAAAAAGCGGTCACCTTCCAGGCCTCGGTCTGCAAAGGCGCGCACTTCGGAGACGCCGACCATGGGCTTGGCCGCCTGTGGAGCGATGTATAGAGACACAACTTTACCCCGCCAGTCGGAGCCAGCGACTTTGAAGCCCCGCCATAGCTCAGGCGGAGTTTCCCACGAGAATACTTGCTTATCTTGGGACATTGTCTCCCGGTCTCCTTGTCTGTTCTTGTCTCCGTGTCTGCTAGTTATCCTGCCGATTCGGCGAAAAACTTGCCAGGGTCTTCGATCGGAGGTAAGGTCTTGTTCTCAACCGATCCGGCGAGCAGCGGCCGACCATCGGGACGGACGCGCGTTTCCACACCGCCTTGCAGTTGGCCTTTGATTCCCGCGCCGATCCGAAGCACGACCAGATTGCCCGCGCCGGTGTTTAGATAACGATAGTAAGCGCCCTTGGGAATCATCACACCCTGGTACTTATCTACCTTCATCTCTCTGCCGGTTTCATCGAACACGCTCATTTGACCTTCCAACACGATAAAGGAATGATCTTCGTCTAGGTGAGTATGAATCTCGTTTTCGCCACCTTCGGCATTGATCTTCGTGTGAATCCACATGTTCGCGGTTTCCGCGACCAGTTGGGTGACCCGTCCCTGTTTCATGTAAGGCGTCTTCAGCGAAAACGTATGCGCTTTCGGCTTTTCGTTGGTTTCTTTTCTTGCGGCTGCAGTTGCTTGCATCATCAGGCTCCTTTCAATCTTTGCTTAGTCCTCTCAGTTATTGATTCCGTCAATCTTGAGATCGTAGAGTTTGATCACGTTATCGCGCACCACTTTTCGCAAAATCTCTTTGGGCAGATGGCCCAGTTCTCTGGCTATAACGTCGCGCGAGTGGGGCCAGGTGGATGCGGCATGGGGATAATCATTGGACCACATAAAAGTGTCCTGGCCAAAATCTTCCATCAGACGCCCGCCTGCCGGATCGCTAAAGAACGTTGCGTAGACCTGATCCTTCACATACTCACTGGGCAACTTTTTCATATAGGGCAGCGGCGCTTTGGGGCTGTGGCGAACAAAATACTTGTCCCATTCATGAACGAAAAACGGAATCCAGCCAACCTCGTTCTCGACGTAGACAAATTTCAATTTCGGAAACCTCGCCATGACCCCGCTAAAAACCAGATCGAACAAGGTATTGGCGGCATCAGCCAGCTTTTGATTTACCGTCATTCGGTAAGTGTCGAGCCCCTTGCGATCGAAGCGGCTGTAGTTAAATCCGGTGAGGATGTGCAGGTTCACCGGCATGTTCAGATCCTGAGAGGCTTCCCAGAACGGATCATAGTAGTCGCTCGTAAACGGCAGATGTTCGGGTGGCACTTGCCAGATCAAGCTGCCCACCAATCCCGCTTTTTTGCAGCGCTCAAGCTCTTTGATGGCATTCTTGAGGTTATAAAGCGAAATCATTGGAATCCCCACCAGCCGGCCCGGCGCGGCCTTGCAGTAGTCAATCAGCCAATCGTTGGCGATCTGAAAGCAGGACTCTTGCAGCTCGGCATCTTCGAGGGCGAATAGTCGCAGCCCGAACGTCGGATAAAGCACCTCGGCGCTGACTCCGTCCACCTCCATCTCCCCAATTCGTGCCTTGGGGTCCCGACCTCCCGGCTTCTCGCCCGCCGTGTTACGCGGCGGAAACTTGGGAAATTTTTCTCTTAGGCCCGGCGTTAGATTTTTTTCCCAAAGATCCACTGGCTCCATGATATGTGAATCCGCCGAGACAATCCGTTCATTGGCGAGGACCGATTGCCCCGTTCGCGCTGCTGCAGCTATGCTCATGAACTACTTCCCCCTCTCTAACCTGATATCTTTTAACGTTTATGCTTTTTTGTTCGCTTTGTCTAGCGAAACGGCCCAGTGGTACTCGTTACCCGATTTGAAGTGGACATTCCCGACGTCATAAGTTAAACATTTTGACAGTATGAGAGCGCCATTCGAAATTTTGTGGATCTCGGTTGTCTTTTTTCTCGGAATCGCAGGCCCCTTATTTGCCGGCGAAGCTCAAGATGCCTTCGAAGCCGGGGTAAAATTATATCGCGCCGGAAAGTTTAAGGAGGCGATCGCGGCATACGATAGAACTATCAAGGCCGCGCCCAAGGCCGCTGAAGCGTATCTCGGCAGGGGGTCCGCCTACGCCAAGGTTGGGCAGGCAGATCGGGCGATCAAGGATTACGATGAGGCGATTCGGCTAAATCCCGACCTGGCGGATGCCTACTACAAACGAGGCGATGCTCACAACGAATCCAAGCAATATCAAGCCGCGATCAAAGATTATGACGAAGCGCTGCGCCGCAATCCAAAACTTACGGAGGTCTATAACAACCGCGGCCTTGTCTACTATAAGCTCGGACAATACGATAACGCGACCAAGAACTTTGACGAAGCGCTGCGGCAGGATCCTAAACTCACCGATGTTTTTTACAACCGTGGCAATACTCACTTCGCTCAAAAGCAGTACCAGGCAGCCATCAAAGATTACGATGAAGTCATCAAGCAAACACCAAAATCAAGCAAAGCCTACTACCACCGTGGTGAAGCCTACACGAGCCTGGGTCAGTTTGAAAAAGCGATTCAGGATTTCAACCAGGCCCAGAAACTCAATCCAAAGGGGCCCGAGATATATTCGAGCCGTGGGCTCGCTCAGCGCCGACTCGGCAACCATGAACTCGCGGTCAAAGATTATTCCGAGGCCATCAAACTCAACGCGAAGGATGCCGAAGCCTACAACAATCGCGGTAACGCCTACTCGCTGCTCGGCAAGTACGACCAGGCGTTGAAAGATTACGACGAAGCCGTGAAACTCGACCCTAAGAACGCCCGCATTTACGGCAACCGGGGAATGGTAAAGCTGCGCCAGGGGAAAAGCGAAGAGGCACAGAGCGATTTTAAGAAAGCCGTCGAGTTAGAGCCGAATTTGAAAGACAAACTTGAGCCGCTGATCAAGGAACAAAAAGCGTCCGCCGGGCAGCGCTGAAGGAGCCATGAGGCAGTTAAAAAGGATCATACTTCTGACCGCGCTCTGGATTTTTCCGATGGCCGCGCCAAGTTGGTGCGGCCAAGCGGAAGAGGCGTTGAATGAGGGCTTGAAGCTGCACGAGGCCGGCAAGCCCAAAGAGGCGATCCGCGAGTACGACCGTGCGCTCAAGGTCAACCCGAAACTTGCCGAGGCCTATTTCAATCGCGGCAACGCTTATTACGATCTCGGTCAGAACGACCAGGCGATCAAGGACTACAGTGAAGTCATCCGCCTAACTCCAAAAGACTCGGAGGCCTATTACAACCGCGGCAATGCCTATCGCCGGCTTAAAAGAGACGAGGCCGCGCTCAAAGACTACACGTCGGCCATCAAGCTCAGCCCCGAGGAAGCGAAAAATTATGTCAATCGCGGCAGTATTCATTTCGACGCGGGACGATACGAGTCCGCTGTGAAAGACTTCAGCGAAGCGATTCGTATTACCCCGGAGGACGCTAACAACTACTATAATCGGGGCAACAGTTATTTGGCCCTTGGCGAGAACGACAACGCTATAAAAGACTATGATCAAGCTCTCAGCCTGGATTCAAAGCTTGCTGCAGCTTATTACAATCGCGGCATCGCTTATGCCTTTCTCGGAGAGCAGGAAAAGGCCATTGGTGATTTCGGCGAAACCATTCAGCGGCAACCAAAAAATGCCGATGCCTACTACAATCGAGGGCTGGCGAACGCCAGGCTGGGCAAAACGGAAGCGGCCATCGAGGACTACAGCGAGTCCATTCGCCTCGAGCCAAAAGATGCTGAAGCGCCGTACAACCGCGGGTTGGCCTATCTTAGAGTCGAAAAGTATGAATATGCGGTCCGCGACTTCAGCGAAGTGATTCGTATCCAACCACGTAATGCGGAAGCCCATGTCTACCGCGGAATCGCCCGCCTCTACCAAGGCAAAGAGAAAGAAGGAGACGCGGATTTTCAGAAAGCCTTCCAACTCAGCCCGGCGCTAAAGAAGAAAATTCAACCGATCATCGACGAAGCGAAGGCCAAGGCGAAGGGGAGTCCAAAGGAATAGCGTTCATCTACCATCGAGTGACCATGACTGAGCCAATATCCTGCGCTGTTTAATCGACGGCGCGATAATCGGTCTTGTCTTTGTATTGCTACCGGCACTGAACGGTCGTATCGTCGGATCCTCGGCATTTTGGGCGGGCTGATCTCCGCTTGAAAATGTCAGGGTGTAGGGCCTGCCAAAAGAGCATTGTATTCACAACGACCATAGAATATTACTGGATCATATTAAAATAAGGAGGGAGTCATGGCAAAGATCCTCGAATGCGGCAAAGTAGACCCGTCGAGCGGGTGTCAGCACATCGTGCGGGGTGAGACGGAAGAGGAGGTACTCCAGAAAGCGGCTGAGCACGCCAAGCAACACGGCATCCGGCAAGTGACTCCGGAGCTGATCGAGCGCGTCAAAGCGAACATTCGTGACGCCTAGCTGGAGTTCCTGTGTGTCGCATCGACACATGGGCCGTCTCGGAGCCCCCTGCTCTGCAGCATGTTATTGCGGGCTTTCGGGGCGAAGCATGAAAAGGGATGGCGAAGATGGCACGCAAGAGTTTCGATAAGCCGGAGGAGACGCGCTCGATCAACAAGGGGAAAATCCAGTCGCCAAGTCACAACACTGAAGGCGTGCCATCCCCAACGGATGCCGGTGGAGCGCCGGAGAAAGGGGGTACCGAAGACCTAAAGGACCAAATCTGTTCTCACCTCGTTTATTGGCACGCATAGTGCCAGTCATACGAATCGGCCCCAATTTTTGGGCCTGGAAGGAGATCAATAATATGGCAACACTAGACGAACTGCTCAAGATCGACGGGGTTGTCGCCGCGGGTGAGTTCACCGCCGACGGTAAACTAGTGGACTATAAGGCCAAAATGGACATGTCAGCGGAGATGGCGGCAATGACGGCTCAATACTGCGCCACAGTCACGATGATGTTCAACACCCTGGCAGGCGCCTTCTCTCATTTGAGCAAGATGAAGTGGGTACCCCAACAGGGTTGGGCCTACTCAGGCGGTGAGTGGACGGTCGCTATTGGCGGCAATCGGGGCGTGTTTGTAGAGACAGCCAAGGCCGACTTCAACCGGCTGTTTAAGGCGCTCGTCGGTGACCGCGCCTAGGGGTGGGCTTCGAGATGCCTGAAGGTGGCTAGCCCTTCCTATCAAGCCGCTGGCGTTAAGGCGGCCCAGCGAGCGGGATGTGCACCCGAGCCCCTGCACTCCATCAGTTTCCATTTACTCTGACGGCCCGTCGGCGCGGGTCCAGTAATCTATTTGTTGGGCAGTCCAGAAGGCTGTATTCTTGTCGCGAGGTCCTATGACACCTAGAGATAAAGCGCAATTAGCGCACCACTCGGGTGGCTCTGATGCCAAACGCAACTTCATCCTCCAACAGGGTCTGGGCGAACCCGCGGCGGGAACCTGTGCGCTTCAATATTCTGCGCTTCTCTTCCAGCCTCGGCTAGTCGGTCTCTGGATTTTCGTGGCTGCCATCCTTCAGGCGCCACTCCTCTTCTTCGCTCTCGCCGGGGTGCTCTGGTGGAGCGCATTGGCCCCGCGTCTCAATCCTTTTGATGCGCTCCACAATTGGACCTTCGCGCGCTCAAGCGGCATTACGCTTACCTCGGCGCCCGCGCCCCGTAAGTTTGCCCAGTTTCTGGCCGGCTCGTTCGCGATAGCAATTGGACTCTTACTTGCTCTAGGCTGGCGCATGGCTGCGCTTGTCCTCGAAGGGTTCTTCATGGTGGCGGTCGGGTCGCTGTTGTTCGGCGGGTTCTGCTTCGGCTCGTTTGTGTTTCATCTCCTCCGTGGGCGTGCCGACTTTGCCAGGCGTACTCTTCCGTGGGCTACCGGCGCCTGACACCCGCCCAGGTCATCGGCTTTCTCGATGTGGCAGGTCATTGGGATCCTACACTGCTTCTCGTCATGCCCAGAGCACTCGTGGTAACCGTGCCAATCTTTCCGGTGATTCTGCGCCGGCCAAAGCCATTGCTGGCTACACAATTTACCCTAATCCGACATTATGTCTAAGCAGCTCAGGCGATGAGCCCTGCAGCCCTGGGCAATGGGACACTACCTCGAGGGCCACTCCGCATCCCCGAGGGTGATGATTCCGGCGACCCGTACCTTCCACCAAACTGCCTGCTCAGGTGCCCACGGCTTCCGGTCTCACCGCCTTCGCTCATTACTCATGCTGTGCATGCATTGTCGGTTAGGGGTTTACTCTACCAACGAAGACGCGGTTGGATCGGCCGCTGGTTCTGGGAGCTGCCGTTTTTGGAGCCGGTGGGGACTGGCAGGTTTCTGTCCGGGACCGGCATTGGCTGCTCTGGCCTCGGGGATCACTGAGCGTGATCTTATTTGTGGTTGCGATGATACTTGGACAGTGGCTGGTATCGCGTTTCGAAGCACCATAGCAGGGTGCTGAAAAAGACTCATATGCTTCGTTGCGCTCGACCGATTTCGCGTCAACGTACACAAAAAGTACGCCTCCGCTCATTGACCTTCGCGCGCCTCGCCTCTGAGATCTTTTTGAGCAACCTGCCAAACAGAATTTTTTAGCACACTAGCAGATCATTTGCCGAAGACTAGAAACCTACAGTGTCGCTTTGCCCGACCCGGCTATCTTCGCCGCGGAAGAGCGCCTCACTTTCATCGCGCAGCCGCTTGAAGCGCTGTAGGTCTTGGCCTGCCAGACGATCGTTTTTGGGGATCCGGAGACTCAAAAAGTTGATCTTTTCGCCGCCGCGAAAGAATTCGAAATGCAAGTGCGGGCCGGTCGCATGTCCCGTCTGTCCCACATAACCCACGACGTCTCCGGCATTCACTGCCCTTCCTTCACGCATCCCCTCAGCGAAGCGAGAAAAATGAGCATAGCGCGACATGTACCCGCCGGAATGGACTATGTCCACAACGTTGCCGTAGCCTTGACGCGAGCCGACAAAGTCTACACGCCCTCTCCCGATCGCGACCACCGGAGTTCCCGCGGGAGCCGCATAGTCGATGGCCATGTGCGGTCCCACAGTGCGGGAGATTGGATTCTGCCGGCTCAAACTATACGGCGAAGAAATTCTGACGTAGCTCAGAGGGGCCCGTAAAAAAGAGCGGCGAGCCGACCGTCCCTCGCTGTCATAATAAGCGCCGCGCCCGTCGCCAGCCACGTAATAGAAAGTGCTGAAGGTTTCATCTCTCGACTCGAGCTCCGCGGCCAGGATTCGTCCCAATGCCCGCCGGCCGTCCACGTAACGTAGCTCTTCGAGGGCAAAATAAAAGCCGTCGCCGCGACGAAAATCAGAAAAAAAGTCAATGTCATACTCGAAGATGCGAGCCAGAGCCAAGATGTGCTGCGGCGTTAAACCCGCGGCCACGCCGCTCTGGTAAAGACTGTCCTTGATCGTGCCTCGAACGACCCGTGTTGCGCGAACGAAAGGAATTTCTTCACGCTCTACCAACCACCCATCCATCGTCGCCTTCACCCGCACCAGGTTGTTATCGACGACCAGCTCCACTCCTTGCACCGTTTTGTCCTCAGGACTCAAAACCACTTTAATATCGTCACCCGGACGAATTTGTCTGGGGTTTAAGAAAGGTCGCACGCGATCGAGCATCGCATGGGCCGACGGCGGCTTCACACCAAAACGCGCCAGCACGGCAGCGAGCGTCTCGCCGCGGCGCAACTTAACGCCAATCCGCGGTGGCTCCTCAGTCGCCACCGGCGGTGAAGGTTTGGGTTCATGCTCCTTTTGCAGAGGTGTCACAAACGGTGCGCTCAAGACCAGCACACCAGTAGCAATGGCAAGGCCGGCAAAACGAAGTGCACAGGCGCACAGACGATGAGTCAGGGGCGCTTCAAGGTATTTTGGCTGCTTTATCACGATGAACGATGGTTTCGATCCTTGTACAGTAATATCGACCGGCGGTCAAAGAAAAAATGAAAAATTTTGGCAAAAACCGACGATTTTTTTCATCTGATAATTTGGAGCGTGAGGAAAATATGTGACATCGCTATGCAAAATTACGCGCTTCAACCAAACGATTGACATCGCTAGGGTGTCAATCCTTTCGGTGCATATGCTTCAACCGATCCGCCTTTGCTTGATCAGCGCGCTTTTGATTTTCTTGATGCTATTTGCGGAGACCCTTGCGGCACAAATCGAATCGGGACAAAACGCTCCGCGTCGCAGAAGCGGAGGGGCAGTTAACCCTCTATGGCTGCTGCTATGAATATGATCGCATCGTTGAAGAGTTCGGAAAAAAGTATCTGAAAATTAAAGTGACGACGGTGCTCGGGCGGGAGGGCAATTGGGCGCGAGGTTGCCCATCGGATCCCTCGACACCGAAAGCTGGAAAGAAGGCGGCGGCTCCAGCGCGGCTGGCGGAACCCTGGGCATCCCGAGTCGCGCTCCGAATCCCAATGCGGCGAAAGTGTTCATCAACTGGTTTCTTTCCCGCGAGGGACAAATCGCGCTGCAGAAACTCGGCCGTCCCGACGCGCACAACTCGCGCCGGATCGACATTCCGAACGATACGTCGATTCTTATAACCGGCTGGAGCCAGAGAAAAAAAATTTTGATCTGGCGAAACCCGAGTATCAGGATCTAACGCCGATCTTCAAGCTTGTTAAAGAAGCGCTGCCGCAAAAATAAATCGAATTCCGCAGTTAAACCAAAAGCGGTCGGGAGCGAGGCGGAATAACTGGGAAGCCCTCTACTCTGGCTAGTTTTTTTGCTACGAATCACTTGGACTTAGGTCGGCAGGTCCGCGGACAGTGATCTCGTTAAGAAAGACGAGATTTGCGGACACGGCAAGGCTAGTGATGTTGCAATCAGAGTATTTTCTACAGGTAAAGCCGTGCAGCTCTACCCGATGTGTTCATCATGCGTCTCTCAATAGGATCCGAACTGTTCGCTTCTCGTCCTTGACTTCAATTTTCCCCTCGCGCGCAAGCCACCCCACAGCCATCGAGACTGTTGATCTTGGAGCTTTAACTCCTTTTTCCACAGCGCTGAGGCTGGATTCTCCGTTGGAGCGCAGAAAATTCCACACTAGGCCGGCGGTTTCGCCAATAGTTTTGATTTCCACAATCAAGACCTCCCTGGCGATAGTTTGGCATTTTAACGCCGGTTTTCAAATATTAGCGCGAAAAATTTTTCCCTTCGAAGCCACCTTGATTTTTTCAAACGCTCGGCGCGCGAAACTTTACTTTACTCCCGACCGCCGGTCACTTCCCTATTCCAATTTCATCACGCCCGACACTGGCCGAAGCTTCTTTTGGACGAACTGCTCCAAACCCGGTCGCCCGCCGTGTTCGCGTATCGTGCGTTGAGAAATCAAATTCGAGAGCTCATAGGCAACGTCCGGTGAGGCATAGGAACTGTAGTACCACGCCTCTTTCACCGCCTTGAGCGCCATCGGGCTTTTTTCCGCCAGAGACTTGGCAATCCTCGCAACTTCTCTGTCCAGATCTGCGCGCACAACGACTTTCGAGATGAGACCGATCCGTTCCGCCTCCCTGGCGGTCATCATCTCTCCGGTGAGGGCATAGTAGAGACCATGCTTGGCCTGAAGATTTTCAGTGAGCACGGGGGTGGTGTCGCCGGCGGGAAAATGACCGAAATTTACTTCGGGAAGACCGAAGCGCGCATCTTCCGCGGCGATGGCGATGTCACAGCCCGCCACCACGGTGAGGGCTCCGCCGAGACACCAACCGGTGATTCGGGCGATCACCGGCTGCGGTAAAGTTCGCAGCATCTCGTTGCGCCAACTCCGAACTTTCTCGCGCACCTCGTCGCGCACCCGCTGCGGTTGGTTCTCCATCTCGAGGGAATATTGCTTTAGATCTTGGCCGGCACAAAAATTCTCGCCGGCGCCGGTCAGCACGATCACCCGGGTCTCCTGGTCGTAGCGCAGATCGGTGAGCAGCTCGAACATCTCGCGGTGCAGCTGCGGGCTCATCGCATTGCGCTTCTCCGGACGGTTGAACGCAATCGTCGTGATGCCGCCGTTCCTTGTTAAAAGCAGGGTCTCATAGTTTGTCGCCATCGGTCATCTCCTTTTTCTGGTTGGATTTCAGCATGCGCTCGACAAGGATTATCCACAAGTAGAGCTCAAGAAATCAATTTGGCTGAACTTGACGGGAACGGAACCATCGATATAGGCTCGCTTCGAATCCAAGTCGTAACGTTGATACCGGGAGTACTCTGTAACCTTGAGGAGGTCTAGCATGATCCGCGACCATGGCAAAGCACAGGCGCTGCACATAGCCACTTATTCAGGCTGGTATCGATTTGCACAAGAGGATCGACAATGGATGCAGACTGACAGGGCGCTGACTTTCTGGAAGATGACTTCTCTTCAGATCGACCCCGAGGACCCAGGACATATCTATTTAGCTACCGAACATTCGGGGCTTTTCGTCAGCGACAAAGGTGGCGCCGACTGGCATCGCGCGAAGCCCAATGTGCCTCGGCTGACGACGACTTCCCTGCTGGCGCTGCCCGGAACGATTCTCGCAGGCACCGTCCCCGCCGCGCTTTATCGCGCGAGCAATGGCAGCAGTTGGCAAGAGCTGGAAGGTGTACGGCTCGGCGCCACGGGTGGCAGCTTTCCCCCAAGTCCCGAGCTAGGAGCGCGCACCCGCTTCCTCGCCGCGGACAATGAAACGCCGCGCCGTCTTTACGCGGCAATCGAGGTCGGAGGAATGCTTATTAGCGACGATGGTGGCCGGCAGTGGACTGCCGCAACTAAAGGACTGGATGATCCCGATGTCCACCAGATTCTCCCCAGCAAAAAGACGAAGGGACTCGTTGTCGCCGCCTGCGGTGAAGGCGCCTATCGCAGCACAGATCGTGGGGAACGTTGGGAAAAGGTTACGCCGCCAGGAAACCGCACCTTCGGCTCGGCCGTTGCGGAAGATAGCAGCGGCTCACTTTACCTCGCCATGGCCCTCGGCCGCCCAAACACCTGGCTACGCAAGGAGCGTGCAGATGCCGCGCTCTTCATGAGCAACGACGGCGCGCACTGGGACGTCATCGTTGAAGGACTGCGTGGCGGAATCATGGCCATGTGCCCTGCTCCAGATAAGCCAGGTATTTTTGCCTCGACATCGGAAGGTGAAGTTCTCCAGGTCGACTCATCCGGCTCGCGCACAATCATCACCGGACTGCCGTCGATTACGGCCATCGCCTTGGGTGCCTGAAGCATTCACTTGCGCGAGATTTCCAAGAGAATCTTGCTCCATCGCTCGATGGTCTCGGCATAATCGTAAGTCGTTAACCCCTGCTCCGGGTACCAGCGCTTGAATCCGGATGGTTTGCGCGCGGTGCCATAGCCGAGTTTGTCCGAGAACAGTTTCTGGCCCTCCGGACCAATAAGGAAGTCGATGAACAGCATCGCTGCGTGAGGGTGTTGGGTGTGCGTCAAGACCGCGACGCTGCCTGAATTAACCGGGACTAAATCCGGCGCCAGCCATGCCACTGGCGCCCCTCTCGCAGCAGCGAGTCTAATGTTGCTGTCAACTGCCGTAAACGTGAGCGGCACCTCGCCGGAGACGACCAGCTCATTCAAGCCCAGGGCCGGCAGCCCATACATTTTGATGTCCTGTGCGGCTAATCGCTTGATGAAGCCCTCTCCTTTTGTTTTCAGTATCGCGCCGATGACGCGGTTGCCGATTTCTTCGCCGCTGATCCCGATCTTCCCCTTGAGCGCGGGTCTCAACAGATCGTCGAAGCTCTTGGCCACGTCCGATTCACGGATAGCGTTGGTGTTGTAACCAATGCCGGGATAAGACTCACGGTCTACGGCAGCAAAAAACAGACCGCCAGGCGCCTTTTCTTTTGAACCTTCGGGATAGTCCCCCAGATGGGGCGAGGTATAAGGCAAAAGCAGTTTGTTGTCCCTGAGCAGCATCAGCGCGCCCTGCGTGGTTTCGATGGTATCGGCGATGTAACGACGCGCCTGGGCCTCGCCCAGTATTCGAGTGGCTAGGTTCGTCGCTGGTGCGCGATAGGGTTCAACGGTCACGCCCGGGTACCTGGATTCGAAGGCCTTGGCAATCTCCTTGTAAGGCGTGAGCGACGTGTACCATACCAGCTTGGCTTCTTTTTTTGCGCCTTCATACAGCAGCCGCTCACGGTCGGCGCCCAGATACTTCGCCAGATCAGCCGCGGTCTGAAACCGAGGGCTCTGGCCCCACGCATTTCCCGCAAGGCTGACCGAAACGAAAAGAGCAGTGACAAGGGTTTTCATGCTTCTCCTTAAGAAACATGACGGTCATTCATTATCCGGCCAAACGCCGCCCCCTCTCTTCTCTCCCCCGCAACGGGGGAGATGTAAGGGGGGATTCTTGTTTCTATGCGAACTTGGCACCCGCCGGGGTTATCTCACTGATCGCGAAGAGCGCCTTGGGGTTATGGTAGGTGATCTTCTCGTATTGATCCGCAGTAATCGTCCCCATCTTCTCCAAATTGCGAAGTGCTTCGACCTCGGTGGATTGGTCGTTGTGACCGTAGTCGGTGCCGATGGTGATGTTATCTTCTCCCGAGTAGCGGAAAATGTAATCCACGTCGTCGTCCGTCTGGCAGGAAACATACTGCCGGTATTCCTTCATCGGGTTGTCCGGCAGTTCCTTTCCCTGGGTTGCCCAGCGGCGCTGCAAATCTTTTACTACGTACGGTATCCACTGGGCGGCGGCCTCGGCCCAATGAAACCTGAGCTTGGGAAATAGCTTTGGCACTTCGCTCATGATCACCGAATGAAATGCGCCGATCACCGGAATACGAAACTTCCAGAAGCTCCCTCCCCCGTTGTATTGCGACACCAGGTCGATGACCTGCGGGTTGCCGTTGCCGACGTGCACTCCCACCGCCAGGTTGAGCCGGCTTATCTCCTCGTAGAGGGGATAAAAATAGGGATCGGTGATCAGCCGCTGCCCTTCGATGCCGCGCATGAAAACGCCGCAGGCTCCATGCTGCTGGCAAAACTTGAGTTCCTCCAACGACGCGCTCATATCCAGCAAGGGCAAGACACAAATCCATCTGAGCCTCCCCTGCCCTTGCCGGTAAATGTCGGCGAGCCAGCGGTTGTAGCCCTTGGAGATGGCGATTTCCCACTCGACCTTGTCGGTTATTTGCTCGATAAAAATCGTCGGATAAAGCACCTGAATGTCGATACCCAGCTCGTCCATGTGTTTGAGCCGGGCCGGTACGTTTTCCATCTCTCGGGTTTCCCGCGGCGTTTCCATCGCACGGCCCGTGCGCGCCGAAACGTCGGCGAGCTCGCGAGCGGTCATCACGATCCGCACCAAGCCACGTATTTTTCCGTCGATGAACCAGTACTCTCCACCGCCCTCACCGCGCGGGCGCACAATCAACGGACGATATTTCTGATCCGCCCGCTCCATGAAATCCCAGGTGTGTTCCGTCTCGACGACGTGAGCATCCGAGTCAATGGTCGGCATTACTGAATACCTCCGCTGTTAAAACCAACGATGTCCCAAAAACTAATCGCAACGTCAGAGGACGTTACTCCTGGTTTGATATAGCACATTCCCTTCTATCTCCGCGACTAAGCTCCCTGAAACTTTCTTGACAAGCCAGGCGAAGGGTGGTCGTATGCCTTCACGACGGAGGGGTTACCGATGAAATGGAAAAACCTCTTGTGCGGACTGGCGCTAGCTCTGTCTGTAGTTGCTACCTCGAGCGTTTCTCTCTATGCCCAGCCCTCTTTCTATCAAGGCAAAACGATCACTGTCATTGTCAGTAGCGACGCCGGCGGAACGGTGGATATGCGGGTGAAGGCCCTCGCGCCTGTTTTGCGCAAGTATATTCCGGGCAATCCGGTGATTGTTACCGAATATATGCCGGGCGGCGGCGGGCGCAAGGCTGCCAACCACCTTTACAGAGCGATCCGACCCGACGGTCTAACGATCGGCAGATGAGCACCACCTTAGTTGCGGCTGCGGTCCTGGGCGAGTCGGGGGTGCTGTACAATATCGACAGATTCACTTACTTGGGAGCTCCCGATGGCTCTACCCAGCACGTTTTTATGACTCGAAAAGAACTTGGCCTGTCGACACTGGACAAACTAAGGACAACATCAGGTATTAGAATTGGCGCGCAGTCTATAGGACACCAAATCTATATAGTCGGCCGAGTTTTTGCGTTTTTGATCGGCCTCAAGGAACCGAAATTTGTTGTCGGTTATACCGGTCCCGAGATCGATCTCGCTCTCACTCGCGGTGAGGTCGATGCCAGAGCACATCTAGCCGGCACGGTGATGCAGCGGAGTCCGGAGCTTGTAGAAAAAGGGCTCGGGGATTTTCACGCCGTGCTGGAAACTCCCAAAGGAAATCGTCACCCGCGCTTCGCCCATTTGCCGGAGCTCGAGTCGTTCGCCAAGTCGGATAAGGAACGTAGATTGCTGCACTTGCAGCGTACGCTTCGATTGACCGGTTCGACTTGGATTCTTCCTCCCGGTACACCTAAGGAACCGTCTGCGATCCTGCAGGAAGCGATTCGCAAGGCCTTCAAAGATCCGGCGTTTCTCGACGCTTACAAGAAGGCGACCGGTGAAGACGCGACACCCGTGATGCCCGAAGAGCTCCAGAGAATTGTTAAAGAAGTTCCCCGTGACACTGAAGCTGTCGGCCTTTTTAATCGAATGGCTGGCCCGGACGCGCTGCCGGACCGCTGAGCCGGTCGCTCAGACAAACAAA
>Ga0081455_10001626_pt1 | contig 27421 bp, 22 predicted proteins | sample TabmetS3T2R1_FD_70207 | JGI IMG/M metagenome (GOLD analysis project Ga0081455, IMG submission 70207) | Tabebuia heterophylla rhizosphere microbial communities from the University of Puerto Rico - S3T2R1 | ecosystem: Host-associated > Plants > Roots > Rhizosphere ...
GCGTCATCATCTCCTCGGCGAGCGCGACGGCCCGCGTCTCCAGGTCCGCGAGCGGCACCACATGCGAGACGAGGCCGGTGCGCTCGGCACGCGCAGCGTCGATGAAACGACCCGTCATCGTCAATTCCGCCGCGACGGAGGCTCCGACCAGCCGCGGCAGCAGATAGGTGATCGCCATGTCGCCGGCGGTGAGGCCGATGTTCACCATCGCGACATTCATCCGCGTCTCCGGCGTCGCAAAGCGCACATCGGCGGCCAATGCCATGGCGAAGCCGGCGCCGCTGGCGGCGCCCTGCACCATCGCGATCACGGGCTGGGGAATCCGCCTGAGCCCGATCGCGATCTCCGACATCGTGCGCTGCAGGTGCAGCGTCGCCTGCGGGCTCTCGGTCATGGCATCGACGTGATTGAGGTCGTAGCCGCCGCAGAAATTCTTGCCGCGGCCCTGCAGCATGACGACGCGGACCTTCGGCTGCGCGCCAAGCAGGCGAATGTATTTGACGAGGTCGGCGGCGAGCGCCGGACTGATCGCGTTGGCGTAGCGCGGCCGATCGAGAATGATCCAGCCGATGCCGTTGTCATCTGCCCTGACATGCAGTCCGGAGGAAAGCGCTTCGTTCAGCATCTTTGTCGTCCAGCCTTTGTCCTGGAAATCCAGGTAACAGACAGCGATCAGAAGCGTTAGGGCACCGCGGCGCGGCCCGCCTTCTGGCGGGCGATCACCAGTTTCATGATCTGCGCGGTGCCGTCGCCGATCTGCAATCCCAACACGTCGCGCAGCCGCTTCTCGAACGGCAGGTCCGACGAATAGCCGGAATGGCCGTGAGTCAAAAGGCAGGTCTGGATGATCTCGGCGGCGAGCTTCGGCGCCCACCATTTGCACATCGCCGCTTCCGCCGTGTGCGGCAGGCCCTGATCCTTCAGCCAGAGGGTGCGCAGGCAGAGCAAGCGCGCGGCCTCGAGATAGGTCTCGGCTTCCGCGAGCGGAAACGTCACGCCCTGGAAATTGCTCAACGGCTTGCCGAACGCCTGGCGCTCCTTGATGAACTCCCAGGTCTCTTTCAGCGACTGCCGTGCCGCGCCAAGACATTGCAGCCCGATCAGCGCGCGCGAAAAGTCGAATCCCTGCATCACCTGCACGAAGCCCATATTCTCTTCGCCCAGCCGATAAGCCGCCGGAACCCGCACACCATCGAAGAACAGCGAGCCGCGGCCGACACTGTGGCCGCCCATGTCATCAAACGCCGAGGTCGTGAACCCTTCGGTGCCGTAGGGCACCACGAAGGCGCTGACGCCGCGGGCGCGGTCGTCCGTCGTGCCGGTGCGGGCGAACACGACCGCGACATCCGACTGCGTGGCGAAAGAGATCGAGGTCTTCTCGCCGTCGAGCACATAGCTGTTGCCGTCGCGGCGCGCCTTCAGAACGAGATTGGCCGCGTCCGATCCGCCCCGCGGCTCGGTCAGGGCAATCGCGGCGAGCGCCTCGCCGGCCAGCATCGGCGGCAGCCACTCACGCTTGACGTCTTCGGTGGCGAAATCGGCGATGATCTGGCCGCACAGCGCCTGGTTGACGGCGACGAAGCCGTAGCAGACGTCGGCAAAGCACATCGCCTCAGTCACGAGACCGCTGACGACGGTGCCGGTGGCACTGCCACCATAGGCTTCCGGCAGCTCCATGCCGATCAGGCCGAGCGAGCCCATCTCCTGCAGGAGCTTGCGATCGATCAGGCCGGCCTTGTCGCGCGCCTTGGCGCCGGGCCGCACTTTCTCGTCGGCAAAACGGGTGGCGGTCTCGACGATCGCCTCTTGTTCGGGGGTCAGTGAGAAATCCATGGGCCTCTTGGAAAGCCCTCCGGCCGGAAAAGTCAAGCGACGGCGGTTTTGCCGCCCTAATACCGCCGATTTGACGGACCTGCACCACCCGCGGCGAACGCTCTCTCAGGTCCGTCAAATCGAAAGCGGTACTAGATTCATGAGGTTGCTAGTGCCGTTCGCTTTCGAAGTTCGTGCAGGAGGTTGTTGCGACGTATCACGAACTTCGGAAAGCCGGCACCAGGGTTTTTGCCAGGCCGCGCAGCTCTTCTTTCTTGGTTTTGCCGTTCGGGGTCATCGGAATGGCGTCGACCAACCAGACGCGGCGCGGGATCTTGAAACTCGCGATCTTGCCGCGGCAATGCTCGATGATCGCCTGCTCGCTCAGGCCCGAATCTGCATGCGCGACCACAAAGGCGACCGCGACTTCGCTCAGCCGCTGATCCGGGTAAGCGACGACCGCGACCTGCGCGACGCCGGGCAGCGTCATGATGTAACTCTCGACCTCGGCGGGATCGACATTCTCGCCGCCGACCTTGAGCATGTCCTTGTAACGCGTCAGGAACCGCAAATAGCCGTCGGGCCGCAGATAGCCGATATCGCCGGTCTTGTAGAAACCATCCGCGTCGAACGCGGCCGCGGTCGCCTGCGGATTGTTGTAATAGCCTGTCATGACATTGTCTGATTTGGCGATGATCTCGCCGAGTTCGCCCGGCGGCAGATCCTGTCGCGTCAAGGGATCGACGACGCGGATGTGATAGCCGCGGCACGGCTTGCCACAGGTCTCGGTCGCCTGCTCCAGCGTCGAATCCAGCGACGAGATGGTCGCGTTCGCGCCGACCTCGGTCGAGCCATAGACCATCAAAGTCTGCAATGGCGCGAGTTCCTCCCGCGCACGGCGCAGAACTCCGGCCGAACTCTTGGCGCTGGCGGCGAAAATGCCGACGCGCAGGCTCGAGGTGTCGCGGCGGCGCTTGAGCTGCGCATTGACGAGATCGTTCAGATGGGTCTCGAAGCCGTAGATGACGGTGGCGCGCTCCTGCGCGATCAGGTCGAGCGTCTGATCGGCATCAAAACGTTCGGTCAGCACCTGCCGCGCGCCCGAGCGGATCGAGGATAGCGGCCCGTCGATATAGCCGAAGGAATGAAACAGCGGCAGGTAATTGAGGATGACGTCATCGGCCGAGAGCTGCGAGGCCGCCAGCCGGTCATTGTGGTGGTCGAGCAACTGACGGTGATCGCGCATCACGCCTTTTGGAAAACCCTGCGTGCCCGAGGTGTAGAGGATCAGCATGAGATCGCTGAGCCGCACCGACGACGCGCGCGCCTGCAATTCATCCGGCGTGACGGCGTCCGCGCGCGCCAACACCTCCGGCCAGGTGAAGGTGCCGGCATCGCCCGCCTCGGCCGCAACCACGACGCGCCGCAAATGCGGGAAACTGTCGCTGCGGATCTCCTTCGTGCCGTCATGCGCCTGCGGCGGCACCAATTCGCGCACCATCGAGAGATAATCGATGGGCCCGGACACGGTGTGCGTGATCAGCGTGCTGCAATCGGATTGCCGCAGCACATAATCGAGATCATGGCTGCGAAAGCGCGTGTTGATCGGCACCTGCACCGCGCCGATTTTGGCCAGCGCGAACATCAACTCGATCCAGAGCGGCGAATTGGTCAGCCAGACCCCGACCTTGTCGCCGGGCCTCACGCCGAGCGCGATCAGCCCGCGCGCGGCGCGATCCACCGACCGGGCGATGTCGTTGAAGCTGAAACGCTGGCCATTGAAGAAGAGGCCTTCGCGATCACCCCAGCGCGCGGCCGCGCGCGCCGGTAGATCGCCGAACAGCGTCTGGTCGTCTGAAGTCATCAAACCCTCTGATACGAGCTGGCAGGGCGTCTCCGGAGACACGCGTTCAACCGACGGGCCAGCCGCTCCCCCTTACCAGTCCGGCCGCTTCTGGTTCAAGCCGCGAGCGTCCCGGGGAACCGCCAGCGGGCGCCGCGAGCGGGCGTGCGGCTCCGCCGCTGGCGATACAGCGGCTTTCGCCCCGGCGCGAGCGCTTGCCCGGATCAGTCGCTGGCGACGCGAACGCCGCCGAACACGCCGAGTCCCGGCCGCAGGAAGCCGGTCGGATTCTGGTAATGCTCATTGAAGAGATTGTCGGCGCGCGCGAACGCAGTCACGTTGTTGTTGACCTTGTAGTTCGCCGCGACGTTGACGACCGTATAGCCCGGCGCATTCAGCCGCGGGATCGAGAAATCGCGGCTGACGTCAATCCAGCCACTGACGCGGACCACCGTCGCCGACAAAAGCAGCGCTTCGGTCGCATTCCAGTCCACCGTCACACTGCCCTTGTGCTGCGGCCGGCGCGCCAATTCGAGTCCGGTCGTGGCATCGACCGCCTTGGTGTAGGTATAGTCGCCGCGCACGCGCAACGTCGGAAGAATAGTTGCGGCGGCAAAACTCTCGACGCCCTCGGTGCGGGCGCTGTTGACATTGTCCAGCATCGAGCAGGGTCCAAAGGCATTTCCGCAGGACGGGCCAGAAAACGTCAGGGTCTGGATCAGATCCTTGATGTCATTGTGGAAGTAGGTTGCGCCGAAGCGAAGCCGGTCGTTGAACAGAGGCTGTTCGAAGCCGACATCATAACCGCTGCTGGTTTCGGGTCGCAGATTCGGGTTGGCGAAGAAGAAGAAGGTCGGGAAACTGACATAGAGCTGCTGCAGCGTCGGCGCCTTGAAGCCGGTGCCATAGCTCGCCTTCAGCTTGGTTTCGGTCACCGGCAGGATCACCGCAGGCGCGATGCGCCAGGTGGTCGCCGCGCCGAACTGGTCGTTGTCGTCGTGGCGGATATTGGCTGTGAGAAACACCCGCTTGGCGAATTCAGACTGAATCTCCGCAAACGCGCCGGTGTTGCCGTTCTTCGCAGCTACAGTGTCGGTCTGGATCGACTCGGCCGAGCGCTCGGCGCCGACCACCAGCACCTGCCCCGGCGCGAGCTCCGCAACGCTGCGCCAGTCGACCTTCTTTTGGTCGCCGTTGTTGCCAAAATTGCCGTTGAAGGGATCGACGGTGAAATTCGACAGGCTGGAATAGTTCGCGCCGAAATAATTCTTCCAGCGGCCGTCGAACACCGACCACACCGCTTCGCCGCGGGTGCGGAATGTCTCCGACTGCGAATTGCTCTGCCGCGACGCCGGGGCAAAGACGCCGTTCGGCGGATTGACGTTTGGATAATACTGATCGCCGGTGAAATCGAGATTTGTCTTGGTGTAGCGCGCGACCCAATTGAGCGAAAAATTTTCCGACAGATCGGCGCCGAGCTTGGTCGAGAGCGTCTTGTTGTCGTAAGCGTCGTTGATCCGCGCCACACCCGGCGGCAGCAGCTCGAGCGGCGTCACCGGCGTCGAGTCCGAGCGGAAATGGGCGATGTTGAAGGCATAGTTGAAGCGGTCAGTCGCGCCGGTGAGGCCGGCCGCCTGGTTGAAGGTGCCGAACGAACCGCCCTCGACCGTGGTGGTCAGCTTCGGCTTGCCGCTGCCCTTCTTGGTGGTAATCGAGATCACGCCGCCGATCGCATCCGAGCCGTAGAGACCGCTTTGTGGTCCGCGCAGCACCTCGATCCGCTCGATATCGGCCGTCAGCAGCTGACTGAAATCGAACGAGTGATCCGTCGTGGTGGGATCATTGACCTCGATGCCGTCAATGATCACCTTGGTGTGACCGGGATTGGTGCCGCGCATGAACACGTTGGTCAGGCCGCCCGGACCGCCGGCCTGCACCACATTCAGGCCTGGCACGGTCGAGAGGGCATCGGGCACGGTGCGGAGCTGCTGCTGCTCGAGCTGCTCGGCCGTGATCACCGTCACCGAGCTCGCCGTGCCCGCGATCGGGTTCGGCACCAGCGTCGGGCTGGTCACCAGCGTTTCGGGGAGTGCCGTTGCCGGAGCGCCCTGCGCGCGTGCGGCGGGAGCCCAGAAGACTGCGGCGAAGGATACCAAACAGGTCGACAGAAGAAAGGAATTGCGGGCGCGGCGCGCGGCGCAGGAACGCTGAAACATGAGACAACCTCGGTTGCGACGTCAGTGGCACGTCACAGCGAACGAGGTCTCATGAGCACGCTTGATCGCGCGTCCAGGAGGCTGATGTCTGTAATCCCCGACCGACACCTTCGCGTGTGACCACGGCTGACGGCAGGTCTCCTGGCTCACGGGTCAACGCCTGCAATCGCCTTCCCGGGACCGAGTTTCCCAGTGGCATTCGAAAGCAGGCTCGCCGCTTACAGTTGCGGGGGCAGCCGCGGCTTTGGAGATGAAACCTCCGTACCGCGTTCCCTTTGAATCTCCAAAAAGGAGAACCGTCGCCGAGGACGCTATGGGCTTTGTTCCCCCGTGTCAATTCTTGGGCAATGCGGGCACGACGCGATCTGGGCCACGTCATGACAGCGTCCGGATTACCCACCCGGCACGAGATCGCAAAACCAGAAGCCATCGCGGCAGACGATCTCGCCGGTCGAAAACACGACGGGCTTCGCGAAATTCGGCCCGTCATACACAAAGGTATGAAACTCACCGTTCTCGCCGCAGGGATCGACATTGTCAGGCAAGTCGCCGAGCAGCTTTTCGTCGATCGCTCTGCCCACGAATCCCTTGTCGAGCTGCGATGGGTCGACGCAGACGATGACCGCCTTGAAGCCGAGTGACATGAACTCCTCGATGAGGTCGCGCGTGTTGCGGCCCCACACCGGATAGAGTGCGGTCATGTTGTGCCGGGCGACGAGCTGGTCGCGGTAGGCGCGGATGTCCTGCAGGAACAGGTCGCCAAACACCACCTGCGAGATGCCGCGGGCATGATAGGCCGCAAGCGCCTCACCAAAACTCGCCTCATATTCCTGGTTGTCGGCACCGCGCGAAATGGAAATTTCTTGCAGTGGCAGCCCCAGACTCGCTGCCTGCTCACGCAACAGGCTGCAGCGGACACCGTGCATGCTGATGCGGTCGAAGTCGCGCGTCACGGTGGTGAGCAGCGCTTCGATGTGAATCCCGCCCGCGCGCTGCAACTCATACAGAGCGAGGCAGGAATCCTTGCCGCCGCTCCAGCAGGACACGACGGTCTGTTGAGACCTGTGATCGATCGGCTCTGGCATCGGCATTGACGTTCGGGCAGGACGGCCCGCTCCCCACATAACAAAAGTTTAATCCGGCTCAACTGACGGTGAAGCGCTGGGCGTAACTAAATCGCATACACCGGCGTTGCAAACAGGTTGGGCGTTGCAAACAGGTTGGAGCAGAGGCTCGCATGGCGCAATCCGGGGCGGCTGAGGCAAGCAAACGCATGTTCGGATGGTTTTGCTGATGAGGATGGATTGCAACCCATGAGTCGCAAGCCTGTCGTTGTTGTCCTGACCGCCCTCCTGCTCTGCGCAGCCGGCTATGTGGTCTATCAACAGAGCCGTCATGGCGCGCCGCCGGTGGCGCGGGCCGAGGAGCCTGCGGTGCCGGCATCGGTCGCCACGGTCGCCCTGAACCCATATCCGGTGTTGCTGACCGGGCTTGGCACGGTCCAGGCCTTCAACTCCGTGACCGTGCGCAGCCGGGTGGACGGCGAGATTACCAAGATCGCCTTCAAGGAAGGCGACACGGTCAAGCCGGGGGACCTCCTGGTGCAGATCGACCCGCGGCCTTATCAGGCGGCCGTCGACCAGGCGACGGCAAAAAAAGCGCAGGACGAGGCGACGCTCACCAATGCCAAGCTCGACCTGCAGCGCTATTCGACGCTGGCAAAGCAGGAATTCGCGTCCCGCCAGCAGCTTGACACCCAGCAGGCAACGGTAGGCCAGAACACCGCTTTGGTGCAGGCCGATCAGGCCGCGCTGGAGAACGCGCAGACCCAGTTGCAATACACCGAGATCAAGGCGCCGATCGGCGGCCGCGTCGGCTTCCGCCAGGTTGACCAGGGCAACATCGTCACCGCCTCGAGCCAGAGCGGGATCGCCACCATCACGCACGTGCAGCCGATTTTCGTGCTGTTCACGCTGCCGGAAGCGCAGATCAGCCGGATCAATGCCGCGCTCGGTCGCGGCGCCGTTGCGGTCACCGCCTTCACCGCGGATGGCAAACGCAAGCTGGCGGACGGCACGCTCACCGTCATCAACAACCAGGTCGACACCACCACCGGTGTGATCCAGCTGAAGGCGACCTTTCAGAACACCGACAACGCGCTATGGCCGGGGCAATCGGTCTCGGTGAAAGTGCTGGTCGACACGCTGCAGAACGTCGTCGTGGTGCCGCAGTCCGCCGTTCAGCATGGCCAGCAGGGCCTCGCCGCCTATGTGGTCGGACAGGACCAGCGGGCCGAACTGCGACCGATCGAGGTCGGCGAGAGCAATGATGACAGCGCCGTCGTGACCAAAGGCCTGTCGGCCGGCGACCGCATCGTCATCGCCGGCCAGTACCGCCTGCAGAACGGCTCGCGCGTGGCCGCCGACAAGGGATCTGCTGGCGACGGCGCCGCCGCCAAACAGGCCGACGCCGGCTCGAGCGCGAGCCAGCAATGAGCCAGATCAAGCAAGGGCCGGACGATTACGGCGCCATCAGCGGCGGCGTGTCGACGCCGTTCATCCGCCGGCCGATCGCAACCTCGCTGCTGATGGTCGGGCTCCTGTTCGTCGGACTCGTGTCCTATCCGCAACTGCCGGTCGCGCCCTTGCCGCAGATCGATTTTCCGACCATTCAGGTCTCGGCTTCGCTGCCGGGCGCGAGCCCCGACACCATGGCCTCGTCGGTTGCGCAACCGCTGGAGACGCAATTCACCCAGATCGCGGGTGTCAGCGAAATGACGTCGTCGAGCTCGCTCGGCTCGACCTCGATCACCATCCAGTTCAACCTCGACCGCAATATCGACGCCGCGGCGAACGACGTGCAGGCGGCCATCAACGCCGCAAGCGGCCTGTTGCCGAAGACCCTGCCGAGTCCGCCGACCTATCGCAAGGTGAACCCGGCGGATTCGCCGATCATGCTGCTGTCGGCGACATCGGACACGCTGCCGTTGACCGAACTGGACGACGCCATCGAGACCAAGATCGCCCAGCAGATCAGCCAGTTGCCGGGCGTCGGCCTCGTCAACATCGGTGGTCAGCAGAAACCGGCGATCCGCATCCAGATCGATCCGGCGAAGCTCGCGACCAAGGGCCTGTCGCTGGAGGACGTGCGGGCGCAGATTTCGGTCGCCACCGTCAACAGCCCGAAGGGCACGCTGGACGGGCCGCAGCGCTCGTACACGATCTACGCCAACGACCAGTTGACGGCGGCGAAGGACTGGAACGACATCATCATCGCCTATCGCAATGGCGGCCCGGTGCGGGTGCGCGACATCGGCACCGCGGTCACGGGACCGGAGGATCTGCGTCAGGCCGCCTGGGCCAACGGCAAGCGGGGCATTTTCCTTGTGATCTTCAAGCAGCCCGGCGCCAATGTCGTCGACACGGTCGACCGTATCAAGGCCGCCCTGCCGCATCTGACGCTCGCGTTGCCGCCCGCGATCAAGGTCAATGTGATCAGCGACCGCACCCAGACCATTCGCGCCGCCATCAAGGACGTGCAGTTCACTCTCGGCATCACCATCCTGCTCGTGGTGCTCGTGATTTTCGCCTTCCTGCGCAGCCTGTGGGCGACCGTCATTCCCGCCGTCACCGTGCCGCTGTCGCTGCTCGGCGCTTGCGCGCTGATGCTGTTTGCCGGCTACAGCCTCGACAACCTGTCGCTGATGGCGCTGACGATCGCGGTGGGCTTCGTCGTCGACGACGCCATCGTGATGCTGGAAAACATCACCCGTCACATCGAAGACGGCATGAGCCCGATGCGCGCCGCGCTGCAGGGCGCCGGCGAGATCGGCTTCACGATCTTCTCCATCAGCCTGTCGCTGGTCGCCGTGCTGATTCCGCTGCTGTTGATGTCCGGGATCATCGGCCGGCTGTTCCGGGAATTTGCCGTGGTGCTGTCGATGACGATCGGCGTCTCGGCGCTGGTGGCACTGACGCTGACGCCGATGATGGCGTCGCGGTTCCTGAAAGCGCACGAGGACGAGCACCACGGCCGGCTGTTCCAGTTCAGCGAACGGTTCTTCGACGCGCTGCTGGCCGGCTATCGCCGCATCCTCGACCTGGCAATCGCCTACAAGCGGGTGACGCTTGCGATCTTCATCGCGACCACGGCGCTGACGGTGTTCATGTTCACGGTGATCCCCAAGGGGTTCTTTCCGCAGCAGGACACCGGCCTGATCACCGGCCAGTCGGAAGCGGCGCAGGATATCTCGTTTGCGGACATGGCCCGACATCAGGAAAAACTCGGCGCGATCGTGATGGCCGATCCGGACGTCGCCAGCGTCGCCATGAATATCGGCGGCACCAGCGGCGGCAATTCGCAGAATGTCGGACGCATGTATATCTCGCTGAAGCCGCGCGACGAACGCTCGGCCGGCGCCGACCAGATCATCAGCCGGTTGCGGCCGAAGCTGAATCAGGTCGAGGGCGCGCGGCTGTACCTGCAGGCCGCGCAGGACGTCCGCGTCGGCGGCCGCTCCTCGCGCACGCAATACCAGCTGACGTTGCAGGATGCCGACGTCGACGAACTGAATAGCTGGGCGCCGAAGATCATGGAGAAGATGCGGACGCTGCCGGGCCTGCGCGACGTCGCAACCGACCAGCAGACCCAGGGCACCACGCTGACGCTGACGATCGATCGCGACCAGGCGTCACGGCTCGGCATCCAGCCGCAGGTGATCGACGACACGCTCTATGATGCGTTTGGCCAGCGGCAGGTCACGCAGTATTTCACCCAGACCAACACCTATCGGGTGATCATCGAAATCCCGCCGGAGATGCAGGGCAAGCTCGACACGCTCGACAAGATCTATGTGAAGTCGCCCAGCAATGGCGCCAACGTGCCGCTGTCCTCCTTCGTGCACTGGACCACGGTGCCGGTGCGCCCGTTGTCGATCAGCCATCAGGGCCAGTTCCCGGCGGTGACGCTGAGCTTCAACCTGTCGCCAGGCACCGCGCTCGGTGAAGCGACCGACGCCATCGAACAGGCCGAGCGCGATCTCGGCACGCCCGCCACGCTGTCCTTCACCTTCCAGGGCACCGCGCAGGCCTTCCAGCAGTCGCTCGCCACGGTGCCGCTGCTGATCATCGCGGCCCTCGTTGTGGTCTATCTGATCCTCGGCATCCTCTATGAGAGCTACATCCATCCGCTCACCATCCTGTCGACGCTGCCGTCGGCGGCGCTCGGCGCAATCTGCGCACTGATGCTCGGCGGTTATGATTTCAGCCTGATCGCGCTGATCGGCGTGATCCTGCTGATCGGCATCGTGAAGAAGAACGGTATCATGATGGTCGACTTTGCCATCTCCGGCGAGCGCGGCAAGTCGATGTCGCCGGAACAGGCGATCCGCGAGGCGGCGCTGTTGCGCTTCCGCCCGATCATGATGACGACGATGGCCGCGTTGCTCGGCGCGCTGCCCTTGATGCTCGGCCACGGCACCGGCTCCGAATTGCGTCAGCCGCTCGGCTGGGCCATGGTCGGCGGGCTGATGGTGAGCCAGGCGCTGACGCTGTTCACGACGCCCGTGGTCTATATCTATCTCGACCACTTCTCGTCCTGGCTGTCGCGCCGGGGCCGGTCGACGCGCCCACCGCCCCCGGATTCAGGCGAGCTTGATGACCCACGGGAATCCGGGGTGATCGGCATGGTCGCGGGGCGCCGCTGAGGAGTCGGCCGGCAACGGCTTCGGACCGCCGGTCGCGTCCAATATCCGCCGCAGATTCAATCATTTGTGGTCATGCTTTGGCCCAAGCGGCCGGGTCGGATCGGCGTCATGTCGCGTACCATTCCCACTGCAATCGCGGTTTTCATTTTGCTTGGCCTTGTTGCCCCCGCGGAGGCCGCAACCTTCGTCGTCGACGGCAACCGCCGGCTCGGCGGCGATGCCATCAAGGCGTTTTTCAAAGCCGACGCGCAGGGGCACCTCACCGATGCCGACCTCGATGCCGCATTGAAGGCGATGTATCGCTCGGGCGAGTTCAGCGATGTCAAAGTTTCGCGAAGCGGTGACACGATTCATGTCCATGTCAGCGAGAACCCGATGATCGGCAACGTCGTGTTCGAGGGGAACAAAAAGCTCGACTCAAAGAAGCTCGAGGAGATCGTGCAGTCGAAAAAGGATCATCCGCTCTGGCGCGCCGAAGTGCAGGATGACGTGCAGCGGCTGCTCGAGACCTATCGCCAGCGGGGACGCTTCGACGCCGAGGTGACGCCGAAGACCATTGCGGCGAGCGGCGGCCGGCTGACGCTGGTGTTCGAGATCAGGGAAGGCCAGCGCATCGGCGTCGGCGAGATCGGCTTTACCGGCAACACGGCATTTCCCGCCCGCGACCTGAAAGATGTCGTCTCGACCGGCGAGACCAACCTGCTGAGCGGCCTGCTCGACAACGACCTCTATGACCCCGACAAGGTGCAAACGGACCGCGAGAAGTTGCAGCATTTCTATCGCATGCGCGGTTATGCCGACATGAGCGTGACCGCGGCGCAGCCGGTTTATGACGCGGCCAGACAGCGCTTCGTGCTGACCTTCGCCATCGATGAAGGCCGTCGATACCGGCTCGGCGCCGTGACGATCGATGCGGCGGCAAATGGCGTCGACACCACGCGGCTGCGGCCGCTGCTGACGACAAAGGGCGGCGACCTCTACAACGCCGAGGCGATCGAGCAGACGGCGGACGCGATGTCCAACGCCCTCGCCGCCAGCGGGCATCCGTTCGACGCCGCCGAGGCCAAACTGCAGCGCGTGGCAGGCGAGGATCGGATCGATCTCGTCTACCGGGTGGCCGAAGGGCCGCGGCTCTATGTCGAGCGGATCGAGATCCACGGCAACACCCGGACGCAGGAGCAGGTGATCCGGCGCGAACTCACCTTGAATGAGGGCGATGCCTACAACCGCGTGTTGGCCAGGACCAGTGAAGCGCGGCTGAAGCGGCTCGGCATCTTCAAGACCGTCAAGCTCGGCCAGCACGCGGGATCAAGCACGGATCGTGTGGTCGTCGACGTCACCGTCGAAGATCAGAACACCGGCAATGTCTTCGTCTCCGGCGGCTATTCCGACCATGATGGCTGGCTTGCCGAGATCAGCGTCAGCGACAACAACCTGCTTGGCACCGGCATGTCCGGCAAGGTCTCGCTGAGCTACGGTGAATACAGCAGGGGCTTCGACATCGCCTTCACGCAACCCTATTTGTTCGGCCAGCGGATTTCGCTCGGCAGCAACCTGTTCGCCAAGCAATCGGAGTCCTCAAGCTACCAGTCCTACAACAGCATGGTTTACGGCGGCGGCGTCACGCTCGGGGCACCGTTGACGAACGATGTGAGCACCGCGCTGCGCTACTCGCTCGCCAACCAGACGGTCACGCTGGATCCGAGCCGCGGCGTGTCCTCGCTGCCGGTGCAGGATGCGGCCGCGGCCGGCCCGCAATGGGTCTCCACCATCGGCAACAGCATGACCTACGACACCCGCAACAATGTGCAGGACCCGACCAGGGGCATCCGCTTTACCGTCAACAACGACATCGCCGGCCTTGGCGGCGACGTCAAATTCCTGCGCAACACCGACGATTTCCGCGCCTATCACGAATTGCCGGGCGGCATTGTCGGCATGGTGCACGCGCAAGGCGGCGTGATCACGCCCTGGGGCGGCCAATCCCTGCCGCTGCTCAACAACTTCTTCGGCGGGCCGCAGCTCGTGCGCGGCTTTGCCACCAACGGCTTTGGCCCGCGCGACCTGACGCCGGGCACCGCCCATGACAATATCGGCGGCAACGCCTATTGGGCGACATCGTACGAGTTGCAGGCGCCGGTGCCGTTCCTGCCGCAAAGCTTTGGATTGAAGGCCGCCGTGTTCGCCGACGCCGCAAGCCTGTGGGGCACCGGCAGCGGCCGCTCCAGCATGGCGCTGTCGAACTCCCTGGTCGGCAATTCGCGCACCGTGCGCTCCTCGATCGGCGCCGGGCTGGTCTGGAATTCGATCCTCGGGCCGTTGCGGGTCGACTACGCCTATCCGCTCGGCAAGGCGGATTACGACGTCACCCAGCGCCTGCATTTCGGCTACGGATTGTTCTAGCCATCACCGCGCGGAAGGCAACTCTAGCGCGCGTTCAATTCTGCGATGACCAGACGTTGAGCGCGCCGGTGGAGACGGCGCCGCCGACGACGCAGGGAATGCCGGCAACACCGACGCTCGCCACCGCGGCTGCGATGCAGCCGGCGGCGACCGCGCCCTGCCCGACCTGTCCCCAGAAGGTCACGTCGCGCTTGGTGGCCGAGCCCTTGCGCTTCAGTTCGTCCAATGAGGCGAGCATCTCCTTGCGCACGCGCGACACGTCGACATCGTCGGCGGCTTCGATGACCTCGTCCAGCACCTTGCGGACATCCTCCGGCTCGGAATTGCGGATGGTCTTGATCGTCGCAAGCAGCACCGGATCGCGCGAGGCGTTGGAGGCGAGCGTGTATTTTGCCATGCCGCCGAGCGTGAGCCTGTCGACATCGTCGCGGTCCTTGGCCCATGGCAGGATACTGACGATGGTCTGCAGCGCGCGGCTGTCGCCGCTGGCGAAATAATAGCCCCAGAAGGTGTCGAGCACTTCCGGGCTCGGCTGCAGCACCACCGGCTGCGGCTTCGGCTTGGCGTTCGGCGACACCACCATCGCCATCCGCTCCATCCAGCCGGGCTTCGGCGCCTCCAGCTTGAAGTCGGTCAGTATGGGCAACGTTCCGGCGACGTATTTTTGCAGCATCGGACCGCGCGCGGGGACGCGCGCGGCGATCCGCGTCAGGACCGCGCGCCGGTTCGGGATTCCGGAATAGGCGATGGCGCGCACGACGAACCACTGATCCTCCGCCGACATCGGCAGCATCTTGTCGACCAGGGCGTCGGCCTTGCCGGGATTGGCGGCGATCACGCCGGCGGCGAAACCGACATAGACGCCGGCGGATTCCTGGTTGTGCAGTTCGCCGAGGGTGGCAAGCTCATGCATCGCCGCCGCCGCGCGCATCGGGTCGGGCTTCGTCCGATAGGTGTTGATCCACTGCAGGATCGCCGTGGTCGAATAGAACGGCGTACTCGACGCCGGTGCCGCTTCGCTGCCCGCCGCGCCCGCGATCAGGACGCCGGCCATGAAGGCTACTCGTGTCAACACACCCATAGATACCTGTCCCGTGATGCAATGCACCGTCATCTTGCAAGAGCAATGGGGGTACTTTGATGAATATTTTCAGGCGTTGACGTGGCTGCTGCCCGTGGCGGGAGGAACCCACGGTTTCGCGGGGCAGCATGAATGCAGATGCGAAGACGCCGCAGGGACGGATATCCGAAGGCAGATGCGGCCAAATATTGGCTTTTTCCGCTCAACCGATGATATCATCGGCGCGATTGACCTTGAGTTGTATTCGGCGGTGAACGCATTTGATGGCTACCCGTAAACCTCGCCAAAAAAAGACGGCTGCTGAGATCGTTTCGAGACATCAAGCAGGAAGTGGCCGGTCGGCATCCAAGGCCAACGCGACTGTTTCGGCGAGCAGTCTGGCCAAGATGCTCGGCATCCTGGATCTGTTCACCCCGAAATCGCCGATCTGGTCGACCAACGACCTGATCAAACGCCTCGGCACATCCCGCTCGACCACCTATCGCTACATCAGTTGCCTGCACAGCGCCGGCCTGATCGGCGCGGTCGGCAACGGCTACTATGTTCTCGGGCCGCGCATCGTTGAGCTCGACCTGCAGATCCGCAATTGCGATCCGCTGCACCGCGCCGGAAAAGGCATCCTCGAGCAGCTGGTCAGCGCCACCGGGCACTCGGCCTTGCTGTGTACCCTGTTCAGCAATTCCGTGCTTTGCATTCGCGAGCATCTCGCGCCGCTGAGCCCGGATCACCTGTTCAGCCGCGGTCAACGCAGGCCCTTGTTCTTCGGCGCAGCCTCCAAGGTCATGCTGCCGCACCTGCCGGTTCACCAGCTGCGCAGCATGTATGCGCGCTATGCCGGCACAATCGAGCAGGCCAATCTCGGCACGAACTGGAAGGAATTCAAAAGCAACCTGGCGAAGATCCGAAAAGACGGCTTCGTCATGAGCCATGGCGAATTCAATCGCGGCATCGTCGGAATCGCCGCGCCGATCTTCAACAACCAGCAGCTCATCCTGGGCAGCATTGCGGTCGCCTTCCAGGAATCCGAATATCCCTATGTCGATATTCCGAAGACCATCACCGCGGTGATGCGCTCAAGCCGCGAAATTACCCAACGCATCGGCTCGACCATGACCGGGATGGCGCTGCCGCCGCGAGCCGTGGGCTAGCGCCGGGCGCGACAGCAACGCGCTTGCGCCGCACCATCCGCATGACCCTGCGCCGCTGGAGGAACTTTCGAGCCGTTGCGCAGTTAAAGCGCAATTCTCAACCAGGCCGGAGTTCTTCCCATGACCATCCTGAACAAGACCCTGTTGGCTGCCGCGATCGGCGCAAGCGCACTCGCTGGCTCGGCAATAAGCGCCTCCGCGGCCATCGTCTGCCAGGGCCGGGTCTGCTGGCACACCAATGAGGCCTACAGCTATCCGCGAGGCGCACGGATCGTTGTTCACGAGGACAACTGGAAGTGGGGCCCGCGCGAGCGATACAGTTTCCGCGAACATGAGGGACGCGGATATTGGCGGGGCGGACGCTGGATGACCTGGTAACCCCTGCCAGCGCGTTCAACATCTCACAAAAAAGGGCCGCAGCAGTTGCGGCCCTTTTCACATTTTACCCGATACATTTACCCGACACGTTGCGCGGCACCAAGGCGATCACCGCCCGATTGCCGCGCGGGACGATACGGTCTTACGCTGCGTCCTCGAAGCCGATCATGGCCTTGACCTCGAGATATTCCTCGAGGCCGAACACGCCCATCTCGCGACCATTGCCGGATTGCTTGTAACCGCCCATCGGCGCCGCCGTGTTGCTATTGGCGCCATTGAGGAAGACGCGGCCGGCGCGCATCTGCGTGCCGACCTTGCGGGCCTTTTCCGGCGAGGATGTGAAGAGGTAACCGCCGAGGCCGTAAGGGGTGGCGTTGGCGATCGCGACGGCTTCGCTTTCGTCACGATAGGGAATCACCGACAGCACCGGGCCAAAGATTTCTTCCTGGGCGATCCGCATATTCGGCGTGACGTCGGCAAAAACCGTCGGCCTGATGTAATAGCCGCGATTGAAGCCCTCGGGCCGTCCGGTACCGCCGATCGCAACGCGCGCACCTTCATCGATGCCGATCTGGATGTATTTCTGCACGCGCTCGAACTGGTTCTTGTTCACGAGCGGTCCCATCGTCGTGGCCGCATCGCTGGGATCGCCGACGCGAACTTTCTTGGCCTCTTCGACCAGATAGTTCAGCACCTGCTCCGTCTGCGTTTCATGCACCAGCATCCGGCTCGGCGCGTGACAGGATTGACCGGCATTGAAGAACGCCCGGCCGATGTTCCAGCGCGCGGCAGCCGCGAGATCGGCATCGGGCAGCACGATGTTGGCGGACTTGCCGCCAAGCTCCTGGGCCACGCGCTTCACGGTCGGCGCGGCCGCTTCCGCAACCAGGATGCCCGCGCGCGTCGATCCGGTGAACGAGACGAAGTCGATGTCAGGATGCTTGCTGATGGCGTTGCCCACCACAGGGCCATCGCCGAACACCAGGTTGAAGACGCCTTTCGGCACGCCCGCCGCATGCAGGATTTCGGCCAGGGTCACCATGGCGACCGAGGAATATTCGCTCGGCTTCAAGATCACGGTGCAACCTGCCGCCAGCGCGGCGGCAAGCTTGGTGCAGGGCGTCTGCACCGGCCAATTCCAGGGCGAAATCAAACCGCATACGCCGATCGGTTCGCGACGAACCAGATTGCCGTCAATCCGCTTCTCGAATTCGTAGGTCTTCAGCGTGGCGATCGCCTGCTTGAACTGGTCGGCCGGGCCGGTGATCTGCGTCGTCACGCTCTTCGGCGAGCCCATTTCTTCGGTGACGATGGCGGCGAGATCCGGCTGGCGCTTGGTGTATTCGGCAATGATGCGCTCCAGCAAGGCAATGCGCTCAGCCTTCGTGGTCGCGCTGAAGGCCGGGAATGCACGGCGCGCGGCGGCAACCGCCCGGTCGACATCTTTCTCCGTTCCCAGGCTGATGGTCGCGAATGGCGTTTCATTGGCCGGGTTCACCACTTCGAACTGACGCGTTCCGGTGGAATCGACCCATTCGCCGTCAATGTAAAATTTTCCATAGTGCTTCATTGCATCTCAATCCCATCTCTAGCCCGCCATCAAGCGAACTTGCTTACATTCTGCCTGCGCCTAGAAGTTTTCAGCGAGCGTCTTGTCGGACCCGTGTCCCGATTCCGAAGTTCGCAGTGCTTTGAGGCCGTCAAACGGCGGTACTCATCTGGAGCCGCCAGGCGGCAAACATAGCATTGCCGCCGCTGTGGCTCAATGGCCGCAGCCGGACCCGCCGCGCCTTCCGCCATTCGGCCACGGCTTGCTCCGAACGGGCGCACGTTCCGAAATCACGGCACTGGGGTCCGGTTCGTGTGTCTCGCGCCCGCAACTCGACATGTTCTGCCGAACCTGTCTTCTTCGGTGGCAAGCCTGCCATGCCGGCTTCTCAAGATGTTGCCGCAATGTTTGATTTCTTATGGCCGTGCCCAAATGGGACTTCAGATATTTGAGGACCACATCATGACGAACCACCACCAGCGCAGGGCACGACAGCTGGGCACGACAGCTCAGCGCTCAGGCGTCACTCTCACGCTGATCGTTGCTGGCAGCAGGTGTTGTTCAGCGACGCAGCCAAGCGCGTCGATCGTCCGACCGTCGCGCATGATCCTGCATCCGAAGCGAACGTCTTTAAACCATTTACAACTAATAGATGAGCATCTATAGAATTGCTCTCTTTTGATCTGGAGCGCTGGCGAGGGAACGGGCGGGATCCGAAATGAAAGTCATCAAGCGCTATTCTCTGACAAACGCGCTTTATACGGCGGTCGAGCAATACAAGGAAGCCGCGAAGCATTGGGCCGACAAGACCCCCGCGCTCGCGCGCCAATTTGAAACCCAAGCGGACGAAATCAACGCCATCGCCGATGCCATCATGCGCGGCGAGGAAGAATTGCAGGTGACCGATTAGGGCTTGGTTTTCGACGTTCGTGATCGTGATAAAGCGTCTGAGATAGAGTCGCGGCAAGTGACCCCGACCATGAGGCAGGCTCGATCGCGGATTTTCCTGCTCGTCCTTCAAGAGAGAGTTCCCAGCTGTTCCCCTCCGTGGAACTGAATGGAGATCGTGGCGTTTTCACGCAGGTTTTCGCAACTCCGAAGGAGGAACCTCATGAAAACTCTGGCAACCGCAGCCTTGATCACCGTCAGCGCGGTCACTGTCGCCCTCGCTGCCGACGAGACGCTGAAAAGCCCGCCGGCCGACAGCGCGACCGTGACAAATTATTACAAACAATCCGTCTATGACACGCACCAGAACAAGATCGGCAAGATCGACGACGTGCTGGTGGACAAGCAGGGCAAGGTCACCGCGCTGATCATCGGCGTCGGCGGCTTCCTCGGCGTGGGCGAGAAGGATGTCGCGGTGCCATTCTCGGCCGTGAAGACCGAGAAGAAGAACGACAGCTGGTATCTCACGCTCGATGAAACCAAGGATTCGCTGAAGGCGGCCTCCGGCTACAAATACGACCGCGGTTCAACGACATGGGTCGCCGACAACAACGATCGCGGCGACAGGCGCACCACCGGGGCGGCGCCTGACCGGACCGACCGCAAGACGCGCTAAGTAAGACGCGCCAATTTAAGGATGCGGCCGAGCCGAAACGGTTCGGCCGCATGCCGGTCGGACAAGCCAAAACGACTTGCTGCCGCGCGGATGGAATGCTGTTTATTCCTGCGTTCCGGTGCCCACGGAATCTTCACCAAACCGCAGCCGATCAGGACAGCGCGTGTCGTTCGGTTTGCACTTCGATGTTGCGCCACAGCTGCCGGGTCAGCAACACTGCCGTCAATCCTTCCGCCGCCGATGCAACAATGGCGAGCTGCGGGCCGAGAGCGTCGGCCAGCAGGCCGATCTGAACGAATCCGATCGGGCCGCTTCCGACCGAGACCGACAGAAGACCCAGCATGCGGCCGCGCAACTGCGGCTTGACCGAGCGGAAAACCAGCGTGGACTGGGCCACGCCAAAGCCGGCGCCGCAAAATCCGGCGGTCAGGAGCGCAAGGCCCGCCAGGGACGCACCCGGCAACAGAACCATCGCCATCAGCGCAACCAGATAAATGGCGACGCTGTAAACATAGAGCTTCGGATAAAATTCCGCGCGGCCGAACACGAACATGGCGAGCGCTCCGGCGATCGCGCCGAGGCCTTCCATGCTGGCGAGTATCCCGATGCCACGCGGCTCCAGGCCGAAATTGTCCTGGCCGATGACGGGCACGAGACTGAGAATCGGCCAGCCAAAGATATTGAAGATGAGGGTGATGGAAAAAATCCCGAGGATCGCCTTGTCGCGGATCGCGAACCCAAATCCCTCCAGCACATTCTTCAGCATCAGGCTCATTTCACCTGACGTCACCTGGTTGCGGTGGCGAATCCCGAGAGCGGCGGCGATGGCGATCACGTAAAGCCCCGCCCCGAGCGCGAAGCAGCCGGCAAGTCCCCACTGCGCGAGCACGATCCCGCCGATCACGGGCGCGATGATCCGGCTCGCATTGTTGGACCCGGCATCGAGCGCCATGGCGTTGGCCATATGGTCCGAGCCGACCACCCTGCCGATCATGAGGCGACGCAGAGGATTGTCGGTCGACCAGACGGTTCCGCTGATAAAGGTCGCGACGGCAACGTGCCAGATCGCGAGGTGATCGCCGTAAGCGAGCAGCGCGACTGCCGCCGATGTCAGAAACAGAACGATGCAACTCACCAGCAGGGCCATGCGGCCCTGAACCACATCCACCGCCACGCCGAAAAATGCCCCGAACAAGAACATCGGGAGCATCCGGATCATGGTCAGCATCGTCACCAGAAATGCGGAGCCGGTGAGCCGATAGGCAAAGATTGCGATGACCAGCATCTCCATCCATCGGACAGAAAACTGGGTCGTCCCGATCAGCCACAGCCTCCAGAAATCGGTCTGGCGCGGCCATCGCTGGATCAGGTCAGGCGTCCGACGGGAGTCGCTCACTTTATCTGTATCTGTTCGCGTCGAGGGGAGTTTTTGGGAGGATGAAGGGAATCCCATCCGGACGCTGGCGCTCCCTAGGGGAATCGAACCCCTGTTTCAGCCTTGAGAGGGCCGCGTCCTAACCGCTAGACGAAGGGAGCGTTATCAGTTGCAAATACAAGCTTCCACCGCGTCGGGCAAGCCGGACGTGGCGTCCGACCTCCCTTGACCAGCCGATCGGAGCGTCCAGACGCAGGGCCTGCCTTGTCCGCCACTAGGCGATGTCTTGGCTGATTTGAAGCCGTGGCTGATTTGAAGTCCTGGCTGATTTGAAGTCCTGGAAGTCTGGGGTGATTTGAAGGCGCGCGCTGGACAAAACCGGCCCGAATCTTACCGCGCCGAGCCCGAAATCACGTCTCATTGCCACCCCATTGTCGAAGCGAAGTGCGCCTCCGAACGCCCCGGCGCAGGCGCGTCCGGAGCACGGTGGTTTCGTCGAGTGGAGTTGTTGGGGCGACATGCAGAACAGAATTGTCCGGGTGACCATACAGCTGACGCCGCGATTGACAGTGGCGATGCTCGCCTGCGCGGCGCTGTTGGCCGCCACCGGCGGAGCCAGCGCGGCGGAGGACTGTCTCGCCAAACCGAAAGGCGCGGCAGGCGCCGGACAGCATTGGTATTATCACATCGAGCGGCCGAGCCAGCGCCGCTGCTGGTATCTCGGCGAGGCCGGCGCAAAGACAAGCGAGCCCGCCGCAAAGACAATCCCAACCGGTGCGAAGACAGTTGATGCCGCAGACAACGAGAGCGCGCCGCCCGATCGCACGAGTGCGGGGGAGACGGCTGCGCCGAAGCGTGCGCCCGATCCTGTCGTGCCGAGCGCGAAGCCGGCCAAGATCGTCACCGCAGCCCCGGTTGCCGACGCCCGCGCCGAACTGATCGAGTCTCGACGCACAGATCAACCCTCCTCGCCCGCACAGCAGGACGTGGTGCCCGACGTCACCGGCGGCATGACCAACCGCGCCTGGTCGGTGGCCTCGCGCTGGTCGGATCCGAATGCGCCCTCGGCGATCGAGGGCATGGTGCCGGCGGCCGGCAATCTGCTGGCAGCGGCGGGCGATCAGCCGTTCACGGCCAATGCGCAGGATGTGGCGCCGGCGCAGACGGCTCAGGTGGCGCCGACAGGTCAGACGGCGCAGCCGCAAGGTGCTTCGATGGCCGCCGCGCAAGACAGCCCGCAAGCGGCAGGCTCCAATCCCGCAGAGACCAATCAGGGCACCGATTATCTGCTGCTCGCATTGTGCCTCTCGACGCTCGGCTTTGCGATCTTCCTTGGCTTCGCGATCTTCCGCGCGCCGCGGCGAACCGACGCGCTGCAATTTGCCGGTGGAGGCCTCGCGCCACGCGGCGCCGATATCGCAAACCACCGCCCGCGGTTACCGGTCACACCCCGCCCGCGGCAACAAGCTGCAATCGAAGATCACCCGGCATCGCCGCCGCGCCGGCTGGAAGACGAAATCGACGAGCTCGAGCAGATGCTGGCTGCGGCCCGCCAGCAGAGCGCAACACTGGAGCGGCAGGCCTGGGAGCGGGACTGAGAGGCAGCGCCGTTACGGCTCTGAGGCGAATTTCAGCCGCCCGGCCGGCTTCAACGTGCGCGCGTCAAAGGTGCGGATTTCCAGTCCGGCCGGCGTGTCGACAGTGACCACGACGCGATCGCCCGCGACCGCCGTCGAGACGATCTTCGCGCCCTTCGGCAGCGTCGCGGTGAGATCGACTGCCACAGCACTTCCCTCGCCGCGATAAAGGCGATAGCCAATGGTGATGAGGATGGCGGCCATGCCGAGCGCGGTCGTCAGTCCCGCGATCAGCATCATCCGCCGCACGCGCCGGGCCAGCAGCTCGGCCTGTTCGGCGCTCACCTCTTGTGTTGCAGCATCGGTCATGAGCGGCATCGAACTCCGGAACGTTGTGGTGTCGGGCGAGGAAGGCTCGCCCCGGCTGGACCGCGTGCTGGCCGCGCGTCTGCCCGACCTGTCGCGCTCGCGCCTGAAGGCGCTGATCCTCGACGGCCAGGTGCACGGCCAAGTGCGGGGCGGAACCGCCGCGATCCGCGACCCCGCTTATCATGTCAAAGCCGGCGAGACGATCACAATCGGCGTGCCGCCGCCGGTGCCGGCCGAGCCGCAGGGGGAGGCCATTCCGCTCGATATCCTGTTCGAGGACGACGCCATCATCGTCATCAACAAGGCGGCGGGCCTCGTGGTCCATCCGGCGGCGGGGCATGAGTCCGGCACGCTCGTCAACGCGCTGATCGCCCATTGTGGCGAAAGCCTCTCCGGCATTGGTGGCGTGCGCCGCCCGGGCATCGTGCACCGGCTGGACAAGGACACCTCGGGCGTCCTGGTGGTCGCCAAGACCGACCGCGCGCACAAATCGCTCAGCGCGCAGTTTGCCGATCATGGCCGCACCGGCGCGCTCCGCCGCGGCTATGTCGCCATCAGCTGGGGCGCACCGGGCATGCCGTCCGGCACGATCGACCGCCCACTCGGACGCCACGCCACCGCACGCGAGAAGATCACCGTGCGCAGCGACGGCCGCGAGGCCATCACCCATTGGCGGAAACTCGAGACCTTCACCGGGCGCGACGGCAGCGCCGTGGCCGCGACACTTGCTTTGGAGCTGGAAACTGGCCGCACCCATCAGATCCGCGTGCATCTCGCCCATCTCGGTCATCCGCTGTTGGGGGATGCCACCTACGGCGCCGGATTCAAGACCAAGGCCAGCCAGCTGTCGGACGGTGCGCGGGCGGAACTCGAGCGGTTCCGCCGCCAGGCGCTCCATGCGTATCTGCTGACGCTGGAACACCCGGTTTCCGGCGAGATCCTGACCTTTGAAGCGGATTGGCCGGCGGATCTGGCGGCCTTACGGGGCGCCTTGCGACATTAAGAATTGGTCAGAAATCGTGACGCATTGCCGCAGGCGCTGGAAAAACGCTAAAATTACAATAAGTTAGTTAGCGTCACAGCAACGTGACGGGATCGAATCCTTCCCCAAGACATAATCTTTCGTGTATGCTGCAGATGCGTTGGATGAGTCCAACGTGCAACTTCGCAGCACTCCCGGCTTTGAGAAAAGCGAGGGTCTGCCTGGTCCGCCGCTGTCGGGGACCTGAACGAATGGAGGGCTCACTAAATGGCCCGCACTGCTGCACTACCCGTGCTCACCGCCGAAGCCGGCCTGTCACGGTACCTGTCCGAAATCCGCAAATTCCCGATGCTCGAGCCGCAGCAGGAGTACATGCTGGCCAAGCGTTGGCGCGAGCATGACGATCGCGACGCGGCCCATCAGCTCGTCACCAGCCACCTTCGCCTCGTCGCCAAGATCGCGATGGGCTATCGCGGCTACGGCCTGCCGATCGCCGAAGTTGTCTCCGAAGGCAATGTCGGCCTGATGCAGGCGGTGAAGCGCTTCGAGCCGGAAAAAGGCTTTCGCCTCGCCACCTACGCGATGTGGTGGATCAAGGCGTCAATTCAAGAGTACATTCTGCGGTCGTGGTCGCTCGTGAAAATGGGAACCACGGCCAACCAGAAGAAGCTGTTCTTCAACCTGCGCAAGGCCAAGAGCAAGATCTCGGCGCTTGACGAGGGCGATATGCGCCCCGATCAGGTGAAGCTGATCGCCAAGCGTCTCGGCGTCACCGAACAGGATGTCGTCGAGATGAACCGCCGGCTCGGCGGCGATGCGTCGCTGAACTCGCCGATCCGTGACGATGGCGATCCCGGCGAATGGCAGGACTGGCTGGTCGACACCTCGCCCAACCAGGAAGCCATCATGGCCGAGGGCGAGGAATACGATCATCGCCATGAAGCGCTGACCGGTGCGATGAGCGTGCTGAACCCACGCGAACGCCGCATCTTCGAGGCGCGGCGGCTCGCCGAGGAGCCGATGACGCTGGAGGATCTGGCCGCCGAATTCGGTGTCTCGCGCGAGCGCGTGCGCCAGATCGAGGTGCGCGCCTTCGAGAAGGTGCAGGCCGCGGTGAAGAGCGAAATGGCCCGGCAGGATGCTGCCGCAGCCAAGCTTCGCGAACCTGCACGCGCAGCCTGATCGCGACGACGTTTCGCGAGCGAATTGCAAACCGGCGCCGGCAACGGCGCCGGTTTTTTCTTTGGGGCCAGCGATTCCTCGTGCGCAATCTCGCAGGCTATTCCGACTATCGCGGCCGCGTGCGGTGGCGTTTGCTACCCGGCGTGTTTTGATGCGCGAGGCGTTCAACTTCGAGTGATTGCCCGGGATTAGCCAGGGCTCCGCCGAATTTTCGGCAGGCATCGACCATATCAAGGGCGTCAGCATGGTTCGCACCGCGTCGCCCGCTTCAAGCCAGCTCATTCGATAACTATATTGTTGTCTGCTGAAGGAGAGAGCCCATGACGGCGAAAACATGGATCATCATCGCCACGCTCGCGATTGCCGCCCTCATTGTCGGCGTCGGGCATTACAACGCGGATTATCCGGAGACGCGGCACGCCGCGCTGTCGGCGCCCTCGGCATCAGGTGACGCGCTCCAGCACGACAGGATCACGCCGGCCGATCACGGCTGAACGCGCATTCATCAGCATTACACTTTGCCGCGTGCATCGTGGCCCGCGAAACTTTTGCCATGCGTGCCTGTTACGCCTCCATCTGGAGGAGACATCATGCACGTGATCAAGACAACTCTCATCGCTGCCGGGCTCGCCGGCGCAGCCGCGCTCAGTTCCGGCGCGGCGTTTGCCATGCCAAACGGTCTGCCGCAGGCGGACACCGCAACGCGGGCGGAACAAGTCCGCTGGGTGTGCGGGCAATATCGATGCTGGTGGCGTCCAAATTATTATGGCGCCTACGGCTTCTACGGACCGCCGCGCGTCTGGGGTTACCGCGGCTGGCACCGCGGATTCCACCGGGGCTGGGGCCATCGCTGGTGAGCTGAGGCACAGGTGACGAAAGAGGCGCGATCGATCGGTCGCGCCTCTCTTTTTTGATTCTTTGAATCGCGAAACAGCCTCGCGCCAAGCGGGTGTTATTTGGAAGGAGTCGCGGGCGGAGCCGCGCCGGCCGGCGGTGTCTTTGGCTTGTTGGCGTCGGCCTGCTCCCGCAGCTTGCGGATCTCTTCCTGCAGGCCGTTGATGACAAGCTGCAGGGCCGTGATCTGCTTGCGCGCCTCATCGACCTTCGCCTGCGCATCCGCGCGGGCTTTCGCCACCTCCGACGTCAGCGCGCTTTTGAGAAAATTGATGTTGCTTTGCAGGCAGGAGGTGCGGCGATCAAGCTGCTTCTCGGCGACGCAGTTTTCGATGCCCGGCACGTCCTGGGCCGCGGCGACTTCGCAGAAGATAAGAGAGAAACCAAATACTGCAGCAGCGATGGCGCGACTAGAGCGTTTTCGAGCGAAGTGGAAACCGGTTCGCGCGAAGAAAACGCGACCAAACAAGAATCTAGGCGGTTTTCGCGATTCAAAGAAAAGCGAAAACAGTCTAGCTATTGCCCCCAGGCCGCAAAAGCGTCGTTGAAGGCGCGCTCGCCCGGCGCCCCCTTCTCCATGGCGATGATCGCCCGGCGCTTGTTGGCATAGACCAGCGGGACGTCGAACCATGACCGCTCCTTCAAGAGCTGGATGTTGCGCGTCCGGTCAGCATCGACATTCGACAGGCCGACCAGAAAGAAACCGTCGGTGACTTTGACCGCCAGGCCCGACAGCGGCGTGCCACGCGACTGCTCGTTCGACTTCATCAGAATGCCCGGCACATTGTCGATGCCGCCTCCGGAAAAGTCCGGAGGCAAGGTGAAGGTCAGTTCGGCGGTGTGACTGGCCGGCAGCGAGGTGTCGGTGTTGCGCCGGATCAGGAAGGTCATCTTGAACTTGCGATCGGGGATCTCGACGTCGGCGCGGATCGCGGTATCGACCGGCTGCCCATTGGTCCCCCCGACCTTGTCCGTCCGCCACACCACCTGCCCGACATATTGCTTGCCATTCGGATCGGTCGGATCCTCGTCATAAAGCACGACGCGCTGCGCCACCGGCGCCTGCGGCGACGGCTGGCCGACGCGGTCGTTGATCTTCGGCTTGGTGTTGGCCGCGTCATCGGCGGTCTTCGGCTTTTCGGCCGGCGCCTGCTGCTGCGTGGTCGCAAGCAGCGAGCGGCCGATCGAACGAATGTTCTGCCATTGCGAAATCAGAAGACCGGCCACGATCAGAACGACGCCGGCGAGCGGGTAGAGAAACTGCGAAACAAAGCGCGATCTCATTGTGCCGAAGCCCCTTCGGCGGCCGGCGCGACGACGCCGAGCGCCTCGCTTGCGATCCGT
>Ga0081455_10001627_pt1 | contig 27421 bp, 21 predicted proteins | sample TabmetS3T2R1_FD_70207 | JGI IMG/M metagenome (GOLD analysis project Ga0081455, IMG submission 70207) | Tabebuia heterophylla rhizosphere microbial communities from the University of Puerto Rico - S3T2R1 | ecosystem: Host-associated > Plants > Roots > Rhizosphere ...
CGAGAAGATCTCACCAATCACGGCAGAGCCCCAGCGCAGCAGATCGGTGTCCTTGACCGGGCCGGCGGAGCCTGTGGGGCGTGGCACCAGCACGGTTCCCGCGGCATCCTTCACCACGCTGTGGGGATACAGCCGCTGCAGTCGCAAGACGCGGGACTCCGGAAGGTGAGCCGGGCCGAAGCGGATGAATCGACCCTGCCCAACGATCTCGGTGAGCCCTACCGATCGGGCGAGCAGCCGGAATCTAGCGACCTCGATGAGGTTGAGCACCTCCGTGGGCGGCGTCCCGTAGCGGTCGTGGAGCTCGGCCTCGACGGCCTTGACATCGGCTTCAGCGCGCACCTCGGCGAGCCGCTTGTACATCTCCAGCCGCAGCCGTTCGCTCGGCACGTAGTCGTGCGGCAGATGGGCGTCGATCGGCAGCTCGAGCTTGACCTCCGGCTCCTCGGTGTCGCCCTCGCCGCGGAACTCCGCGACCGCCTCGCCGACCAGCCGGACGTAGAGGTCGAAGCCGACCGACGCGATGTGGCCGGACTGTTCGCCGCCGAGCAGGTTGCCGGCGCCTCGGATCTCGAGGTCCTTCATAGCCACTGCCATCCCGCCACCCAGTTCGGAGTGCTGCGCGATGGTGGCGAGTCGATCGTGGGCCGTCTCGGTGAGCGGCGCCTCCGGCGGGTAGAGGAAGTAGGAGTACGCCCGCTCGCTGCCGCGTCCGACCCGGCCGCGCAGCTGATGCAGCTGGGACAGGCCGAGCAGATCTGCCCGCTCGATGATCAGCGTGTTGGCGTTGGCGATGTCGAGTCCGGACTCGACGATCGTGGTGCAGACCAGTACGTCGAACTTCTTCTCCCAGAAGTCGACCATGACCTGCTCGAGCTGGTGCTCGCCCATCTGGCCGTGTGCCGACGTGATGCGGGCTTCGGGCACCAGGCGCCGCAGCCGATCGACGACCCGACCGATGCTCTGCACCCGGTTGTGGATGTAGAACATCTGACCCTCGCGCAGCAGCTCGCGCCGGATGGCGGCGGTGACCTGGCGGTCCTCATAGGCGCCGACGAAGGTCAGCACCGGATGCCGCTCCTCCGGCGGCGTCGTGATCGTCGACATCTCGCGGATGCCCGTGACCGCCATCTCCAGCGTGCGTGGGATCGGTGTCGCCGACATGCTGAGCACGTCGACGCCGACCCGCAGGTGCTTGAGCGCCTCCTTGTGCTCGACGCCGAACCGCTGCTCCTCGTCGACGATGACCAGGCCCAGCTTCGGCACTTTGATCTCCGGCTGCAGCAGCCGGTGGGTCCCGATGACGATGTCGACCGTGCCCTCGCGCAGCCCCTCGATCACGGCCTTGGCCTCGGCATCGGACTGGAATCGCGACAGCGCCTTCAGGTTGACCGGGAACTGCGCGAACCGCTCGGCGAAGGTGACCATGTGCTGCTGCACGAGCAGCGTCGTCGGCACGAGTACGGCGACCTGTTTGCCGTCCTGGATCGCCTTGAACGCCGCACGTACCGCGATCTCGGTCTTGCCGTAGCCCACGTCGCCGCAGACCAGCCGGTCCATCGGCACGCTGCGCTCCATGTCGCGCTTGACCTCGTTGACGGTGGTGAGCTGGTCGGGCGTCTCGACGAACGGGAAGGCGTCTTCGAGCTCGCGCTGCCAGGGCGTGTCGTCGCTGTACGCATGGCCCGGCGTCGCCTGCCGCGCGGCGTAGAGCTTGATCAGCTCGCCGGCGATCTGACGCACTGCCCGTCGGGCCTTGCCCTTGCGCTTGGCCCAGTCCGACCCGCCGAGCCGGTCGAGGGACGGATGCTCGCCGCCGACGTAGCGGGTGACCTGGTCGAGTTGGTCGGTCGGGACGTACAACCGGTCCGGCGGCTGGCCGCGCTTGCTCGCGGCGTACTCGACGACGAGGTACTCGCGGGTGGCGCCCTGGACGGTGCGCTGCGCCATCTCGACGTAGCGTCCGACGCCGTGCTGCTCGTGGACGATGTAGTCGCCCGGCTTGAGCTCGAGCGGGTCGATCTGCCGCTTGCGCCGGGACGGCATCCGGCGCTCGTCCCTCGACGCGGTGGCGCGCTGGCCGACCAGGTCGTCGTGGGTCAGCAGCACCAGCCGCAGCGGGTCGGAGACGAAGCCGTGGCTGAGGTTGCCCGTGACGACGTGGACGACGTCGCCGGTGGGCTCCCCTGGCTGTCCGGGCTGGTCGGTGACGTCGCCGTCATCGCCGAGGTCAGAGTCGTCGGAAAGGCTTCTGTCGTGGCGTCGCGCCGCCAGGTCGTGCTCGGCGAGCACCTCCACGAGCCGCTGGGCCTGGCCGGGACCCGGTGTCACGAGGACGACTCGATGATCGTCGCTCAGCCAGGTGCGGATGTCGCCGATCGCCTGCTCGGTATCGCCGCGATAGACCGGCGCCAGCTCGAACGGCAGGGCTCGGGTCTCGACCGCGCCGACCGAGGTGTCGACGTCGATCCGGACGATCTCGCCGGTCATGGTGCGGAGCGGTTCGGCGGAGTCGCCGGTGTCCTGCGCTTCGGGATCCAGGCCGAACGGCGAGGTGCTCCACCACAAGTGGCCGCCGGAGAGCGTGCTCAGTCGGACGTCGGCGAGCGGGTGGTACGCAGCTGCACCCAGATCGATCGGCGCCTCGCCGCCGGTCGCCGCCGCGGCCCACGACGCTTGAAGGAACTCCGCGCTCGTCGCGACCAGATCGTGGGCGCGGGCGCGTACTCGCTCCGGATCGCACACTAGGACCGCGGACTTGTCCGGCAGCAGGTCGGTCAGCATCTCCATTTTGTCGACCAGGACCGGCGCCAGCGACTCCATTCCCTCGACCGCGTGGCCTTCGGCGAGCTTGCCGAACAGCTCGCCGAGCTCCGGATGCGCTCGGGCCAGCGTCCGAGCCCGATCGCGTACCTCGTCGGTGAGCAGTAGCTCCCGGCACGGCGGCGCCCAGAGTCGTTCGACGGCATCGAGTGAGCGCTGGTCGGCGACCGCGAAGGATCGGATCTCCTCGACTGTGTCGCCCCAGAACTCGACCCGGATCGGGTGCTCTTCGGTCGGCGGAAAGACGTCGACGATGCCACCGCGTACGGCAAACTCGCCACGCCGCTCGACCAGGTCGACCCGGTGGTACGCCGCACCCGCGAGCCGCCGCGTGACGTCCTCCATCTCGACCTCGTCGCCGGCGGCGAGCTCGACCGGCTCGAGGTCGGCCAGACCCTTCACCTGCGGCTGCAGCACCGACCGGACCGGCGCGACCAGGATCCGGACCGGACCGGCGCCGGTCTCAGTATCCGCAGTCTTCGGATGTACCAGACGCCGCAGCACCGCGAGCCGGCGCCCGACCGTGTCGGATCGGGGCGAAAGCCGCTCATGCGGCAACGTCTCCCAAGCCGGGTAGTACGCCACCTCGCTCGCGCTGTGCAGGTCGCCCAGGGCGTCGGTCAGATCCTCGGCCTCCCGCGCGGTCGCCGTGACGACGAGGACAGTTCGGCCGACCGTCTCGGGTGGCCCTCCGTCGGGTGGGTCCGCGAGCGTCGCGGCGAGAAACGGCCGCAGGGCCGGGGGTGCGGTGAGATCGAGTGCGGACAGGCCGGCCTGCCCGTCGGCGATTGCGGCGGACAGGGTGGACTCGCGGCCGATCAGGGTGGCCAATCCCGCCAGATTCATGACGCTCTTCGTCATCTCCAGATCCACAGTGGACAGCACGCGGACCCCCAATCCACGAGGGAGAGGGGGTACCTCGACAGATTAGCGCGGCCCTGGGACAGCCCCACTCGGCGAAGTAGCGCGGCCGGAGACTCAATCGCCGAAGAATAAATCGCCGAAGAACCGGCGGAACTCCTCGATGACCCGCTCGGGCGCCTCCTCGGGGAGGAAGTGCCCGACCGGCAGCGGCTCGCCGCGTACGTCGTCGGCCCAGGCTGACCACACGTCGAGCGGGTCGTACCACTGGCCGACTGCGCCGTCGCGCGCCCACAGCACCAGAACCGGGCAGGCAATCGCGTTGGATCCCCGGTCCGCCTCGTCGTGCTCGACATCCAGGGTTGCCGCGGCGCGGTACTCCTCGCATACAGCGTGGATCGTCGCCGGATCGGAGAGCTTGGCGATGTACTCGCGCCGTACTTCGGGCGGAAATATGCCCGGCACCTCCGACCAGTCGTCGAGCATGTGGTCCACGATCGTGGCCGGCGACCGCTCGATGAGCCGCTCCGGCACCGGCGCTGGCGCGGCCAGGAACGACCAGATCCAGTAGCCCAGCGCGAACTCCGCATCGGCACGGCGGAACGCGTCGCCGGTCGGGACGATGTCGAGCACGGCGAGCCGACTGACGGTGGCCGGATGATCGAGGGCCATCCGGTAGGCACAGCGCGCGCCGCGGTCGTGCCCGGCCACGCCGAACCGCTCGTGGCCGTGCGCGGCCATGAGCTCGACTTGGTCGCGTGCGAGCTCCCGCATCGCGTACGGCCCGTGATCGTCGGCGCTGGGCGGCTTGCCGCTGTCGCCGTAGCCGCGCAGATCGGCGGCGACTATCGTGAACTCCGACGCTAGGGCCGGTGCCACCAGATGCCACATCAGGTGTGTCTCGGGAATGCCGTGAAGCAACAACAGCGGCGGACCCGATCCGCCACGACGCCCATGGATGGTCGTGCCAGACACGGCGATGTCGAACTCTTCGAACCCGTCGAACATCTGCCTGGCCATCGCCCTCGATCGGTGAGCCGGTCAGTCGGTGAGGAAGCGCAACGCGGTGTGCCGGCCGTAGCGCGGGAACAGCGGCAACATCAGCCGCAACGCAGTGTCCAGCATGTCGGCCTGGCCGGGGCCGAGTGGAATCGGCCGGAGGCCTACTGCCTCGATCAGTTGCTCGACCGTGGCCTGGTCCGCTTCCTCGGCCGTGTAGATGAGGTCAGCCCGCTCTCCGTCGAACACCGGCCGCTCGAAGACCTCCCAGCCGTAGCTGTTGAACGCCCGCGCGTAGCGAGCGCCAGGAACCAGCTCGGCGACGTCGGCGGAGCTGTTGGCCGTCGGCCAGCCGATCCGATTGGCGGAATCGACGATCAGCTTGCCGTCGAGGACATCGGCATGGTCGCGCAAGAAGTCCACGACCCGGCCGCCGGGCACCGCGATGAGCACGACGTCAGCGCCCTCGAGCGCCTCGTCGACCGTCACGACCCTCGCGCCGCTGTCACCACCCACCGATGCGGCTGCCTCCGGGCGCCGCGAACCGATCCGGACATCCATCCCTGCGCGAGCGAGAGCCCGGCCCAGTGTCCCGCCGATGTTCCCAGTTCCGATGACCGCGACGTTCATGACGCACTCCATTGCTCGGCTGTCCTCGTACGAAGTTAACAACACCGCCACGACGATCTTCCCGAGCGGCGTCAATTTGAATGACGTAATCGAGGCGCTCTCGAATTCAACCCGGCGCGCGGGCTATTAGGCGGCCGGAGGATCAAGGCCGCGTTCGAGCTCGACGAGAGCTCGTCGTCGGCGGTCTGGAATCGGTGCGCCGTCGCGAGTGGAGAAGGCGACGTCGCCGTCGGTCGATCGGCGGCAACGAAGCTGGCCGGCATGGACGAGGTGGTGGCAGCCGACGCAAAGGCCCACCAGGTTGTCCATGTCGGTCGGACCGCCGTCGAGCCACGACACGATGTGGTGGATCTCGAGGTAGGTGTTGGCGCAGCCGGGTGCGGCGCAGCGGAAGCCCTGCTGGATCAGGATCGCCAGCCGCTGCCGCTGGGTCGCGAGCCGCTCGGCGCGTCCGACGTCGAGGACGTGCTTGTACGGACGGCGACCAGATGCATCGGTGGTCTCGGTCAGGACGACGGAGAGCGTGGCGTCGCACGCCAGCCGGGACAGCAGGTCGCGGCCGATCAGGCCATAGCCGGCCAGGAACGCCGGCGGCGCCGACGCGGTTCGGTCACCGCGAGCCGCCTTCTGCAGCGTGTCGAGCCCCACGGTCACGGCCAGATGCGGCCGGACGCCCCTGTCGCTCGGTAGCCCGCTGTCGAGGATCGCGCTGACCAGCCGATTGAGCCCCTCGACCCGGCGTTGTGCGATCGGCCGCTGGTCCTCCGAACACTCCGGAGCCGACACCGAATCGATGACCTGCTTGAGCTTGACGCCCGTCTCGGGATCCAGGTAACCGGACAGGTCGAAGCCGTGGCCCACTCGCCGCAGGTTGACGTCGTACTTCTCCTGGGCATGAGCCCAGTCTCGATCCGCGCCATCGGGATCGACCGTGTCGCGCAACCGATCCACTGCGGTCAGCAGGTCGGCCGGTCACAGGTCTCCGCGACCGGAAGCAGCACATGTTGATGGGACCGCATGACCGTCGCGCCGAGCCGCCTCACCCCGGTGGCGAAGACATCCACATGGGCCGGACGGATCCGCCCCGTCTCGACCGCCGCCCTCACCTCTGGCAGATCCACCAAGGCGGCTGCGGCCCGCCGGCGCGTCCGCGTCTCCGAACCGGACAGCCGGAGCTTGCGGCGCAGCCAAGCGGCCATCGACGCGCAGCCGTCGGCGCGATGCCCGTCGCGAGACTCGAACTCGGCCACTACCCGAGCATGCAGCGCCTGCAACCTATCTACGTCACGCTGCACGCCGACCAGCAGCTCACGCAACTGACCCGTCGACGCCTCTGACAGGTCGAACCCGCCCGCCCGGCTGACGGGGTCGTGTAGGTGGCCTGCCCACCTCGGGTCGAACATGTGTTCTGGGTATCTGCTTGAGTGCAGTGCCCCGCCGCCGGCTGTCTGCCACGTTGACGATCCGGTTACCTCGGGGGGATCGTGTCTCCACAATCGGACACGTCAGCGTGTCGATGTCCGGGGCACCGCCATATGTTGGTCGAGGTAGCAGATGCCCATTGAGAGATCCAACCGAGCGGTCCCAACGGCAACCCTCGAAACGGTCGCGCGGGAGCTGCTCGAGACCTCGACTTTGTGCGCGATCGCCACGGTTACCCCAGACGGTCTCGCGCACGTGAACACCGCCTACTTCGCGTGGGCGGCGCCTGGCTTCGACCTGGTCTGGCTCTCGGATCCGGCCGCTAGACATTCTCAGAACCTCGCTATGAATGCCAGTGCGGCGGTGGCCGTCTACGACTCTGGCCAGACGTGGGGTGGTCCCGACCGGGGCATCCAGCTCTTCGGTAGGGCTAAGCAAGCCTGCAGACGAGACCTGCCGCACGTCCAGGAGCCCTACCGTCGCTGCTTCCCGGCGTACGACCCGACAGGGATGGACGGATACCGCTACTACCGGTTCCGAACCCAGCGCCTGAAGCTATTCGACGAGAACACGCTCGGACCCGGAGTATTCGTCACGGCTACCGTCCTGAACCGAAGAGAGCTCACCTACGAAGGCACCGAGATCTCCCACCGGTGATCTGCCCAAGCATGTGAACCCCCGCGAACAACTGCACTCAAGCAGATACCCAGAACATGTGTTCGACCGTAATTCATTCCACTCTCAACAACAAGTACTAATCGCAGCCAATTTCACTAATCTATCGCCGCGGTTATTATAAGAATTCGCGCGTCAGATTGGGTGACGAAATACAATCTGTGGATACAGAAATGCGTTATCCACAGGACGCAAGCCGTCGTACGTCAGACGACGGCTCCTTCACGAGCCACCACCCGACCGCGCTTGATCACGACCTCCCGCGTCGGCCGCGTCACCACCGCCTCGGCCGGCGTACTCGCGGCGACGACCACGAGATCCCCTGGATCGCCCACCGCGATCGGCGCCGCCCCACCATCCGCTCGATCCGCCCGCAACCCCAGCGCCATCGCACCGCCACGCGTCGCCGCATCCAGCGCCATCTCGATGTCGTCGTCGCGCCGGAAGGTGTTGCGGTACGCGAGGTGCATGGTGCGGTCGAGCATGTCGCCAGTGCCGTACGGTCCCCACAGATCGCGAATGCCGTCATGTCCACAGGCCACGTTCGCCCCTGCGGCTCGCATCCGCTTGACCGGCGCCACCGGGAAGTCGTAGACGGCCGCCGTCGTGATGGTGACGCCGGAATCCCGCAGCACTTCGGCGACCCGGTCCTGCTCCGTCGGAGTGGCCTCGCCGAGACCGTACGCATGACTCACCGTGACGCGACCCTGCAGTCCAGACGCCCGGGTCCGCTCGCAGATCAGCTCCAGCTCCCATACGCCCAGCGACCCCTCATCATGCAGATGGATGTCGATCAGTGCGCCGTGCCGCTCGGCGAGTCCGAAGACGACGTCGAGATGGCGCACCGGATCGCCGTCCATCCCGGCCGGGTCGATGCCACCGACCGCCTCGACCCCGTCGGCAAGGGCCTGCTCCATCAGCTCGGCCGTACCGGGCTCCCCGAGGATGCCGTACTGCGGGAACGCGACGAGCTGGACGTCGATGCGGCCGTCCATGCGCCGGACCGCCTCGCGGACGGCCTCGACGCCACCCAGACCGAGCTCGGGTGCCACGTCGACATGACTGCGCACGGTCGTCGTCCCCGAGATCACCATCGTCTGCAGCAGGTCGGTGATCCGGTCGACGTCGGGGACGCCGAGCTCCGACCGGCGCCGGCGCTCGGTGCCGATCCGGTCGGCCAGCGTATCGCCGGCCGGATGAGGCACCCAGGGGCCGCCGTAAAGCGTCTTGTCCAGATGACAGTGCGCGTCCACCAGCCCCGGCAAGATCAGGCGATCCGCCACGTCGAGCACTTCGGCGCCAGCGGCGTCTGGCGCTCCGATCGCCGCGATCACGCCGTCCTCGATCCGGACGTCGGCCGGCTCGTCGCGTCCCCAGAGCCGACCTCCGCGCAGCAGCAATGCGCTCACGTTGCTAGACGACGCCCTTGGCCCGTACGAAGTCCGCGATCGTCTCGGCCAGGGACGGCCGGCACACGAGCAGATCGGGCAGCAGCGGATCGGCGCGGTTGTACTCCAGGGCCTTGCCGTCGGCCCGGCTCGTGTGCAGCCCGGCCGACCGGGCAACCGCGACCGGCGCCGCGGAGTCCCACTCGTACTGTCCGCCGGCGTGCACATAGGCGTCGGTGACGCCGCGTACGACCGAGATCACCTTCACACCTGCCGAGCCCATCGGGATCAGGTCGGCGTCGATCTCCTCGGCGAGGTCCTGGACGAACTCGGGCGGCCGGGTCCGGCTCACGGCGATCCGGGGACGGTCGGCCGCGGCGTCGGGTACGGACGGCGGAGCGCCGGTGTGGAAGGTCTCGCCCAACGCCGGTTGCGCCACCGCGCCGGCGGTCAGGTCGCCGGACTCCCACAGCGCCACGTGGACCGCCCAGTCGTCGCGCGGCGGCTCGGAGAACTCGCGGGTGCCGTCCAGCGGGTCGACGATCCAGACCCGCGTCGCGCTGACGCGGGCGACGTCGTCCTTGCCCTCCTCGCTGAGTACGGCGTCGTCCGGCCGGTATTTCGCGAGCAGCTCCATCAGCAACTCGTGGGCGGCCAGGTCGCCGGCGTCCTTGAGCTCCCTGCCCTCGAGTCCTTCGCCGCGAACCTCGAGGAGGCGCCGGCCGGCCTCGGTCGCGAGCCAGGCGGCGAGTGCATGGTCGTCGTCGAATGCGGTCGTCTCAGTCACCGGCACATCATCGCGCATGCCGGTTCGATCCCCGCCAGCGGCCACAAGCGGCGGGTGGTTGCTGTCTAAGTGACGGATGGTCACTGTCTGAGTGACAGATCGTCGGTGACCGAGCGGTAGACTGCTTCGAGGCGGCGCAGGTCGGCCGGGGGCGAGTAGCGAGACTCGTACGACTGCCGAGCAGCGGCTCGACGCGAGCGGGCCAGCTCCGGGTCGGCCACCAGGGTCGCCAGCGTCGCCGCCAGGTCGCCCGAGTCGCGGACCCGGAACGCCCATCCGACGTCGTCGGCGATCACGTCCTCGCTGAAGTTGTCGAGGTCGGACACGACGACCGGAGTACCCACCGCGAGACTCCGCAGGATCACCAGCGGCAGCCCTTCGTACCACTCCGACGGCACGATCACCGCCTCGGCGCCGGCCATCAGCTCGAGTACGTCGGACTCGCTGACCCACCCGACGTACTCCACGGACGGATCGGTACGCGCCCGCTCCTCGACGGCCGATCGCAGCGGACCGTCTCCGGCGATCACGAGCTTCATGCCCGGCGGCACCTTGGCCCAGGCGTCGAGCAGCGTCTGGACGCCCTTGATGTCGATCAGCCGGGCTGCGAAGACCAGCCGCCGCTCGTCGGTCCGCGCCTCCGGCGTGAAGCCCGGGTCCGGCACCGAGTTGGGCTTGACGACGATCCGATCCGACGGGAAGCCGTCGCGGATCAGCAGGCGGCGGGAGAAGTCGGTGAGCGTGAGGTAGCGAGCGACGCAGCGGCTGAAGGTCCCGGCCGCCCGGTGAATGACCAGACCGAGCGTCAGCGCTCCGGAGGCCCCGATGCTGTCGTGATAGCAGCGATGCCGGACCCCGGGCAGCTTCAGCCGCTTGCCGACGCAGTCCTCGCACAGATCGCCGTCGCGCCAGCAGGTGCCGGCCACGCACGAGTAGCGGTAGCTGTGCAGCGTCGTCACGGCCGGCACGCCCTTGTCGTACGCCGCGCGGAACACCGACGGCGACATCAGCGGGAACGGCGTATGTACGTGGACCACGTCCGGCTCGAAGTCGTCGATGCGGCGAGCCACCTCAGCGGCGGCCTGCCGGTTCCAAACCGCCTTGGCGCCGGACCGGATTGGCCCCAGGCCCATCTCCTCGGCCGCCGGCAGGGTGTACTGCGTGACCGCGTGACCACCCTCGAACAGCAACTCGGCCTCGTGGGCGAGCACCTCCATCGCCCCGCCGAGACTCGCATGGTGATTGTGCAGTTGGAGGATCCGCATCTCAGGCCTCGCGCAGCCAGTCCGGCAGCTTGGTGTCGGGCGGCATCAGGCCCCGCAGCCGGGCGAGGTCCTCGGCGAACAACGGCCGCAGCCGCTCCATCGCCTCGGGCGGCACACCGCCGCTGCGCAGGGTCAGGCGCCGGATCCGCTCGCGGAATCGGTACGTCGTGACCCGCTTCACCCCACGCCGGAGCACGTCATGCCGGGTCGCCCACCACAGTGCCTTCTGCGCGGCCGCGAACCGCGGCTTGCCCGAGATGTTGACCCGAGGCACGCCCTCGGCCTCCCCCTCGGCCGGCGGCACGTCGAGGAACCTCAGTACGGCGCGAACGGTGCCTTCGTAGTCGCGGTCGAGTTCGTCGTAGAACCAGATGCCGAGCTGCTCGGGCGGCACCGCCTTTTGGAGCGCCGCGACCGCATCAGCGTAGTAGCTCATCGACGTGTAGTGCCACAGGTGGTGGTAGTTCTCAGCCTTACGGCGCGGCTCGTCGTCGACGGCAGCGAGAAAGTCCTCGTACGGCTCGAAGCCGCGGGCCCGCATGTACTGGTGGCTGGAGTACGCCCGGGCGACCGGCTCGCGCAGCAGGACGACCAGCCGGAGGTCCGGGTTCATCGCGACCGCCTCGGGCAGGGCGCGCTCGTAGTAATAGAGCGTCGACACACTGCCGTCGCCCAGCGCGAGGTAGTCGTGCGGGCTGACGGGATAGAGCGCGAAGTAGCGGTCCCGGTCGGTGACGGCGACCCGGTTGATCGTGTGCGCGTCGCCTGGACCGGCGAAGTCCGGCGTCTGGTCGTGCAGCGCGAAGTAGTGGGGCTCCTTGGGCTCGGTCACGAACACTCGTGGATGCGACCGAAGGCCCTCGACCAGTCCGGTGGTTCCCGATCGCGCGGCGCCCACGACCAAGAAGTTGGGCGTGGCGGCCATCTCCATAGACACCTTGGGTTCCCGTTCGCTCCGATTACCGTGACTCGATGGCGTCACGATAGGCGGCCTCGAGGTGGTCGGCGACTTGGGGAGGCGAGAAGAGGACTTCGGCGCGTTCGCGGCCCGCTGCGGCTTCAGCGGCCCATCGCTCCTGATCGTCCAGCCGGCGGGTGGCCTGCTCGATCAGCGCGTCCATGTCGGACAGCTCGACGACGGCTCCGGCGGACGGCAGCGAGCCGCCGAGGATCGTGTCACGCGCCCCGTTGACGGCGGTCGCGACGACTGGACGCCCGCATGACATCGCCTCGGCGACGACCAGGGCAACCGTCTCGTAGCGCGACGGCAGCACGAGCGCGTCACAGGCCCACAGCCACGGTCGTACGTCGTCCTGCTCACCCACGGCCAAGATCGACTTGCCCCACTGGGTCGGCGCCAACGCGGCCAGCGGCTCCTGATCACCCGGGCCGAGCAGGACCAGCGCCGTGTCGGGCGGCCGATCGCGCTCCCACGCGGGCAGCAACAGGTCCTGGCCCTTCTGGCGGACCAGCCGGCCGAGGCAGAGCAGCGCGTGCTTGGCGTCGACGCCGAGCTCGGCCCGGTAGGCGTCTCGCTCGGCCTCGTCGACCGGATGGAACCGCTCGACGTCCACCGCAACGCCGAGGGCACGGGCGGGCACGTCGATGCCGATGGCGCGGCCCTCGTCGATCTCGTCGTCGCAGTTGGCGACCAGCATGTCGGTGGAACGCGCGGCCCACCTCTCCCAGCGCCGGACCGCGTTACTGACCGATCGGCGGGTGAACAGGTCGAACGACCAGGCATGTGGCTGATAGACGATGCCGGACGCGGCGTCGGCGCGTGCCACCGGCGTCCGAAGGTACGGCAGCCGGCCGATCAGGCCGGCGACGAACGAGTGCAGATGGACCACGTCCGGCTGGATCTCCTTGACGGCCCGCCGCAGGTCGCGCACCGCGGAGCCGAACGTCCACGGCCGGCTGCGATCGATCCGCCAGACCCGCTGGTCGGCGCCGGGGAAGGTACGCATGCCGTCCGGCGCCAGCACGTACACCTCATGCCCGGCTCGTACCTGTTCGGCGACGAAGTGATCGAGCAGCGTCACGACGCCACCCCAGTGCACCTCGCTCACGTGCAGGATGCGCAGTCGCGTCACTGGTTCAAACCCGCCATCAGTCCAACTCCGCGGTCAGTCGCCCGATCAGCGGCAGTCCCCAGCCCTCCCGCGGCGGGATGCCTCGCGGGTCCTCCTCCCGGTCGCGGAGGTAGCGTACGTTGACCTCGAGCAGGTACGCCAGGATGGTCGCCCGGATCTGGGGCGTCGACAGCTGGAACGTGTTGAGCAGCCACTCGGTCGCCTCGCGTACCCAGCGGTCCTCGACCCGGCGGTCGGTGCCCTTGAACATCCGCAGCTGCTGGGCCCGGTAGTGGACGCCGTCAAGTCCGATGGGCACCCCCTCGGCGAAGTGCTCCCAGTCCCACAGCAGCACCCGGTCGCCGTGTGAGGTCATGTTCCACGGCACCCAGTCGCCGTGCCAGCAGCCGATCGGCACCTTCACCTGGCCGAGCCGCGACATCGTGAGGTCAACCGCTGAGCGGAGTTGACTGCGCTGTTCCGAGTCGCTCAGCCGCTGGATGTCCCCGGCCAGCTTGTTGCTCAGGTCGGTCTCGGCCACCGGCTGCCGGCCCCGCTCGGCCGAGAGCGCGAGGGCTCGCATCGCCGCCGATGGAGCGCGGGAGCGGTTCTTGGTCGACCCGTCGCCGATCAACGGCGACAGCGCCAGCAGGTCGAGGTCCCGCCACGACCCGTGATGCAGGACCTCCGGCCACTCGACCAACCGGGGTCCCAGCGTCGCGACCCGTCGAAGGTGCTCCCGCTCGCGTCGGAGGGCGTCGACCCCGGACCGGCTGGCGGCCGACTTCACGTACGCCAGGGTTCGCCCGGCCGCGTCGAGCGGGCGCAGCACCACCGAACGATTCCATCGGCGCCGGCCGAGCCGCACCACCACGTCACTCGACTTGTGCAGAATCCGGGTCAGCTCGGTCTCGATCGTGTCGACCGTCCCCAGTGACGACACCCGCAGGCGGGGCAGCGGGATCCGGGCCAGCATCCGCTGCCGGTGCAGGACCGCGAGCGCATGCACGATCTGCGGACTGCGCTGGCCGTGGTCGTCCCGAAGCAGCGCGTCGGCCGCCGTCGCACTCCAGGCCGGCAGCAGCAGCCACGGCTTCCCCAGCGACGGCAGGATCAGCCAATCGCGGGCCACCCGGGCGGGCTGGCGCGCATCGCGGACCAGCTGAACCGTCGCCGGAGCCGGCCAGAGCCGACCGGCGACCTCGAGGAGGCCGTCCACATCGGAGGGTGCCCGCCGCTCGCCCCCGGAGACGTCGTCGGCCGGCCCGCTCACGAGCCGTCGCTCAACGTGGCCAACGCGGGCGGATCACCACTCGGGCAGCTCCGCTCCCAGACCGTCGCCCACTCCAGACCGAGCCGCGGGTCCTGCGCTCGCAGGCTGGCGGCCACCGCCGCCTGACTCGCCCGGTGCATCGCACTGAGCTGGCTCCGTTGGGCCGGTCCACAGGTCCCCAGGGCTTCTTCCATGCCCTCCGCCGTCACCTTCCGGGTCATACGAGACCGCATTCGACGCAACCGATCGGTCCCGACCGTACGCCGCACCCATGGGTAGGCACCACTCCGCTTCACTAGCCGACGGGTCCACTTGATGACCCCGTGCCGGAACTGGACGACTTCGTTGCGATGTGCGTCGGCTCGGGGCGCCAGCTCGGCCGACAGCGGCGGCAATCCGACCGTTTCGCACACCAAGGTCGCGACGTCGAGCGCCTGCCCGGTCACGATGTCGAACGGCACCACCAGCACCTGGTCGGCCGGGAAGTACTCGTAGAGCAGCGAGAGCCAGTGGTCGTACTCGCTGGTGCCGATGTAGACCGGGTTGCTGGCCAGCCCCTCGCCGAAGGTCTGGGCGGCCTCGATGCCGAAGTAGTCGCGATGCAGCTGGTAGTGCGACAGGGTCCGGACCAGCGGGTCGCGTACGCAGTAGATCACCAGCGCCTTCGGGGACACCGCCGACAGGCGCGGGATCGCGTCGGGGAAGTGCGGGAAGGTGTACGACACGCTGCCGTCGAGTCGCAGCAGTCCGTCACGGCGCGACTCGTAGAGATCGTCGTACCAGCTCGGGCCGCGCAGATGCTCTCGGCTGAAGTAGTTCGGCTCCTTGACCGCGCCCGCGTCGATGTCGGGATGCGAGCCCAGCACAGCCGCCAGATAGGACGTGCCACTGCGTGCCGCGCCCGCGATCACGAGGTCGGGACCGAGGCTCCTCGGCGATCCCATCGGCGGACCCTCCAAAGACCGATCCAGCAGCGCTGGCACTGATGAGAGCGGCGCCCTCGCCGCCGTCCCTGAACGCTACCCCAGGACCGGTCACCGTCTGACACGACCGGCAGTAACGACCTTGCATCAGGTCGGGGGACTCCGACCTGCTGGCGTCACTGCGAGGCGAAGAACCTCTGGATCGCGATCGCCGCCGGCTTCGGCCGCAGGTCGAGCGTGTAGAGCCCAAAGTTGTTGTTGTCGAGCGTGCTGTTGGTCTCGTCGCGCGCGGCATACCACGCCATCCGATCGACGTACGGATAGTCGCGCTTGGTGATCCGCAGGGCCTGCAGGGCATAGCGCGCCTGCTGAGCTCTGGTGACGCCGCGCTCGGACGACGTCATCCGAGCCGTGTTGGGATGCGTGGACCAGCCGAGCTCGGTGAACCACACCGGCGTCGCTCCGTCGCCGTTTCGCAGCATGACGTCGCGGACGTACTTGATGTTGCGGAACCACCACCCGTGGTCGCTCGGCGGCGGTGGCTTCGGCGAGAGGTTGCTGTTGTACGGATGTGTCGCGAGTACGTCGAAGCAGCCCTTCGCACCGTTGCGGTAGGCCGCGTCGATGTACTCGTAGTCGTTGCCGGACGTACCGCCGAACACGACCTTCGCCCCCGGGTCGCCGCGATGGACGGCCGGATAGGCCGCGCACAGCAGTCGCACGTAGTCGGCGACCGAGGCCCGCAGATGGTTCTGGTTGTTGGTCTCGTTGTAGATCTCCCACGAGTCGACCCGGCCCTGGTAGCGATGGGCCAGCTGCTGGATCGCCCGGGCGTAGGTCGACGGATCGGACGGGAGGTACTCCGGTCCGCGACCGCCGTTGGCCCAGTTCGGCGTCCGCAGGAAGGTCACCGAGACCTGCAGCCCGCGCTGGACGGCCTGGTTGATCACCCGGTCGGCCTTCGGCAGGCCCCACTTGACGCTCCACCCGCCATGCTCGGAGGAGGGCGAGTTCGGCTGCACCAGCGACCACTGCATGCCGATCCGCACCCAGCGGACTCCGATCGAGGCCAGCTTGTCGAGCAGCTCGGCCCGGTCCGACCAGGTCATGTCCCACATGCCGTGGTAGACCGCGCCGAATCGTGGGCCGGACCAGCCGGCGCCGGTCGTCGTGCTCCCGGGCCCGCTGCCGGTGCTGCCGCTGTCGTTGCCCCGACCACGGGCCGGACCCACTGTCCCGGGCGCACCGGGCCGACCGACCTGTCCCGGTGCATCCGTCGTCCCGCGGCTCGGCCGGTCGGCCTGCTGCTGGGCTCCGCGGTCGTCCGGCGCCTGGCCGGAGTGATCGCCGGTCGAGCGGCCGATCGGCCGCGTGGCCGGATCACCCGAGGTGGAACTGGCGTCCTGACAGCTCGGCAGCACGACCGCGGCGACGACCAGCCCGGCGGTCGCGGCGAGGAGTCGACGACCGGCACGTGACCGGCCGATCCCGGGTCGTCGCCGAGCCATGTCAGGCAGAGCCATGCCGGGCAGGCTACGGCCTCGGCCGCCCGGAGGATAGTGTAAGTCTCGCATATCAGGCTTATCAGTCGGATTCGTACGCTGCCGCATCGGTCAGCCAAGCGTCCGGCGTACGAGCGCGATCCGCGGCGTCAGGGTGAGCTCGGTGCGCAGATGGAGCCGGGTTCGGGCCAGCCGCCACATCGCCCAGTACATCGCGACCGTCACGATCATGGCCGACGTGCCGAGGCCGTCCAGCCCCCAGACCGCGGCCGCGGCGAAGCCGAGCGCGATCCGGATCGCGCAGGCGACGACCTGGACAGCGGCGACCGACCCCTCGTGATGCGACATCGTCAGGGCGGTGCCGCACAGGCCGCTCAGGACGTTGGCCATGCTGCCGACAGTCAGGAGGAACAAGACCGTGGCGGCACCCTCGAAGCCCGGACCGTAGACGACGTCGAGCAGCGGTCCGGGGATCAGCAGCATCGGCACCCAGGCGACTGCGGTGACCAGGGCGGCCAGAGTCGCCCCGGTGCGTAGCAGCCGTTCGAGCGTCCGCAGCTCGCCGCTGAGCAGCATCCGGGCACAGACCGGAGCGAAGACGACCTGGATCGAGGTCAGGGGTACGGCCAGCAGCAGAGCGAGCCGCTGCGCGGCGCTGTAGAGCGAGGTGTCGAGGCTGGAAAGCACCAGACCGGCGATCCAGATCTCGACGGTGGCGTTGAGGTAGGCGGCTACCTGGTTGGTCGCGAATCGCCAGTCCCGGCGGAGCACCAGTCCGAAGTCGGCGAAGACGTGGCCGCGCGGCCGGACGTGCCGCCAGCGCCGGGTGACCCGGCGAGCCGCCCAGAGCACCGGGAGCGCATAGCCGATCGACACGACGAGGAGCGCCACGCCGAGGCCGGCATTCGGCCACCACTGCAGCACGACGAAGAGCCCGATCGCCTGCAACGACGCGACCAGCGCGCCGCCGGACCGGCCTTCGAGCAGGCTGGCGAACTTGATGTCGCCGAAACCGCGCAGGTAGTTGGCCCACAGCTTCTGCTGGCCACCGAGCATAACCATGAGGGCCATGCCGATGCCCATCAGCCAGCGGGTCGAACTCGCGTAGTTGTCGGCGAGCGCGTACGTGATGACGCCGCTCACGATGCTGGCGACCGGGAGGGCGAGCACCAGCACGGCCCGCACCCCGCGACGTAGGAGCAGCAATCCCTGGTCGTCGCCCTCGGCGAGCCGCGCCGCCTCCCGCAGTCCGGCCCGGTGCACGCCCATCAATCCGAGCTGGCCGACCACGGTCGCCGTGGTCATCGCGACGACGAAGTAACCGAACAGTGCCGGGCTCAGCAGCCGGCTCGCTGACGCGTTCAGCAGCAGGTAGCCGCCGATCGCGACGCCGTACGAGATCGCGAACCACACCAGGGCGCTCAGGACCGACACGTAGCGCTGGCGTCGATGCCGGCCGTTCGGCAGCGCCGGTGCGATTCGTGCTCCGCCCCGACGAGCCGATCTAGCCATGGACGTGCCTGGCCGTGGGTTCCTCGTCGAGTTCGGCACGATCCGGCTCGGGGTGCAGCGCGATCTCGCGGCGGTAGGCCATCGCGCCGGCGACGAAACCGAGCAGCACCCACTGGATGGGCGGGATCAGTCCGCCGCCGGCGGTGAGGAGCCGGACGACCGGCAGCGCCAGGGCGGCGATTACCGGCACCATCCAGGCGGGCTCGACGCCGATCCGCGCGATCAGCGACACCCACAGGCCGATCAGCAGGAGCATGATCACCGCCGCCGCGAGCGCCGCGAACACACCCGAGCGCAGCCAGGTGTCCAGGATGAAGTTGTGCGAGCTTTCACCGGCCGTTTCAACGCCGCCGGTGAAGACGTTGTCGGCGATGTTGGAGTAGGCCTCGTGCAGCAACACATCGCGGGCCTGGTACGACGACGTGTCCTGGGTGAATCGGACCCAGACGACTTCGGCGAAGCCGGACACCACTGCGATGACAAGCCCGGCGACCGCCACGAACGCCAGCGCGACCTGCCGCCCGCTGAGCCGGCCCGTCACCAGTGACCGGATGAAGCTCAGCACCGGCCAGACCAGCGCCGCGATCAGGACCGCCCGGCTCATCGACACCAGCAACAGCAGCGACCCGAGGACGAGTGCGGTGTTGAAGACCACGCGCTGTGCGGTCGAGGTCAACGGCCGCAGCCGGACCGCCCAGACCGACACGTACATCGAGGCCAGCACCGCTCCGAAGACCTCGTGCCGGATGTTGCCGCGCACGGTGTCCGCATCGAAGCCGAAGCCGGTGAACGCCGTACGGAACAGCTCACGCTGCAGCAGCTCCGGATTGGCCGTGGCGATCGTGTCGCGGAACACCTGGATCGGATTCACACCGTTGACCAGCATGGAGTACGTCAGGCCGCCGATCAGCGACAGGGCCGCGCACAGCGCCGCCCATCGCAGCGCCTCCAACAACCTCGGCTCGACGCCGACTGCGGCCCGGTAGATCATCGTGCCGAACGCGATGAACACGCCGAGGTAGAGCGCCTGCTGGATCGGGCCGCTCGGGCCCAAGCCGTTGTAGAAGCCAGTCGCCAGCCAGATTGCCAGTAGGAATACGTTCGCGATCACGAACGGGGCACTGATCGAGAGCACCGGACGATATGTCCGGGCTCGGTAGCGGAGGAAGACCACCGCCGTGAAGGCCAGGATGGCGAGCTGGTGGAGCCGGCCCTGACCCAACGGCGTCGACGCGACGACGAACCACTGCAATGGCAGCGCAGCGAAGACCGCCAGCATCAGCCATCTCACCGCGTAGCCTCCCCGCGTAACGGACATGTCGAGCGGCCGCGCCGACCGATCCCCCGGTCAAGTCGATCCGGCGACCGCCCATCACGTATTGTTCATGAACCGGGCAGGGGCACAAAACGACGGACGTGGAGGGAGTCCGCCCGGCGTACTCTCATGGACCAAGATCTCATCCGGCTTCAAGACCACCTCGCCGTGCTCCGGCGACGGTGGCGTCTCGTTGCTCTCTGTGTCGTCATCGCCGTCGGTCTGGGGCTGGCGTGGTCGTTCTCGCAGACCAAGATGTACAGCGGCACGGCCAGCCTGTTGCTCGAGCCACAGCAGACCACCACCGACAATGCAGGAGTCCTCATGGACCCCGAAGAGGTGGCCACGCAGGCCGACGTGGTCGCGTCGGTCCAGGTCGCGGAGCTCGTCGCCAACGACTTGGGCTTGCAGGTCGACAACCCGCAGGACCTGCTCGACGACATCACGGTGACCGTAGTCGAGGACAAGCGGGTCGTTGAGGTCTCGGCCCTCGAGTCGAGCCCGCAGCTCGCGGCTGATGTGGCCAACTCCTTCGCGGAGCAGTACATCGTCTATCGCGAGGATCAGACGACAGCCGGTGCCGAGGCGCAGACGCAGCGTTACACCGACCAGATTCAGACGCTCGAGGACCGGATCTCCCAGGTGCGCCAGGAGGCCAGATCGGCGACCGGCAACGACCGGCAGGATCTACGCGCCGAGGAGAGTGGGCTGCTCAGCCAGAAGGCGGCGCTCACCTCCCAGCTGGAGCTGCTGCAGACGAGTCAGACCACCCCGTTGCCCGGTGGCGAGGTCCTGCTCCGCGCCGAGGCGCCCAGCTCGCCGGCCGAGCCGCAGCCGATCCGGGCCGGCCTGCTCGCCGCCGTGATCGGCCTCATCGTCGGTGTCGGCCTGGCCTACGCACGCGACCGGCTGGACGACGCGGTGCGTGACGAGGAGCGGCTCCGGATCGCCCTCGGCGGCCGCCCGATCCTGGGCTCGATCCCCAACTCCGACGACGAGGCGGCCGGCCGGGTCGCGACCCTGATGGCGCCGCAATCGCCGTTGAGCGAGGCCTACCGCGCGCTCAACACCAATGTCCGCTTCCTGCTGGCGGCCGAGCGGGAGCACCTCGCCGGCCGTGGCGACGTCCTCATGGTGACGTCAGCGGGTCCGGGCGAGGGCAAGACCTCGGTCGCGACCAACCTGGCGGTCGCCGCATCCCGCGTCGGCCTGCGGGTCATCGTGGTCGACGCCGACCTGCGTCGCCCCGCGGTCGCCGACCGGTTCGGGCTCGATGTGCCGATCGGACTGTCCGACCTGCTTGCCGCGGGCGGTCCGGCCGAACCGCATCTGCACGAGGTCGGGCTCGACGACCTGCGGGTGCTCGCGGCCGGCAGCATCCCGCCCAACCCGGCCGAGTTGCTCGCCTCGCCGCTGATGACCGGCATCCTGGACGATCTCGCCCAGCACGCCGATCTCGTCGTCGTCGACACCGCACCGGTGTTGCGGGTCGCCGACAGCCTGGAGCTGATCGACCAGATCAACCTGCTGCTGCTGGTCGCCCGGCGCAAGACCTCGCGCCTGCACCAGGTCTCAGCTGCGGTCGACCGGATCCGCCAGGTCGGTGGCAGCGTGTCGGGCGCGGCCTTCAACGACGTGGACACCCGCGACTCGACCTACCGCTACGGCTACACCACGGTCGAGGACGAGAAGTCGCGCCGCCGCCGGCGTACGAAGAAGACCGAGCCGCACGGCGAACGCGTCTCGGCCGACGTCTCACGGCGTACGTCAGGCTGACGCTTCGGCCGGGACCGCGCCGAACAAGTGTCCGCTGATCCGGCCGATCCGGTCGGTCAGCTCGGCCAGCACGGCCACGGCGATCTCGACGCTGTGGCCGGCCGGGTCGATGATGTCCTCGGAGCGCTTCGGCCTCGGCACGACCGGGCGGAGCCGCCGGATCATGTCGATCGCGTTGTCGGTGCCGTCCCAGGTCGGTTCCCACCAGGCCGACGACACCAGCCGGTCGATCTCGCACAGCGTGTACGACCGGCTGACGACCGTCGGCGCCGTCCGGTTGATCGCCCGCCGATGCTCCTCGGTCATCGCGATCACGAGGTGACTCGCCTCGAGCTCCTCGGCCCGCATCGGCCGGGACCGGTGCAGGTCGAGCTCCATCCCACCGCGATCCAGAGCTGCGGCCATGTTCGACAGCACCGGCTGGCCGGGCGTCGCGTTGACGCCGGCGCTGCGGATCACCAGTCCGTTGTCGGACCCGAGGCGAGCGGCCGCCTCCCGGCGGAACAACAACTCGGCGGCCGGACTACGCGCCTGGTTGGCCGTGCAAAGGACAATGATGTCGATCGCAAATCCCCGCGCGTCTTCGGCCATGAGTTGACCTTACGACAGCGGCATGAACGCAAGCCCGCGGTGATACTCGCCTCCGATCCGGTTGCCGTCGCGACCGAGCCACAGCCCGTCGCTCGTGGCAAGGAAGTCGAAGCCGCCGACCGTGTTGTTCATGACCGGGTTCCATGACAGTGCGTCACCGGTTTCCGGGTCGATCGCGCCGCCACCGGGCCGGGAGACCGCGCCCGGGCCGGCGGAGTCGCGGCCCTGCGGGTTGTCCAGCCACCGGCTGTGGCCCTGCACGTAGACGGCGGCGCCGGTCGCGACGATGGAGTGCAGCGTGTCGCCGCCGGTGTAGTTGATCCAGGTCGGAGCGGTCGGCGCCGCCACGTTCGTCTCGAACCGGGCAGCCGCGTCGCACACCATCGTGCCGATCTGGGAGCTGAACTGCGGAACGAACCCGGTCGCCGCGACCACGAAGTAGCTACCGTCCGGCGAGAAGTCGACGTCGTCCAGGTACGACTGCCGAGCCGGCGTCGTGCTTGCGCACCGGTTGGCGAACGGCGCGTACCACCACGGGTTGAGCGTCGCCGAATCGGTACCGAGATCGAGCATGAAGGCCCGCACCCGCTGCTCGCCGTTGACGGTGGTGAAGTTGCCGATCGCGACCAGATGCGTCGCCGACGGGTCGACTGCGAACTTGAAGACGTTGGTCTTCTCGTTCGTCAACGGCACGGTGCCGGCGATGGTCGCCGTGATGTAGGTCGTGCCGCGGCCGGTGGCCGGGTTCAGCGCGATCAGCTTCTTGGGGAAGCTGCCCGCCACGATCAGGCGGCCGTTAGCCACGGCCAGCTCGGTGACCCGACCGGTGCCGAACGGCGGCACGAACGCCGGGTCCACCTCGCCGGTCGCCGGGTTCAGCTTCGCGAGGCCGTGCCGCTCGACGCCGTTCACCGAGGTGAAGTCACCGCCGATGTAGACCGCGTCACTCGTCGTCGCCATCGCCCACACCGCGCCGTTCACGACCGGCGCGAACGACGAGATGTCGCCGGTCGGAATGTCGAAGGAGAACAGGTTCTCGCGCTGCACGGTCGTCTGGCGGCGCCGGTCCTGGATGTTGTGGAACATGCCGCCGGCGTACAGCGTGTTGCCGATCTTGCCGAGCGCCAGCACGCGAGGCCGTACGCCGGTGTTGTCGTCTGCCAGGTGCGGCGTGAAGTTCGATGGATCCGTGCTGACGACACCGGGATGACTGGGGGGCTGGGCGTCCGCCACGCCGGTGACACCGGCGACGAGACAGGCAGCGGCGGCGACTCCAGCAGTCGCCAGTCGAGGGATCTTCACGTGGCTCTCCGAGGGCAGGCCGAATGGACGTTGCCGCCAAGGAGTCAGCCCCCGGGCACTCTGATACGTCGAAGTTGATCACAGTGCAGGTCCCCCGACCCTCCCGTACGACGGCAGGGGTCAGCGTAGCGGAAGGAACGCGATGCCGCGGTGGTACTCGCCGCCGATCCGGTTGCCGTCCCGGCCCAGCCACAGACCCTCATGGGTCGCCAGGAACGCATAGCCGCCGACCTGGTTCGGCATCACCGGGTTCCACCGCAGTGCCTTGCCGGTCCTCGGATTGATCGCCCCGCCACCCCGCCGGTCGACCGCGCCCGGACCCGCTGAATCGACCCCGTCGGGGTTGTCCAGCCACCGGCTGTGGCCCTGGACATAGACGGCGGCCCCGGTCACCGCCACGGAGTGCAACGTGTCGCCGCCGGTGTAGTTGATCCAGGTCGGACTCGACGGCGACCGTACGTCGGTCTCGAGCCGGGCCGCCGCGTCGCAGAGCATGGTGCCGATGTCCGCGGGCGTCGGCACGACGTAGCCGGTCGACACGAGCACGAAGTAGTCGCCGCTCGGCGCGAAGTCGACGTCGGTGAGATAGGCCTGCTTCGACGGCGCGTCGGTACGGCACTTGCGCGCCAGTGGCCCGTACCACCACGGCGCGACGCGGGCCGCCGACGGGCCGAGCCGCAGCATGAAGGCGCGAGCCCGCTCGCGACCGGCCACGCGCAGGAAGTTGCCGATCGCGACCAGCCGAGTGCCCGACGGCGACACGGCGAACCGGAAGACGCCGCTGCGGGTCGAACTGCCCGGCAGCCGGCCCTTGATCGCGGGCTTGATGTAGCCGGTCGCCCCGCCGGTGTCCGGCTTGAGCGCGATCAGCCTGCGCGAGAACGACCCGCCGGCGATCAGGCGGCCACGCACCAGCGCCAGGTCGGTCACCCGGCCGGAGGTGAACGGCGCCCGGAAGGACCGGATGACCCGCCCGGTCCGCCGGTCGAGCTTGGCCAGGCCGTGCCGGGGGACGCCGTTGACCTCGGTGAACGCGCCTCCGATGTAGACGGCGTGCCGGGTCGTACGGATCGCCCAGACCGGACCGTCGACCTTCGGGGCGAACCCGCTGAAGGCGCCCGTGTCGGCATCGAAGGCGGCAACGTTGCGGCGATGCTTGGTGTGCTTGAGCTTGGGGCTCGCGACCTTGCGGAAGATGCCGCCGATATAGATCTTGCCGCCGCGCTGGGCCAGCGCGAGTACCCGCGGCTTGATCCCGGAGCTGTCATCGCCCAGGTGCGGGGTGAAGTCGGCGGGGTTGGTGCCGACGACCGACGGTTGCCGGATCGAGGCGTCGGCGGTGATACCTACTCCGGCGACGAGCGAGGCGACAGCGGCAACGGACAGGGCGAGTCGGGCCCTCAACGTCATCTCCCAGCGGGTAAGGGAATTACGTCGACCCGGAGTCCGATTCGCGAAGCTTTGCGGGCACGAATGCGCGAATCACCAAGCGAACTGCGTCCGGAGTACGTCGAACAGCGAACGATTATAGGGCTCGTAATACTCGGTGAGCCGTGCCCTGGTTTGGGCGTTTATCGAGGGATATCCGCGGCGTTCGTTACGGGGACGAAGCGTCAGCTCTGTGACCGGAAGACCGAGGAACTGCTGCACAGTGGTGAAGGTGCCCTGTGGATCGGTGAACATCTGCTCGGCCGGCAGCACCAGCAGCCGATCCCGGCCGTAGTTGTCGAGCCACGGCTTGAGGTGTTCGACGTAGCGGCCTCGGGCCAGATAGGTGTGATGGTCGTGGTCGTAGGAGTAGTAGCTCGGATCGCGCAGCCGCTCCGCCGTCACGCCCTTGAGCCGCTCCTCCTCCGCGTCGATCGCCGCCTCGAAGGTCGGCAGCTCCTCGTACCCGGTGGCGACCCGGTCCCAGTAGTTCGAGTACGCGCGTGACACCGGCTCCCGCAGCAGGGCGATCAGCCGGACGTCGGGCAGCGTCTCGCCGACTCGCTCCGGGGCGGCCGGATGGAACATGTAATAGGGAGAGGCCTCGCCCAGGATCGGCCGCCGGCCGCTGCGCCGCTCGGCCCGGTCGACGGCCCGGCGGGTCGGGAAGTGCGCGCGATACCAGGCCTCGCCCTTGGCGTAGTTGATGTCGAAGTAGTGCGGGCTCTTGCGCCGCTGGAACGAGGGGTACATCCGGGCCACGTCGGGATGCTCGACGAGCCAGTTCATCAGCGACGTGGTGCCGCCCTTCTTGCAGCCGATGATCAAGAAGTCCGGCAGCACCCGCAGGCCTGCGGTCACGCGCCCACTCGCGAGCACGAGGCCCTTGGCCGCCGTTACGGCACCACCGGGCAGCCGGTCGCGCAGCCCTTGGACTTTGGACGACCGGTCCATCCCGCCGATCGCTGGAGCGTCAGCAGGCACCGTCACGCCTGACGACGGCACCGATCGTCCGGGCAGCGATCGACAGCTCGCCCGAGATCGTGACGTTGTCGACGTAGTCGAGGTCGAGGCGGACGGCTTCGTTCCAGCCGAGCCGCGATCGGCCGCTGACCTGCCAGAGTCCGGTCATGCCGGGCTTGACCGACAGCCGCCGCCAGATCCAGTCGTCGTACTCGTCGGTCTCGCGCGGCAGGGCCGGTCGGGGACCGATCAGCGACATGTCGCCCTTGAGGACGTTGAAGAGCTGGGGCAACTCGTCGAGCGAAGTGGCCCGAAGCACCCGGCCGACCTTGGTGACGCGCGGGTCGTTCTGCATCTTGAACAGCGGCCCGGCGCCCTCGTTGAGCATGGCCAGCTCGGCCTGCAGCGACGGCGCATCCTCGGTCATCGTCCGCAGCTTGTACATCGTGAACGTCGTGCCGCCCTGGCCGGCGCGGGCCTGGCGGAAGATTCCCGGTCCGGGCGAGTCCCATCGCACGAGGAGCCACAGGGTCACGAGCACCGGCGCGACGAGGATCAGCAGGACGGCTGAGGCGACCCGGTCGAAGATCCACTTGGCGGCTGCCAGGAGCGCCGCCGGACGAGTGGGACGCACCGACAGCAGCAGCCGACGGCCGAGCACCCGCGGAACCACGCGACCCGGCACCGCTCCGTGCACCTCGGCGGCCACCGTGAGCTCGACGTCGCTGTCCTCGAGGGCCCAGCTCAGCCGCCGTACGTCGTATGCCGTCAGCACCGGCCCAGGCGCCACCACGACCCGGTCGACTCCGAGCCGGCGGGCCACGTCGGGCACGTCTGCCAGGGCGCCGACCACGGTGATGTCCATGATCGTGTCGGTCAGCGGCGTTCCGTCGTCGTCGGTCTCAGCGAGGCAGACGCCTGCGATCCGGACCTTGGGCTGCGGGCCCCACTGGCTCACCAGGTGCGAGACCGCGACCCGGTCACCGACCAGGAGTGTGATGCTTCGTGGCTTGGTCCGCGCCCGTACGAGCCGGACGATCAGTCCGGCGAGCGCGGTGACGGCGACGACGATCACGGCAGCGCGCAACTGCCGGGGTGGCACGTCGTAGACCGTCGCTCCGCCGAGCAGCGCGAGCCCGCCGACAGTGAGGGCCCGTCGCAGCGGCACCAGCGAGCGCAGCCGCTCGTAGGCCGGAAGCACCGCGACCTGCAGTGCGAACGTCAGCAGGACCAGCGCGACCGTGACCCGCCCGACGTCGCCGACCGGCGGGACCAAGGACGCCGCGGCGATCGCAGTGAGCGCCATGACCATGAACTCCCACACCAGCGCGACCGAACGCGAGCCGTTGGCGTCGCTTCGCGAGCCAGGAAACGCCCGGCGTACGACCTTGGTGAGATTGGGGCGCTGTGTTTCTTCCCGAGCATCGACCGTGAACTCGGTCATGGGGTAGCTCCGTCAAACCCCGTCGGCATTCGTCGACTCCCCTAACGCATTCGTCCCACGGCGGACCCCGAACCCGGGTATTCAACCATGCAGACGCACTGACCGTCATGGAGGGTTGCCCACGGGTTTGAACTGGATATCAGTGGTACTCGCTCTGCGTCACCTGAAGACCACGCATGAGCAAACTTTCGACCGAATCGCACGCTCTTTCGACGGATATGTCAATCTCGGGTCGTTCGTCGCCCCTGAACGGTCGGAGCACAAAGTCGGTCGGGGACTGACGCCCCGGCGGCCGTCCGATGCCGATCCGGACCCGATGGAAGTCGCCGGTGCCGAGGGCGGACCGGATCGATCGCAGTCCGTTGTGACCGTTGTCGCCGCCGCCGAGCTTCAGCCGGATGGACCCGAGCGGCAGGTCGAGCTCGTCGTGCACGACGACCAGCCGCTCATGCGGGATCTTGTAGAACGCG
>Ga0081455_10001628_pt1 | contig 27391 bp, 25 predicted proteins | sample TabmetS3T2R1_FD_70207 | JGI IMG/M metagenome (GOLD analysis project Ga0081455, IMG submission 70207) | Tabebuia heterophylla rhizosphere microbial communities from the University of Puerto Rico - S3T2R1 | ecosystem: Host-associated > Plants > Roots > Rhizosphere ...
CGGCCGCACGCTCAACGTGGAACGACCACGCCTCGCGTGCGGCCGTCGGGCGCCGCCTCGCATCTGGACCTTCTTGATCAGCCCGCCGGATTGTCGCGAGTCGACTGAGATGCGGCGAACCGGGATCGCCCTGGCGGTGGCCGTGGTGGTGGTGGGGGCGGGCATCCTGCTCGCGCTCCTGAAGGTGAACCCCTACGTCTACTTCGCGGGCTACGTGATCCTGCAGTACGTGGTGATCGCGACCGCGTGGAACATCCTCGGCGGCTACGCGGGCTACGTGAACTTCGGCACTCCCGCCTTCTTCGCCCTCGGCGCCTACAGCGCGGTGTTCCTCGTCCAGACCGCGCGGCCGCCGCTGCCGGTGCTGATCCTGGCCGGCGGACTGGTCTCCGCCCTGCTGGGCCTCGGCATCGGCTATCTCACCCTGCGGCTGCGCGGGGTGTTCTTCTCGATCGCGACCCTGGCGCTCTCCATCGTGCTGCAGACCGTGATCGTCAACTGGGAGTTCGTCGGCGGCTCGCGCGGGCTCAGCGTGATCCGGCCGAGCGGGCCGCCCTTCGGCAACTACGTCACGTTCCTGTTCACGGTCATGGTGGGGCTCGCGGTGGGGTCGGTGCTGGTGGCGCGCTTCATCGAGCGCTCGTGGATCGGCCGCGGCCTGGCCGCGCTGCGCGACAACGAGGAGGCGGCGGAGTGCATGGGGGTGCCCACCCTGCGGCTGAAGCTCTTCGCCACCACCGTGAGCGGCTTCCTCCTGGGGGTGGCGGGGGCGCCGTTTCCCTACTACGTGACGTTCGTGGAGCCCAACTCCGCCTTCGCCCTCGACTACGCGGTGAACGCCCTCGCGATGCCCATGATCGGCGGCACCACCAGCTGGGTGGGGCCGGTGATCGGGGCGATCCTGCTCGGCACCGCGCAGCAGCTCGCCACCGTGACCATCTCCTCGGAGATGAACCTCTTCATCGTGGGCGTGGTGCTGGTCGCCTTCGTGGTGCTGGCCCCCGAGGGCATCCTCGGCCTGGTGCGACGCCTGCGGAGGCGCTGACGATGGCGGGCGGGGCGGGCCTCGAGGTCCAGCGCCTCACGAAGCGCTTCGGCGGCTTCATGGCCCTGCACGAGGTGTCCATCCAGGTGAAGCCGGGGGAGCGCTTCGGGCTCATCGGCCCCAACGGATCCGGCAAGACCACCCTGATCAACTGCGTGTCGGGGTCGCTGCCGGTGGACGGCGGACGCATCCTCTTCGACGGGCGGGAGATCACCGGCCTGCCGGCCCACCGCCGCACCCGGCTGGGGCTGGTGCGGAGCTTCCAGATCCCCAAGCCCTTCGGCAGCATGACCGTCTTGGAGAACCTCGACATCCCGCTCGAGTACGCGGCTCACGAGCGATCCGACGCGGCCGACGCGGATGCCATGGAGATCCTGCGTGCGATGGGGCTCGAGTCGAAGGCCCACTTGCGGCCGGCCGGGCTCACCCAGATCGAGATGCGCAAGCTCGAGCTGGCCCGCGCCATGGCGGCCCGGCCCCGGCTGCTCATCTCCGACGAGGCGATGGCCGGGCTCTCCCACGCCGAGGTCGACGACATCCTGGCCATCCTGTTCCGGCTCAACGAGCGCGGCATCACCATCATCATGATCGAGCACATCATGCGGGCGGTGATGCGCTTCTCCGAGCGCATCGTGGTGCTGGACGCGGGCGAGCGCATCGCGGAGGGCACGCCCGACGACATCATCCGCAACCCGGACGTGGAGCGGGCCTACCTTGGCGAGTAGGATCGTGGTGCAGAACGTCGACGCCGGCTACGGCGCGGTGCGCGTGCTGCACGGCGTGTCCATCGAGGTGCGCGAGGGCGAGACCGTGGCGCTCCTCGGCACCAACGGCAACGGCAAGACCACGCTGATCAAGTGCCTGATGGGGATGGTGCGGCCGGAGGCGGGCCAGATCTTCCTCGAGACCGACGGCGCTCGCGTCGACCTGGCCGGCAAGTCCACCGAGGAGATCGTGGGGCTCGGCATCGCCCTGGTGCCCGAGGGCCGGCGACTCTTCCCCAAGCTCTCGGTGGAGGAGAACCTCCTGCTCGGGGCGTACCGCGCCGGCGCGCGCGCCGACATCCCGGCCAACTTGGCCTTCGCGTTCGAAGCGTTCCCGGTGCTGGCTGCGCGGCGGCGGCAGCTGGCCGGCAGCATGAGCGGCGGCGAGCAGCAGATGCTCGCGGTGGCGCGCGCGCTCATGTCCTCGCCGCGCATCCTGCTGGTGGACGAGCCCTCGGTGGGGCTGGCCCCCATCCTGGTGAGCCGGGTGATCGCCAAGATCCGGGAGCTGAAGGAGCGGCGCCAGCTCACGGTGCTGATGGCCGAGCAGAACTTCAACCAGGCCACCAAGATCGCGGACCGCGGCTACATCATCGTGCACGGCCGCATCGAGTTCGAGGGCCGCAGCACGCGGGAGCTGCGCGAGAACGAGCTGGTGAAGAAGTACTACCTCGGCGTCTGACGCCTCGCCCGTCGATCGATGACCCTGCGCCTGGCCGCGGCCTGCGTGCTCGGGTGGGCCGCCACCACCAACTACACCAACCACGCCGCGATCATCCCGCTGCTCATGACCGAGCTGGGCTTCGGCCCGGTGGAAGCCGGCGTGCTCTCCATGGTTTTCTTCGTGACCCTCGGCGTCTGCTGCGTGCCGGCCGGCCTGCTGTGCGATCGTCACGGCCCCACCGGGGTGGGTACGGTCGGCATCGTCGCGGTGCTCGCGAGCAATCTGGCGCTCGGATCCGCGCGGCACTTTCCGGACCTGCTCGCGATCAAGGTGGTGGGCGGCTTCGGCTGCGGCCTCGCCTTCGTCGCGGGCATGCGCTACGCGGCGCTGGTGGTCGAGCCGGCGCGCGTCCACCGCGCCCTCGGCATCTACGGCGGCCTGGTGCAGCTGGGCGGCGGCACCTCGCTCTACCTGGTCCCGCTGCTCACGAGCCTGGTGGGCTGGCGCCGGGCCTTCGTCTTCTCGTCGGGACTGATCGCCCTGTCGGCGATCGCGTGGCTCGTCTTCGCCCCGCGCGTGCGTCCGTCGCAGGCCGCCGCCCCGCTCACCGAGGCCGCGCGGAGCCGGACGGTGTGGACGCTGGGCCTGGTCCACACCGCGACCTTCGGCCTGGCGGTGCTGGTCGGCATCTGGGTCACCACGTTCCTGGTCCACGACTTCGGCCTGTCGCTGGTGAGCGCGGGGGCGGCGGGCTCGGCCATCCTGGCCCTCGGCGTGCTGTCGCGCCCGGCCGGCGGCTGGCTGATCGACCGCGGGGTGCTCAGCGCCCGCCTCGTCATGAGGCTGACCGTGCTGGCCGGCGCGGTCGGCCTCGCGGTGCTCGCCTGGCCCGGCCGGCCCCTGACGGTGGCCGCCGTCGCCATCGTCGCGCTCGGCGTGGCCTTCAACGCGCCCTACGCCGCGGTGATGAACACCACCGGCGCGGTGCTGCCGCGGGCGCCGGGGGCCGCGGTCGGCCTGGTCAGCGGGCTCGGGGTGATTGCCATCGCGGTCGGCGCGCCGGTGGTCGGCGCCCTCTTCGCGTCGAGCGGCAGCTTCACCGTGCCCTTCGGCACGCTGGCCGTCTTTTCCCTCCTGGTGTTCTGGGTGCTCTTCTCGCTCTGAACCGCGACCGGTGGGCAGATCGTGACGAAGCGCCGCAGACGCTGAACGATTGGCGCCCGCGACCACAACGAGAGAAGGAAAGAGGATGCGGAGAATATTGATCGGGCGATCGATCGGGCCCGGCGGGGAATTCGATCACGACAGCCTGCGGAGGATTTTGAAGTCACCCGCCATCAACAGCGGCAACAATCTGTGGTTCCAGGGACTCATTTCCACGCTGCTCATCCCGGAAAACCATGTGGAGTTTCTGCGGGATGACATGAGCGTGGAGCACATCAACGACCATTTCGACGCGGTCATCAAGCCTCACGCCAACATCTTCTCCACTCAGTTCGTGCGAGTGTTGGAGGATCACGTACGCACGTGGAAGGGATTGACGATCCCGATGTATATCGTGGCGTGCGGGGCGCAGGCAGATTCCTATGACGCGCTGGACGAGTTGGCGGGGAGCATCAGGACCCCGGCCTGCCGTTTCATGGACAGTGTCTATGCCACCGGCGGAGAATTCGCCCTGCGGGGATACTTCACCAAGGCGTTGTTCGACCGGTTGGGCTACCGCACCGCAGAGGTGACGGGCTGCCCGTCCCTGTATCAATGCGGCCGGGACCTGCAGATCACGGAGGAAAAAGTGCCGCGGGAGGCGTTCCGACCGGTGGTGAACGGGCGGCTGGAGCTGGTCGGGCCCCTGCTGCAGGAAGATGGCGAGGTGCCGTTCATCGATCAGGGAGATTTCTTCCGTTTTTTCTATGATCCCGCCTTTCGTGAGGAGCATGACCTGGGCGTGCGGGACATGGTCCGGCTGATCGGGCGCCACGGAGCCTTCACGCTCCGGATGATGGGCTCGGACCGCATCAAGCTTTTCAGGAACACGCCGGAATGGCGGAGCTTCCTGATGGAGAACGGGTTCAGCCTGTCCTTCGGCTCCCGGATCCATGGAAACATCATGGCGATCCTGGCCGGTATCCCCACGGTCGTCTGCGCCTGTGATTCCAGGACGAGGGAGATGGCGGAGTTCCATGAGATCCCGTTCGTCCCGAAGGGCGTATACGATATGGAGCGGCTGTACGAGCTCTATGCCCGGACGGATTACCGCGCATTCAACCGTGGTTTTGGGACCAAATATGATCGATACGAAGACTTCCTGATCCGGCACGGGCTGGCAGAACGGATCAACCAGAAGAATGCCTTTTTCACGAGTGAGAAGAGAAAGACGGAAGACCGGCGAGTGAACCGGGCGTTCATCCTCGAGATGAAGAGAAAGCTGGATCGATTCGGCTCTGTCTACCGAGCTATCGGATATGCCCTTCGGCTGAAAAGAGGACTGGCGCAGATCTTGCGGAAATGAAGAAGTCGGTGCGGGTCGTCCTCCCGCCGGGACACCGCGAGGGCCGCGCGCCCCTCGGTCAGCCCTTGACCCCGCCCGCGCCCCAGCCCTGCACGAGGTAGCGCTGCACCGCCGCGAAGAAGATCACGGTGGGCACCGTGATCATCACCCCCGCGGCCATGATCATGCCCCAGTCCACGATGGTCGCGTTGAACAGGTCGTTGACCCCGACCGGCAGCGTCTTCAGCTCCTCGGAGGTGATCAGCACCAGCGCGAACAGGAAGTCGTTCCAGGCCAGGATGAAGGTGAAGATGGCCGCCGCGATGAGGCCGGGCAGGGCGAGCGGCAGCACCACGTACCAGACGGTGCGCCCGCGGCCGGCCCCGTCCACCAGGGCCGCCTCCTCCAGGTCGAGCGGAATCGACTGGAAGAACGCGCGCAGCACCCAGAGGCAGAAGGGCAGGCAGAACGTGGTGTAGGACAGGACCAGGGCCAGGTGGGTGTTCACGATCCCGAGCTGCTTCACCAGGATGTAGAAGGGGATGATGATCATGATCGGGGCGAACATGTAGGTCAACAGGATTAGCCCGGCCACCGTGTCGCGCCCCCGGAAGCGGTAGCGGGTCAGCGCGTAGGCGCCCAGCGACGAGACGGCGAGGGTCAGCAGCACGGTGGCGCCCGCCACCACCACGCTGTTGCGGAAGAACAGCGCGAAGCTCGTGTCCGCGAAGAGGCGGCGGAAGTTCTCGAGCGTCGGATGCAGCGGCACGAACCGCGGGGTGGCGAAGATCTCGCCGGAGGGCTTGAGCGCGGTCGACAGCATCCAGAAGAGGGGGAACGCGGCGGCCACCAGCAGCACCAGGCCCGCGCCGTAGAGGGCGCCCGCGCGCCTCACGAGAAGACCTCCTCGCTCCGGAACATGCGGAAGTACACCGCGGTGGCGACCAGCAGCATCGCGAACATGATGACCGCCAGCGAGGCCCCCATGCCCGCCTGCAGGTAGGTGAAGCTCCGCGCGTAGGCGTACACCGGTAGGGTGCGGATGTACCGGCTCACCCCGCCGTCGCCGGCCAGGAGCCACACCGTGTCGAACTTGGTGAACATCCAGATGCTGCGCAGGAGCACGATCACGAACAGCACGCTCGCGGTCTGCGGCAGCGTCACGTGCAGGAACCGCCGCCACGCGGACGCCCCGTCCACGGTGGCGGCTTCGTACAGCTCGGGGGCGATGGTCGAAAGACGCGCCAGGTAGGTCACCACCACGAACGGGAAGAACTGCCACACGCTGGTGATGATCAGCGCGGTCATGATGTAGTCGGGGCCGAGCCAGGCCACCGGCGCGCGCACCGCGCCCGCGTTGACCAGGAGGTAGTTGACCAGCCCGTAGGAGTCGTTGAGGAGCCACTTCCAGAGCATGACGGCCACGATGGTGGGGATCATGTACGGGAACAGCACCACGCCGCGCAGCAGGTTGCGCCCGCGGAAGGCTTCGTTCAGCAGCAGGGCGGCCGGGACGCCAACGCCCAGCTGCAGCACCATGGTCAGCCCGGCGTAGACGCTGCCGTAGTAGAAGCTGGTCCAGAATTCGGGATCGCGCGCGAAGTAGCGATAGTGCTGCAGCCCCACGAACGTCTGCACCGGCATGAAGGCGTGCTTGTCGAACAGGCTCAGCCAGACGTTGTAGACGACCGGGAAGACGACCAGGCCGCCCAGCAGCACGAGCGACGGAGCGAGCAGGAGCCAGCCGACGAGGGGGCTTGTCCTCACTCCTCCCGCCCGGGACCAGGCAGGCCTACGACCAGCGCTTGTGACCGAGCTGGGTGAGCAGCTCCTCGGCCCGCTTCTGGGCGCGGTCGGCCTCCGCCTTCGGGCTCTTGCCTGAGACCATGACCTCCACCACCATGTCGGCCACGATGCTCGAGCCGTCCAGCTCGGCCAGGAACGGCAGGGTGTTGTCCTCCGGCCGGGTGAAGCCGATCGGCAGGAAGCGGTTGCCCTTGAGACCGGTGAGCATCACCTCGTGCCACGCCTTCCACTTCTTGATGCGCTCGTTGGCGAGGTAGGCAGGGTCGTTGAGCATCGAGCTGAAGATCGGGGTCAAGTGGATCGGCACCGAGTGGCAGTACTGCAGGTAGTAGTCCTTCTTGTAGAAGAGCCGCAGGAACTCGAAGGCCTCGTTCGGATACTTGGACTGGCTGAACACCGCCCAGTTCTCGCCGTCCAGCGCCGAGATGCCGATCCTGCCGGACGGCCCGTGCGGCCTCAGCATCGGCATGTAGTGCTCGGGGTCGCGCATGTTCTCGGGCGCGTACTTCTCGATGTAGCCGATGGCGCGCGCGCCGGAGAGATAGCTCATCGCGATCTTGCCGGTGGCGAGCGCGGCCTGGGTGTCGAGGTACTTCTGCCCCGACCAGCCCTGCGACTGGAACTTGTTCAGCTTCTGCAGATAGTCCAGGATCTCCAGCATCGACTTGCTGTTGAGCTGCGGCCGCCACGTCTTCGCGTCCACCCACGAGCCGCCGTTGCCGGCCAGCCACTCCGCGGGGTGCACGAAGCCCATGTAGAGCTTCTCCCCCGGCATCTGGAAGGCGTAGCGCCCGTCCTCGGTCAGGGCCGCGCACAGGCTCAGCATGTCGGCGTACGTCTCGGGCGCCTTGAGGCCCTTCTTCACCCGGAGATCCCGCCGCTCGCAGAAGTAGGTCGCGCCCATGGCGTGGGTGATGCCGTAGTACTTGCCGTCGAAGAACTGGAGCTTCCGGGTGGCCTCGTGGATATCGCTCTCCCCGACCGCGCGGACCACCTCGTCCATCGGACGCAGCAGCTTCTTGGTGTAGAGCGAGGCGGTCATGAACGGGTTCAGGTGCGTCAGGTCGGGCGGGCTGCCCGCGGCGAGGGCGGCGAGGAGCTTGGTGTTGAGATCGCCCCAACCCAGCGCCTGCTGCTTGACCTTGAAGCCGGGGAACTTCTTCTCGAACTCCGCGATCGACGTCTCCTGGATGACCTTGACCGTCTGCGGCTCGACCTCGGTGTGCCACATCTGCAGCTCGCGCACCTGCTGGCCGATCACCGCGGGGGCGCGGCCGACGGTGGCGACGCCGGCGGCCGCTCCTACGCCGGCGAGGAAGCGACGACGGGAGACGCGAGGCGAGGAGGCTCGGGAGTGGGGCATCGGGGCCGCTCCTTGTACCGACCCTTTCCTCTCTCCTCTGAGGAGAGGGCCGGGTGAGAGGTGTGCCGGTTGGCCGGCCGAACGTGGCCGGTGCGCCGTGACGGTGCCGAGTCTACTCGGCTCGAGTCGGCTGTCAAGGCGCACCGGTCACGCCACCCCTCAGCCTCGCGCCTCGAAGACCAGATTGAAGGGCGTCTCGGCGGCCCGGCGGAACCGGGTGAATCCGGCCTCGGTGGCGACCTGCCGGAGACGCGCCTCGCCGGCCTGAGCGCCGAGCGCCGCGCCCACCGGCTGGTTCAGCGAGTTCGGCGTGCAAAGCATCGTGGACGCCGCGTAGTACATCCGGCCCACCGGGTTCAGGTTGTCCTCCAGCCGGTCGTGCGCGAACGGCTCGACCAGCATCCAGGTGCCGCCGGGGGCGAGGGATCGGCGAACGTGGCGCGCGATGCCCACCGGGTCGCCCATGTCGTGCAGCGAATCGAAGAACGCGACCAGGTCGTAGCCGGCGGCCGCGTAGTCGGTGGCACCCGCCACCTCGAAGGTGACGCCGTCGTCGACGCCGGCGCGCTTCGCGCTCTCGCGCGCCCGCTCGATCGACCCGCGATGGTAGTCGAAGCCCACGAACCGCGAGCGGGGATACGCCCGGGCCATCAGGATGGTGGAGGCGCCGTGCCCGCAGCCCACGTCGGCGACCAGCCCACCCCGCTCCAGCTTGGCCGCCACGCCGTCCAGCGCGGGGATCCAGTGCGAGACCAGGTTGGCCGCGTAGCCGGGGCGGAAGAAGCGCTCGGTGCCCTCGAAGAGCGCCGGGTCGTGCTCGTGCCAGCCCATGCCGTCGCCGGTCTGGAACAGCTCGGTGATCCGGGGACCGGACTTGACCGCGGCCTGGGCCAGCACGAACGCGCCGGGAAGATCGGCGTCGAGGAAGGCCACCGCCTGCTCCGCCGAGAGCGAGAACTCCCGGGTGGGGCCGTCGTAGGTGATGTAGCCGCCGGCCGCCATCGCGGCCAGCCACTCGCGGACGTACCGCTCATGGGTATTCGTGTGCTTGGCGAGGTTGGCCGAGGTCACCGGGCCGATGTCGCGCAGGGCGCGGAAGAGGCCGAGCTGATCGCCGGTGACCACGAGCGCGGCGTGGAAGCTCGCGCCGATATCCACCACCGCCCGGCCGAGCAATGCATCGAGCTTCGACTGATCGATCGTCATGTGACACCTCCGAGGCTTGTGGCCGTGCCGAGCCGGACCGCCGCCCGTCCGCCGAGCGGCGCGGCTACCGTGCCGAGAGCATCGGCGATGCCAGCGCTGCGCTGCCACAACGGCGCCAGGTTGCACCACGACGCCCGAGCCGCCCGCGGCATCGTGCCCGGACCGATCGGGCGTGAGTCCGCCGTGCGGTCGCGCGCGCGGCGGAGGCCTCATCCCGCTTGACACGACCGCGATTTGGCCCGATCGTCGGGCGCTGGATGTCGACCTCGGATCACCGGCGCCGCGGCCTGCTCCCGCACCATCTCGTGTGGTCGCGCCCGCGCCTGTTCTCCTCGGCCGCGCTCGGCCTCGCGTGCGCCGCGGTCCTGCGCGTCGCGACGTCGTGGGGGCTGCCGAGCCGCGTGCTGGTGGCGTGGGACGTCGCGGTGGCCGTGTACCTGGTCCTGGTGCTCGAGATGATGGCCCGCTCCCGGGTGGGAGACATCCGCGTGCGCGCCGCCCGAGAGGACGCGGGCCAGCTCAGCATCCTGGTCCTGTCGGTGGCGGCCGGGCTGGCCAGCCTGGGCGCGATCCTCGTGCACCTGACCCGCACCGCCGGGGAGCGGACCGCGGCGCAGATCGGCCTCGTGTTCACCACGATCCTGCTCTCGTGGACGTTCATCCACCTGATGTTCGCCCTGCACTACGCCCACGAGTTCTACGGCGAGGACGAGGGGCCGGCGGGGGGCCTGGCATTCCCGGACCGCGAGGACGCGCCGGATTACTGGGACTTCGTCTACTTCGCGTTCACCATCGGCATGACCGCAGAGACGTCCGACGTGTCGGTCACGAGCAAACAGATCCGCCGCACCGTCATCGCCCACGGCATCGTCTCGTTCCTGTTCAACGTGGCGCTGGTGGCGCTGACCATCAACCTCGCCTCCGGCATCCTCGCCGGCTGATGAAGAAGGCCCATCTGCTTCGTTGACGCCCTCAGCCGCCCGCTCGCCTTCAGCCGCAACAGGCCGGCGGCATGTTGACCGTGGGCCACTTGAGCCGCGAGGCGCTTCGCGTGCGGCCGTCCCACGTCGCCTCGCACCTGGACCGTTTTGATCAGCCGGCTACGGTGACGGCGCCAGTTCTTCGATGCGCCGGCGCGGGACGCCGAGGGTCTCGCCGGCAGTCAGCAGCGCGTCCCACGTGGCCGGGTCCAGCGGGATGCCCTCGCGCAGCCGCTCCTCGCGCGCCCGCCGCTCGGGATCGCCCGGCACCAGCACCGGCGCCGCGGGATCGGCGGGAGGTGAGCCCTTCACGTAGCCCACGAAGCCGTCCACCTCGCGGCGCAGCCAGTCAACCCCGGCCAGTCGCGCCGGGTCGATGACGATGCTCAGCATGTTGTTGACGATGCCGCCGCGGCGCGCGTTGTCGGGCTGGATGGTCCCACCGCCCGACAGCGCGCCGGCCAGTAGCTCGGTGAGCACGGCGAGGGCATAGCCCTTGTGGGCGCCGAAGGGCAGCAGCGAGCCGCGGGGCTCCCGGTACATGACGTCGGGATCGGTGGTGGGGTGGCCTTCCGCGTCGATCAGGTTGCCGTCGGGCACGCGCTTGCCCGCGAGCTTCGCGACCAGGACCTTGCCCATGGCGACGCCGCTGGTGGCCATGTCGAGCAGCAGCGGCGGCTGGCGGTCGGTGCCGGGCATGGCGATGCAGACCGGATTGGTGGAGAAGCGCGAGTCGCTGCCGCGGAACGGGGCGACCAGGCCCCCGTGATCCGCCACGTTGACGAAGTGGATCGACACCAGGCCGGCCGCGCTGGCCAGTTCGCCGTAGGCGCCGACGCGGCCGACGTGGTGTGAGTTCGCCAGCGTCATCACCGTCACGCCGGTCTCCCGGCTCCGCCCCATCGCCGCCGCCATCGCTTCGCCCGCCACCCGGCGCCCGAAGCCGCGCTGCCCGTCGAACATGAGGAACGCGCCGTCGTCCTTCACCACCTTCGCGGCGGTGTTCGGCACGACCAGGCCGGCCTGGAGGTGCCGCACGTAGTGCGGGATCAGGCTCACCCCGTGGCTGTCGTGGCCGGCGAGGTTGGCGTCGATCAGGTGGCCGGCGACGAGATCGGCCTCGGCGCGCTCACTGCCGCCGCGGCCGATGATCTCGGAGACGATGTGACGAAGACGATCGTGGGGGACGCGCATCGGGCTCTCCTGGGCTCGGATTCACACCAGGCGAGCCTACGCGGCGACGCGGTCTGAATCAAGCGCCGAGCCGGCGACCGGGCCGGACGCCAGGCCCGGCCGCCGCTCTCGGAACCTTCGCTTCGCAGCGAAGACATCAGCGGGAGATCAGTGGCGGTCCAGATGCCGCACGTAGATCGTGCCCGCGGTCACCGTGTTGGCCTTGATCTCGTCGGCGTAGATCACGCCGGCCGTGACCTGGGGCGCCTCGATGCGGCCCTGGCTGTCCTTCACCTCGATGCCCTTGCTCTGGTGCACCGCGCCCACCACCCGGTCGGCCTCGATCTCGTTGGCGTAGATGACGTTGGCGCGCACCGTGTCCGCCTTGATCGTGTCGGCCTGCAGGGTCTGGGCGCCCGGTGTCACGGCGGGAGCCACCGGAGTCACCACGACGGGAGGCGGCGCGCCTTCCACCTTCACGTGATCCGCGGACGCGCCCGCGATGGGCATCGCGAAGGCGGCCGCTCCGAACACCGCGGCAAGTAGTCTGGTTCGCTTGGACATTGCTTCCTCCTTCGGCGACGGTTTCGCCTGCCGTAGGCAGGGAGCACCGGACGTGCCAGGCCGCAATTCGCGCGCAAACCCGGGGGATTGGCGGAACCCGGCGGAGCGCGCGGGGCCCGCGGCGGGACGTTCGTTCAGGGTAATGCATTCCGGTGAGAATGCCGCCACCGGGGCGGAGCGCTACCGGCGTGTCTGCGCAACCTCCGTTCTACGCGGGCTTCGCCCGCGCCCCTGCTCTCGGGGAGGTTCGGAGGGGGCCGTCGAGGCCGCCGACTGTTACGCGCGGTGCGCCCGGAGCCGGGCCGTCTCCTCCGGGTCGATCGCGCCGGTGCGCGCGTCGAGCGCCACGCCGTATTCCCGTCGCGCGTACGCCGCGCTGATCTTTTCCTCCAGCACGTCGCGCTGCACGCGCTCGGGATCGCGCGCGAAGGGATCGCCCCAGCCGCCCGCGCCGGCCAGCTGGTGGCGGAACACGTCGCCGCGCCGCACCGTCAGCGTGCACTTGGCGGGCAGGTCGCGATCCTCGGCGCCCGGGTTCAGCACGTTGCGCGACGGAGTGCCCGACCGCCCGCCCGCCAGCCCGTAGGGCACGTGCGCGCGCCGGTCGGTGCGGAGCTGCAGCGTGCCCTCCGCCTCGAGGAAGCGATACTGTCGCTCGAGCGCGAGCCCGCCGCGGAACTTGCCCGGGCCGCCGGTGTCGGGCAGGTAGCCGTAGCGCTCGATCATGAGCGGATACTCGGACTCGATGATCTCCACCGGGTTGTTGGAGAAGTTCACCACCGAGCTGCTGCACGCGTCGACGCCGTCCTTCGTCGGGCGGCCGCCCCACGAGCCGAAGAGGAACTCGAGGAAGACGAAGGGGCGCCGCTCGGCGTCGTAGCCGCCGAAGCTGATGCCGGTGTCGCCGCCCATCTCGCACGCGAACACGCGGTCGGGCGCGATCTTGGCCAGCGCGCCGAAGACCACGTTGGCCATGCGGAAGCCGGTGAGGCCGCGGGCCGCCACCGCGGCCGGCATCACCGGGTTCACCACGGTGCCGGGCGGGGCGATCACCTCGATCGGGCGGAAGTAGCCCTCGTTGTTGGGCGGGGTGCCGCCGACCAGGTGGCGCACGCACGCGTACACCGCCGACTTGGTGAAGGGCAGCGGCGAGTTGATCGCACCCTTGACTTGAGACCCCGAGCCGGTGAAGTCGGCGATGAGCCGGTCGCCAGCCACGGTGATCGTCACCGTGATCGGGATCGGGTCGGGATCGATCCCGTCGTCGTCCATCCAGTCGGTGAAGGCGTAGCGGCCGTCGGGCATCGCGGTGATGGCGTGGCGGGCCAGCCGCTCGGCCTGGTCCAGCAGGGCGGTGGTGCAGGCCGCGAAGCGGTCGGCGCCGTACCGCTCGGCCAGCTGGAGGTAGCCGCGCTCGCCGGTGAGGCAGGCGGCCACCTGCGAGCGCACGTCGCCCAGCACCTGCCGTGGCACGCGCACGTTGCGGTCGATCAGCTCGAACACCGCGTCGACCGGCTTGCCCGCCGCGTAGAGCCGCAGCGGCGGGATGCGCAGGCCCTCCTGGAAGATCTCGGTCGCATCGCAGCCGTTGCCGCCCGCGGTCTTGCCGCCCACGTCGAGCTGGTGGCCGATGCTGGCGGACCAACCGACCAGGCGGCCGCCCACGATGATGGGCTTGAAGATGTAGAAGTCGGGCAGGTGGGTGCCGCCCTCGTACGGATCGTTCAGGATGAAGACGTCGCCGGGCTCGAGGGTTGCCCCGAACTTGCGGCGCACCTGGACCATCGCGTCCGGGATGGAGCCGAGATGCAGCGGCAGCGTCAAGCCCTGCGCGATCAGCCGGCCCTCGGCATCGCACAGGGCGCACGACATGTCCATCGCGTTCTTCAAGTTGTTCGAGTAGGCGGTGCGCACGAGGGCGATGGCCATCTCGTCCACGATGGCGTCCAGGCCGTTCTTGACCAGCTCGAGGAGGATGGGATCGCTCAGGTCGCGGGCGCTCATGCCGGGCCTCCGGTCACGGTCGTGATGATGACGATGTTGCCGTGCGCGTCGAGGCGGGCGGCACAGCCGGGCGGCACGAGGGTGGTGGCGTCGTACTCATCGACCAGCAGCGGCCCCGGGCGGGCGCTGGCGTCGAGCGCGGCGCGCCCGATCACCGGGGTCGCGATGGCGCCGTGGGCCGGCCCGAAGTAGGCACGGCGGTCGGCCCCGCGCGCGGCGGGGCCCTCGCCCACGCGGATCGCCGGGCGGTCGGCCGGGCGCAGCACCCGCGCGGTGAGGCGCAGGTTCACGATCTGGATCGGGTCGCCCTCGGCCTGGTGGCCCCAGGTGCGCTCGTGCTCGCGGCCGAAATCGGCGGCCAGGGTGCGCAGGGCCTCATCGGTCCACGCGGCCGGCAGCGGCACGGTCAGCTCGAAGGATTGCCCCTGGTACTTGAGGTCGATCGACCGGCCGATCTCCACCGCGGCCCGGCCGCCCTCGGCGCGCAGCAGCGCTTCGGCCTCCTGCTCCATCTCGGCAACGGCGGCGCCGATCTCCGACGGCTTGGTGCCGAGCAGCGGCCGGAGGAACGTGCGGACCAGGTGGTGCTCGACCTCGGCCTCGAGCAGCCCCAGGGCGCTGAAGACGCCGGGAGCCGGCGGCACCAGGATCGTGCCGATCTCCAGCGAGCGCGCCATCTCCGCCGCGAACAGCGGACCGTTGCCGCCGAAAGCGACCAGGGTGAAGTCGCGCGGGTCGCGCCCGCGCTCGATCGTCACCGCGCGGACCGCCCGCGCCATGCCCGCGCAGCCCAGCAGGTAGACGCCGTGGGCCGCGTCCGGCACGTCGATGCCGAGGGGCGCGGCGACCTGCTCGGCGAGCGCGCGGCGCGCCTTCTCCGCCTCCAGGCGCAGGCCGCTCGGCAAGCGCTCGGGATGCAGATAGCCGAGCGTGACGTTGGCGTCGGTCAGCGTCACCTCGCATCCACCCTGGTCGTAGCAGACCGGACCCGGCAGAGCCCCCGCGCTGCGCGGCCCCACGTGCAGGGCGCCCGCGCCGTCGACGTGGACGATGCTGCCCCCGCCCGCGCCCACCTCCGCGATGTCGATGGCGGGCACCCGCAGCAGGAAGCCGCCTCCCTTGTTGAGCCGGCTGCCCTGCGACATGCTGCCGCCGATCTCGAACTCGCCGGTGCGCTTGATCTCGTAGCCCTCGATGATGGAGGCCTTCGCGGTGGTGCCGCCCATGTCGATGCTGAGCGCGTTGGGGGCTCCGATGGCGCGGGCCAGCGCGGCGGTGGCGATGACGCCGGCGGCCGGGCCCGATTCGATCACGTGCACCGGTCGCCGCCGGCCGCCCTCGGCGGTCATGACGCCGCCGTTGGACTGCATGATCAGGAGCGGAGCCCGCGCGTCCAGCGCGTGCAGCTCACCCTCGAGCGACGCCAGGTAGCGGCCCATCACCGGCATCACGTACGCGTTGGTCACCGCGGTGCTGGTGCGCTCGAATTCGCGCATCTCGGGCAGGATCTCGGAGGAGAGCGTCAGCGCCACGTGCGGAGCGCGCGCGCGGATCATCGCGCCCACCGCCGCCTCGTGGGCCGGGTTGGCGTAGGCGTGCAGGAAGCAGACCGCGATCGACTCCACGCCCTCGGCGAGCAGGTGGTCGATGGCGGCGGCGGCACCGTCACGATCGAGCGGGGTCACCACCTCGCCGCGGTGGTTCATGCGCTCGCGGATCTCGCGCCGCCACCGGCGCGGCACCAGCGGGGCCGGGCGCTCGAAGTCGAGGTCGTAGAGCCGCGACAGCCGCAGGCGACCGATCTCGAGCAGGTCGCGGAACCCTTCGGTGGTGAGCAGTCCCGCGCGCGCGCCGCGCCGCTCCAGGATCGCGTTGGTGGCCACCGTGGTGCCGTGGATGATCTCGCCGACGTCGCGCGCCGCGATGCCGGCCTGCCCGGCCAGCTCCCGCACGCCCGCGATGATCGCCTGCGCGTAGTTCGCGGTGGTCGACAGCACCTTGCAGGTGCGCGCCGCGCCGTCGGGGGCCACCAGGACCAGGTCGGTGAAGGTGCCCCCCACGTCGACTCCCAGCCGGTAGCTCATGCCGATCTCCCGAGGCCCGCCAGCCCGCGCGGAACGAAGATGACGAAGACCACGATCACGAAGCCCACCGCGATCAGGTTGTACACGACGCCCACGAAGCGCAAGCCCTCGTAGAGCCCGTAGAGGAGCAGCGCGCCGAGCGCCGGCCCCCACAGCGTGCCCAGGCCGCCGAACACGGCCATGCCGATCACGAGCGAGGTCGTGGCCGCGCCCGCCACCACCGGGCTCACGAGCTGCACGTAGTAGGCGTAGAGCGCGCCGGCCAGGCCCGCGAAGCCGGAGCTGAGCGAAAAGGCCAGGAGCTTGTACCGGGTCGTATCGATGCCCAGGGTGGCGGCCAGCACCTCGTCCTCGCGGATGGCGCGGAAGGCCTGGCCCGCGCTGGTGCGCTCGCAGACGGAGTACATGACCGCGATGGCGGCGGCCACGATCGCGGCCACCAGCAGGTACATCGCCTGGCGGTGGGCGAGCGCGCCGTCGGGCAGCCCCGGGAAGGATCGGAAGTCGTGGATGCCGAACGGGCCGCCGGTGAGCGTGAGCCAGTTGGTCGCGACGAGGCGGATGATCTCGGCCAGCCCGAGGGTCACCAGCGCCAGGTAGTGGCCACGCAGCCGCAGCGCGGGGAAGCCGGTCAGGAGCCCGACCGCGGCCGCGACCGCCGCGCCCAGCGGCAGGCCGAGCCACGGCGAGACGTCGGCGTGCTTGGTCGCGGCGGCCGCCGCGTAGGCTCCGAGGGCGAAGAAGCCGGCGTGCCCGAACGAGATCAGCCCGGCGTAGCCGCTCAGCAGGTCCCAGCTGGCGGCGAGCAAGGCCCAGATCGCGGCCTGGGTGGCGATGGTGAGCACGAACGGGTGTGGCAGCAGCGCGGGCAGCAGGGCCACCGCGCCCGCGACGCCCAGGATCAGCTGCGCGCGGCGGCTCATCGGGCGCCCGGACGGCCGAAGAGGCCGTAGGGGCGCACCAGGAGCATGCCGATCATGACCGCGAACGCGATGAGGTTCTGCCACTGGGACGGCATCACCATGACCGAGAGCGACTCGGCCACGCTGATCAGGAAGCTGGCGGCCAGCGCGCCCGCCGGGTTGCCCATGCCGCCCAGGATCGTGATCGCGAAGGCCTTGATCGTCAGCGGGAAGCCGACCGCCGGGTAGACATTGAACAGCGGCGCCATCAGCGCGCCGCCGATGCCGGCGAGGGCGATGCCCAGCCCCAGGGTGAGCGCGAAGATGCGTGGCAGGTTGACGCCCATCGCCTGCGCCGCGTCAGGATTCAGCGCCACCGCGCGCACCGCGAGCCCTTGCGGATGCCAGCGCAGGAACGCGAACAGGGCGGCAAGCAGCCCCGCCGCCACCCCCAGCACCAGCAGGCGCTGGTGGCTCACCGCGGTCACCCCGAGGTCGAGGATGCCGCTCACCTGCGGCGGCACGCGCAGGTAGTCGCCGCCCGCGATGGCGAGCAGGCTCGACTGAAGGAAGGTGGAGAGGCCGAGCGTGAGCACCAGGTAGAGGGGTCCCGGCGGGCGGCCGCCGAGCCTTCGCTTGAGCGGAGCGATCAAGAGCGGGTAGACCGCGAGGCCGAGCAGGAAGGTGCCCGCCGCCGCACCGAGGACGCCCAGCGCGCCGGGCAGGTGCAGCAGCACCACCGCCGCGAAGGCCAGGTAGCCGCCGATGGCGAAGAACTCCCCGTGCGCCACGTTGATGACGTCGAGCACGCCGAAGATCAGGCTGAGCCCCACCGCGAACAGCGCGTAGAGCCCGCCCAGCACCAGGCCCTGGATCAGGAACTCGAGCAGCGACTCGAGCATCAGGCCTGGCCCTCGTCTTCCCCGAGATAGAGCCGGCGGATGCGATCGGAGCCGCGCAGCTCGGCGGGCGTGCCGTCGAAGGCGTTCCGGCCCAGGTCCAGCACGAAGACCCGGTGGGCCACCGTCAGGATCGCCTCGACGTTCTGCTCGACGATCAAGAGCGCCAGGCCGTCGCGGTTCAGACGCTGGAGCGTCGCGTAGATCAGATCGATGAAGCGTGGGGCCAGCGCGGCCGACGGCTCGTCGAGCAGCAGCAGGCGCGGCTTGACGATGAGGGCACGGGCGATCGCGAGCAGGCGCTGCTCGCCGCCGGAGAGCGCCCCCGCGACCTGGCGCCGCCGCTCCCGGAAGAGCGGGAAGCGCGCGTAGACCTCGTCGATGGCGCGGCGCTTGTCCGCGCGCGAGATCGTGTAGCCGCCCAGCACCAGGTTGTCGTGCACCGTCATCTCCGCGAACAGGCCGCCGGCCTGGGACAGGTAGCCGACGCCCCGGCGCACGATCTCGTCGGGCCGGCGGCCCGCGATGTCGCGTCCGTCGAGCATCACGCGGCCGGCCCACGGGGTCAGGTAGCCGAAGGCGGTCTTGAGGAGGGTGGACTTGCCCGCGCCGTTGGGGCCGATGATCCCCACGATCGAGCCGTCCGGCACGCTGAGCGACGCGGACTGCACGATCTCGAGCTTGCCGTAACCGCTCCGCACGCTATCGAGCGCCAGCATCGTCGTCTCCGCGCTCGGCCCGCCCGAGCAGGGCCGCGACCACGCGCGGGTCGGCGCGGATCGCGTCGGGCGGGCCCTCCGCGATCTTCTCGCCGTGGTCCATCACCACGATCTTGTCGCAGAGCCCCATCACGAACGGCATGTGGTGCTCGATGATCAGGAGCGTGCGGCCGCGGGCGCGCATGTCGGCGAGGGTCTCACCGATCTGGCGCCGGACCACCGGGTGCACGCCGGCGAGCGGCTCGTCCAGCAGCAGGAAGTCCGGGTCGATCACCAGGTTCATGGCCAGCTCGAGCAGGCGCTGCTGGCCGATGGACAGGCGGCCCGCCGGCGCCCCCGCGAGGCGGTCGAGGCCCAGGCGCCCGAGCCACTCGCGCCCGCGCGGCTCCCAGCCGCGGAGCCGCCGCCCCATCGCGGCGATGGCCAGGTTCTCGCGTACCGGCAGGTCGCGGAAGAGCTTCACCGACTGGAAGGTGCGGCCGACGCCACGGCGGGCGATCTCGTGGGTGGCCAGGCCGTCGATGCGCTCGCCGTCGAGGCGGATCGCGCCCTCGTCCGGGCGCAGGAGCCCGGTCACCAGGTTGAAGATCGTGCTCTTGCCCGAGCCGTTGGGACCGATGAGGCCGACCACCGAGCCGGGCGCGATCTCGAAGGAGCAGGCCGAGACCGCGCGGAGGCCGCCGAACCGCTTGCCGAGGCCGGCGAGGGCGAGCTTCGGCGGCGGCGCTACTTCTTGTCCCACGCGTACGGGGGGACCGGCACGAACTTGCCGCCGGAGGCCGCCGCGACCGACTCGGGGAAGATCGGCACCTTCTTGCCGGACTGGATCTGCACCACCACCGTCTGGATGGGCATGCGGTGCCCTTCGGCGAGCGGGGTGAACTTGCGGGTACCCCACGCGGTCACGAAGGTGCCGCTCTCGAGCGCGGCCTGCACCTTCTGCGGGTCGACGCCGCCCGCCTTCCGGATCGCCTCGAGCAGGACCAGGGTCGCGTCGTGCGCCTGTACCGCGAAGTTGGTGGGATCGGTCCCGGTCTTCTTCTTGTACGCGGCCATCATCGGCTCGGACACGTCTGAGTACTTGGCCGGCCACCAGCGGTTGTTCACGATGGCCAGGTCCATTTGCCTGGCGTGCTGGTCCACGAAGGTCTGCGCGCTCACGGTGGCGCCCATGTGGGCGATGAGCGACGGCACCTTGAGCTCGAACCACTGGTTGAAGAGCACCGGCCCGCTCGAGCCGTAGATCTCGCCGATGGTGGCCTGAGCCCCCGAGCGCTTGATCTTGGCCCACTGGGGGGTGAGGTCGGTCACGCCGCGGTCGACGAACTCGTCGGCGACCACCTCCACGCCCCGGGCGTTGGCCCCGAACCACTCCCGGATGATGCGCGAGAAATCACGGCCCGCGTCGGTGTTCTCGTTGAGCAGGGCGATCTTCTTCGGCTTGACGTGCTGGGCCACCGCGGCCGCCACCGAGCGCGCGATGTCGTTGGCGGTGGGGCTCAGCTGGAAGGCGTACTGCATCTTGTTCTGGCTGATCTTCTCTCCGATCTTGAGCGAGGCCGCGCAGCAGGCGACCACCGGGATCGCGGCCTTCTGGAACTCGTCCATCACCCGGATGAACACGTCGCTGGAGAGGAAGCCCATCCCGACGTGGATCCGGTCGACGGTCAGCGCACGGGTCACCACGTTGAGGCCGACGTCGCCCTTGCCCTCGTCGTCGTACCAGATCACGCGCACCTTGGTCGCCCTGCCGCCCAGCTGAAGGGTGGGCATGCGCTCGAGCGCGACCTCGGCGCCCGCCTTCATCTGCGCACCCACGTCGGCGCTGATGCCCGAGATCGGCAGGAAGACGCCGAGCTTCACTTCGTCCTGCGCGGCCGCCACGACCGGGCCCGCAAGGAGCGCGGTGAGCACGAGCAGGAGTGAGAGGAGCCGGATCGTGGCGGGTGTGCGCATGGTCATCCTCCGGATCGCGCTGCGTTGAAGGAACGCACGGTGGCGGGATGATAGCACGGCGTGGTCATGGCTCGACGGGGCGCCGCCGCGGGCGAGCCGAGCGCGGGACGGATGCCCGCTATGCGCGATGGCCGACGGTCAGCCCCGCGTCCTCGACCAGCTTGCCCAACACGGTCTCGGCCTTGAAGCACGCCTCGGCGACCTCGCGCGCGGCTCGGGCGTGCCGCGCGTAGTCCGCATTGATCCGTTCCAGCGCCGCCACGATGTCGTCGATGTCCTGGAACGCGAACAGGCCTTCGCCGGTGGGGATGAACTTGCCGAAGGCGGTGTCCTGCGTGACCACCGGCCGGCCCGCGGCCAGGTAGCAGGCGCTCCGGTCGCTGAACCAGCCGCTGCGCAGCCGTACGTTCTGATCCTTGGCGACCGTGAACTCACCGCGCGAGCCGGTGACGTAGGCGCGATACGCCTCGAGGTCGAGGGACAGCGGCAGCGCGTTGAGGATCCGCCAGCCGTGTCGCGTCAACAAGGCCACCGCGTCGGCGTCCTCCTGGTCACGTGGGATCCAGCCGCGACCGCCGTCGCCGGCGCGGCCCCGGATCGCCAGCGCCAGCTCGAGCGGCTGGGGCGTCCGCTTGGGCAGGTCGATGATCTTGAGGAACTCGTGGTGCTTGCTCCACGTATAGGTCTGGCCCTGCCACTGAATGTCCTTGCCCGCCTGCCGCCAGCTCGCCACCGTCGTGAAGCAGGGGTTGGACGCCCCGGGCGCGGGCTCCCACCAGTCCAGCACCACCGGCGGCCGGGTCGGGCGGTAGGTGACGTGCGACACCGGCACGCCGCAGTCGGGCTGTCCGATGTTCTCACCGTAGGTGAAGTGGTGGGTGTGCGCGCTCAGCATGTCGACGTGGAAGGGGTTGCCCCTCAACACCTCGATCTGGGGCAGCACCGGATCGGTCTCGAGGTAGATGCGCACGGGCACACGGCGATGCGCGTCGCGCAGGACGGTGGAGCCGGTGAGGTTGACGAGCGCATCGGCCCGCTCGAGCAGCCGCTCGAGGCCGGACTCGGAGAGGCCGAAGACGCGGCCGTCGACTGAGCGGTAGGCCCAACGGTCGGCCAGCCCGTGACGCGCCATCACCGAGCCGATGGAGCCGACTGCGTAGGAGGGATCGTCGCTGATCGTGTTGCGGTCGGGGTCGTAGGACCACCCGCCGGTGTCTTCCGCGTAGTGGACGTCGAAGCCGAGCCGGCGAAAGCCCTCGAGATACTGCAGCGCCTGCCAGGTCACGCCCGCCACCGGGATGCGGCCCATCATGCCGAGGACGACCAGCGCCGGTCCCGCGGTCATGGATCTGGGGGGCCTCAGGGCAGGCGCGCTTCGTACGCTCGCAGCACCTGCTCCTTGTCGAGGGACCGGCCGCCGCCGGGGACCTGCTTGCGCGCGAGGGCCCGGACGTTGCCGGTGCGGCCGGCGCTGTGCGGACGGTTCCGGTCGCTGAGCTTGACGATCTCGAAGCGCTCCCGGACCAGCGCGGCGAGGCTTGCGGCGGAGAACACGGTGGGCTCGTCGGGGGTCGGCTCACCGCCGGTGTCCACGCTGACGAAGAGGGCGCCGTCGTCGGCCAGGATCCGGCGCATCTCCTCGAGCCCCACCCGGGGATCCGGCATGTGATCGAGCGCATTGCGGCAGATCACCAGGTCCGCGAAGCCGTCCAGCAACGGGAGGGCTTCGGCGCCCTGGGAGAGATACACGGTGCGCGCGCCCGCCTCGTCGGGGACCAGCATGCCCAGGTGCTGGTAGGCGTAGAGCAGGGGATCGACCGCGACCTTGACGCGGGCCGGGAACGCGCAGAGGTCGCCGGTGCAGCCGCAGCCGATGGTGACCACCGTCTTGTCCTCGAACCAGCGCGTATCACGGTCGAGGTACCGGGCGACCTCGTCGCGCAGGAGCCGGGAGTTCGCCAGCCGCTCGGCGTCGTAGGAGCCGCCGAAGCCGTCGCGCCGGTATTTCTCGTGGTACAGGAACCACCCCACCTCGTCCAGGTAGCGCGGGTCGGTGAGGTCGGGGATCTCGGGCATCGTCACCGTCGCCCCGAGCCGCTCGCGCGGATCATCGCCGCTGCTCGCGCGCGCGCTCGCCGGCCTCGCGCTCGCGCTGCTCGCGCTCCCGCTCGCGGGCCTGCCGCTCGCGCTCCCAGCGCGCGCTCAGGCGCTCGCCCGCCTCCCGGGTCGCCGTCTCGACCTGCGCCACCTTGTCGAGCACGCGCGACTGCGGCAGCCGGGCGGTCACCGCCTCCGCGGACTCGGCGCTCTGCACGAAGATCGACTGGACCGTCTCCAGGCTCTTCTGCAGCTGCGCGCCCGTCTCCTGCAGCTTCGAGCGCTCCGGCCCGTCCATCCAGTCGGCGGTGGCGTTCTCGACGTACTCCGCCTGGGCGCGGTACAGCGCGCCCAGGGTGCCGGCGTCGCGCTCCGCGACGTCCGCCATCCGGGTCAGGGTCTGGCCCCAGGTCTCGCCCCGGGCCGCAGCGCTGCCGGGCAGGCCGATGCCGTTGAGCGCGGCGTCCGCGGCCAGCACCCGATCCCGGGTGATCTTCTCCGCGCGCCGAGCCGGGGCGACGCCGGCCTCGCGGGCCTGGATGTCCAGCAGGCGCCTGCCGTTGTCCCGGAGCGCGCGCTCCTGGCTCGCCTGGAGCTTCTCCGACTCGCTGCGGACCCAGGCGTCTTCGTCGGACACGGCCGGCCCCTGAGCCGCTCCCGGGGCGGGCCAGAGCAGGAGCGCCAACCCGGTCAGGCGCCCGAGCCACGGCCTCCCCGCTCGAGCGCGCCGAATCGCGGTGGTCATTTCACGTTGCTCACGCGGTTCTGGATCGCGTCCAGCCGCGCCGCCAGATCCTTGAGCTGGCGGTTCAACGTGTCGGACAGGTGCTGGATCGTCTCGGTGAGCCGCGTCGAGGTTGCGGTCAGGTCCTGGCTGGTTGCGTTGAGCTTGCGGAGCGTGTTGGCGTTCTCGGCGACCAGCTCGTGATCGAGCCACCCGAGCTGCGCGGTCTGGAGCATGAATTTCCGCGCCGAGGCCAGGTCATCGGCGAGCGCGTCGAGGGACTTCTGCACGTCCTCGCGGGCGGAGGCGAGCGAGGCCTGCGCCTCCTGCTGCGTGGCCGCGATCGCGTCGGAGAGCTTCCGCATGTCGGCGTCAATGGCGGCGAGCGTCGCCCGGACCTGTTGCTGCTCCTCCAGGGATCGGTGGGTCACCGTGTCGGGGGCCTTGGCGATGTCGGGCCGGTACACGAAGTCGACCACCGGCGGGACGGCCACCGGCGTCCCGGCCGCCTGGTGGCGCGCCCAGGCGTCGCCGGGCGTATCGCCGGGCAGCACGACCAGCCGGCCGTTCGCATTGTCGATGAACGCCAGGGCGCCCAGGGCATTGGACTGGCGGATCGCCTCCTGGATCGCCCCCGTATGGGCGGCGAGCGCGCGCTCCCGGATCTGGATCGACTCCGCCTGCCGCTCCGGGACCAGGGAGGGCTGGCTGGCGCAGCCGACCGCCAGCGCGGTGAAGGTCAGGAGCGTCATGCCCGAGCGCAGCGTGGGCCGGGCCGCCAGCAGTAGGCGCATACGTCACAGACTCTACCACTTCGCGGTTCGGTGGTCCCGGGTGGGAAACAGTTGTAGCATCATCACGATATGTCGGCAGTCCTCCCCGGTGGATCCACCGATCCGGCTGTCGGTCGCCTCCGCCGAACTCTCCCCGACGCGTGGCGGATGATCCGCCCCTACTGGTTCTCGGAGGATCGCTGGTCCGCGGTTGGACTGCTGCTGGTGGTGGTGGGGCTCACCCTCGGGATGGTGTACCTGAGCGTTCTGCTCAACCGCTGGAACAACGACTTCTTCAGCGCGTTGCAGGACAAGAACGCGGCCGCCTTCCGCGGTCAGCTGCTGCAGGTCACCTGGCTGGTCGCCGCCTTCATCTTGCTCGCGGTCTACCAGCTCTACCTGAGCCAGATGCTCGAGATCCGCTGGCGCCGCTGGCTCACCGAGCGCTATCTGCGCGCGTGGCTCACCGACCGCGCCTACTACCGCATGCAGCTGGTGGCGCGCGAGACGGACAACCCCGACCAGCGGATCGCGGAGGACATCCAGCTCCTCATCTCGCACACCCTCGCCCTGTTCATCGGTGGGCTCCGCGCGGTGGTGACGCTGACCACCTTCGTGGTGATCCTCTGGAGCCTCTCCGGCCAGCTCGAGGTCCCCATCGGCGAGCACACCCTGATCCTGCCCGGGTACATGGTCTGGGTGTCGATCGCCTACGCGCTCGGCGGCACGTGGCTCACCGACTGGATCGGTCGCCCCCTGGTGCGTCTGAACTTCGACAAGCAGCGCTACGAGGCCGACTTCCGCTTCAGCCTGGTGCGCTTCCGAGAGAACAGCGAAGGCGTCGCCCTCTATCGCGGCGAGCGGGATGAGCTCCGGGGCTTCCGCGCGCTGTTCGAGTCGGTGGTGGAGAACTGGTGGGGCATCATGCGCCGGCAGAAGCGGCTGACCTCGTTCACGTCGGGCTATTCCCAAGGCGCGTGGATCGTGCCCTCGATCGTGGCGGCGCCGCGCTACTTCCGCGGCGAGCTGGGGCTGGGCGGCCTGATGCAGACGGTGGGCGCCTTCAACCAGGTGCAGGACGCGCTGAGCTTCTTCGTGGTGTCGTACAAGGAGATCGCAGCCTGGTGCGCGGTGGTCGAGCGGCTCGCCGGCTTCGAGCGCACCCTGGTCCGCGTGCGCCGCGAGACCGGCGTCGGCGGCGGGGTGCGCCTCACCGAGGGTGACGACGGCGAGCTGCGGGTCGAGGGCGTGGACCTGCACCTGCCCGACGGCCGCCCGATCGTCTCCCGCGTGAACCTGGCGATCCATCGCGGCGAAAGCGTGCTGCTGGGGGGCGCCTCCGGGTCGGGCAAGAGCACGCTCTTCCGGGCCATCGCCGGCATCTGGCCCTTCGGCCGCGGGGAGATCCGCGCGTCGAGCAAGGCCCGGGTCCTCTTCCTGCCGCAGCGGCCGTACCTGCCGATCGGCACGCTGCGCAGCGTGGTGACCTATCCGGCGGCCGCCGAGGAGGTGTCCGACGCCGCCGTGCGCGAAGCCCTGGAGGCGGTGGGGCTGCCCGAGCTGGCCCGCCGGCTCGGCGAGGCCGCGCACTGGGCGCTGCAGCTGTCGCCCGGCGAGCAGCAGCGCATCGCCATCGCGCGCGCCCTGCTCCAGAAGCCGGAGTGGCTCTTCCTCGACGAGGCGACCTCCGCGGTGGACGAGGTCACCGAGGAGCGTCTCTACCGGCTGCTGCACGAGCGGCTGCCGGGGACCACGCTGTTCAGCGTGGGCCATCGCGCGACGCTGCGCTCCTTCCACACCCGCCAGCTCGAGGTGCGGCGCAGCGGCGCCGGTCCGGCCTCGGTGGTGGAGGAGACCCCCGCCTCCCGCCCACGCGTGGGTTGACGCGACACGTTGCGAGCCTCCCCGGCTCGCATGTACTCTGCACCTCGTGTGGCATTCGATCCGTCAAGCGCTGACGTTGGGCCGCCGTCCGGGGCTCGACGTGTTCTTCGATCCGACGTCGACCTACGAGCGGCGCGATATCGCGGACGCGGGCGACCGGCCCGGCTACTTCTGCCACGTCATGGTGCGCAATGATGGCCCCGTGGCGGCCCGCAACTGCCGCGGACGGCTGCTCGACGTGCGCGTGCGCCAGGCGGACGGCTCGGCGTCGCCCGCCCCGGGGTTCTTCGCGCCGGTTTTCTTGAAGTGGGCGTACGAGGCCGACTTCGACGCGCGCGAGATGGAGGGCAATGAGGTGCGGAGGCTGGATCTCTGCTTCGCCCTGGCCTCGGCGCCCGACCAGCTCCGGTTCTTCGCGCCGCCGAGCCCCTCGGGCGTGCTGATCTTCCCGCCCGGCGTCTACACCGTGAGCGTGCAGGTGACCGCGGACAACCTGAAGCCGGCCACCCGGGACTTCGAGGTGGACTTTACCCGCGGCTGGGACCGCATCGTCATCGCGGAAGCGCCGTCCATCGGGAAAGCGGCAGGCTGACGCCTGCGCCGTCTTCGTCACGCGGCTAGAGAAACCGGGTTTCGCCGCTGCGGATGAAGTGCAGGCCGGCTCGGGTGGGGCTGCCGATCCGCGCGCTCCACTGCTCGGCGTAGGCGCGGATCTGGGGCGCGTAGCGCGCGACCAGCACCTCGACCCCCGCATCCAGCCGATCGGTCTTGTAGTCGATCAGCGTCCAGCCGTCGGCGGCCCCGTACGCCAGATCGATCACCCCGTGGAGCAGCCGCGGCGCCGCGCCCGGCTCGTCCAGCCGCACCGCGAACGGCACCTCGACCGCGCGCTCGCGGGCCGCCGTCGCCTCGCGCCAGAACGCAGCATTCATCACGCCCTCCACCGTGTCGAGCGCCTCGGGGATCACGCGGCGCAATTCGGGGGCGTCGAAAGCGAACCAGCCGGCGAGGCGCTCCAGATGCGCGCGGTCCCGCCGGGGCCCGCGCATGGCGTGCTCCAGCAGGAAGTGGATGAGGCTGCCCCACGCCATGCCGGTGTCGGGCTCGCGGGTGCGGCCTTCCTGGAGCGGGTGGCCGTACGGCCCGGCCCGATGCGCGGTGCCGGTCACCGACTCCACCTCCCACGACGGCGCGTGCCGCGTTTGCGCGCGGGCCTCGCGTGCAGTCGCTGCGGCGGATCGGGCGCCGGCGCTCAGATCGGGCACGGCGGCCGGCGGGTGCGTCGCGATGGGCGGG
>Ga0081455_10001629_pt1 | contig 27388 bp, 26 predicted proteins | sample TabmetS3T2R1_FD_70207 | JGI IMG/M metagenome (GOLD analysis project Ga0081455, IMG submission 70207) | Tabebuia heterophylla rhizosphere microbial communities from the University of Puerto Rico - S3T2R1 | ecosystem: Host-associated > Plants > Roots > Rhizosphere ...
GACGGCGGCGAGCAGCCCCGCCTCGACGCGCAGCGCGAGCCGGTCGGCGCCCGACTGCTCGCGCTCGCGCAGGAGCAGCAGCGCGGCGAGCAGCAGCAGGATGCCGTGGCGGACCAGCCACACGGTGCCGAACTGGCTGCGGCCGAGCAGCCGCGCCCACTCGCCCACGTCGAGCGCGGCGCCCGGCCGCCCTGTCACCACCGCCGCCTGGAAGGCCAGCGTCGCGAGCCCGGTGAGCAGCATGAGCACGACGAGGCCCGGCAGCCAGCGCATCGTGCGCGATTCCCACGCCCGCTCGGTGGAGCGCTCGGCGCGCCCGGCCAGCAAGAGGGCGGTCACGAGCCCGACGAGCCCGAGGCTACACGTGAGATGGAGCCAGCGCGCGACGACGCCGAAGCCGGTCATGCGGGCGGGAGTGCCATGAGCGGCCCCATTATAATGAGTCCGTGCGCGCGATCCTGTTCGACGCCGGCAACACCCTGCTGCGGATGAACTACGCGGTCATCGCCGAGCATCTGCGCTCGCGCGGGCGCGCGGTGACGGCCGAGCAGGTGGAGGAGGCCGAGCTGCGGGCGCGCGTGCGTCTGGACCCGCACCTGGCCCCGGGCAGCTCCACCGAGAGCACGACCACGCACGGACGCTACCTGCGCTACCTGCTGGAGCACCTGGCGGTCACCGACGAGGCGGAGATCGAGGCGATCGCGGGGTGGCGCCGCGGCTACAACCTGCCGGTCGGGCTGTGGACGCGCGCCGATGTGGAAGCGGTGACCGCGCTCCGGGGCGTGCGCGACGCGGGCCTGGTGGCCGGCGTCGTCTCCAACTCCAACGGCTCGGTGCGCTCGATCCTGGAGGACACCGGCCTGGCCGCGCACCTGGACTTCATCATCGACTCCTCGGTGGTGGGTGTCGAGAAGCCCGACCCGCGCATCTTCGAGCTGGCGCTGCGCGAGGCGGGCGTGCCCGCGGCGCAGGCGGTCTACGTGGGCGATCTCTACTCGGTGGACGTGCTGGGCGCCCGCGCGGCGGGCCTCGACGGCATCCTGCTCGACCCGCGCGGCTTCTGGGCCCCGCGCGACTGCCGCCTGGCCGCCGGCCTGAACGAGGCGGTGCGCCTCGCGCTTCAGGACGGCAAGGTCACGTAGGGATACCGGCGCAGGGCGTCGTAGACGATGCCCTGCATGGCCTCCACCGCGCCCGCGGTGCGGCCCTCGAAGCGCAGGGTGAGATACGGGTTCGTGTTGGACGCGCGCAGCAGCCCCCAGCCCTCCGGAAACTTGATGCGGACGCCGTCGATGTCGATGGTCTCGTAGCGCCGCTTGAACTCGCCGGCCAGCTCGGCCACCAGCGCGAACTTCTTGTCGTCGGGGCAGGGCGCCTTCAGCTCGGGTGTCGAGTGCAGGTGCGGCAGCGTGTCGAAGTGGGCGGAGGCGGGGCGGGTGTCGGCGGCCAGCAGCTGGAGAAACCGGCAGGAGGCGAGGATGCCGTCGTCCACCCCGTACCAGTTCTCGCCGAAGAACATGTGGCCGGAGACCTCGCCGCCGAGCAGGATGCCGTCCTCGCGCATCTTGCGCTTCAGGAGCGAGTGGCCGGTCTTCCACATGACGGGCTCGCCGCCGTGCCGGCGGATGTCGTCGACCAGCACCTGGGACGACTTCACGTCGAAGACGATCTTGGCCCCCGGATGGCGGCTCAGGAGATCGCGGCCGAGCAGGGCCAGCAAGAGGTCCGCCTCGTGCCGGCGGCCCTTCTCGTCCACGATGCCGACGCGATCCGCGTCGCCGTCGTAGGCCAGCCCCACGTCGGCAGAGACCTCGAGCACCCGGGCCACCAGGTCGCGCATGTTCTCCTCCATCTCCGGATCGGGCAGATGGTTGGGGAACGTGCCGTCCGACTCGCAGTACAGCTCCACGACCTCGCAGCCGAGCCGCCGCAGCAGCTCGGGCGCGAAGACCCCCGCGATGCCGTTGCCCGCGTCGACCACGACTGTCAAGCGCCGGGCCAGACGCACGTGGCCGGTGATGGTGGCGAAGTAGTCCTCCTTCGGATCGCGGGTGGTGCGGCGGCCGGCGCCGCGCTCGTAGTCGCCCGCGGTGATCAGCGCGAGCAGCTCCTGGATCTCGCCTTCGGTCAGAGGCGCCGCCCCCGCGTGCACCATCTTCACGCCGTTGTCGGAGACCGGGTTGTGGCTCCCGGTGACGGTGGCGCCGCCGTCGAGCTTCCAGTGGGCGGTGGCGAAGTAGAGGAGCGGGGTGTGATTGACGCCGATGTCGACCACGTCCAGGCCGGTGGCGAGCGCGCCGGCCGCGAAGGCCTCCTTGAGGGCGTGGGAGGAGAGGCGGTTGTCCATGCCGAGGGCGATGGTGCGACCGCCCCGGCGCCTCACCAGCGTGCCGTAGGCCCGTCCGACCTGCTCGAAGACGGGCGGGGTGATGTCGACGTCGACCTTCCCGCGCACGTCGTAGGCGCGGAAGATGTAGGGGTTGAGCGCGGTCTCATCGGAGGGGGCCTCGACGGCCCCCTCCGAACCTCCCCCAGGACCAGGATTGCGCGGGCTGAGCCCGCGCTCGAACGGAGGGTGCTCAGACATGCCGCTAGATGACCGCGACCGCTTCGATCTCGATCAGCCACTCCGGCATCGCGAGCGCGGCCACCGCGACCAGGGTGGAGGCAGGGGACTTCTTGCCGAGGAACTCCTCGCGGATCGGGACCAGATCGGCGCGGTGGCGGATGTCGGTGAGGTAGGTGTTGATCTTGACGATGTTGTCCATCGTGCCGCCGCCCGCCTCGACCTGGGCCTTCACGGCCTGGAACACCGCGCGGGCCTGGGCCTTGAAATCGCCGCGGTGGGCGGGCCCGCCCTTGTCGTCGTAGGCCACCTGTCCCGCGATGTAGAGAATGGTCTGACCTCCGCTCACCTTCACACCCTGCGAGTAGGTCGGCGGATCCCACACTCCCTTGGCGGCGTAGCGCTCGATCTTGGCCATGCGAGTCTCCTGTCGATGGGGATGGACGAATCGTGATTAAGGTACTATAGCCCGAACCGACGGAGCCGCATCGCCTCGATCGCCCCGGGGAGATCCGCATGGACGACGCGCTGAAGGAGACCACCCGCAAGACCGCCCGCATGCTCTTCCACTCCATCAAGAGCGGGGTGGGATTCGAGACGTGGAAGAAGTTCGACCGCGACCTGGCCCGCGAGCTGAGCATGTTCTTCACCGGCAAGCTGTACAGCCGCGAGGTCATCTCCCAGAAGCAGCGCGAGCTGTGCGCGGTGGCCTCGCTCACCGTGCTGAACCGGCGCAACGAGGTGCGCGCCCACATCCACGCCGCGCTCAACGTGGGGGCGACCCGGCAGGAGGTGACCGAGGTCATCTTCCAGCAGGTCACGTACGGCGGCATGCCGGTGGTGGTGGAGGCGCTCGAGGTCTTCAAGGAGGTCCTGGTCGAGCGGGGCGAGTGGCAGGAGTGACCGCGCCCCGCGCGATGCACGAGACGGTGGCCGCGATGATCGCGGCGGCCCAGGCCGCCGGCGAGGTCGCCATGAAGTACTACCGCGGCGGCTTCGACGTGACGATCAAGGCCGACCACACCCCGGTGACCCAGGCCGACCGCGAGGCCGAGCAGGCGATCAAGGGGGTGCTGGCGCGCGCGTTCCCCGCCTACGGCTTCCTGGGCGAGGAGCTCGGGGAGGAGGGGCCGAAGGACCACCGCTTCATCATCGATCCCATCGACGGCACCAAGAACTTCATCCGGCGCATCCCGATCTGGGCCACCCTCATCGGGCTGGAGGAGTCGGGCGAGGTGACCGCGGGCGTGGTCTTCAACCCGGTGAGCAGCGAGATGTTCTGGGCGCGCGCGGGCGACGGGGCCTGGGTGGACGGAGAGCGCCTGAAGGTCTCCGACGTGGCCACCCTCGCCGAGGCCATGGTGCTCCACGCGGACCTGCACCTGCTGCGGAACGCCGGGTACTGGCAGTCGTTCGTGCGGATCGTCGACGGCTGCGGGCGCACGCGCGGCTTCGGCGACTACTACGGCTACGGCCTGGTGGCCGCCGGCAAGTCGGACATGTATCTCGAGACCGACCTCAAGCCGTGGGACGCGGCGCCGATGAAGATCCTGGTCGAGGAGGCGGGCGGCCGCCTCACCGACTTCGCGGGCCGTCCCACCATCTACGCCGGCTCGGTGCTCGCCACCAACGGCCGTCTCCACGACGAGGCGCTCACCCTGCTGCGCGAGCGTGACTGAGGCCTGTGCTCGTGCGTCAACCTCTCCCTCTCCTCCCCGGGGAGAGGGCCGGGGTGAGGGGCGCGGGGACGGTTGACAAGCCGCGGAGCGCGGTTTCAGAATCGCGCCAGCGCTCAGCCAATCGATCGCTCGTCATTGCCGATGCATTCACCTTCAGAGGAGGCGCATTCATGAACCCGATCAGCAGGCGGCGGTTTCTCGGGACGGCGGGGGTGCTGGGGGCGGGGGCGATGCTGGCCGGGGAGGGCGCGCTGCGGCCGGCCCGGGCCGACAAGCCCATCAACTTCTCGGGGTGGGTCTTCAAGCCCGACACGGTCAAGGACTACGTCGACTTCTACAACAAGAAGCACGGCGGGCAGGTGAAGTACGAGGCGATCCCGTGGCCGAACTACCACCCCACCATGGAGACGCGCGCCTTCTCGGGCGAGATCGTGGACGTGATGTACTGCGCCCACAATAACCGCGAGCGCTGGTTCGAGAACGGACTGATCCGGCCGGTCGACGACCTGCCCGGGGTGGACGAGCTGAAGAAGAAGATGACCCCGGCCAACCTCGACAGCCTGAAGAGCAAGGACGGCAGCAAGCTGCTCGGGCTGCCCTACTTCACGAGCCTCTTCGTGCTCATCTACAACGAGCCGATGCTCCAGCAGGCCGGGATCAAGGCGCCGGCCAAGAGCTGGGACGAGCTGGTCGAGCACTGCACGAAGCTCAAGAAGGACAAGGTCAGCGACACCCCGTACCTGCCGAACTGGAACAACAGCCCGTCCGGGACCATGCCCCAGTTCATGAGCGACTGCTTCTCCGACGGCGCGAGCGTCTTCGACGCCAAGAACCGCGTGATCGTCGACCAGGAGCCGGGCGCGGCCCGCGCGATGGAGCGCTGGCAGAAGGTCTACAAGGCGGAGCTGGTGAACCCCGAGGTGCTCACCAAGACCTCGTCCACCGACACCCACCGCATCTTCTGGACCGGCCGCTACGCCTATCACACCAACCACTCCTACTACCTGAAGACGATCGCGGGGGAGCCGGAGAACTCCAAGCTCGCCCCCAAGAAGGCGAAGCTGGCCAACTACCCGGGCAACGGGTCGAGCTACATGTGGACCGACTCCTACGTGGTGAACGCCAAGAGCAAGGCCCCCGAGGACGCGTGGAAGCTGACCAAGTTCCTCGGCGGCAACCTCAACGGTGACTGGTACGTGCAGCGGCAGTGGTGCCTGATCTCGGGCCTCGACAACCCGTACCCCGAGATGTACGACCGCCCCGACATCATCGCCTCCTACGATCGCTGGATCGACCTCAAGCTCCTGCGCGAGCAGTACAAGAAGGGCCGCGTGATCGCCGCCTACAAGGAGCCGTGGTACGGCGAGTACGACACCAAGGCGGTGGCCACCGTCCACAACATGATCCGCGGCGGCACGACGGTCCCGAAGGGCCTCAAGGAATTGGCCGCCCTGCAGAAGTCGCTGGCCTAGTTGGCTCGCGAGCTGCGCTCGCCGGTCCCCGCGGGGATCCCGAGCCGGGTGGCGGCGTCCCGGCGCGGGGGCCGCGCGATGCGCTTGCCCGAGGGCTCCTTCGCCTGGCTGCTGGTGGCGCCCGCGGTGGGCGCCATCGTGGCGGTGGTGGCGATCCCGCTCGCCTACTCGCTGTGGCTGTCGTTCACCGACGTCAACCTGCTCCGCACGACCGGCCCCGCCATCGAGGTATTCGGGATGCGGCTGCCCCTCTACCGGTGGGTGGGGCTCAAGAACTACCTCGGGGTCTTCGACGACCCGCTGTACTGGTCCTCCCTCTGGCGCACGCTCTACTTCGTCGGCGCCTTCGTGCTCGAGGCCACCCTGGTCGGTCTCGGGGTCGCGCTCGTCCTCAACGAGCGCTTCGCGGGCCGCCCGCTCATGCGGAGCCTGCTGCTGGTCCCGTGGTCTCTGTCCCGGGTGGTGGTGGGGCTCCTGTGGATCGGCATCCTCGACTTCGAGTTCGGCGCCTTCAACGGCTACATGCAGCGGCTCGGGCTCCTGTCCGGCTCGATCGCGTTCTTCAAGAGCGGCTGGAGCGCCCTGAACGTCCTCGTCTCGGTCTACATGTGGAACCAGGCGCCCTTCGCGACGCTCCTGTTCCTGGCGGGCATGCAGTCGATCTCCCCGGATCTCTACGCGGCCGCCGAGGTGGACGGCGCCGGCTACTGGCAGCGCTTCCGCTACGTGACGCTGCCCGCGCTGCGCCCGATCCTGTTCCTGGTGCTGGTGCTCTGCACCGTGAACGGGTTCCTCATGCTCGACCTGATCTACGTCCTCACCATGGGCGGCCCCGCGAACGAGACCACCACGATCTCCTGGCTCGGGTTCCAGACCAGCTTCGCGTTCTTCAAGTTCGGCCCGGGCACCGCGATCCTCTACACCCTCACCGCCCTCTGCTTGCTCCTGACCTTCCTGTACCATCGCCTGATCCTCGCCCGCTTCGAGCCGGAGGCCTGACGGTGGCGACCGCGATGGCGCGCCCGCGGTCCCGGCCGGCCAGCTCGCGCGCCCGCTCCGTGCAGAGCCGCGCACTGCTCTACGCCCTGGTCGCGGTGGTGGTGCTCTGGCTCATCGGCCCCTTCGTGTGGCTGTTCGTCACCAGCGTGTCCTACCAGCGGAACCTCGTGTCCCGGCCGCTGCCGTTCGTGCCGCCCGAGATCACCCTGGAGAACTATCGGATGATCCTCGGCCAGGTGCGCTTCCACGCCGAGGGCCAGGCGGCCAAGATCCTGCCGTCGATGCTCAACACCCTGATCGTGGCCTCGGTGGTCACGCTCGTGAACCTGGCGGTCGGCACCACCGCCGGCTACGCCTACGCGCGCTTCCGCTTCCCGCTGAAGATGTTCTCTCTCTTCGCGGTGCTCTTCACGCGCATGCTGCCCACCATCGTGCTGATCCCGGCCTTCTTCGTGATCTTTCGCGCCCTCGGGCTGCAGAACACGCTGACCGGGCTGATCCTCGCCTACTGCTCGTTCACTCTGCCGTTCACGGTGTGGATCATGAAGGCATACTTCGAGACGGTGCCCGCCGACCTCGACAAGAGCGCGCTCGTGGACGGCTGCAACCGGCTGCAGGCGTACTACAAGGTGGTGCTGCCGGTGTCGGGTCCGGGGCTGGTCGCGGGCGGGGCGTTCACCTTCATGCTCTGCTGGAACGAGTTCGTGGTGGCCCAGGTGCTCAACACCAAGCCCGGCACCACCACGCTGCCGCCGGTGATCGCGGCGATGAACGGCCAGGTCAACGTGGACTACTCGGTGATCGCGGCCTCCGGCTTCCTGGGCGCGCTGCCCGCGGTGCTGCTCGTGCTGATCTTCCAGAAGTACATGGTGCAGGGCCTGACCGCGGGCTCGGTCAAGGGCTGAGGCTCGTATTCACCGTGGCCGCGCCGGTCCGTCGGCGAGCAGCGGCACATCGAGCCAGGACACGCGGATGGTCGAAGAGCTCGTGAGCACCGCCGGACCGGTGAACCGAACCGCCACCACCTGTCGCCCGACCCCCCGCTGAAGCACGGATCGCCACTCGTCGGTGGTCACCGCGAATGGATTGAGCCACAACCCACCTTCCATGTTGTCGCGAACGAGGCGATAGGTCTCGGTGGCGCCGGAGGAAAACTGCACGGACAGGAACACGGGATCCTCGCGGAACACGGCGCGAACGATCGGCACGACCAGCGAGGCCTCGACGGTGGCGCTGGCCAGCAGGACGCCGACGCTCTGCGGGACGGGTGCCCATGCGCCCCACGCCACCCGGGCCATCCCGAGGGGCGTGGGCGGGCCGAACCGGGGACTTGGTCGGGCGCGCAGCACCATCACGCTGGAATCGGCCGCCACGATATCGTACGTATCGATGATGGCGCGAAGCGTCCGCGGCTCGTCCCAGAGCAAATAGCGACCGTCGATGCTCCGAAGCCCGGCTTCGTTCGTGGCGTGCCAGATCAGATGGGCCGGTCTCCGAGGGGATCGGAAGAACGCTGCGTTGATGCCGTCGAGCCGCGGGGTGTAGGCGTTGTAGGAAAAGGGGACGGGGCGGTTGGCCCAGGGGAGAGCGTTGGCGGTCGCGAAGAAGATTCGCCACGGGTAAACATCGACAGACGACTCCCCGATTGCCGCGCGGAGCGGGGGAGACAGGACGTGCTGCTTCAGGTAGGCGTCGGACTCCCGGGCAATGGCTTCGCGGTACGCGGCGAGGCCCCTCGCCCGGGCAAGATCCGTCACTCCGCGAAGCTTCAATGGGCCGAGCGCGACCTCCCCGAGCGCGCGGGTGGCGTCGAGCCCGGGCGGAGCGGCGTTGAACCAGGCGACCGCGAGCGGTACGAGCAAGCAGCCCGCGATCGGTACGGTCCACCGGGGGACCGGCGTCGCCGAGGCCTCGGTGAGGAGGACGGCGATGACGAAGACGCCGAACGTCACGAACATCATCATGTGAACGTCCTGGCGGACGATCGAGTGCTTCCAGGCGCCGAAGAGCGGCATCGCCAGGACCGCCAGGGACAGGCGGCTGTAGGGGCCAGGCCGCACGAAGACCCAGAGGCCGATGAGCGCGAGCCATGCGAGGAGGCTTGCCGCGCCGATCCACCCGCGCTCGGGGGCGAAGCTCATCGCCGCGGAATAGCCGGCGCCCACCGACCACCCCGTGATCAGGTAGGCGCCGATCCCCGCGAAGCCTCCCTCGTAGGCAAGCCAGGCGGTCAAGAAGGTCGCCGTCGCGGCGGGCAACGCGACCGCCAGTCGTCGTCCCACTATCACCGGCCGTCGCGCGAGGAGGCAGGCCACCACGAGGGTCGTCATGGCGGTCACGCCGAGCGAAAACTTCATCAGGACATAGAAGCCGGCGAGCGCTCCCGCGACCGAAAACGCGACGAGGCTCCTCCGCTCGTCGAGATGGATTTCCACCAGAAGCACCAGGAGGAACAGGGCCAGCCACCGATACTCGGCCCCCGGAAGGCTCACGCTGTACGCGAGGACCATCGCGAGCGCGATCCGTGCGGCCGATCCGAGAGCGGGGACCGAGTGGACATAGGTCGCGACGGCCAAGCCGGAGCCGGTCGCAAGCAAGAGGTTGAAGACGATCGCGCGCTCCGCCAGGTTCCCCACGTCCATGGTCAGGATGAGATATCCGTAGGGACCGCAGGTCGAGACGAAGTCGCGGCCCCAGGCCAACCGTGCCGCTGCGGCGTAGTTGAAGCTGTACGTGAACAGGGAATCCACGGTGGGCCCCAGGGGCAAGATCGTGAACCGGTAGCCCATGGAGAGGGCGGCGAGGACGGACACCGCCAGGATTCCCGGGAAGCGAGCGGCCGCCGGCCCGGCCAGGGGGGCGGGTTGCCGAGACTCGGACATCACCGTCCAGTCTACTGTACGGGGGCTGTTCGATTCACTCCGGCTCGCCACCGCGCTGAAGGCGGAGGCCAAGCGCCACGCCAACGCCAACGCCTTCTTGGGCTACATGCCTACACGAGCATGGTGGGGCGGAAGACTCAGGCGGGCAGGTAGAGGCACGTCAGGTGATCGTCGGTGACCAGGCCGTCGGCGCGGGGGCTCGCGTTGGCGACGGTGACGGCCCCGCGCCCAGGCCGGCGCACGAGACCGGCTTCCTGGAGCGCGAGTTTGACGCAGTTATAGGACAACTTCACGGCGTGGCCCCGCCGGGCCAGGCCATATCCGACCTTGGACATTGACCGATCGCGCGGCGTCCGATAGCGTGCCAAGCATGGAGCACTCGTTGACTCTTCGACGCTGGAAGCGCGTCGAATACGAGCGACTCGTCGACCTGGGACTGTTCGAAGGGGATCCGGTCGAGCTCATCGGCGGGCAGCTCATCGTCGCCGAGCCACAGAACAGTCCGCACGCCACCGCGGTCGGCGCCGCTGACGATGCGCTGCGGGCGGTGTTGCCGGCCGGGTTCCTGGTACGGACGCAGATGCCCCTCGTCCTCGATGACGAATCGGTGCCGGAGCCCGACCTGGCCGTGGTCCCTGGTCGGCGGGCCGACTATCTGAGCGCGCACCCGACGCGGGCGGTGCTCGTGGTGGAGGTGGCCGATTCCAGTCTTCGGCTGGACCGCGAGCAGAAGGGGAGTCTCTACGCGCGGGCCGGGATCGGAGAGTACTGGATCGTCAACCTGGTCGGCCGGGTTCTCGAGATCTATCGCGACCCCGCGCCGGACGCGGGCGCGGCCCACGGCTGGCGGTATCGGTCAGTGGGGACGCTGGCGCCGCCGGCGGTGATCGCGCCGGCCGAATTCCCCATGTCGCGGATCCAGATCGCCGATCTGCTCCTGTAGGACTGAGCCCGACTCGCTCGGCTCACTGCTGCAGATACAGCCGCGCCAGATGGTCGTCGGTGACCAGGCCCTCGGGGCTCACCGTGAAGTTCGACGTGATCAGTCCCTGGGCGCCGGCGAAGCCGCCTTCGCCGCGGGTCACCCGCCACATCACGACGCCGTGGTGGCCGCGGCCGTCCGGCGCGGGGCCGACGTGGCCCCGACCCACGGTGTCGAAGGCGATCGAGCCGGCGCTGCCGTAGGTGATGGTGCCGTCCTCGACGAAGGAGCCGTCGGCGAAGCGCTCCACGCGCGACTCGAGCACGGCGTACTCGCCCGGGAGCGGCTCGACCACGGAGGCGACGCCGATGGGCGCGATGAGCGTGCGCCACGTCTGGCTCGGCGCCACCGTGCGGGCCTGGCGCTTCGTGGCCGAGCCGGGGAGCGGCCCGCCCTGGCCGGTGAAGCGCAGCGCGAACACCACCTCCCGCATCGCCATCAGAACACGATGATGCCGCGGCCCAGCTCGCCGGCGGCAAGGGCGCGGAACGCCTCGTTGGCGTCCTCCAGCGCGTAGCGGTGGGTGATCATCTCGTCGATGCGCAGCTTGCCGGCCTGGTAGAGGCTCACGAGGCGCGGCAGGTCCTCGCGGGTGCGCGCGCTGCCGTAGCTCGAGCCGCGGATCACGCGCTCGGCGGTGACCAGCGGACGCGCGTCCAGCGGCACGGTGGCTCCCGTCTCCGGCACCCCGATGAGCACGCAGGTGCCGCCGGGGGCGAGCGCCTCCAGCGCCTGGGTGATCGGCCGCGTGGCGCCCACCGCCACGAAGGTGAAGTCCGCCCCGCGTCCGGTGATGGTGCGGATCGCCGCCGCGGGGTCCTGGCGGGAGGCGTCGATTCCGTGGGTCGCGCCGACCGCGCGCGCGTGCTCCAGCTTGGCCGCCAGCAGGTCCACCGCGATGATCGGGTGCGCGGCGACCATCGCGCCGCCCTGGACCACGCTCAGGCCGACGCCGCCCACGCCGAAGACGGCCATGCTCGCGCCGGCGGGCACCACCGCGGTGTTGATCACCGCGCCCACGCCGGTCATCACCGAGCAGCCGATGAGCGCGGCGCGGTCCAGCGGCATCGCGCGGTCGATCCGGATCGCGCACGACTCGTGCACCACGGTGCGCGAGGCGTAGGTCGCGACGTGGCCGTAGTGGTAGACGGGTGAGCCTCCAAGACTCATCCGGGTGGTGCCGTCGGGCAATACGCCCCGGCCGGGCTGGCGGCGCTCGCAGAGATTCGGCCGCCCGATCACGCAGTAGTGGCAGCGGCCGCACGTGGGCGCCCAGGACAGCACCACGTGGTCGCCGACGGCCAGCTCGGTGACGCCGGGGCCCAGCGCCTCCACCACGCCGGCGCCCTCGTCGCCCAGCACCATCGGCAGCGGCACGCCCTTCCACGACCCGTCCGCGGCGTGGAGACAGCTGTGACACACGCCGCTCGCGGCCATGCGCACCAGTACCTCGTGGGCGCGCGGGGCTTCCAGGTCCAGCTCCTCCACCCGCTGCGGCTGGCCCTGCTCGAAGAGAACGGCTGCGCGCATGGACGCCTCCGGCGGCTCAGCGGCTGTAGCGGATCCGCGGATCGAGATAGCCGTACAGCAGATCCACCGCCAGGTTGATGGTCATGAACAGCACCGCGATGAACAGGATGGTGGACTGGGTGAGCGGGTAGTCACGCTGGTAGATCGACCAGAGCACGAGGCGGCCGATGCCGGGCAGGGTGAAGACCTCCTCCACCACCACCGTGCCGCCCAGCAGGATGCCGATCTGCAGCCCGGCCACCGTCACCACCGGGATGAGCGCGTTGCGGAGCGCGTGCTTCAGGACGACGATGCGGGAGGCCAGGCCCTTCGCCGCCGCGGTGCGGATGTACTCGGAGCCGAGCACGTCCAGCATGCAGGAGCGGGTGGTGCGCGCGATGTTGGCCGCGCTGGCGGTGCCCAGGCACAGCGCGGGCAGCAGCATGATGACCAGATTCCGGCGCGGATCGGTCCAGAAGTCGACCCACATCACCGGCGGCATCCAGCGCAGGTAGAGGGAGAAGAAGAGGATCAGCATGGTGCCCTGCCAGAACACCGGCACCGAGAGCCCGAGCAGCGTGGCGACCCGGGTCACGTTGTCCACCGCCCGGTCGCGGCGCACCGCGGAGACGACGCCGGCGGCGACGCCCAGCAGCAGCGCGAAGGCGGTGGAGAACAGGGTCAGCTCGAGCGTGACCGGCAGGCGCTCCAGGATCAGCGCGATGACCGGCTTGCCCGTCCGCCACGAGGTGCCGAGGTCGCCCTGGGCGAGCTGGCCGATCCAGCGGCCGTACTGCACGTACCACGGCTGATCCAGCCCGAAGAAGCGCGTGAGCTCGGCCACCATGGCCGGGCTGACGACGGCGTCGGCGCCGATCATCTGCTCGACCACGGTGCCCGGGATCAGCCGGAGCATCAGGAAGATCAGCACGGTCAGACCGATCAGGGTGAGCGCCATGGAGTAGAGCCGTACGAGCAGATAACGGGTCACGATTGGGCGACCGGTCCGCGGTCGACGGGCTGCGGTGCGGCATTGATCTGATTGGGGGGGAGCGGCGTCGCTCCTCCCCCAAGCCCCCCCACCGCCCTGGGCATCGCGCTCTCTCGATCCTGGTTCTCTTGCCTCTACGTCTTGTCCAGCCAGGCAGAGTCGAGGCCGTAGAGGAGGGTGGTCGGGTGCTGCTTGAAGCCTTTCACGGATGACTGGGTGAAGTCGATCGTGTCGGCGGAGAAGAGCCAGAGGTGCGGCACGTTCTCCAGGATCATGATCTGCACGCGGTCGTAGATCTCCTTCCGCTTCTTCTGATCCATGGTGCGGCGGCCGTCTTCGAGCAGGGCGTCCAGCTCGGGGACGCTCCAGCTGTTCCAGTTCTGCCCCTTGGTGGAATGCAGCGCGCGGAAGAAGGCGGTGTCGGGGTCGGCGTAGCCCGGGGTGGTGTTCATGGTCATGTCGAAGTCGTGGGCCAGCCAGCGCTTGATCCAGATGGCGTACTCCACGTTCTCGATCTCCATGGTGATGCCGATGCGCTTGAGCTGGTTGGCGATGACCGGCGCCCCCGACACCATGGTGGGGAAGGTGGGGATGACCATGCACTTGACGGTGAAGCCGCCGCTCTGGCCGGCCGCCGCCATCAGCTTCTTGGCCTTCTCCACGTCGGGCTTGTAGTACTTCATCCACGCCTCTTCCGGCAGCTGCCACTGCCGCATGGGGGCGGTGGCCGGCGCGGTGAGCCGGCCGAAGCCGGCCGCGGCCACCCGCAGCACCTGGCTCCGGTCCACCGCCCAGCTGATGGCCTGGCGCACCCGCACGTCCTTGAGCGGACCGCGGGTGGCGGTGATGTTGAGGTAGTCGTAGCCGAGCCGCGAGCTGCGATAGCCGGTGAGGGTCTTCTCGTCCTTGAGCAAGTTGTAGTTCTTGTTGTCCTCGATGAAGGCGTGCTGGATCTGGCCGGTGCGCAGGGCGGCCACGATGTTGGCCTCGTCCGGGATGGTGCGCACGATGACCTCGTCGACGTAGGGCTGCCCCTTCTTGAAGTAGCCGGGGTGCTTCTTCAGCACCAGCTGCTGCTCGACCTTCCAGTCGACGAGCATGAAGGGCCCGGTGCCGAGGGCGGCCTTGTTCAGGTCGCCGTGCTTCTTGATCCCGGCCTCGCTGATGATGAAGCCCCAGAAGCCGCCGAGGGCGGCGAGCAGGCCCGCGAAGGGCTCCTTGGTGGTGAACTTCACCCCGTACTTGCCGGCCGGCTCCACCTTGTCGACCGCGATGAAATCGGACTTGCCCGGGCTCTTCTCGAAGAGGCGATCGAAGGTGAACTTCACGTCGGCCGACGTCATCTCCTGGCCGTCGTGGAACTTCACGCCCTCGCGCAGCTTGAACGTCCAGGTGAGCGAGTCCTTGCTGGTCTCCCACGACTCGGCCAGCTCGGGCCGCGGGGTCATGGTCTCGTCGAAGCGTACGAGCTGGCTGTACATCAGGGGCGAGCGGCGGCTGCGCGAGAGCGCGGGCACCAGCTGCGGGTCGAGCCCGGTCGCTTCGGTGGCCTGCGCGGAGATGAGCGTCCCGCCGGGCCTGGGCGTCTGGGCCGCGGCGGAGCGGCCGACCGCGAGGGCTCCGAGGGTGAGGCCACCCGCTTTCAGGATCTGCCGGCGGGAAAGCCGAGGAGCGTCCGAAGGCTGGTCGATCGTCATGGCTGCCTCCTGTGCGGGTGGGCTACTGGGCATTGGGATCGAGGACATCGCGCAGCCCGTCGCCCAGCAGGTTGAAGGCGAGGACGGTGATCATGATCGCGATGCCGGGGAAGACCGAGATCCACGGCGCGGTCTCCAGGTACGTGCGTCCTTCGTTGAGCATGTTGCCCCACGACGGGGTCGGGGGCTGGGCGGACAGGCCGAGATAGCTGAGCGAGGCCTCGATCAGGATCGCCTGCGACAGCGCCACCGTGCCCTGGACCACGAACGGCGAGACCACGTTGGGCAGCACGTGCTTGAGGGCGACCACCCAGCGGGGGGCTCCGAGCGCGCGCACCGCCTCCACGTACTCCTTCTCGCGCTCGGCGAGCACCGGCCCGCGCATGACGCGCGCGAAGACCGGCACGTAGACGATGGCGATCGCGATGACCGCGCTGTTGACGCCGGGGCCGCGCATCGCCGCGATGCCCACCGAGAGGAGCAGCCCCGGGATGCTGAAGAACACGTCGAGGACGCGGTTGATCAGGTTGTCCCACGTCCCGCCCAGGTAGCCCGCGGTGAGCCCGAGCACGCCGCCCACCGCCATCGCCACCGCGATCGAGGTGAGCGATACGTAGAGCGAGATGCGCGAGCCGTAGATCACCCGGCTCAGCACGTCGCGGCCGAAGCGGTCGGTGCCGAAGAGCGCCTTCGCGCCCGGCGGCGCCTCGACCAGATCGAAGTTCTGCTCGTCGGGATCCTGCGGCGCGATCGAGCCGGCGAAGAGCGCGACCGCGGTCACCAGCGCCACGCAGAGCGCGCCCGCGACGACCACGAGGCTGTGGGTGACGCGGCGGACCTGACGGCTCCATCGAAGTCTCGGCGGCGCGACGACCGCCGTGCCGAGCACCTCTCCGGTCCTGACTTCCACGCGGGAACACTAGGATGGACGCCCGGAGGTGTCAAGCGCCGGGCGTCCATTCGAGCGCTCGCCGCGCGGCGGTCGAGCGCTCGCCGCGCGGCGGGCCCGAGCCGCGACGCGGCGGTTACTTCGTGCGACGCGGCGAGTCGGTGATTCGCTCGAGGACCAGCTTGATCAAGAGCGCGGCCAGCGCGGAGCCGGCGGAGGCGAGCACCCGCTGACCGACCGTCGGCTCGCTGGCCACGCGCTCGGGCCGGTCGATCATGCGGCCGACCGCTTCCCGGAGCCGGCCGCTCTTGGCCGCGAGGGTGTTGTACTGGCGTGCCCGCCACCGCGCGTACGCCACCGAGCCGGCGAGCACGAGCCCGCCCGCGAGCACGCTGGTGGCGATGCCGAGAGTGTGACGTCGCAGCTGCAGCCTCACGTTGGTAAATTCCTGCCGCCGCCGATTCAGCTCACCCACCAGCGTGCTCAGCTCACCGCGGTGCCCGCGGATCTCTCGCTCGATCACGCGAGGGTCGCGGGACGCCGGCGTCTCGATCGGGGTCACGACACCTGTGCCTTGAGCCATTCCCAGTCCTCCTTCAGTGACTTGCGCGTGAGGGTCAGGGGCGCGCGCGGCCGCCGGTTCCATCCGACCAGGGCGGTCACGATGCCGATGGTCAGCACCACCGCGGCCACCACCAGCGCGGCGAGCCAGCCCGGCATCACCTGGGCGAGTGCGAGCGCGGCCGCCACCGGCAGCATCGTCGCCCCCATGAGCGCCACCACGGAGCCGATCGCGATCGACACCGCCGCGCTGCGCCCGGAGCGCACGTCGCTGGCCAGCTCGGCGCGGGCCAGCTCGACTTCCTTCTGGGCCAGCTCCACGAGCTGGCCGCCGATCTCGTTCACCAGGGCCCGCGTGCTGGGCCCGCCGTTCCGGCCACCCGCGGCCGCGCGCGCTTCGTATCGCTGCATGGTCTCCTCCTTGTGCACCAGGCCGGCCAGCAGCTGGGGCTGCCGGTCGAGCGCCCGGCCGAGCTGCAGGGCCTTCCGATACACGATCTGCCACTCCTCGTACTCGACGGGAAGCTCCTCGATGGCCCGCGCGACGTCCCGCAGCCGCACGGTGCTGAGCCCGATCCGCTCCCGGCCCCCCGCCTGCTCGATCGTCTGCCACAGCGACGCGATGCGCTGCTCCACGGCCTGCGCGCGCGGGTCGGACGTCTGCCACACCGGCATGTCGCTCACGCCTTCGATGATGAGGCCCTGAGCCGGGGCCAGGGTGTCGGTCCGGCCGCGGATCAGCAGGCCGCTCGGGTAGAGCGCGAGCACCAGGTCCCGGCCCTCGAGGTAGGCCATGTCCTTCGGAATGCGGCTCTCGAAGGCCTCCCAGTCCATGGCCCCCAGCACCCGCAGCGGTGCGGTCAGCCACCAGGGCGGCCGGGCGCGCCGGACCGGGCGGCCGTGGTCCTCCATCACGACGGGAATCCGGCGCGCGACGTCGACATAGGACTTGCGGTCGGTGAGCAGCGGCACCTGCACGTCCTTCCGGCCCCGAACCGCCGAGACCAGGCGGAGCACGGGGACGGTCACCATCGTGATCAGGAGCGCGGCCGAGAGGCCCATGGTGATCGGGAATCCCTTGAGCAGGCGGACCGGCCAGCTGCGGCGGGGTCGGTCCGGCGGCTGACGCGCCGCCATCGCGACGCCCACCCCCAGCGGCACCAGGAGGGCCAGCGCGATCCACACCACCCGGACGGCCCACGAGGGGACCCACGACGGCAGCGGCACGAAGGCGACGACAAAGGCAGCGATCTTCGGGAAGGCGATCCCGAGCAGCAGCAGCGGCCAGGCGCCGGCGGCGGCGAGCAGCGCCGAGAGGAAGATCTTCTCGGTCCCGCTGCTATACCCGAAGATCGCGACGACCGCCCAGTCGAAGAGGGCGCTCAGGATCTTGCCGAACGAGCGGCCGATGAAGGCCACGATCGCCTGGACGATCGCCATGCCGAACGCACAAAGCAAGGGGCATGCCCGGGCTCGGAGGCTCGCGCTCTCTCGGGCTTCGCGGTGGCGCGCTGCTCGATTTACTGCGTCACCCTTACCGGCGTGGGAAACATGGAGGCCCGATAATCGTTCGAGATTATGATCGAACCGATGTTCCGCCGCGCCGTCCCGGATCTCCTGATCGCGCTCACCTGTCTGGCGCTGCTGGCCCCGACCGGCGCCCGCGCCGACGCCCCCGACACCGTGTTCCTGGAAGACCTCACCTGGACGGAGGTGCGCGACGCGATCCGGGCCGGAAAGACCACCATCATCATCCCGGCCGGCGGCACCGAGCAGAACGGCCCGCACATGGCGCTCGGCAAGCACAACGCGCGCGTCCGGGTGCTCTCGGAGCGCATCGCTCGGAGCCTCGGGGACGCGCTGGTGGCCCCGGTGATCGCCTACGTGCCGGAAGGCGGGATCGCGCCCCCCACCGGCCACATGCGCTTTCCGGGCACGATCAGCGCGCCGGAGGACGCGTTCCAGAAGGTGCTGGAGTCGGCCGCGCGCAGCTTCCGCGCCCACGGCTTCCGCCACATCGTGCTGCTCGGCGACCACGGCTCGACGCAGGCCGGCCAGCGGGCGGTGGCCGCCCGGCTCAATCGCGACTGGGCCGGCCGCGGGGCGCGGGTGCACGCGATCGACGAGTACTACCGTGCGGCCGAGGCCGAGGTGCCGCGCCTGCTCCGGACCCGCGGCTATCGCGACGCCGAGCTCGGTCGCCACGCCGGGCTCACCGACACCGCGCTGATGCTGGGGACCGACGCGCGCCTGGTGCGGACGGATCGCCTGCGTCCCCCGCACGAGGGCGACGGGGTCGACGGCGATCCCACGCGCGCCACCGCCGAGGTGGGCCGGAGCGGCGCGGACTTGATCGTGAGCCGCACCGTCGACGCGATCCGGAAATCCATCACGCCCCGTTGAGGAGATGACTCGCATGCTCGCTCGAATGAGCCTGATCGCGGCGCTCGCGTGCCTTCCGGCCGCGGCCGCCGCCGCACAGACCGGGCCCGCGCCCGTCCAGACCGTCCCCGGCATGCCGCCGGTGGTGGACCCGACCAACCTCTACAGCGAGATCCGCTCCGACCGGCTGAGCCCGGTGGTGAGCGGCGCGCTGTCGCGCATCTACGTTCCCAACCGTCAGGGCAACGACGTGACCGTCATCGACCCCGCTACCATGAAGGTGGTGGACCGCTTCCCGGTGGGCATCAATCCCCAGCACGTGGTGCCGTCGTGGGACCTGAAGACGCTGTGGGTCACCAACAACGCGGAGGGCCGCACCGACGGCAGCCTGACCCCGGTCGACCCGGCCACCGGCAAGCCGGGCAAGACGATCGCGGTCGAGGATCCCTACAACATGTACTGGACCCCCGACGGCCGCTCCGCGATCGTGGTGGCCGAGGCGCTCAAGCGGCTCGACTTCCGCGACCCGCACACGATGGCGATGCAGTTCTCCATCGCGGTGCCGCAGTGCAAGGGCATCAACCACGCCGACTTCACCATCGACGGGCGCGTGGCGATCTTCACCTGCGAATTCCAGGGCGGCCTCGCCAAGATCGACCTGGTGGGCCGCAAGGTGGTCGGCTACCTCAAGCTCTCCCGCGGCGGCATGCCGCAGGACATCCGGGTCTCGCCCGACGGCAGGCTGTTCTTCGTGGCCGACATGAAGGCGGGTGGCGTGTTCGTGGTGGACGGCGCGACCTTCACCGAGATCGGCTTCATCAAGACCGGCATCGGCACCCACGGGCTCTACCCGAGCCGCGACGGCACGAAGCTCTACGTGGCCAATCGCGGCTCGGCCCACGTGTTCGGGCCGCCGCGCGGCAAGGGCAGCGTGAGCGTGATCGATTTCGCCACGCGCCAGGTGGTCGCCACGTGGACCATCCCGGGCGGGGGCAGCCCGGACATGGGCAACGTCAGCGTGGACGGCCGGGTGCTGTGGCTGTCGGGCCGCTTCGACAACGTGGTCTACGCCATCGATACGGGGAGCGGCGAAGTCCGCAGCATCCCGGTGGGCAAGGAGCCGCACGGCCTCACGGTGTGGCCGCAGCCCGGCCGGTACTCGCTCGGCCATACCGGCAACATGCGCTGAGCGCCGCGCGGCCGGCTCGCCGCGCGGTCAGCGGCGGCGCGTCGAGGTGCCGAGCGCGAACAGGCCCCAGCTGACCAGCACCGCGAGCGGGGCCACCCCGAACGGGATGCGGTAGGAGCCGGCCACGTCGTAGAGGAAGCCGGCGAGGGCCGGGCCGACGGCCGCGCCGAACCGCCAGCCCAGCGTCAGGATCCCCATGATCGCCGCGATGGCGCGCAGCCCGAAGACCTCGGGAATCATCTTCGCCACCATGGTGTCGGAGGCCGCAAAGCCGGCTCCGAAGGCCACCAGCGAGCCGAGCAGCGCCCCGCGCGTCGGGATCCACAGCAGTGCCAGGAGCGCCGCGATCTCCAGCACGTAGGCGGCCCCGATGGTGACGCGCGTGCCGAGGCGGTCGGAGACCATGCCGGCGGTGAGGCGTCCGATCACCGAGCCCACCCCGTAAGCGGTCAGCGCGAGGGAGGCGCCGGCCAGGCTCACCCCCTGGTCGCGCGCGAAGGGCACCGCGTGGACCGAGATCATCAGCGCGAGGCCGCCCAGGAGCAGCCACGAGAAGTTCAGCGCCCACTGGCGTGGATCGCGCAGCGACTGCCCGAGCGTGGATCCCCCGATCGTCGGCGGCGCGGCGCCGGTGCGCGCGCGATGCGAGCGGTCCAGCGCGGCCCGCTCCGCGGGCCGCGGCAGGCGCACGGTGAACGCGGCGCACGCGGTCAGGAGCCCGCAGCCGGCGCCGAGCACGCCGTAGGCGGCGCGCCACCCCAGCTGCGTGATGAGCCACGCCGCGAGCGGCCCGCCGGTGATGTAGCCCAGGTTGAAGCCGACCAGCACCAGGGCCAGCCCGAGCCCGCGGCGCTCGTGGAACCAGTGGGTGACGGTCGCGGTGGTCAGCAGGTAGAAGCTGGACATCCCGATCCCGCCCACCACGCCGACCAGGAAGACGAGGTGCCAGAGCGCGCTCACCGCCGAGACGAGCGCGAAGGCCGCGCCGGCCACGACCGCGGTGATCGTGAGCAGTCCGCGCGGCCCGTGGCGATCGGCGAGCATGCCGACTCCGAAGCCGGCGAGGCCGCCGACCAGCAGGTTCACCGAGAGCGCCGCCGAGATCGCGCCACGGCTCCAGCCGAATTCGTCCGCGAGGACGGGCAGGAACACCCCGTAGGCGGCCAGCGGGGTGGACATGCCGTAGTTGACGACGAACAGTGCGGCCACGACGAGCCAGCGGCGGGCCTCGGGACCGGCGGCAGCGCCTCGATGCGGCCCCGCCGCGTGCGCGTGGTCCGTCACGGGCATGGTCACGACCGGGCGCGCGGCCGGCGCGGGGTCAGGCCGCCGGCTTCCGCCGAAGGAGGTACTTGTGCTCGCCCTCCATCACCAGCTCGCGCGCCTGGTTGTGGACGGTGGCGCGCAGGACCACGACCCCGGTGGTGCGCCCGGGCTCGAGCCGGGTGATGTGAAGCTCCGGGTAGACGGTGTCGCCCACGTAGACCGGCTTCAGGAAGCGCGAGGACTGCTCGAGGAAGGCGATCAGCGAGTCGCCGATCACGTGCGGGAACCAGCCCGCCCCCGCCGCGGCCTGGGCCGTCACCAGCAGGCCGTGGGCGAGCAGGTCGCGGTGGCCGTGGGCGTGACAGTACTCGCGGTCGTAGTGGATCGGGTGGTTGTCGGCGGAGGCGAGCTGAAACGCGGCGAACAGCGCCTCGGTCATGGTCCGCGAGGGGATGAAGAAGCGCTCGCCCACGCGCAGGTCGTCGAACCAGCGCGGCTCGGCGAAGCGGTGCGCCTCCGGACTGAACGCCGGGTCGGGCACCGGCGCGACTCGGGCGGGCGGCTACCGCGCCGGTGCGGGCGCGGGGGCGGCGGCGGGCGTCGGCACGCGTCCGGGCAGCATCGACACGAAGAGCGTGGTCAGCGACGAGATGCCGGCCATGAGCAGCAGCAGGGTGGTGAAGCCGGCCGCCTTCACGGTCGGCCCCAGCAGGTACACCGCGAGCGCGCTGACCCCGAAGGAGACGGCCAGGCGCATGCCGGCCACCCGCGAGCGCATCCGGTCGTCCACGTACTGCACGATCATCGCGTCGATGAACGGGATGGCCCCGAACACGAACACCATGAACAGCAGCATCAGCGCGTAGAGGGCCCAGCCCTCCGCGCGCGCGGCGAGCAGGAAGAGCGGCACCTGCGCGGCCACGATGGGGAGGTAGACGAACTTGAGCGGATAGCGGTCGATCAGCTTGCCCACCACGATCTGGGCGAACGAGGCCACCGTGTAGACCACCGCCAGCAGCACCCCGAGGCGGGCCGGATCCTCCACCAGGCCGCGGAGCCGCTCGCTCAGGAGCTGGTTGTTCCCGTTGGTCGTGAAGTTGAAGATCATGCTGCCCGACACCGCGGCCAGCGTCATCACGAAGAACACCCGCACCAGCACCGACGCGGGCAGGTCCACCGAACGCTTGGGCTTGCGGGCGGGGGCCATCTCCTCGCGGGGCACCACGATGGCGAAGACGACCCCGCACACGATCGAGAGCAGCGCGGGCACCGCGAAGGCCATGCGCCAGCCCGCCTGCTGCACCAGGAAGCCGGTGAGGATCGCCGCGCCCGCGATGCCCAGGTTGCCGGCCAGGCCGTTCAGCCCGATGGTGAAGCCGGGGCGCGTCGAGTTCTGCACGATCATCGGGATACCCACCGGATGGTAGATCGAGGCGAAGATGCCCAGGATGGTGAGCGCCACCGCGAGGTGCCACGGACGCTGCGCCGCCGCCACCAGGAGACCGCCGGCGCCCAGCCCGAGGAAGAAGATCACCATCATCGCGCGCCGGCCCCAGAGATCGCCCAGGCGGCCGGCGGGCAGCGAGCCCAGGCCGAACATCACGAAGGCGCCCACCGTGTAGGGCATCAGGTCCTGCCACACCATGCCCCACTGCGTCGCGATGGCGCCGACCGCGGTGGCGAAGATCAGGAGGAACAGGTGGTCCATGGCGTGGCCGAGGTTCAGCAGCAGCGCGGTGGGGCTCGTGTTCGACATGGGCGATCGGATCTCCGCTACGGTGCGGGTTGGTGGCGCGTGCCGTAGAGCATACCGTACCCCACGAGCCGGAGGCCCGTGATTTTGCCGGCGCCCGCGCTCACGCGCGGGCCGCTCGGTCGGTGCGGTCGATCAGCGCGTTCGAGGGCTGGTGCGGATCCAGCGCCTTGCGCGCGGTCTCGCGCCCGGCAACCGGCAGCGTGGCCGGATCGAGCAGCCCGAGCTGAACCAACACCGAGGCCTGGTCCCAGTAGATGTGCTCGTGGGCCAGCTTGCCGTCGCGGAAGCGCACCACCACGACCAGCGGCACCTCGACGCGCTTGCCGGTGGGCGCCAGGCCGGGCAGCATCCAGTCCATGCGGATCGTGTGGGTGAACCGAAACACCATCTCGTCGACGAGCTGATCGGTTCCGATGGTCCGCGAGATCGGGGTCAGCTCGGTGTCGGGCGGCATCTGCGGGATGAAGCGCCGCGAGTAGAACTGGCGCAGCTGCGCGTGGCCGACCCCGCCGGTCATGACCGGGATGTGGTTGACGTAGGCGTCGTCGACCATGGTGCGCAGCGTGTCCTCGGTGTCGCACGTCGCGAACTCGCAGCGCAGGTGCTCCTCCCACAGGTCGTGCAAGCGCTTCTGCTCGGCGGTCAGGGCCGGAGTCGCCATCGCGAGGCCACACTACGGCGCGGCGGCAGAGCCGTCAAGCGGCCGGTCGGCGAGGCGCGCCGCCGCGGCTTGACGCCACCCGGTGCCACCCCGATACTCGCGGGCATGCTCACCGACGACGCGCTCGACCGGATCTTCCGCACCGCGCGCACCCACCGCGCGTGGCTTCCTCGCCCCGTCCCCGAATCGCTGCTGCGCCAGGTGTACGAGCTGGCCGCATCCGGGCCGACCAGCGCGAACTGCAGCCCGATGCGCGTGCTGTTCGCGACCTCGCGCGAGGCCAAGGAGCGGCTGCGGCCGTGTCTCACCCCGGGCAACGTGGACAAGACGATGCAGGCGCCGGTGACCGCCATCATCGGCTATGACCTGGAGTTCTACGAGCGGCTGCCGCGCCTGTTCCCCACCGCCGACATGCGCGCGAACTTCGTGGGCAAGCCGGAGCTGATCGCGGCCACCGCCTTTCGCAACGGCAGCCTGCAGGGCGCCTACCTGATGCTGGCCGCCCGCGCCCTGGGCCTCGACTGCGGAGCGATGTCCGGCTTCGACAACGCCAAGGTGGACGCCGCCTTCTTCCCGGACGGCACGGTGAAGTCGAACTTCCTGTGCAATCTCGGCTACGGAGATCCCGCGAAGCTCTCGCCGTCCCGGCCGCCGCGGCTGCCGTTCGACGAGGTCTGCCGCCTCACCTGAGCCGCTGCCCCACCGGCACCGAGTAGACCTGCACCGGGTGGGCGCGCGTCTTGAGCTGCGTCGGCCCGTGGGCCACCACCTGGATCGCCTCGCCGAGCCCGCCCCGGGTGGCCTCGTCGATCAGGATCGGCGCGCCGAGGACCTTGGTGTGCGCCTCGAGATGCGCGGCCAGGTTCACCGCGTCGCCCACGCCGGTATAGGTCATGCGCTGCTGCGTGCCGGTGAAGCCGGCGATGAGCGGCCCGGAGGCGATCCCGATGCCGATGCGCACCGCGATGGCCCCGCGGCGGGCCTGCTCCTGGTTGAACGCCTCGATCATCTCCAGCATCTCGAGCGCGGCCAGCACCGCGCGCTCGCGGTGATCGGGCAGGGGCAGCGGCGCCCCGAAGATGGCCATGAGCCCGTCGCCCAGCATCTGGTTGACGATGCCGCCCTGGCCCGAGATGGCGTCGAAGGTCAGCGTGTAGTAGCTGTTCAGCAGCTCGATGGTGTCCGCGGGCGCCAGGGTCTCGGTGATCGCGGTGTAGGAGCGGATGTCGGAGAACATCACGCTCGCCTCGACCTGCTTGTACTTGCCGTCCAGCGCCCCGCCCGCGCTCAGCACCTCCTCCGCGACCTCGGCGGTGGCGAAGCGGCGGAACAGCTCGCGCTGCAGGTCGCGCAGGCGCTTCTTCTCGAGGCTGGCCGCCACGCGCGCCCGGAGCAGCACCGGATTCACCGGCTTGAACAGATAGTCCTCCGCGCCCATCTCGATGCAGCGGGCCACGCTGTCCACCTCCTCGACCGAGGACATCATCACCACCGGGATGTCGCGCAGCCGCGCGTCGGCCGACAGGGCCTGCAGGGTCTGGTAGCCGTCCAGCTCCGGCATCTCGATGTCGAGCAGGACCAGATCCGCGCGACGCCGCGCGAGCGCCTCGAGGGCCTCGCGACCGTTCTCCGCGAACGTGACGCGGTGGCCGAGCTGCTCGAGCGCGCGGCCGAGCAACAGCCGGTTGACCCGGTTGTCGTCGACGACCAGGAGGTCGCCGGCCACCGCGCTACGCGGGGAGGCCACGTCGGAGTGCTCCAAGGGCGCGGGTGACCTGCTCGTAGCGCTCGGCGAGCGCCTGCACGCGCGCGGCGGCGCCATCCAGCCGCCCGGCCCGCGCGGCCGCCTCGAGCTCGCGCGCGCCCGCGGCCAGCCCGGTCGCGCCGAGGCTCTCGCTGGTGGACTTGAGCGAATGCGCGGCGCGCCGGAAGGCGTCGACGTCCGCGGCGGCGAGCGCGCGCCGCAGCCTGGCGATCAGCTCGCCGGCGTCCTGGTCGAAGGTGACGATCAGCTCGGCCACGAAGCCGCCGCCCATCGACTCGACCAGCCGGTCAAAGACGGCCCGGTCCAGGGCCGCGCCCGCCGGGGCCTCCGCTGCCGGCGGCCCGGGGTTCTTCGAGTCGCGCCCCTCGCCGCGCGGGCGGCAGCGCTCCAGTGCTGACACCAGCTCCTCGACCCGGATCGGCTTGGCCACGTAGTCGTCCATGCCGGCAGCCATGCACAGATCGCGGTCGCCCTGCATGGCGTTGGCGGTCATCGCGACGATGCGAGGACGCGCGTCAAGCGTCCAGCGCCGGTTGATCTCGCGCGAGGCCTCGAGGCCGTCCATCTCCGGCATCTGCACGTCCATCAGCACCACGTCGTACGTCTGGCGCTCGACCGCGTCGAGAGCCTCCAGCCCGTTGCCGGCCAGGTCCGCCCGGTAGCCCATCTGGGCGAGGAGCCGCAGCGCCAGCTTCTGGTTCACCACGTTGTCCTCGGCCAGGAGGATCCGCAGCGGCAGGCGCGCGGCCATGCCGGGATCGAGCTCGCTGCGGCCCGTCGCGCGCGGGGCGACGTGCACCGGCTGCTCCGCCAGCACCGAGACCAGCGCGTCGAAGAGCTGCGACGGCTTGATCGGCTTGTGCAGGTAGGCCGCGAAGCTCGTGTCGTCGCCGAGGGCCTCGCGGCGGCCGAGCGAGGTGAAGAGCACCAGGGGCAGCGTCGCCGCCGGCGGATGCTGGGCGATCGCCCGCGCGAGGGTGACCCCGTCCATCTCCGGCATGTGCATGTCGAGGATCGCGACGTCGAAGCGCTCGTCGGCGCGGATCCACGCGAGCGCCTCGCCGGGCGATCCGGTCGCCCGCGCCGGCATGCCCCAGGTGGCCAGGTACGAGGTCAGGATCCGGCGGTTGGTGGCGTTGTCGTCCACGACCAGCACGCGCTTGCCCCGTAGCGAGGGCTGCACGCCGGAAAGATCGCGCCGCGCGGGCAGCGGCGCCTCCGCGCCGTGGGCCCGGATGGTGAAGTGGAACTCGCTGCCGCGCCCCACCTCGCTCGCGACCTCGATGCGGCCGCCCATCAGCTCGGTCAGGCGCTGGCTGATGGCCAGGCCGAGCCCGGTGCCGCCGTAGCGACGCGTGGTCGAGGCATCGATCTGGCTGAACGACTGAAAGAGCCGGTCGATCCGGTCGGGCGGGATGCCGATGCCGGTGTCGCGGACCGAGAAGGTCAGCTCGTACGGGCGGTCGGGGCCGTCCGGGCGCTGAGCGGCCACCGAGAGGACCACCTCGCCCACCTCGGTGAACTTCACCGCGTTCGAGAGCAGGTTCAGCAGCACTTGGCGCACGCGCGTCACGTCGCCCACGATGGCCGCCGGCATGCCGTCCCCGAGCAGGTAGGCCAGATCCAGCCCCTTCTCGGCGGCCCGGGTGGCCACCAGGTCAAGCGCACCCTCGACGCACTCGCGCAGGTCGAAGGGCTGCGACTCCAGCTCAAGCCGCCCGGCCTCGATCTTGGAGAAGTCGAGGACGTCGTTGATCACGGTGAGCAGGGCGTCGCCGCTCTGACGCACGACCTCGGCATATTCGCGCTGCTCGTCGGTGAGGGCGGTGTTGAGCAGGAGTCCGCTCATGCCGATCACCGCGTTCATGGGGGTGCGGATCTCGTGGCTCATGGTGGCCAGGAACGCGCTCTTGGCTTCGTTGGCGGCCTCCGCCTCCTCGCGCGCCTGCAAGAGCTCGGTGACGTCGTGGTAGATCGCGATCATCCCGACCCGGGCGCCGTCGACGATGACCGGCACCGAGGAGATCTCGAGGTCCACCTTCGTGCCATCCTTGCGAGCCCGGCGGCCCGTCGCGCGGATCCAATCGCCGTCGAGCGTGTGGCGGATGTTAGCCTGCACCTCGTCGCGGCCCTCGGGGGTCG
>Ga0081455_10001630_pt1 | contig 27385 bp, 31 predicted proteins | sample TabmetS3T2R1_FD_70207 | JGI IMG/M metagenome (GOLD analysis project Ga0081455, IMG submission 70207) | Tabebuia heterophylla rhizosphere microbial communities from the University of Puerto Rico - S3T2R1 | ecosystem: Host-associated > Plants > Roots > Rhizosphere ...
CCCGCCGGTCGGGCTCAGCCCCGACCGGCGGGCGTGTCCCGCGGGCCCGTCGTCGCGGCGAGCAGGTGACGGGCGCGCCGGCCGAGGTCGCCGAGATCGACCCGGCCGGCGTCGGCCGCGGCGACCAGGCGTTCGGCCAGGTCGAGGGCCTCGTCGACGATGGGCGACTGCGCCGCAGCGTCCTGACCCATGTCGTGGAGGATCGTCCGCTCCGTCCGCGACGCGACGATCGGGCCGTCGATGCCCTCGACCCACACGTTGGTGCGGCGCCCGTCGCCCCGCTCGTCTCCCCGGAGCGGCTCGAGCGCGTAGATCTTGTCGGCGCGGGCGAACTTCCCGAATCCAAGGAACACCATGCTGGGCTCGAGCGCCATGTCTCGATTATCCGCTCCGGGCGGCCACGTGGCGAGCGCGCGCCGCTCGACAGATGGCTATCCAGCCATGCGGCCGACGCCGTCCGATCGCGGGGTGGCGGGTGCTGGCGCCGCAGAGATGGCGCGGAGCCAACCGCCCGTGCGGGTCCGCCGGCGTGCCCGCCTACCGCGGGCCACGACGTCGACCGCCTGTCGGACCGCGGCACCCAGGACCTCAGGATCTGTCACGCATGCGGCATGCCCGCCGGCCACCTCGATCACCGGCGCCCCCAGCGCGGCCGCAGTCGAACGTTGCCGATCCGGCCCGACCAGCAGGTCGCGTTGCGTCACGACGCATGCAGCCCGCGTCTCGAGCTCGGCCAGCCACGGGCGGGCGTCGAACGCGGCGATGGCCCTGCCTGCGCCGACGATGTCGGACGGGTTGAGCCGCTTCATCTCGCCCGCCAGCCAGGGCGCCTGTTCCGCCAACTCCCCCAGGAAGGCGGGCCGGCTCCCCACAACCTCGCCCACGATGCGGTCCGGCAGCCCCGAACGGACGAGCGGCGCGAGCAGCTGCAGCGCCGGGCCCATCCCCCGCCGGAAGGCGCTGTGCGCCAGCTCGGCCGCGGTCGCGACCAGCACCAGGCCCCGGACCAGGTCGGGACGGCGGCGGGCCATGAGCAGGGCGACGGGCCCGCCCATCGAGTAACCGGCCACGATCGCGTTGCGCACGCGTAGCTCGCCCAGTAGCCCGGCCGCGTCGTCGGCACAGTCCTCGAGGCTGAAAGGTTCGCGGGTACGGATGCCGCGGCCGTGCCCCCGGTGGTCCATCGCCACGACGTGGTATCGCCCGGCGAGCGCCGGAAACGTGCCCAGCCAGTTGAGGTCGGCCGACGCCATCCAGCCGTGCAGCAACAGGACCGTGGGGGCACCGGGCGGGCCCGGCTGATAGCGCACGAACACGTCTCCGCGATCGGCCACGCGCACGATGGCGCCCAGGGGAAGGGTCGGCGGAACGGGTTGATGCCCACGGCGTTCGCCACGCAGCGCGCGCCGCCAGAAGCCGCTCGGTTCACGTCGTAGCTGCACGGCCATCGATCGGGACACCTCCGGTCGAGCTCCTGCCGTCAGACCATGGCTGCGTCCGGCGAGTTTCACATACCGGTGCCGTCCTCCCGCCGGCGATTCGACCGCGCTCAGCCCGAACCGGGCCGCCCCTCGAGCTCGGCCAGGCGGCGATCGGCCTGGTCGAGGCGCCGCACCACCACGCTGAGCACGCGCCGGGCGAACGTGGGGTCGGAGGCGACCACGTCGTCGAAGTGCTCGGCGCGGAGCCCCAGCAGGGTCATGGCGACGATCGAGCGCACGGTGGACGTCCGCACCCCGGTTCCCAGCAGCGCCATCTCGCCGAAGAAGTCGCCGGCGTTGAGCACTCCCAGGTCGACCCCGTCGCGGGTCACGGCCGCGTGCCCGTCGACCACCAGGAAGAGCTCGTCGCCGAACTCGTGCTCGTTGACGACGTCGACGCGCGGACCCACGGTGACCTCGTAGGCCCGCTCGGCCAGCGCCGTGAGCTCCTCGTCGCTGGCGCCGTGGAACAGCCACACCTCGCTCAGGAGCTTCTTGCGCTCCTCGATCGCGACCAATGCGCCCATCACGGCGAACCGTACCCGCCATCACTTCGCCCCGCGCATTGGTCTCCGGCCGACCGACGCCTGCCGGACCACGCCCACGCGCCCGTTGACCCGGGGGCGCGCCGTTCGCCATTGTCCCGGGCGCCGTGACCCGTCGGATCAAGGAGCAGGGATGGGACGACTCGACGACAAGGTGGCGCTGATCACCGGCGCAGCGAGCGGCATCGGGCGCGTGGCCGCCGAGCTGTTCGCGGCCGAAGGGGCTCGGGTGGCGATCGCCGACGTGGCCGATGGCGATGGCGAGGCCGCCGTGGGGACGATCGCCGACGCCGGCGGCGAAGCCGCCTTCGTCCACGCCGACGTGTCGGACGCGACGGACGCCGAGGCGATGGTCGGCTTCGCGATCGAGACCTTCGGGCGCCTCGACGTCCTGTACAACAACGCCGGCATCCTCCCCGGCGACGACGCGGGCACGCTCGAGACCCCCGAGGCGACGTGGGACCGCGTCATGGCGGTGAACCTCAAGGGCGTCTGGCTGGGAATGAAGTTCGGGATCCCCGCGCTGCTGGCGTCGGGCGGCGGCACGATCGTCAACGTCTCGTCGCTGGTCGCACTCGTCGGCTCGGCGGTGCCGCAGATCGCCTACACCGCCAGCAAGGGCGGAGTCCTCGCAATGACCCGGGAGACCGCCGTCGAATACGCCCGCCAGGGGATCCGGGCCAACGTGCTGTGCCCGGGCCCGATCGACACGCCGCTTATGCGCCAGTTGATGTCCGACCCGGCGTGGGCGGCCCGTCGCCTCGTGCACATCCCCATGGGCCGGCCCGGCGCCGCCGAAGAGATCGCCCGCGCCGCCTTGTTCTTGGCCTCCGGCGAATCATCGTTCATGACCGGCGCCGCACTGGTGGTCGACGGTGGCATCACCGCCGCCTATGTGACCCCCGAGTGAGCCCCCATGAGCGCCGTCACTAACCTGACCGCGTCGCGCCGGCCCAGCGAAGGAGCACAGACATGCAGCAAGGCCGTCTCGACCAGGAATCCCTCGCCGCGATGATCGGCGCCGGCGACATCGACACCGTGCTCGTCGTCTTCCCCGACCTCCAGGGCCGGCTGATGGGCAAGCGGGTGACGGGGCACTTCTTCCTCGACGACGTGCTCGCCGAGGGCGTCGAGGCCTGCACCTACCTGCTGGCCGTCGACATCGACATGGATCCCCTCCCCGGGTACCGCTACGCCAACTGGGAGACGGGCTACGGCGACTTCGTGCTCCGCCCCGACCTCGCCACGCTGCGACTGGTCCCGTGGCTCGAGAAGACCGCGCTGGTCGTCTGCGACCTGGCGGACCAGGAGACGGGCGAGCCCGTCGAGGTGTCACCCCGGCGGATCCTCCAGCGCCAGATCGAGCGGGCCGCAGCCGCCGGGTACGCGGTGAAGTGCGGCTCCGAGCTCGAGTTCTACCTGTTCAAGGACTCCTACGACGACGCCGGGGCGAGGGGCTACGCAGGGCTGACCCCGCACTCGGCGGTCATCGAGGACTACCACATCCTCCAGACCACCAAGGACGAGTACCTCATCCGCCAGATCCGCAACGCGATGGACGGTGCGGGCGTGCCGGTCGAATTCTCCAAGGGCGAGGCCGGCAGGGGGCAGCACGAGATCAACCTGCGGTACGCCGATGCGCTGGAGATGGCCGACCGCCACACGATCTACAAGAACGGCGCCAAGGAGATCGCCGCACTGAACGATCGGGCGATCACGTTCATGGCCAAGTACACGATGGACGAGTGCGGCAACTCGTGCCACCTCCACTCGAGCCTGTGGAGCGCGGGCGCCGACGAACCGCTCGACTGGGACGGCGACACCCCGGACCACATGTCCGAGACGTTCCGCCACTACCTCGGCGGGCTGATGGCGGCGAGCCGGGAGCTCTCGTACCTGTTCGCGCCGTACGTCAACTCGTACAAGCGGTACCAGCCCGGGTCGTGGGCGCCGACCGCCATCGTGTGGGGTCGCGACAACCGCACCTGCGGCCTCCGCCTCGTGGGTCACGGCGCCGGGTTCCGGATCGAGTCACGGATCCCCGGGGGCGACTGCAATCCCTACCTGGCCTACGCAGCGACGATCGCCGCCGGGCTGCACGGCGTCGAGCATCGCCTCGATCCCGGCGCCGAGTTCCGTGGCAACGCCTACGAGGCCGAGGACGTGCCCCGGGTGCCCTCGACGCTCGTCGAGGCGATCGCCGAGCTCGAGCGCAGCGAGCTGGCGGCCAAGGCGTTCGGCGAGGACGTCCACTTCCACCTGGTCAACACCGCCCGTCAGGAGTGGGCCGCGTCCAACCGTGTCGTCACCGACTGGGAGCTGCGGCGTAGCTTCGAGCTTGCATGACGACGTCGCCGCCGCCGCTCATCGCCGTGCCGGCCTACCTGGTGAGGTCGGGACGGGTGGAGGGCTGGGCGACCAGCGCCGTCGCTGCCCCGGAGACCTACCTGACGGCCCTGCGCCGAGCGGGGGCGCGGGGCGCCGTGCTGATGCCGGACGAGCTGAGCGAGAGCGAGGCCGACGTCGTGCTCGACAGCTTCGACGGCCTGCTGCTCATCGGCGGCGGTGACCTCGACCCCGAGACCTACGGCCGGCAGCGCGAGGAGGAGGTCTACGGGGTCCTCGCGCGGCGCGACGGCTTCGAGCTGCCGCTGGCGCGCGCCGCCATCGCCCGGACGATGCCCACGCTCGCGGTCTGCCGGGGCCACCAGGTGCTCAACGTCGCCCTGGGCGGCACCCTGGAGCAGCACCTCGTCCCGGGCGACGTGCCCCACGGCGTGCCCGGTGTCGCGGGCGGCTCGATCACCCACTCCGTCCGCGTGCAGGACGGGTCCAGGCTGGCCACGGCGCTGGGCACCACCGGCGCCGACGTCTCCTCCCAGCATCACCAGGCGGTCGACAAGCTGGGCGCCGATCTCGACGCCGTGGCCTGGGCGGAGGATGGCGTGATCGAGGGCATCGAGCTCACCCTCCCCGACCAATGGGTGCTCGGCGTCCAGTGGCACCCCGAGGACACCGCCGGCACCGACGCCGTCCAGCAGCGCCTCTTCGAGGCGTTCGTCGGGGAGGTCGCACGGCGCTCGGGCTCCTGGCGCCGCTGACCCGGGTGGGTCAGCGCTGGCGGTACGCGCCGCGTGTCGCTTGGGGCGGAACGCTCCATCGATGGCGGTACTCGGACGCGGTGGCCCGGATCCACATCATCCCCAGCGCCGACAGCGCAAGCAGCACGCCGGCGATCAGAAGAAGGATGGCCGTCACGTCGCCTCCCGTCGGTCTCGGCTCGTCTCCGTCGGGAACCAGCATCATCGGAGGCCGGCGAGCGGACTGCGCCAGATGCCTCATTCCGGTCATGACCGATGACACGCGGGCGTCGGCCGGGCGGCGATGGCGTCGAGGCGACCCAACAGGCGCCCGGCTTCGGTGACCAACTCGAGATGCGGCCGTTCCAGGTCGAAGGTGAGGCCCGCCAACCGACAAACCGGCTGCGCGGCCTCGGGGGGTGATGCCGGCGGTGCTCACGGCCGAACGCACGCGTTCCTCCGCCGACGAGGTCGATCTGCGGTCCGGTTGGGGACCATCGGCTCTACTCCCTGACCGTCGATGGGTGGACGCTCTGTCCGAGGGTCCATGGCCCCGCGGCTCTCGCGGGTCGTCGGCAGGGCCCGAAAGGAGGGCGAAATGGCTCTCGCATCCACCAAAGGTGGGCATCCGACGACATCAACGACGAACGACCGAACCTGGCTCTTACGCCTCGGTGCGGCCGGCCTCGGTGCCGTGTGGGCCGCCGTAATCGTCATCAGCTTGTACTCGCCGGACAGCGTGTCTGGGGTCCCACAGGAGCACGTCCCGATCGCGGCCGTGCTTACCTGGGTCTGGGGCCTCATGGCTTCGCGGTCGATGATCACCACTCTCGTCGCACAGCGCGACCACCCCGAACGACAACCCGAGGTGCGCCTATTGGTGGGCGGCGTCGCCATGGTCTGGTTCCTCGCGACGATCCTGGCTGTCTTCGGACCCGAGATCGTGACCGGCACCGATCCGACACGCTTCCCAATCGCCGCCGTACTCGCTCCGATCGCGGCACTGGTGCTCACCAAGATGGGGTGTGAGCTCTTCAGATCGCTGACACGTGACGAAGACGCAGATCGCGAATTGACCGACTAGCCCCCACGGAGCAAGCAGCGGCCACCAAGGGCCTACCGAGTTCGCCCGAGATTGCCGAGTATCGCCTGAGCGCGACCGGGCATTGCGTCGAATCTTGTCGCGGGACGACCCGCCCCCCCTAAAGCTCGGGTCCATCGCGGGAGTCGGGCATCCTGATCGTCGGCTGGAGCCCAGGCATCGGGCCCGGCCGACGGTCCGAGCGACCGGAGTCGGGAGGAGAACGACATCGTGCGCTGGCAACCCGAGACGCCCGAGTGCGCCGAGTGCGGGTTCGACTGGACGATCCCCGCCGCCAAAGCGATCGGTGTGGTGAGCGAGGCACGGACCCGCATCGAGTCGCTCCTCGACGCGGGCAGGAGCTGGCCAGCGGCTGCACCAGGTCGCTGGTCGTCCTCCGAGTACGTCTGGCACCTCGTCGACGTAGTCCGCCTGGGCACCGAACGGCTGTGGACCATCCGGCTCGATCCGGGCGCCGGCCTGGTCTGCTGGGACGAGAACGAGCTGGCCCGCGTCCGGCAGTACTCCCTGCTCTCGGCGGCCGTCGGGCTCACGGCCCTGCGGGAGGCGACCGACTGGTGGATCTCCGTGGTTCCCACCGTCACGCCGAGCGATCTGATCCGTCACGACGAGCACAGATCCATGACGACGGAGGACGTCATCCGCCGTACGGCCCACGAGGTCCACCACCACGCATTCGACATCGAGCGGCTGAGCCGTCGGCATGGTGGCTAGCCGCGTCCACACAGCCACCCCACCCACCGACCACCCCTCCCCCTCCGAGAATGACGAGACTGTCCGGGCGCGCTGCGGGTGGGCACGGCCCTCGCCGCGCCCACCCCGCAAGCGGCTCGTATCAGACCGGGACCTTGTCCGGGTCCGGTTCCTCGTTGGTGGGGCTGATGCCGCCGGTGCCGACGGCGATGACGTCGATCTGCTCGAACTCGGGGTAGGCGAGGGCACCCATCTCCGGCAGGTCGACGCCGCCGAGCTCGTCGGCCTCGGAGACTCTGATGCCCCCGGCCATGACCGCGTTCTGGATCTTGAAGAACGCATATGCGAGACCCATGATGACGGTCCACAGCACGACGGCCCCCAACAGCTGGGCGCCGAGCTGGCCGAACTTCCCGGCCACGACACCCTCGACGGCGGTGACGTCCGAGCCGTTCCAACCGCCGCCATAGCTGCCGTTGGCGAAGATGCCGACGGCCAGCACGCCGAAGGTGCCGCACACCCCGTGGACCGCGATCGCGCCAACCGGGTCGTCGACCTTGAGCACCCGCTCGATGAACTCGGCGGCGTAGATGACGAGCACACCGGCGATGCCACCGATGACCGCGGACCACGCCGGGCTGGTGAAGGCGCAGGGCGCGGTGATGGCGACCAGCCCGGCGAGCATGCCGTTGACCATCATCCCGGGATCGGGCTTGCCGGTCTTGCGCATCATCACGAACATCGCCACGACCGCGCCGAACGCTGCGGCGATGGCGGTGTTGGCGGCCACGACTGCGAACTGCACGTCGGTGGCGGCCAACGTCGACGCCGCGTTGAAGCCGAACCAGCCGAACAGCAGGATGAAGCAGCCCAGCGTGGCCATGGGGATGTGGTGGCCGGGCAGCGTGTTGGGCGAGCCGTCCCTGTTGAACTTGCCGATGCGGGGGCCGAGGACCAGCGCGCCGGCAAGCGCCGCGACGCCACCGACCGTGTGCACGACGCCGGAGCCGGCGAAGTCGACGTACCCGGCGCCGAGGCTCATGGTGTCCCAGGTCTTGGCGAGCCAGCCGCCGCCCCAGGTCCAGGCGGCGAAGATCGGGTAGTACAGGGCGCCGCAGAACAGGCCCCACCCCACGAAGGCCTTCCACTTCCACCGCTCGGCCATCGCACCCGTGGGGATCGTGGCCACCGTGTCCATGAAGGCGACCATGTAGAGGAAGAAGCCGATGACGGCGGGCGCACCGGCGGTCACGATCGAGTCACCCGACAGCGCGAAGCCGCCCTGGAACAGGAAGACCCAGTTGCCGCTGCCGATCAGGGCGTCCCCCAGCGGTGCCGAGTATCCGAAGTCGTAACCCGGCAGCACGTAGCTGTAACCGCCGAACGCGAGGGCGTAGCCGACCAGGAAGAAGCCGACGAAGCCGAGGCCGAAGATCGCGAAGTTGGTCGACACCACGTGCGCGGCGTGCTTGGCGCGGCAAAAGCCCGTCTCCACCAGCGCGAAGCCGGCCTGCATGAAGATGACGAGAACGGCGCCTATGACGATCCACAGGAGGTTGGTCTGCTGGCCGAGGCTGGTGACCGCGTCGACCGGATCGACGTCTTGCGCACCGGCAATGGCCGGAGTGGCGAGAATCAGGACGCCGGCTGTAGCAAGCACGGCCGCCGCTCTCCACCCCAGCGACATGCCAGCTCTCGTGGCGCGACGAGGGCCATCTGACATGGGTTGACATTCCTTTCAAGACGCTCCCGAGACGAGGCCGGACGCCGATGTCTGACCCGCCGGTGAAGGTATGGGTGCGGTGTTACGCGTCTGTGTCCCGCGCATTAATTGCGCGTTCGGCGCCTGCGGTGGGCCCCGGCTGACCGGCCGCCGATCGTGAACGCCTCGTTAACTGGGTCCCCAAGGCATTGCGTTCGGCCGGTCTGAGTCCGTACTCACATGGACGTGCCGGGCATGCCGCTCAAGGACCCGTGGAGCGAATCCGATCGCTACGTGCCCCGCACGGTGGTGCAGCCGCTCCAGCGCATCCTCCGTCACGAGGCCGCGGGTGGGGTGGTCATGCTGGTTGCGGCCGCGATCGCGACCCTGTGGGCCAACTCACCGTGGGCGGCCTCGTATACGGAGGTCTGGCAAACGCCGCTACGCGTCGAGCTGGGCGGCCTCATCGACCTCGACCACCTGTCGTTGCAGACGTGGGTGAACGACGCGCTGATGACGGTCTTCTTCCTGCTCGTCGGCGTCGAGATCAAGCGCGAGGTCGTGCACGGCGAGCTACGCGACGCTCGTGCGGTCGCTCTGCCCGTCATCGCCGCGATCGGCGGCATGATCGTGCCCGCCGCCATCTATGCGGCCATCAACGCCGGCGGGCAGGGCGCGAGCGGGTGGGCGGTGCCGATGGCCACCGACATCGCGTTCGCCGTCGGCGTCGTCACCCTGGCGGGCAAGCGAGTGCCGCTCGCAGCCAAGATCTTCCTGCTCACCCTGGCCGTGGCTGACGACATCGGGGCAATCGTCGTCATCGCGATCTTCTACACCGGTGCGGTCTCGTGGGGCTGGCTCGCCTGCGCGGCGTCGGCCGTGGCGATGATCTTCGTCATGCGGCGCAGCGATGTGCAGAGCCTCGCCCCGTATCTGGCGGTCGGCGCGTTCGCCTGGCTCGCCCTGCTCGAATCGGGTGTACATGCCACGCTCATCGGGGTCGCTCTCGGCCTGCTCACCCCCGCCTGGCCCCTGCGCTCACCCCGTCGCTTCCCCGCCGAGGCGCGGCGGGCGATCAACCGGATCGAGGCTGCGTACTACGACCGGGTGCTGACCCCGCGGGAGTTCGCGGAGAACGAACAGAACATCGCCGAGGTGGCGCGGCTGGCGATGTTCAGCACCAGCCCGCTCGAGCGCCTGGAGCGAGCGCTGTCGCCGTGGGTCGCCTACGTGGTCGTCCCGGTCTTCGCGCTGGCCAATGCCGGAGTCGCCCTCGATGCCGGTGCGATTAGCGGCGTCGCATCCAATCCGACGACCATCGGTGTCGTGCTCGGCCTCGTGGCCGGCAAGACCATCGGGGTGTTCGGCGCCACCGCGCTGACCGTACGCATGGGGATCGCCCGCCTTCCGCTGGGCACGACCTGGCGCCACCTGTTCGGGCTGGCCACCTCGGCCGGTGTCGGATTCACGGTGGCTCTGTTCGTGACCAGCCTGTCGTTCGACACGGCGGCCACCGCCGACGCAGCCAAGGTGGGCATCCTCGCGGGCAGCACACTGGCGGGGATCATCGGATTCACGATCCTGCGGACGGCGCCCCGCGCCGCCGGGGCGCGCAGCGCGACCGCGCCGACTCCGAACGGCGCGGCCCCGACGCCCCGTGAGCCCGACCTTGCCACCGGCTGGTCGTGGGCACCGGCCACCTCCGACGGCGACGCGGCCACCTCGGGCACGGGCGAGCGATATGTGCGCAGCGTCCGATAGATCGCGGCCAGAAGGAGTGCTCGAACTGCTGTCACCGGGGAGGGCGGGCTACGACGCGGGGCGGCGCGGGACGTGGCTCGGTCGGTCGTCGTGGTCGAGGACGACGCCTCGACCCCGAATCGTGTAGACGGTGAGCCCGATCGGCTCGATCCGGACCCGGGCTCGGAAGACGCGGGCGCTCATCGCACGAGCGGTGCGCTCCGCGTCCGGCCACAGGTGCCCCCGGAGCACGTCCCACGTGACGAGCTCCCCGAACCGGGCGATCAACGGGCGGAGCACCGCAGCCTCGCCGTCCGACACGACGACCGTCCGGCCGCCATAGCGCAACACCACATCGGCCTCGAGGTAGGGCGGTCGGCGTCGGCGATCGAACTCCGCGGCCAGGCGCTGCATGCGAGCCAACAGGTCGCACTCGTCGGCAGGGACGCGGATCCAGTCCTCGTTGGAGTCGAGGCGCGGCGGCAGAGCGCCATCGGCGACGAGGAGGAGACGCGGCGTGCCCCGCTCAGCGGCCGCAGCCCGGCGGGCACCGTCGCCCGGCCAACGGAGCAGCTCGATCTCGTCGAGAGGGAACGGCATGTCGGACTCCCCGCCGAGCACCGTTCCGTCGCCCGGCGTGCCGGCCGGACGCGGCCGGGGGCGTGCCGCTGGCATGAGCGGCACGCTAGAGACACTTCGTTTCGCAGCCATTTCCCGCGTATTACGCCGTCGGGTCACGCATCCCGACGGCGACGGGGTCCGGGGGTGTCGGGATCACGTGGAACGAGTCGGCCCCGGGTGTGCGCTCCGGGGTCTTGTCGGGCGGGCACGTGCAGGCGATCGTGGCCAACCTCACCGACCGCAGCGCCGGCCTGTTCTCCCACCACGAGACCGAACTCGTGCCCGAGCTCGCCCAGCTGTCGGTGAGCGAGACGGCGGTGGCGATGCAGGACTGGGCCCAGCGAGCCGACGCCATGCTGCGACGGTCGGGCTCGGGCGAGCGTCCGGCATCCGACACGTTGGTCAGCATCGAAACACCGACATGAAGCCACGACACTTCCTCGCCCGTATCGCGGCATTGGTGACGGCGGCCGCGGCCATCGCGATGCTCGTCGGCCCGGCCCGCGCCGATGCGGCCCCGGACGGTATGGCCCAGGAGCCAGGCTTCGGCATCGGCAGCCGAGTGGACGGCTGGGCCAACCCGGACGTCGACATCGGTGAGATTCGCTTGTCCGTGGCCGAGGAACTCGGCTCTCGGCTCGACGGCTGGGACACCCCGGACATGGATCTCAACCCGTCTGAGCTGTGGGAGGCCATGGCCTTCGGGATCGGTTCCATCCTGGACGGCTGGGGCAATCGGGACATGGACATCGGCGCGTTCACGTCTGCCGCCACCATCTCCCAGCCCACGTGGTGGAACGCTGACACACCGAACGGCGGTGAAGTGCTGAGTTCTGATTGGTGATCTCGGGCGGGGCTGGCATCGACCGGGGGGCGGGCGCAGGATCGTCATCAACGGGATGGCCCACGCCTCGGAATCCTTGCGGCGGAATGGAGGACGCCGTTTGACGCCCCGACACCCCCGCCCGACGCGACGCTCACTGGCTGTAGGCCGCCACGGCTGAGGGCCGCACGAGGTCGCCACCGACACGCAGCTTCACGAGGATGCCGACTAGCCCTAGTTCGGCCCAGCGTTGGCGATAGAGGGTCACGGCGACTTGGCCGCGGTCGCGGTCGGCGATCCGTAGGCGGCGCCGATGTCGCCGAAGATGATCGAGGCGCCGGCAGGCTGGCGGTCGCGGGGTCGGGTAGCGCGCTGAGCGGCCGAACGGGCCAGCCCATGAGCCCGCCGCCTTCGGGCCCGGGTTCGACGTTGGTGGCTTCGGGCAGCGCCGCGACCTTGGCCGCCGAGGCGGGATGCATGACCCACGTGCTGTTGTCGCGGTGGCGGTCGGCGAGCAGCCCGGACAGTGATGTGAGTTGTGCCCACGTGGGTGTGTGCGACGCACTGACCGCGATCTTGTTGCCGGTGGGGATGCGGGCCAGGTCGGTCACCTGGGACCTGCCCCCGAAGCCGCTCCGCCGTGATCGCGGTCTGCCTCGTTGCGCTCAGGAGAGCTTCGAATAGTCGACCGACCACCAGCGAGTTGGGCGCATCGAGTACTTGAGGCCGCCTTCCTCGTCGGTGCTCGCCACGTAGGCGTCGCCCAGCTCCGGGCCGAAGTAGCGGTGCGCCAGCGGGCGTCGGTCGGCTTCGAGCTCGGCCGGCGCCACGTCGACGATCGGCCCCTCGACGCTGACGTACTTGTAGAAGGGTGGCTCCTCCGTCTGCGCGCAGAGGCTGAAGCGCCGGGCGGCGTTCAACAGCCTTCCCTTGAGGGATTCGGCACCGGTGATGATCCACACGAGCCCATCGGGCTCGTAGCCATACCAGATCGGGACGGTGAGCGGCGGGCCGTCGGCTCGCTCGATCGAGATGACGCCTACGTGGAGACCGGCGAGGAACTCCTGCCGCTCGTGCTCGCTCATGGCCAAGGACATGGGGGAAGGGTGCCACGTCGCCCGACACGTCGCGTTCGGAAATCAGCGGTGATGCCGTGGGTCCTCTGGGCGTCGCAGGCGGGACCCGATCCAGGCGCGCGCCAGCAGCAGCCCGGCGCCGGCCCCGCCCACCAAGGACAGCAGGGTCTCCTCGACGGGCATGCCTGCGACGTGGGCGATCACGTGGCGTCGCCGTCCGTCGCGGACGCCCGAGCGGCGCGGAGCTGCACGAGGCCCGGGCGATCGGCGTCCGTCTGCTGCGGTTCGTCGTGCCAAGTCCACCACTCGTACGGCGGCGTCTGGGGATAGCCCTCCGGCGAATCCTCCCAGGACTCCTGGCGCCCCAGTGCGGTCATGTCGAGGTAGCTCCAGGTGCCGCCCATCGCCTCGTCTCCGCGGGCGTTGATGAAGTAGGTGCGGAAGATGCGCTCCCCGTCGCGGATGAACGCGTTCGTGCCGTGCCACTCATCGACGCCGAAGTCGGCGTCGAAGTCGTCGGTCATCGTGTACCAGGGCATCTCCCACCCCATCCGCGCCTTGACGCGCTCGATGTCCGCCTGCGGCGCCCGCGAGGCGAACGCGAGCGTGGTGTCGCGGGCGTTCAGATGGGCGACGTGGGCGACCTGGTCGGCCACCATCGAACAGCCCACGCAGGCATGCTCTGGCCAGCCGGAGACGCCGGGCTCGAAGAACGCGCGATAGAGGATCAGCTGGCGGCGACCCCCGAACAGGTCGAGCAGGCTCGCCCTGCCGCCGGGGCCCTCGAACTCGTAGTCCTTCTCCACGGCCTGCCACGGCATCCGGCGACGCTCGGCCGCCAGCGCGTCCCGGGCGCGGGTCAACTCCTTCTCCCTCACGAGCAGCTGCTGCCGCGCAGCCTCCCACTCTTCGGGCGACACGATCGGTGGTGTCTTCACGGGGGGTCCTTCCGGGTCTGGTCCACGGTCAGTGGAGCACCGTAGCTGGCTAACTTTCTTAAAGTAAGCAATTATCCTGGGCACATGCAGAGGACGCCGTTCGGCGAGATGAGCTGCTCGATCGCCCGCACGCTCGACGTGGCCGGTGAGCCGTGGTCGCCGCTGATCATGCGCGACGTCTGGGTCGGCATCACCCGCTTCGACGCCCTCCAGCGAAGCCTCGGCATCTCGAGCAAGGTGCTCGCCGAGCGGCTCAAGTGGCTCGTAGCGCACGGGATGCTCGAGCGCCGCGCCTACTCGCAGCGGCCGCTGCGCCACGAGTATCTCTTGACGCCGAAGGGCCTCGAGTTCTGCGGCGTGTTGCTCGCGATCAGTGCCTGGGGCGACCGGTGGACGGCGGGCGAGGCCGGACCGCCCGCACTGTTCCGGCACCGCGCATGTGGCCAGGTCACCCACGCGGTGCTCACGTGCGCCCAGTGCGGCGAGCCGCTGCACCCAGGCGGCGTCGACGTCGAGCCCGGACCGGGGTCCGAGCCATCTGCCTAGCGCACGGCAAGTCGCCAGTGTTCCGGCGCCCGTCATCACCCAGGTCGACGCAGGAGGCGCACCGAACTCATCGGCGGCCCCGAAACGTCGGGGCGCGTCGGACTCAGGAAGCCGGCACGTAGAACGCCGTCGTCGCGGCGACGGCACGCTCGGCGACATCGGGATCGGCGCCCGACTCCCGGTAGGCGTCGCCCCAGGTCTCGCTACTCGCGGCCAGGGCGGCGTGCACCTCCGGGTTGCGCTCGAGCTCGTCGGGAGTGCCGAGGTACTCGCCCGCGAGGTGGGCGGCGAGGCCGACGAACGTGAGGTCCCACCCGACACCGACGGCGCCCGGTCCGAAGTTGTCCCACATCTCCGGCGGGACCACGGCCGTGTGGGTGAGGGCGAGCGTCGTGCCGCCGTTGTCATCACGCTCGAGCACCACCTCGACGATCGAGGAGTCCTCCGGGCCCGGTGGCTCCCCCGCGATCCAGGTGACCAGCAGACGGCGGGGCGGTTCGCAGGCGCGGATCTCACCGCCGGCGTTGCCCTCCAGCTGGTAGGTCCCGCCGAGGCGGAGATCGCCGCTGACCGGGAGGAACCAGCGCGCGATCCGGTCCGGGTCGGTGATGGCGTCCCATACGTCCTCGATTTCGGCGGCGTAGGCGCGTGACAGCCGGACCACGTGTGCGTCGCCGGCGGGGAGCGTGCCCGTGCCGACATGTCGCTTGGTCGCGCGCAGCTCGTCGATGAGGTCCTTCATGACGTCGTCCTCCTGGTGCTACCGGATCTCTTGGTGTGTGCGTTACCCATCGTGCGGCGCTGGCGGGCACCCCGGGCGAGCTCCGTGCCCAGCGCGTCGAGACGCTGCTCCCATGCACGGCGCAGCCGCGTGATCCACTCCTGCGCCATGTCGAGCGGGGCGGGGTTCACGGAGTACAGCCGGCGGGTCCCCTCCGCCCGAACGGTCGCGAAGCCGCTCTCGCGCAGCACTCGCAGGTGCTGGGAGACCGCAGGCTGCGTGATGCCGAACTCGCGCCCCACCGCATCCACGACCACGCCCGCGGCGACGTCCCCGTCTGCGAGCAGCTCGAGGATCCTGCGCCGCACAGGATCACCGAGCACGTCGAACGCCTCCACGACCCGACTATCTCAGCTAGCACTTATATAAGTCAAGGCCGATGTTGAGCCGGCGGACCCCGCCGCGTGGCGCTGCGCCGGATGCCGCTACGGACCGGCCTTGCCACGGTGCGACCGTGCTGGTGAGGTTGTGAGGTGCCCGAGATCGAGCGCAAGTTCCGCGTCGCCCGGATGCCGCCAGCGCTCCGCGACGGATCACCGCTCAGGCAGGCCTACGTCGCCGTCGAGGGCGACGTCGAAGTGCGGGTTCGCAGCGACGCCCGGAGGCAGGTGCTGACCGTGAAGGCCGGGACGGGCATGGAGCGCGCGGAGGTCGAGGTGGACATCGACGCCGCCGCCTTCGACGAGCTGTGGGAGGTGGCCGGCGATCGGCGCCTCGAGAAGACCCGCCACCGGATCGACCTCGACGGCGTCACGGCCGAGCTCGACGTCTACGCCGGGGCGCTGGCCGGCCTGACGGTCGTCGAGGTGGAATTTCCGTCCCGCCGGGAGGCCGAGGCGTTCCATCCGCCCGATTGGTTCGGCGACGAGCTCACCGGCGATCCGGCCTGGTCCAACGCCGCACTGGCCCGCGATGGCGCGCCACCGGAGGCCTGATCGGTCGGCTCGATTCAGGGCGGCGTCGACGCTGCGGACAGGCTCGGCATGACCTCCGCCGCCAGGCGTTCCATCTGCTCGGGCTCGTCGAAGAACGGCGTGAACAGGATCAGCTCGGCGCCCGCGTCGGCGACGCGCTGGACCTGCTCGGCACAGGCGTCGGGGGTGCCGGCGACGGCCGCCGGCTCGAGGCGTCGGCCGAAGTCGCCGTAGAGCTGCACCAGCGATCCGGCGACGCGGCTCCGGGCACGCTCGCCGTCGTCATCGACGGCGATGTACACGCGCTTGGCGAAGCCGAATCGGGCGGGGTCGCCGCCGGCCTCTGCGAGCGCCTCCCGGACGATCGGCACCTGCTGGGCGAACTGGTCGGTCGTCGTCGACCCCGCGCCGAAGAAGCCGTCGCCGTAGGCGACCGCTCGGGCCAGCGCGTCCGGATGGTTCGCTCCGAACCAGATCGGCGGGTGGGGCTTCTGGAATGGCGGGGGGCTCATCGCGGCGCCATCCAGCTGCCAGAACCGGCCCTCGAAGGTGACCTGGGGCTCGGTCCACAGCGCCTTCATCAGCCGCAGGCCCTCCGTGAACCGCGAGACCAGACGCGAGGGATCGACGCCGAACGCCGAGAACATCCGCGCCCGGCCGCCGGTGGCGACGCCGACGTCGACGCGGCCACGGCTCAGCTGGTCCAGCGAGCTGATGCTCTTGGCCAGGTGGACCGGGCTGTACAACGGCGTCACGAACACCGCGCAGCCCAGTCGCAGCCGCTCGCTACACGCGGCCGCGTAGGTCATGGTCTCGATCGGCCCGAGGACCGGCGTCGTGCCCAGGATCTGCTCGAGGGTCCATGCACCGTCGAAGCCGAGCTCCTCCGCTCGCCTCAGATACGAGCGGAGGCCGTCCGGGTCGAACGCACCATCGGCGACGAACTGAGGAATGGAGATCGCGAACCGAAGCGTGCCGGGCATGGCTTCCTCCTCCGTCGAGGGCTGATCGACTCGACGGCCACTGTTCGGGGCGACAGGTTAAGAGGCCGAGCGGATAGGCACGCAAGTGGGCACCGAACAGTACGGGATTTGCACTGCAAGCCCAGGCCACACAGCTCGGCCTCCCGGCAACACTGACCACCGTTGGCCGGGACGACGTTCCTATCCGCGCACCTTCTAAGGGACCGAATCGGTGGGGTTGGTCTTGGGGCGGATCCGGTAGTGGAGGACGAGGAAGGGGAGCCCGAACACCCAGAAGGCGTGCTCGGCGCGCAGCTCGCCGTCGTCCACGTACACGTCGAGCTCCTCGTCGAAGCCTCGAACCGCGAGCGCAGTGAGCTCACGGGTGTCGGGATCGACGTAGGTCAGGTAGTGGCCCGGATGGTCGAGGTCGCTGCGGCTGGTCAACACCAGGCCGCCACCGGGGCGGGAACGGGGGACCAGGGTGGCGGTGAAGCTCGCCTGTGGGAGTGGGAACCCGACGCTGACGTAGCCGCGCCCGTCGTGCCGGTACGTGGTGTAGATCCCGACGTAGATCGGTTCGTCGTTGTCGGCGAACGACCGGATCCAGCCCCGCACGGCCACCGGCCCTTCCCGATCCAGGGTGATCGTGTCGATGCGGCTGTGAACGCCCCTCAGCGCTTCCCGCTGGTTCATCGGGACGTTGGCCTGACCGAGCGGGCGGGCGACCAGGTCGCGATACAGCAGGTACCCGGGACGGACCCATTGCCTCCACTCGGGGACGATGTCGAGGGTGAACTGCGTCGTGTGCTCGTAGAACTGCCGCACCCGGCGGTCGGCCGAGTCGGGGTCGAACTCGGGCCCGGCGAGGTCGTCCAGCGAGGCGACGATGCCGATGTCGGAGGCACCGGCCGTGTAGGTGCCGCCGAGGACGTCGCTCAACTGCTCGACGTACCCCGTGCCGACGTACCGCGAGCGGGCCTCGAGCGGCACGACGAATGGAAGGTCGTCGGCCCGGACCCGCTCGGCGAGCAGGGTCACCTGTGCGTCGCGGAACAGGGCCGCCGACAGCAACCGGTACGTGAGCACCGTGGTGCTCGCCACCGCCGCGGCGGGCACGGGCCGCCGGCGACGGGCCGACGCCAGGCCGACGGCGGCGCCGACGAGGGGCCCCATTGCGACCTTCTGCGGGCGCAGACCGATCGCGCCCGCGAGCGTGCCCGCACTGGTCCCGACCACCACCGGACCGGCCCGGGCGAACCGGCCGGCCGCCCACCCGAGCGGGGCCACCAGGGCCGCTGACATCGCGATGCGCTGCCACCGCGCGGGGATCTCGCCCGGACGCTGCCGAGCCCGAGCCACCGCCTCCGAGGCCCCGAGCCCGATCGCGCCCGCCAGCGCACCAACCGCGCCTGCCCGTCGACCGCGGTGACCGAAGAGTGCGGCGCCGGCCAGCGCGCCGGTGGCGGCCGCGAACGCAACCGACCCACCGCGGCTGCCGGGCGCCTCCGGCCGCTCCACTGCCGGCCTCACGACCCCGACAGCCAGCCGCGCTCGCCGCGCTCGGGCTCGAGGACGTCCTCGCTCCAGAGGAGCTGGCCCGTGGTCACCGTCGCATCGGCCAGTGCGACCTGGAGGGTGGCCTCGGCGAAGCGCTCGGGGCTGGCGTAGTCGATGTCGCCGGCACCGGCGTAGAGGTTGCCGGGCGACAGCACCGGCTCCGACGGCATCAGCGCATTCACGGGGATCCCGTACGGCTGCATCTCGGCCGCGACGGCCTGCGTGAGATGGTGCATCGCCGCCTTGTTGCCGCCATACGCGAAGGGGCCCACCGGTCCAGACGAACGATAGGGGCCCGGGCCCGGGGCATACGCCGCCGCCGAGCTGATGTTGACGATCGAGCCTCGTCCGGCCTCGATCATGCCGGGGAGCACCAGCTGCATGAGGCGGTAGGTCGCCATCAGGCCGATCTCGAAGTGCAGCCGGAAGCCCTTCAGCGGGAAGGTGAGGAAGGAGCCGCGCGGGATCGTCCAGCCGCCCGGCACCGGCGGCGGCTGCTGCGCGACCGGCCCGGCGGCGGGGCCGGCACCGCCGGGGTCCGGCTTCGGGGGCCGTCCCGGCACCGTCAGCGCGGCGTTGTTCACGAGGATGTCGACCGTGCCGAGCTCGGCGCTGGCTCGCTCGACGATCGCCTCGACCTCCTCCGGCCTCGCCAGGTCCGCCGGGACCGCCACCGCCCGGCCGCCGGCCGCCCCGATGGCCGCGACCGTGTCGTGCACGGTGCCCGGCAGCCGGGGGTCCCATTGCGCCTCGGTGCGGGCCACGACCGCCACCGCCGCGCCCTCGGCGGCGAACAGCTCGGCGATCGACCTGCCCAGGCCGCGGCTGGCACCGGTGACGATCGCGACGCGCTTGTCGAGTCGGCCCACGCTCGCTTCCCCTTGGTCGGCGGCTCACGAATGCGACTCCAACCGACGATACGACCAGTCACACGCGCCGTTCCGCCCGGCCCCGCGGTCCCGATCACCCGGAACGGATGATGCCCACCACCCCGGGGTTGCCGACACTGTTCGCCCATAGACCGCCGAACAGAGGTCGCTACCGGGACGCGGGCCGGTCGCGGGACCGGGCTCGTCGTGCCCGAACAGTGGGACCGCGTCGATGCCTCGGGGCCGGGTCCGTTCGTCACGCGTGAGACGTACCGCCGGCCCGACGGGCGGCTCGTCACCTGGACGTCCCGCTCCCAGCGCAAGCAGCACTCCCTGCTCGACACCGGTCGCGGGTCGACGTGGTGGGCGCCCGGCGCCGTCGGATGGTGGATCGGCGTGCTGTTCGCGGTCGGCTCGACGTGCTTCGCGCTGGGCGCCGCACCCCGCTACGTCGACGCAGTCGGGGTCGCCGCCGACGGCGTCACTTTTTTCGTCGGGTCCCTGTTCTTCACGACCGCGGCAGCTCTGCTGTACCTCGAGGTGGCGAACGCCCCTCGCACCCTGCCCGGCGTCGCCGGGAGCGAGCGCCGACGCTTCATCACCTGGGAGCCGCACCGCATCGACTGGTGGGCGGCCGTGGTGCAGCTGGGCGGAACGCTGTTCTTCAACGTCAGCACGTTCGACGAGATGCTCGAGCACCTGTCGGCATCGCAGTCCGATCGACTGGTGTGGACCCCCGACGCACTCGGGTCGATCTGCTTCCTGGTGGCAAGCGGGCTCGCATGGGCCGAGGCGTGCCACGGCTTCTGGTCGTGGCGCCCTCGCAGCCTGACGTGGCTGATCACGGCGCTGAACCTCGTCGGGTCCATCGCCTTCGGCGCCTCCGCGGTGGCGTCGTACGTCGTGCCCGTCACCGATCAGCCGCGCAATGCCACGCTCATGAACCTCGGCACGTTCGTCGGTGCCATAGCTTTCTTCATCGGGGCGGTGCTCCTCCTGCCCGAGCGCACGCAGGGAGGCGACGCCCCAGCGAACGAGCCGGCGTCGGCCACGGGTTGATCGGCGCAGCCCCCGCGGCCAAGTTGGTCCCGGCGATCCCCGGACATGACCATCTCGACCGAAGACCTGCACCGCTCGCCGCCGATCACGTTGCGGCACCTCCCCGAGCGGCAGCCATGGCTGCTGGTCGGGGCCGCCGCACTCGCGGTCGTACTCGGCGTCCTCGCCGCCATCGACGGGGGTCGACTGCTGGTCTGGGACCGCCCGATCACCGACGCCGCCGTCACGCATCGATCGCCCGGCGTGGACCGCGTGGCGCTGTGGGTGTCCCGGCTCGGCTCCACGCCCGTCGTCCTCCTCGCGGGCGCCGCCGGCGTCGCCCTGGCGGCGCGGCGCTGTCGCTCCGTCGCGCTCGTGATGCTCGTGGTGGTCGCCGCCCGTCCGGGCTTCGAGTGGCTGGTCAAGGACATCGTGGCGCGCCCCCGCCCCAGCGGCGCACGGCTCGTCGCCGGCACGGGCTTCTCGTACCCGGCGGGCCACGTGTTGGCGGCGGCCGCCACCTGGGGCTTCGTCCCCGTCATCGCCGGCCTCTACGTCAATCGCCGCTGGGTGTGGTGGGCCCTGTCCGGCGCGGCGTGGGCGGTGATCGTGCTGGTCGCGTGGTGCCGGGTCTGGCTCGGCGTGCACTGGACCTCCGACGTGGTTGGCAGCCTCGCCATCGCGTTCGTCGCACTCTCGGCCGCCGAGGCGACGATCGAACGGCGGCACCGACCGCCATGACGATCACCGTCCGGCGCTCGACCGCTGGGTGATGGGGCGGCACCGACCAGGCGTCGGCGAGCCCCTAGCCTCGAACCATGCTCCCCAGAGCCAAGCACGCAGCCGACACCGTCGTGACCGGGATCGAGGAGGCGCGGCGGCGGCGCACCGCCGACCTCGCCCTGGAGCTCGACCTGACCGAGCCGCTCCTCGATGAGGTGCCGCAGGATCCGATGGGCGCGATCCTTGCCCGGCGCCGCTCGTCGCTCCTGGCGGTCCTGCAGGGCATGCGCCGTGCGGCGCGGGACCCGAGGGTGCGGGCGCTGGTCGTCAAGCTCGGCGGATCGAGGTCGGTCCTGCGCCTCGCGCAGGCCCAGGAGATCCAGGACGCGGTCCGGGATCTGCGGGACCACGGCAAGGTCACGATCGCGTGGGCCGAGACCTTCGGCGAGTTCGGGAACGCCAGCGTCCCGTACATCCTGGCGACGAGCTTCGACGAGATCTGGCTGCAGCCCTCGGGTGACGTCGGCATCACGGGCGTCGCCACCGAGGTGCCGTTCCTGCGGGGCATGCTCGACAAGGCCGGGATCACGCCCCAGCTCGCGCAGCGCCACGAGTACAAGAACGCCGCCAACGTCTTCACCGAGCGAGGGTTCACGGCGCCCCACCGCGAGGCGACGGAGCGGGTCGTGGAGTCGATGACGGAGCAGCTCGTCGCGACCATCGCGGCCAACCGCAACCTCGACCCGGGCGCCGTGCGGGGCCTGATCGACCGTGCGCCGCTGTTCGCCACCGAGGCGCTCGAGTCCGGCCTCGTCGACCGTCTCGGGTACCGCGACGACGTGTACGCCGCGCTTCGATCCCGGACCGGCGACGACGTGGTCCTGCAGTACATCGGCCGGTACCGCCGGTCGAGGCTGGCCCAGCTCTCGTCGCGGGTCACGGCGTCGCCTCCGGACACCGTGGCCCTGGTGCAGGTGACCGGACCGATCCACCTGGGCAGGAGCCGGCGCCAGCCGCTGGCCGCCAACAGCGCCGGGGCGGACACCGTCACCGCCGCGCTCCGAGCGGCGACCAAGGAGGACGACGTCAAGGCGATCGTCCTGAGGGTCGCCAGCCCGGGGGGCTCGTACGTCGCCTCCGACGCCATCTGGCGTGAGGTGGCCGTCGCGCGGGGGGCCGGCAAGCCCGTGGTGGTGTCGATGGGCGACGTCGCGGCGTCCGGCGGGTACTTCGTGTCGATGGGGGCCGACGCGATCGTGGCCCAGGCCGGCACGCTGACCGGCTCGATCGGCGTCGTGTCCGGCAAGCAGGTCGTCGATCGGCTGGTGGACCGGCTCGGCGTCGACCACGACCACGTGGCCGCCGGGCGACACGGCCTGATGTTCTCGCCGCTCCACGCCTTCACCGAGGAGGAGTGGGAGCGCCTGAACGTGTGGCTCGACCGGATCTACGACGACTTCGTCGCCAAGGTCGCGGAGGGCCGCGGCCTGCCCGGGGATCGAGTCCACGAGGTCGCCCGGGGTCGCGTGTGGACGGGTGCCGACGCGAAGGAGCATGGCCTCGTCGACGAGCTCGGCGGCCTGCGTGTGGCGCTGGACCTGGCGAGGGAACGGGCCGGCCTCGCGCCCTCCGACGAGCTCGACACCCGCGTGTTCCCGCGACCACCGCTGCCCTCCCGGCTCCGCCCCCCTCAGTCGAGCGAGGACCCCGCCGCCGCCACCGCCAGGCTCCGCCTCGAGGCGTGGGGACCGTTCGCCGACGTCGCAACCCGCCTCGGCCTCCCGGTGTACGGGCCCCTGGCGCTCGCCGACGGCCACCGCCTCGCGTGGTGACCCGACGGCGGCCAGGGCGGGCGCCCGCGCCCGCAGGGCCGATCAGGACGAGTCGCGGATGACGAGGTCGGGGACGAGGATGACCGCCGGCTCGTCGACCGGTTGCCCCCCGATGAGCGCCAGCAGCAGGCGGGCCATGTGCCGGCCCATCGCCTCGGCCGGCTGGTGCACGGTGGTCAGCGGCGGTTCCGTGTTCCCCGCCGCGGGCGATCCGTCGAACCCGACGACGGCGATGTCTTCGGGGATGCGGCGCCCCGCCTGCTTGATGGCCCGCATGGCGCCGAACGCCATCGGGTCGGACGCGGCGAAGACCGCATCGAGGTCCGGCCGGCGCGACAACAGGCCCTGCATCGCGGCCTGGCCGCTCGACTCGCTGAACTGGCCGTAGGCGACGAGGTCCTCGGTGTCATCGAGCAGGCCGGCGTCGCGGAGGGCGTCGCGGTAACCCTCGAGCCGAGCGACCCCCGCCGACATGTCCTGCGGACCCGCAATCGTGGCGATGTGCCGCCTGCCGCGGGCGATCAGGTGATCGATGGCCATCCGGGCGCCCGCGTGGTTGTCGACATCGACATAGCTGCCGGGGACGAAACCGGTCGGCCGACCGCCGAGGACCGTCGGCAGCCCGCTGTCCTCGAGCAGCCGCGGCAGCGAGTCGTCGCCGTGGAGCGACAGCAGCATGGCACCGTCCACGTGCTGGGCCGTCAGGTGCCGCCCGATCCGGCTCCGGTCGGTCGAGCTGTTGATCATCGCGAGCCAGAGCTGGAAGGCGGTGCCGGCGATCTCCGCGCTGACGCCGCGTACGACGCCGGCGAAGAATGGTTCGGCGAACACGCGGTCCTCGGATTCCGACACGACCAACGCGATGCCGTCAGTACGCCGCGTCACGAGCGAGCGAGCCGCGCGGTTGGGCACGTAGCCGAGGTCCTCGATGGCGCTGAGGACCGCCTCGCGGGCCCTGGCGCTCACCTGGGTCGACCCGTTGATCACCCGTGAAACGGTCCCTCGCCCCACCCCGGCACGCGCCGCCACCGCCTCCAGCGTCGGCCGGCCTGCCCGTTGATTGCCCGGTGCCGCCATACGAAGATCCTCGCGCCGGAGGCCGCGGCTTCGGCATGGCGGCGCCGACCGCCGTCAGCCGAGCGCGCGGACCGGCTCCACCGCGTCGAAGATCACGTCGAGCTCGCGCTTGCTCCAGGGGCCGCTGGTCACGAGGACGATGTGATCGATCCCGCGTCGGGCGAGCTCGCCGCACCGGTCGGCGAACGCCCCTGCGGTCTCGTCGGGCCCGAGGCGGCTGCTGAGCGTGACCTCGATGTCGTCGGGGCTTCGCCCGACGTCGTCGCACGCACGGCCGAGGACCTCGAGCTTGCGGTGCAGCGTGGCGCCCCCGTCCGGGATGTCGAACAGGTTGCAGGCATCGCCGTACCGGGCCACCAGCGGCAGCGTCCGCCGCTCCCCCATGCCGCCGATGAGCACCCGTGGCCGGGAGATCGGCCCGGGGTTGCTGAGGGGTCGCTCGAGCCGGTGGCGGGGCCCCTCGAACGGCCGCCCGTCGCCGCCCCACATGTGCGCGGCGAGCTGGACCAGCTCCTCCATGAGCACGAACCGCTCCGCGGTGTCGGGGAACGGAAGCCCGGTCATGGCCGCCTCGTCGCCCTGGTACCCGGCGCCGACGCCGAGCCACGCCCGGCCGCCGGACAGCACGTCCAGCGTGGTGACGATCTTCACGGTCAGGGCGGGCGGGCGGATCGACGCCCACGTGACCATCGTGCCGAGCTGCACGTTGCTGGTGGCGCCGGCGAGGAACCCGAGGGTGGTGTAGGCCTCGAGCATCGGTTCGTCGATGCTGGCCGTCGGGTCCATCTGGAGGAGGTGGTCGGCGACCCACAGGGTGTCGATGCCGGCCTCGTCGACGCTGCGGGCGAGGTCGAGGAGATGGCTCGTGAGCCGATTCGGGCCGTCGGGCCAGGAGTAGTTGGTGAGGCCGATGCTGATCTTCACGACGACTCCACCACCCGCCCGCGAGCCACCCCCCGACCCTTCGACTCGCCGGTGGGGGCGTCGGGCGGTGCTGGACCGCCCGCTGCGCCGCCGGGAGCCACGTTGGCGGCCAGTCGTGCCAGCTGCCGGCGCAGCGTGGCCAGCTCCTCCTCGGAGAAGCCCGCGCGCAGCCGCCGGTCGAACGCCTGGACGCGGGCGAGCAGGTTCTGGAACGCGAGCTCTCCCTGGGGCGTCAGCTCGACGTGGTGTGCGCGGCGGTTGCGGGGGTCGCGCGCCCGCGTGACAAGCCCCGCCGCCTCCATGCGGTTGAGGTGATGTGTCAGCGTCGGCCCCTCGACGCCAACGTCTTCGGCGATCTCGCGCTGCGTGGCATGGAGACCGCCCTTCAGCGACGCCAGGACCAGCCACGACGGCAACGAACCACCCGCCTCGACGAGCGCCGAATCGAACGCGCGGCTGAGGGACTTCGCCGTGCGGGTGAGGCTGAGGCCGATGGGTTCCTCCGGCGGGCCCATGGCCGAACGATAGATATCTAATTATTTGATGTCAATTGAACCAAGGGCCGTCGAGGCCGCCGGTTCCCCGCCCAGACGCGCGACTCAGACGATCCGGCAGACGACGTCGCCATCGAGTGTGGCGACGTACCTCTCGTCGATCGCGTCCCCTCGGTGACGTAGGCCCGCGGCACCTTCAGGCGAAGCAGGCGTACACCGTCCCTGGAGCACGGCGAGGTGGTCGTCGCGAACGTAGAACCACATGTCGCGCACGATGATCGGGGAATAATTGTCGCGGAAGTACGCGAGGTCGTAGATGCCTGACGCTTCGGACCACACGCCGTGGGTCTCGATCAGGTCGGGACGATGGTCGACCAGATATGCACCCAATCCTGCATACCCGGACCCGGCGAGCTCGGTGTTCGCCAGGAGGGCCAGGTCTCGGATGACGAGGTCTGGGCAGCACAGGCTGGTTCCGCCGATGTCGGGTGTCAGCACCTCCAGGTCCGGCTGGCCGAGCATCGAGCGAAGGTGGTCCATCGCCTCGCCGGTCTCGCGGTAGTTGGCCGGCGTGACGGTTGCACGATGGTCATCGTGCAACCGCCCCTCGATCGTGGTTCCGTTCACGGTGAGCCCGGTGAGACCGACCATCGCGACCGAGAACAGGGCGAGCCTCGACGTCGTGAGGTGTGCGAGAGACATCGTCGGCCACCCGAGCGCGACCACGACGACCGCCAGGACTGTCGCCGAGAGCTCCATCCTGCCGGGGTACCCCCAGTTGGGGCCGATGGCGAGGTTGATGGCGGCGACGCCGCCGACCCAGCCGATCGCGAACGCCACGGTGGGATCGACAGATCTCCGACGGACGTGATCGACGGCTGCGCGCAGGACCGGACGGATCCCGCCGGGCCCGACAGACACCACGAACAGGACTGCTGCGGGTGCCAGCACGTACAGCAATCCCTGGACGACGGTTCTCGACCGGGAGATCCGTTCGAGGATCGTCAGGTCGCCGGTGTACGGCGGGTGCCGCTTCGCCGCGACCGTGTTCGGGAGGACGTCGTCGAAGATCGCCAATCGCATGGCCGTCATGACGACGAGCGAAGCGTGGGTGACGGTGCCGGTGTCCGGCGACGAACCCAAGCCGCCGGCGCGCAACGGGCGGTTCTCCCACGACAGTAGGTTGCTGATCGGCCGGAAGGTTCCGAGGAGACCGCCGATGCGCGCGCTTCAGCTGACCGCTTGGAAGTCCCCGCCCGAGCTCCGGGAGGTCCGCGATCCGGAGCCCGGGCCCGGGCAGGTCGTGGTCCGGATCGCGGCGGCGGGGGCATGCCATTCGGACCTGCACCTGATGCACGACTTCGACCCCGGGCTGCTGCCCTTCGCCCTGCCCTTCACCCTCGGGCACGAGAACGCCGGGACCGTCGAGGCCGTGGGCCCCGGCGTCGAGCACCTGGCCCCAGGCGAGCCCGTGGCCGTCTACGGGGCGTGGGGCTGTGGGCGCTGCCGCCAGTGCCACCTGGGTGCCGAGAACTACTGCGAGCGGGCGGCGCAGCTCGACGGCGCCGGGGGCGGCCTCGGCTTCGACGGGGGCATGGCCCCCCTCATGCTCGTGCCCCAGGCCCGATGGCTCGTCCCACTCGGGGACCTCGACCCCGTCGAGGCGGCGCCGCTCACCGACGCCGGACTCACGCCGTACCACGCAGTCAAGCGATCGCTGCACCTGCTCCACGGGGGCTCGACGGCCGTGGTCATCGGGGCCGGCGGCCTGGGGCACCTGGCCATCCAGGTCCTCAAGGCCACCAGCGCGGCCACGGTCGTGGCCGTCGACACGAAGCCGGCGGCGCTCCAGCTCGCAACGTCC
>Ga0081455_10001631_pt1 | contig 27350 bp, 21 predicted proteins | sample TabmetS3T2R1_FD_70207 | JGI IMG/M metagenome (GOLD analysis project Ga0081455, IMG submission 70207) | Tabebuia heterophylla rhizosphere microbial communities from the University of Puerto Rico - S3T2R1 | ecosystem: Host-associated > Plants > Roots > Rhizosphere ...
AAGCAGCGGGCCGGCTATTCTTACGGGAGAAGGCCTTAGTTGAAATACAGCAAGCGGGGGATAGTAACCCCTACTTTAGAGGTAGGCGTAGGACTAAGATGAGCAACTCACACTTAAATGCTTGCCCCAGTTGGGCGGCGGGTCTGCATAGCCTTCCATGGCGGGCTGGTCGATATAGGGATTCTGCAGAAGCGCCAGCAGCCGATCGATTTCGGCAAATTCTTTTTGTTGTGCCTTATCGATCGCGATCTGGGCCAGATAATTGCGGAGCACATACTTGGGATTGACCCGATTCATAGCCTGCTGACGCTCTTCGTCCCGGCTTCGTTCGTCCTGCAGGCGGTCTCGATAACGCAGCGCCCACTCATCGAATCGGTCACGGTTCAGAAAGTGTTCGCGCAACTGTTCGTTTTTCATGCCTGGTTGAGAAGCAAACGTGCCTAATTCGCGAAACACGATTGTGTAGTCGGGGTGGCTTCCTTGGAGGAGGTCCAAGAAATCGCGAATCAGTTCGTCGTCTTCGCCCCGTTCTTGTGTCAGACCGAGCTTCGCGCGCATGAGCGCTTGATACTCCCTCTCGAACAGCGGCGTGTAGGAATCGAGTCCCGTTTTCAACGCCTCTTTGTCCGCGAGCGGCAGCAACGCTTGCGCGAGACAGCTGAGATTCCACAGTCCGATATACGGCTGCTGATTAAAGGCATACCGACCATTGTGATCCGAGTGATTGCAGATGAATCCGGCGTCGTAATCGTCCATGAATCCAAACGGCCCATAGTCGAGCGTCAGGCCAAGGATAGACATATTGTCGGTATTCATGACACCGTGCGCCCAACCGACCGCCTGCCATTTCGCGATGAGCTTTGCCGTTCGTTCGACCACTTCGGCAAAGAAGCGCGCGTATTTATCCGTAGCCTCTCGAAGATGTACAAAATGACTGTCGATCACGAAATCGGCCAGTTGTTTAAGCAGGTCGTACTGCTTCCGATAATAGAAAACCTCGAATGTGCCGAATCGCACATGCGAAGGTGCCATGCGCAAGAGGGTCGCGCCGGTTTCAACCTGTTCCCTGTAGACCTTGTCGTCGCTGCCCACGATACACAAGGCTCTCGTCGTAGAAATGCCGAGCGCATGCATCGCCTCGCTGCAGAGATATTCCCGTATCGTCGAGCGCAACACCGCGCGACCGTCGCCGTCACGCGAAAAGGGCGTCATCCCTGCTCCTTTGAGATGCAGATCCCACCGCTCGCCTCTTGCATTGACAGCTTCACCGAGAAGAATGGCACGGCCATCTCCCAACTGCGGCACGTACACCCCGAACTGGTGACCGGAGTAAATCATCGCAAGAGGCTCCATGCCAGGTGCGAGCATGCTCCCTCCGAAGAGTCCGGCAAATTCCGGTCGCTTGGCTTCGCTGGGATCTAGATCGATCAATTCGGCTGCCGCCGGATTGAAACTGACCAGATAGGGAGGCGATGAAAACGGTGTGGGATTCAGCTTGGCATAAAACGCCGTCGGCAGCCGGGCATAGGTGTTGTCGAAGGAAAGGGTTTCGAGCTTATGATCGCCCATGGCTTCAGAATGCCAGGGCTAGGGAGCGGCTTTCAAGCCTGAGGGCGGCTCGTCCAACAGGGAAGTAAACTCCTCACTGTCGAAATCGTACACCCAGATGTCGCCGGTGGAAATCGAATAGACCCATCCATGAAGATCCACCTTCCCTTTGCGAAGCTGCAACGCGACAGAGGGATGAGTGCGCAGATGATCGAGCTGAGCCCTGACGTTTTCCTGCGTGGTCTTGATCAAGCGGTCGTTGCCTTCGAGATCGACATAATGTTCCCGCATCAAGCGCCTGGTGGTTTCTGCTTGTCCGACCCATTCTTTCACCGCCGGAAGGTCATGAACCTCCTCCGGGTGCAGAAGCGCCTTCATGACGCCGCAATCCGTATGACCGCAGACGATGATGTGGGGCACCTTGAGCACAGCCATCGCGTATTCGATGGTCGCCGTGCTTCCGCCCTGCATCGATCCATAAGGCGGCACCATGTTGCCAGCATTTCGGAGGATAAAAAGCTCCCCGGGCTCGGCCTGGGTCATGAGTGTCGGATCCACGCGCGAATCCGAACAGGTGATAAATAGCGCGCGAGGCTCCTGCTTTTGAGAGAGACGGGTGAAGAGATCTTTTTTCTTCCCGAAAACCTCTCCCCGGAATTTCAGGAATCCTTTGACGAGTTTTTCCATCGCCGGTTAGCGTCCGCCGTTTTGCAGCTCCCGATCCATCGTGAAGACGAACACCCGTTCTCCCAGCTGAACATCGATGTCGGTAAAGACGCCGAGAATTCTGGCGCCGGTGATCTCGCTCACCTGCTCGCAGAGCTTGTCTCGTCCTTGAGCAATTAAATTCTGCCGCAGACGCTTCACCATGTCGACACCTTCCGCAGTTTTTGCCAACTGCCGCTCAGCTGGCGTGAGCACGCCCTTGAGCCGCACGACGACCAGATCCCGGACAATGCAGGCCCGGACGTCGTCCGGCCCCCTGCCCATGAATTCCTGTTCAAATTTGATGATGGCGTTGCGGATGGACGTTTCCATAGCGGCAGTCGTCATAGCGCGGAGGATTATAGGTGTGGCAGGGAAGACGGACAAGCATAAAGGTAAGCCATTCGTTCGCCGGAAAGAGCTTTCATAGGTCTTTCGGACCAGACACGCCCGCTGAAAAAGGCGGAGCGGCCATTGTCGGCTTGACGATTAGCGTGTAGCCGTATTATTCATGATTTGCCATCCGACTCGACGGCGCTGCTGTTTGTCCCGACTTGTTCTCGAGGATGAATAGGACGCCGCGTGTCGGCAACATGGTCGTAGGGTGATCGGCACTGTCCTTGAGGCTGGTCACAGTACAAGCCAACTCGGGCGCTTCGACGGACCGTCGAGAGTGCGGGTTGGCTTTTGTTTTTTGTGGGGATGCTGGATGTGGACGTCCGCTGTACTGCTGGTCCCGCTGCTGCCGCTGCTGGCCACGCTCATCGTGGTTGCCGGTAGAGGGGCGGCGGTCCGCCATCGAGTCAAAATCGCCGTGTGGCCGATCGGCGCCGCCCTCGGCAGCGCCGTTGTGACTCTGTACGTCGTCGCGACGCAAGGGCCCATTACGCTCCGGTTCTATGATCCAGCCCTGGCCGGCTCCTTCCCCGTGCCGCTCGGCCTCTACGTCGACCGGCTCAGCGCGGTCATGATGGTACTCATCACCGCCATCGGGACGATCATCTATGCTTACTCCATCGAATACATGCATCAGGAGCCGCACGAACGCCGCTATTTCGCACTGCTCGGCGTCGCCATCAGCGTGTTGCTCTGCATGGTCTCCAGCGCCAACCTCTTGATGCTGTTTCTCTTCTGGCAGATTCTGTCTTATCTTCTCTATCTCCTGATTCACAACCACACCCACGCTGCGACGCTGGATAGCGCCTTCCGGACCTTTGCGCTTCTGCGGGTCGGGGATGTCGCCTTCCTCGCCGGTACGGCGCTCGCCTATGCGCTCTATGGCACACTGGAGTTCCCCGAGCTATTTTCCGCGGCGGTCCAATCGACGGCCATGATTCCATTGCTCCCGGGCGTCGAATGCAGCGGGGCCACGGCTATCACGCTGCTCCTGCTGATCGGAGCTATGAGCAAGTCGGCGCAGTTCCCGTTCCACATCTGGCTCCCCCGGTATCTATACGCGCCGACCCCCGTGACCGCGCTCCTGCATGCGGGCATCATCAACGCCGGGGGTTTCTTGATCAATCGCCTTGCGCCGCTGTTCGGGTTGAGTTCGACGACACTGCATGTGGCCTTCTTCGTTGGTACGCTCACGGCCGTGCTCGGCGCCTCGATGATGCTGGCCCAAAACGACATCAAGAACATGCTCGGTTTCTCGACGATCGGCCAGATGGGGTACATGGTCATGGAATGCGGGCTCGGAGCGTTCGCCCTCGCCGTGTTCCATTTGATCGCGCACGGCCTCTTCAAGGCGACCGTGTTCCTCAACTCGGGCAATGTCATCAGCAAGGCTCGGCTGGAGCCGCATCTTCCCCATCCCGAGCAGGAGTTGGACGAGGAGAGCTACTCGCGCCTGACCTGGGCGACCGGATTCGTCACGACGTTGCTGATCCCGTTGCTCATTCTCTTGGTGACGCACGGCGCGTTGCAGATTCCCCTGCTTGAAGCGCAGGGCACGGTGATCTTTTTGTTCTTCATCTGGATCACGTCTTCACAGGCCATCTTGACTCTCACGCGTCTGCGCGCCGTCGCCTCGTGGAAAGTGTCGGCTGCGATGATGCTGACTCTCTTGTTCGTCGTATTCGTGTACCTGTTCGCGGTGGAGTCCTTCACGGCGTTCTTGTATCCCAGCCCAAACGAGGTCGCCGCCTATTTCAAGGCGGCCGAATTACCGAGCCGTCTGTTTGACATGATGATCGGAGCCGCAACGCTCACAACGATCATCGGCTGGGTCTACGTCTATATCAGGGCTCACGGTCGAACACTGCCGATGCCGGGCTGGATCCACGGCATTCGCATCCGGCTGTATGTCCTCTTCTTGAACCGGCTCCACATCGACGAAGTTTTGCACCGCCTGGAACGTGCGCACCTGGCCGTCATCCGGCGCTTCGATGAGCCGGTGCAGGAACGGACGCGATGATGGCGCGCTTGACGACGGTCTTAATCCGTATTAATGGTTAGCCCTTGGTGAGGTGGTCGTGACGCTCGTCCTGCTGGTGCCGCTTCTCCTGCTCACAGCTGCCTGTATCGTGCTGTTCGGACGGGGCGGCTCGGAGTATGCGCGGGCGAAGACGGCCGCCTATCCCGTCGGCGCCGCGTTCCTCGGCGCTGCAGCGACGCTCTATCTCGTCGCGACCGAGGGACCCGTTTCGATCCGGTTCTACAATCTGTCCTCGGCGGCCTCGTTCGCCATCCCCATCGGATTCTACGTCGACCGGCTAAGCGCCGTGATGATGACGCTGATCACCGGCGTGAGCGTCATCATCTACAGCTACTCGACGGGGTACATGTATCAGGACCGGCACGCCCGTCGATATCTTGCCATGATCTGCTTGACGGATTTCGTGCTGATCTGCATGGTGTCCAGCGCCAATCTCATGATGCTCTTTCTCTTCTGGCAGATTCTCAGCTATCTGCTCTATGTACTCGCCCACAATCATGCCCACCCCGGCACGCTGGGAGGAGCCTTCAAGACCTTTACGCTCCTACGCGTGGCCGACACGGCCTTTCTCGCCGGCATCGCACTCGCGTATCAATTGTACGGCACGCTCGAATTCCAGGATCTCTTCGCGCGAGCCGCCGATACGCGGGTCATGTTGTCTCTCTGGCCCGGGATGGAAGTGAGCGGCGCCACCGTCGTCACGCTGCTGTTCTTCGTGGGGGCGATGGGGAAATCGGCCCAGTTTCCGATCCATCTCTGGCTCCCGGGATCCCTGTTCGCCCCGACGCCGGTGCATGCGTTGCTCCACGCGGGGATCATCAATGCCGGCGGCTTCCTGATCAACCGGCTTGCGCCGTTATTTGGATTGAGCTCAACCACGCTGCACGTCGCCTTTGTTGTCGGTACGCTAACGGCGATCCTCGGCGCCTCGATGATGCTGGCCCAAAACGACATCAAAAAAACGCTCGGATTCTCCACCATCGGTCAAATGGGCTACATGATCATGGAATGCGGCTTGGGCGCCTTCGCGCTCGCGGTGTTTCATTTGATCGCGCATGGCTTGTTCAAGGCGACAGTGTTCCTGAACTGTGGCAACGTCATTCATAAGGCCCGGCAGGAACCACATTTCCCCCATGTGGACCATCAGACGGAGGAACCAGGCTTGTCACGTCTCACGTGGTTCACCGGATTCGTGACCACGCTCTTCATCCCCCTGCTCATTTTGCTCGTCACGCATGGAGTTCTGCGCATCCCCTTGCTGGAATCGCAAGGGACAGTGATTTTTCTGTTCTTCATCTGGATCACCTCGTCCCAAGCGATCCTGACGCTTACGCGTCTGCGACAAGTGGCGTCCTGGAAAGTCTCCGCCGCCATGCTGATGACGTTGCTCTTCATCGTCTTCGTCTATCTGTTCGCCGTCGAGTCCTTCACCCAATTTCTGTATCCGGATCCGGAGGAAGTGGCCTCGTACTTCAAGGCTGCCGATCTCACCGACTGGCTGTTCGACCTCATGATTGTAACCGCCACCATTCTGACCGTCGCCGGTTGGTTCTACCTCTACATGAGCGCCCATGGGATGAGCGTGCGAATGCCGGCGTGGATCGATGGTGTGCGGATACGCCTGTACCTGCCATTCATGAATCGGCTGTATGCCGACGAGCTCTACGCGCTGGCGGGGCAGACCATCATGCGCGTGGTCCATCAGCTCGACAAACGTGAACGAGGCTGGTCGCAATGATGGACGGCACACTCATCCCATGGCTGCTGGCCGGCCTCCCCTTGCTGGGGGTGCTGGCCTGCCTGCCTTTTCAGTCGGATCCCGAGCGGTTGAAGCGGTCGGCCGTCGCGTGGGCCCTGATCAGCCTCGGCTCGGTCGTGGCATTCGCTGGCCGCATGGATGTTGCGCCTGAAGGGCTCCTGCCGCTTTACCTGCTGCCGTTGGCCGCGACGATTTCCATCTTGGGACAGCCGGTCCATGAACACCATCGGCTTTCCTGGATGTTGACCTTGCTGTTCCTGGGGTTAGGCATATCCGCCTTGAACTCTCGACCGCCCATCAGTCTTCTGAGCTTGACGTTGCTCCTGATTCTGATTGCTGGATTACTCTACCGCCACCACAGCACCCTTTGGCCCAGGTCCTGGTGGGGTATCGGCACGTACAGTCTCGGCGCGTTAGGTGCTGCCGTGGCGGCCGCGGCTGATGCTCCGCTGTCATCGATTGCCTCCTTGCTGGCCTGCGCGGTCTTGCTCCCGCTCGTGCCCTTCCACGACGGTCACGTCACGGCGCTGACGCGATTGCCGGGCAGCCTGCCTTCATTCATCGTTGTGTTGCTCCCCCTGGTCGGTCTCCATGGCCTGGCGACTGCTATGCCCTCGGTCCCCGACATCGTGGCGTGGGCGATGAGCCTCTTCGCCCTGGTGGGAGCTTCCTATGGCGCACTCAAAGCGTTGGCGCAATCGCGGGTCCGTCTCCTGCTGGCCTATGGCAGTCTTTCGTTCTTTTCCATTCTCTGGTGGTTCGCTGCCGCCTCACGGACGGCAACACCCAGAGCCGCGCTCCTGGTCGGAACGGTCGGTCTGGCGACGAGCGGGCTCATGGTCGCCTGGCAGGTGATCCGCACCAGATACGGCGACGACGTGGACCCGCAAGCCATCAGCGGCCTGGCAGCCGGCATGCCGCAATATGCCGTCCTGCTTTCATTGCTGGCGCTGGCCGCGATGGGTCTGCCGCCTTTCGGTGTCTTTGCCGGATTCATGGGGCTCCTGCTGAGCCCTCCGTTTCCTTCATTGGCGGGCCTGTTTGTCACACTCCTCGCGTGGCTCGCCGCGTCCTGGTACATCATGCAGATGGTCCAACGGCTCCTCTTCGGCATCCGGCGGCCGGAATTGCGGTATACCGATCTGCTCCGCTCCGAATTGGCTTCGTTGCTGATCGTCGTACTGGTCCTTCTGGCTCTAGGGCTGGCGCCAACGACCCTCTTCGCCGCCGAAGGAACTGTGCTCGACACCGATACGATCGGAGAGTCTCCCACGTGGAATCACTAGATCGCGCCACCGACATCGAATCGAGACGCATGGAGTTGCGCGGGGTGGTTCGCCTCGCTGGGGAGGTCATCGCCCAATACTGGCCGATGCGGACGTTCGTGCATCACAATCCTCTCCACAGTCTCGAATACCTCCCCTTCGAGGAAACGGTCCGCCGCGGCAAGCAATTCATGGGCGGCAGCGGCTATCTCTCCAGCGAGGTGTATCGTCATTACTTACAGTCGGGACGGATTCGCCCCGAGCATCTGGATGCGGTCTTGGGCCCGCTGGCACAACATGCCCGCGTGACGATCGGCACCCGCACCATCACACACGGCAAGGTATTGCGCGCCTGTCTCACCGAGGGATTGGGGACGCCCGCCATCGAACCCCTCGATAGTCAGTTGCCCGATCCATCTCGCGCCTCCATCGAACGCCTGACAGCCCGGCTCGAGCCCGTGCTGACGTATCCAGACCTGCGAGCACGGATACGCGCCATCGTGGACGGCGATGAAGCCGCCTTGGGGCGATGGCTCACCCTCTCGCACTGGTGCGACGACACGCTGGGGACGCAAATCGTCCGCCAGATCAACGATCAACTGGTCAAATGGTGCGAAGCGTTCCTCGACGAAGGGCATGCGACTTGGATCATGCCCGAACGAGAGAAGGGCCTCTACCAAGCCTGGAAAACCGTCGCCACTCATGAATGGTCTCCCTGTGGGATCGAGGACAGCGGCCGAAAAATCGCCGCGCTCCCCGAGTACGCCGAGGACGCGCTGCTAGAGAGCCTCGACGCGCTCGGCATCCCGTCCGATCTCCGTCAGGACTATTTATCGCTGCAATTGACGGCCCTCCCCGGATGGGCGGGTTTCATCAAGTGGCGCGGAGAAGAACGGGACTATCCCTGGCAACAGGCCTATCCAGCGGGGCTCGTGAAGTTTTTGGCCGTCCGACTCTGGTACGCGCGCGAGTTAGTGCAGCAGGCATGCCGCAAAGCACTCGACATCGAAGGTCGTTACGAGGCCGTGATTGCGTTCATGCGCAGCCATCCAGAAGAGTATTACTTGCGGCGGCAGCGGGTTGCGGGACGATTGCCGGCGCTGTATGGGGAGGAGGTGGATCGGCTGGCCCACCAGAGAGGCAACGGGTGGAAGGCGGTGCTCGATCGCTACGAGTTCGAAGTGGTTCCACGACAGGCGACAGCAGCGCGGCGAGTGGCAGCCAAAACGCTGTTGGCGCTGGGGCACTCGCTGAATATCGATCGGGAGCAGCTTGAGGGAACCGCCCCCGAGACGCTGAAACAGATCGTCGAATGGGTCGAGGCCTTTCCCGAGTCTGCTCACGGTCCGGTCTGGCTCAAAGCCCTCGAAGCCAGCTACCAGGAGTCGCTGCTGGGGCAGCTCCGCCCACGGGCCGCGCGCTCAGAGGCGACGGTCGAGACGCGGCCTTACTCACAATCGGTCTACTGTATCGACGTGCGATCCGAACCCTTTCGCCGACACTTGGAATCGACCGGCGCGCACGTGACTTACGGCTTCGCGGGCTTCTTCGCCGCGTTCATCCGCTACCGAGCTTGGGGAAAAGAGCATGACACGGAACAGTTTCCGGTCATCATGCGTGCCAAGAATGAAGTGAGGGAGATTCCGCGCAGCTATCTCGACCACAAGGTCTCCAAGCACCAAACCCGCGCAAAATGGGTGCATGCCGGCCACACACTCCTGCACGACCTGAAAGAAAACGTCGTGACGCCGTATGTGATGGTGGAATCGCTCGGATGGTTCTACGGCATCCCGATTTTTTGCAAGACGCTCTTGCCCTCACTGTACCGTCGCTGGACCGCTTGGCTCCGGCGGCTGTTCGTGCCGGGCATCGCGACGACCCTTACGGTCGACAAACTGGCGCCGGCCGAAACAGCGGAGATGGTCGCCGCCGAGCAGCAGGCCGTCGTGCGGAAGGTGCTGCACGAACGGCTCGGGCTGCGCAGTTCCCGCATCACGCCCGCATTGGTCGAAAGCTTGCGCCAACATGCCTTGTCGGGAACCGGCGAGCCGGATCAGGCACTGCTGCAAGGCGCCGCGCAGACGGGGCTTTCCAAGGATGCGCTGGTGAGTCTCACCGACGTCTTGCGCCGGCAGTATGACCTCAACGCCCGGGCCGCTTCCCACCACAGGGAGCGGATCACCAGGACAGGATTTACCCTCGAAGAGCAGACACTGACGGTGGACACCGCTCTCCGGATGATGGGGCTGACAAAGAATTTTGCTCGCCTGGTCTTGTTCTGCTCGCATGGGAGCACCTCGGACAACAATCCTTATGAATCCGCGCTCGATTGCGGCGCTTGCGGCGGCAATGAGGGCAAGCCCAACGCCCGGGTGCTCGCCATGATGGCGAACAACCCACAAGTACGGACTCGAGTCGCCAAAAATGGAATCGAGATTCCACCCGATACCCACTTCATTTCCGGACAGATGGACACGACGACTGACGTGGTGCAGCTGTTCGACCTGGAAGACGTCCCGCCCACGCATCGAGCAGACCTCGCCCGCTTGCAGGAGGACCTGCAGGAAGCGGCGGAATTGACGAGCCAGGAACGGTGCGCGCGGCTGCCGGACGTCGCACACCCGCTCCCGGTATCCAAGGCGACGGCACACGTCCGCACGCGCAGCACCGACTGGAGTCAGGTAAGGCCGGAATGGGGCTTGTCGGGGAACACCGCGTTCATCATCGCTCGACGCGAGGTGACGAAGGGCCTCGATTTAGGCGGGCGCGTCTTCCTGCATTCCTACGACTACCGTGAGGATCCAACAAACCGGCTGTTGGAGGTGCTGCTGACTGCCCCTCAGGTCGTGGCGCAGTGGATCAACATGGAGCACTATTTTTCCACGACCGACAATGAGGTGTATGGAAGTGGCAGCAAGGTCTATCACAATGTCGTGGGCCGCCTCGGCATCATGTCAGGGCCCTGGAGCGACCTCCGGCTCGGGCTGGCCAGGCAGACAGTCATGAACGGAGAGGTTCCCTATCACGAGCCGATGCGACTGCTCACCATCATTGAAGCGCCCCGTGAGCGGATCGACAAGCTGATCTCGCGGCACGAAGTGCTCCAGCATTACTATCATAATGAGTGGGTACACCTCGTCGCCCTCGACCCGGAGGATGGGGTATGGTATCGATACGATCCGAAGGGCGTGTGGAACGTCATTCCATAACGGGTGGGTTAACAAAACGGTTCTGAGTGGGCGTGCGAAAGGAGTAGGTGGATGGGTCTGATATTACATCCAATGAAAGAGATTCGCGTCATTGTGGCCGGCGAACAACGGAACTTCGTAACCGACCTGCTGGACCGCGTAAACGCCACAGGGTACACGATCATTGGCAATGTGTCCGGCAAGGGTCATCATGGTGTGCGCGAGGCGCATTTCATGTTCAGCGAACAGGAAAGCCTGGAGATGATTATGACCGTCGTGCCCGAGGAAAAGGTCGAGCCGATTCTGGCCGGCCTGCGGCCGCTGTTTGAACGGCACTCCGGGGTCATGTTCGTTGCCGACGTGGCCGTAAGCCGCCAGGAATACTTCGCGACAAAGAGCAAATAGGCGGAACCGTCGTTTCGCTTCGCACGCGTCACCGCCCTTGTCTTCACGACAGGAAGTTGTCTACAATGGGCGCCTTGTCGCCGACTCAAGAGGTACTGTCGTGAAGGGGCTTCGCTTCGAACGCATCGGTCAAGGCCGCTACTACAATGTGGTGTTTCACCTCGGCGGTACCTATGTGCCCGTGAGCGATGAAACCATTGAAGAGCTCAAAGCGCAGAGTCTCCTTCCTGCCGAGCGGTTCCTCGATCTGTTAATCGACCGTGTCGGCTATTCCTCCTACCTGAAAGATCAGATTCGGAAAGAGTTGAAGAGCTCGGGCGATCCCGTCACCCAGATTACCGTCCTCCAAGGCGCCATCCGCGAGTTATGACAGCTTCCATCGCTCCTTCTGGTCTCGGCGCGTCGCACGCTGTGAGGCTTATTCTGTCGGCATGAACAAATGGTCTCCAGTGGCAATTGCTGCCGGAGTTACTGCACTGGGAGCGGCCTCGCTCCTGGCGATCTTCTGCCATTTAGTTACCTTCGCACTGAGCGCATCAACCGAAACAGGCATGACGGGATCTTGGCGTCCCGATAAGCTGGTGGCGCTCGCTGTCTTCTATCTGGCCGTCTCTCTCGGGCTCGTCGGCGGGTGTTGGAGCATTTCCCGTCGCTCATCGCCTCAACGATCCCTGGTAAGTGAGTGGTCGCCGGCTACGATCCTCGTGGTGACTGGCACACTTACGTTTATCTTTGCGATCTATTACCCGCTTCCTTATTACAACCACCATGCAGACAAGCTTTATCTTCTGCTGGCTCTACTGCTCACGTGGACCGTCTGGTTACTTGTCGCTCCTCAAGCACTCCGACGTGCGGTCAACAGCCGCGTATTCTTTTCGATGCGAGTGGTACTCTTCAACCTGCTCCTCTTTCTTCTCATTGCCGAAGGGACGTTGCGGGCGGCCGATTCTTTCCTGGCCAGAAGCGGGCTGTTCGATGCGCGTTACAACACGCCGTTCGGCCTTGTCCCACACCGCCCCACAGAAGGTTCGATCGGTCGCACGAATGCGAGCGGGTTCCGTGATCGCGAGCGTAGCCTCGAGCGGACCTCCCAAGCCCCTCGTATCCTCGCCGTCGGGGATTCCTTCACCATGGGAGCCGGGATCACGTACGATCAAATCTTCGTGACGCTCCTCGAGCAAAAGCTGCAAGCCGATTACCCCGGAGCCGAAATACTCAACCTCGGTGCGTCAGGATTTCAACCGGACGAGTATCTGTCGGTGCTTGCATGGCATGGGGTGCAATACCGTCCCGATCTCGTCCTTATGCACTTCTATCTCGGCAATGATTTTCTCCCCAGCGAAGGCACCGACATGGTCGTGGCCGGGTTGCGCTGGAAAGTGCATATCGGTGGGAGTTGGGTTCATGACCATTTTTCCTGGGATCATTGGTTTCTGTTTCACGACCTAAACTATGCGTACAAGGTCGGTCAAGCTCGTCTTCGCGGCGCCTTGAGCAACGATCCCGGCATCTGGAACATTAAAGCGGCAGCGAAGCCAGCTTCGACCTCTGATCCGATCTTCACCGGTTGGAGTGCCGATTATCTGCGGATCGTCCGATCACGCGGCGATCAGTACTTGAAGAGCAACTCAGAAGCCTTCACAACTCGATGGGTCAAGACGAGGGAAACCTTGGAGAAAACGAAGAGGCTCATGCAGTCTCATCAAATCGACTGGGCACTGGTGCTCATCCCGGCAGAAGAGCAGGTGGATAGCGAGCTTCAGAAGCTGTGCGTTGGATCACTCCGAGTTCCGCGAGAGCAACTCGATTTCGACAAACCGCAGCGGGTCTTGTATGAATGGGCCCGACTGGAGGGCGTGCCGGTCATCGATCTCACGGACACCTTTCGATTGCACGTCCCAAGCGGCAGACTATTTCAGGCAAACGACTTTCATTGGAACGAAGCGGGCCATGCCCTTGCCGCCACAGCCATTTTTCCCTCAGTCAAAAACCTTTTGTCACAAGCCTCGCGCAAGAAGAGTGACGTGTCATGAACGCCTACCCAAGCGCAGGACGCATCGCGCCGACCACGGTTCGCGCCTTTACGTGTCCCACGTCCCGCCCTCTTTGTAGAGCTTGTTCATGATGTCATTTTTCTTCTGCGGGTCTTGCTCATATTTGATCGCCTTGGTGTAGTTTTCAATGGCCAATTGGACCTTGCCACGGCTCGCATAGCATTTCGCCACACCCAGATAGGCTCTGGCATTCTCCGGATCGGCGCGCAGCGCATGATTGAAGCATTCCATGGCTTCTTCCCGGTGACCTCTGTCGAACAGCATCCAACCGAGCGCCGAATGAGCCGGCGCAAGATCCTGGTTGGCCTCTACAGCTTCACGGTATTCCTTCATTGCGAGATCGGGACGGTTCTTATTTTCGTAGAGACCGCCGAGCGCGAAATGCACTTCGGCATCCCGTGGATTGAGCCTCAAGGCCTCCTGATATTCCAATAATGCGGCCTGCAGCTTGCCCTGCTCCGCCAATGCACAGGCCAGGTTCGCATGTGCGACGGCATCATTGGGGTTCAGTTTGATCACCTCGCGGTACTGCGGGATCGCCATTTCCAATCGTCCCTGCTCCTGATAGGCAACGCCCAGGTTGGTTCTCGCCGGGACATAAGCGGGATCCAGGCGGACCGCTTCTCGATATTCCTTGATGGCCATCTCGACGTGATTAGCCCGCTCGTGGATCTGCGCGAGAAAATAATGCGGATAGGCCGAATCGGGCGCCAGCTTGGCGGCCGATCGGTACGATTGCATCGAGAGTTCGGATTGTCCTGACTGCGACAGGAAAAGCCCTATGACGAGATGGGCCACTGCCTGTTCGGTATTGCCGGAGACCAGTCCTTCAATCCAGACCTTCACTCGTGCGATATCGTCGGCTTCTTGGAGCGACAGCGCATGGCTCGTCCATGCCTGGGCAAACTGTCCTTTGATCAGCTGCACGACGTTCAGGACAAAATGCGGACGGGGGTCACGCGAGCCGGCAGGCTCGGGATGACGAGCCCAGGCGAGTGCCGCTTCGACGGCTCGTTCCCATTCTCCGCGTAACAGCGCTGCTTCACAGGTTCTTTGGTACTCGCTCATGAGGGACGGGGAGACTATCTGGTCAGGGTGTCTTCAATGTCGGGCGAGGTAGCTTGCACGTGCATACCGAGCGCAGGATACTGCTCGGTCAATTTCTGCTTGATCAACCAGGCGATGGTCCGGTAGGACCAGTGACCCTTCACTCCGGAGCGAAGCTTTGCAATGTACTCCGCTTCGGCAAAATCCATCTTGAACAGGCAGCGCACTTTGAAGCCGAATGGGATGGCATAAAGAGCCGCCTCCCCGCTCACTTTCTTCAAACGATCAATATCGGCGCGCACTGCGTCCATGGCCTGGCAATATTCCGGGTCGAGCCCCGCCCGGACCAGTGGTGGGGGCACGTCATACCCGTGAACGGTCGTGAAGTTCTGTTGGATTTGTTGGCAGCGGCGATGCCGATGCATGTCCCGCCACCCACCGATGTCCATCAAGACATCGAACGTCAACGCGTAGCCGCTGCGGAACTCTCTTGGCAGCTCGTCGTACGGTCCACGATGGCTTAGCGCAATGGCAACCGTATCCTGCTTTTGTTTCTCCGACCACTCTCGCACGACGGCCAGCAGTTTCCGGTACGGGGCCTGTGACACGCGATAGAGCAGCGTCGTGACCGTTTCATCCAGCGGATGATGAGGTTCGATCAAGTCGACAGGTTCTTGCACTCCCCAGGTTGTCGGATCATCGAGCCCTGTGCCGCGGAGCGCTTCCTTCGCGTACCGGGCAAGGTCCGTATAGACCGTGGCCTGGTATTCGTTCGCCTTCGCATGACGCGCAAGCGTCGGCGCCATGGGTTCGTTGAGGCCGCCGGTTTGTCCTGACAGTTCTCCCCACACGTTCATCGGTGGACGCTGACAGGCATCTTTGAGTTCTTCGCCGATCATACGAAGTTCAGGAAGCTGGGACGAGAGGAGTCTGGTGATCTGCTTCTCGAGTGTTCGAATGCTGACCACCTGCCCGACGTTGGTTTTACAAGCCAAAGGCAGCAAATAGCGCGTCACGTCAAAGGCGCGAGCGTTGATCGTCCGTTGATAGTCGGCCGGCTTCATCGCCTCCGGACGAGGTTCCCGCTCGGATAGAAACGTAACCAGCGGCTCATGGAGTAGGCGATAGATCTCTCCGAGGCTGCGCAAAATCCCGTGATACGTGCCTTCGGTTTCACTCCCGTGAATGGCATCGGGCACATACCACGCGCCAGAAGAAAAGTTCTGGTAGCGACTCGACTTCGCCTGGCCATCCCATACCGGCTCGTCCTCCAGCCGGATGGCAGCCAGTTCTGTGATGTCTTCGAAGCAGATGATCACATGGCCCAGGTCAGCGATCGAGGCGTGCCCGTAGTCGAAATAGAATTGCTCCCAAAACTTTTCCGAGGAATGCCCGTGGACCCACTTGATGCTGTGTTCGATGGAATCAGGTGAGCGGCTGTAGCGGGCGAGGGCGTATGCGGATTTTTCCGGCGGCATGGGCGCCACGGCAATGACGCGGCGATTTGGTCGATCACTGCTCACAAATACGTTTCCATCATGAATGGAGTATGGAGGTTGCGAACTATAGCGCCAGCGCCGCGCTCGGCGCAAGAAGAGAGGACACGCGTTGACTTGCCCGCAAACCGCTCGTTATAGTCGCGCGCACATTCCAGAATGGGCCGACCACCTCGGTCAACGTGCATGATTAAAGGCATCAAAGGCGTCAAGGACATCCTACCTGAAGATACGCCGCGCTGGCGATTCATCGAAGAAACGGCACGCCGTTGGGCAGATCGCTATGGATTTCGGGAGATCCGCATCCCGATTTTCGAGGTGACGACCCTCTTCGCCCGCAGCATCGGGGCGTCCACGGACATCGTGGAAAAGGAAATGTACACCTTCCCGGATCGGGATGGTACGTCGCTGACACTGAGGCCGGAAGGGACCGCCGGAACGGTCCGGGCGTTCATCGAACACAATCGAGCCGCCGATCCCGTCCCGCAAAGGTACTTCTATATCGGATCCATGTTCCGTCATGAACGGCCACAGGCTGGCCGCCTCAGACAATTTCATCAATTCGGTGTCGAGTATTTCGGGACGCAGGATCCCAAAGCCGATGTCGATGTGATCGCCCTGTTGTGGCGCTTTCTTTCCGACCTGGACTTGCCGGACCTCACGCTTGAGATGAACAGCCTTGGAACGAGTGAGGACCGCGCAACATATCTTCCTGTGCTCGTTTCCTTCCTGAAGAACCGCGTAGGCGACCTGTGCGACAATTGCCGTCGGCGTATAGAGACGAACCCCTTGCGCGTGCTCGATTGTAAAGTCCCCGGTTGTCGTGCAGCGACCGAGGACGCTCCTCAACTCGTCGCCCACCTGTCCCCGCAGGCCAAAAGCCATTTCGATGAAGTACTTTCAACTCTCTCCGTCCTCGGCATTCCCTTCCGTCTGAATCCCAGACTAGTCCGTGGCTTAGACTATTATTGTCTGACTGCATTTGAGATCACCTCATCGCATCTCGGCGCGCAGAATGCCGTGGGCGCCGGCGGACGCTATGATGGTTTGGTTGAATTGTTGGGAGGTCCTGCGATGCCCGCCGTTGGTTTTGCTGCGGGCTTGGAACGGATCGCCCTGATGTTGCCGGAACAGAGTATTCCACCTTCTTCGCCTTCGGTCTATATTGCTGCTTTCGGTCCGGAGGGTGGACCAGTTGGCGTTCACCTCTTAGATGCGCTTCGTCGGGCCGGTCTGTCTGCACAAAGCGATTATCGCGCGACCACGCTTAAAGGACATCTTCGGCAAGCTGATCGGAGCGGTTGTCGCTTTGCGGTGCTGCTTGGAGATGATGAAGCCAAGTCCGGGTCCGCCGTGGTTCGCAATATGGACTCGAAAGCCCAAGAGACGGTAGCGCTGCCCGATCTGCCTCGCTATTTCCTCTCACTGATCAAGGGCTTTTAGGCACTGGTTTTTCCGATTGACTTCGTTGGCAAAACCCCGTAGTCTCTGCCCCACACGCTCTCTATAACCAGTTGATTATTAAATAAATATTCGGTTTAATGGCTAGAGATTTCCAATGCCTACTCGGAAACTTGGTCTCCTGTTATCCACAGCCCCAACAGATAACTCTATTGAGACGGTCGTGCGGCTCGCTGAAGCCGCCGTCCGGCAAGGCGTCGAGGTGTATTTGTATTTGATCGATGAAGGGGTCAAAGGCTTCAAGGATACTCGCTTCGGCCGTTTACTTGATGGGGGCGTCAAGATGTCTGTGTGTGCTTATGGATGCCAGCAACATGGCGTCTCCACGCAGCACGTAGACTCCCGTGTGTCGTTATCAGGATTGGTGGTGCTGTCAGGTATTATCGACGGCTGTGACCGCTTTTTGGCGTTCACATAAGTGGCGTGCAGTGTGATTGGATGTCCAAGCGTGTCGCAGTGGTCATAGCTGAAGATCCGACAAAGACGCATCGTCCCGTCGAAGCCTTACGAATCGCGCTGGGTCTCTGTGCTGGAGATCATGAGACGACGATCGTCCTGCTAGGAAGAGCTCCTCTTCTCTTGACTGATGATACGGAAGACGTTGTGGATGTGGAGATCCTAGAGAAATATCGTCCCTCATTGGCTCAACTCAGTGTGCCCTTCATCATCGAATCCGGCACTATCACAGATGTGATTCTAGAGGAGTTTCCAGTCACGCAGAAATCCGCTAAGGAGATCCGTAGTCTACTTCAATCTTATGACCGCACGCTGGTTTTTTCATGAGGAAGACGCTGTATCTTCTCCGAAAGGCGATCGACCAAGTTAATCCCGCTGTATTTCTTCCATCGGAGAATCAAGGGGACGTCGTGCTGATGGAGGAAAGTGGTGTTGTGACATTTCCATACTCAGGCGGAAGGGTATTCTCTCTGAAGGCCGGTGTGACAGATATGTCACTCACGTACGACGACCTTGTGAAAAAGATTTTCGAATATGAGCACACGGTGGTGATTTAAGTGTCCATCTCTTCTCCGAAGATGTGTGATACACAAAAAAATAGTCGTCGTCGTAGGAATCGGAGTAGGAATGGTGGATGGTGGGGATTGAGTGTAAGTAACTGATGAGTAGGCACTCCTCTGAATTAAGGGTTGTGGATGAACTTGGGGATTGACTCGGAGTGTGCTGAACATGCACTGTTCATAACTTCTTAACGGCTGGCGGATGTATAAGTACAAGAAGTCGGAAACGCCCGGTTATCACTCATAGTGAGGGCCGAAAAAGGTTCATTATCCACAGGTGTGAATAAGCCTGTGTATGAGGAGAACACGAGGGTTATGACAGTCTCGACGGTCTGGCAGGAAGCGCTGGCTTATATTCAAGGGCGGGTGCCGAAACAGGTGTATGACACCTGGTTTACACCAGTCCGACTGGAGCGGATAGAGGACAGGACCGCGCAAATAGGCGTTCCTAATAAGTTTTTTGGAGACTGGCTCAGTCAGCATTATGGGCCTCTGCTTATAGAGGCCGTCTCCACCGCTCGCGGAGGTGGAGAAACGGCAGTTTCATTTGTCGTATTCAATCGGACCACGGCGACGCAGGCTGATGCGGCAGCCGTGGCTCAAGCAGTCCGAACGGCCGGACCAGCCAAACCTAGACGAGGGATTCAACTTAACCCAAAGTATTCATTTAAGAATTTTGTCGTCGGAGCAGGGAATCAGTTTGCCCATGCCGCCTGTATGGCTGTCGCCGAGCAGCCGGCCAAAGCGTATAACCCGCTCTTCATCTATGGGGGGGTCGGATTGGGAAAAACCCACCTATTGAACGCCATCGCCAACCACGTGGCAGAGCGAACCGACCTGCGGATTGCCTACCTGACCACTGAGCAGTTTACGAATGAAGTCATCAATTCGATTCGATATGACAAGATGATGGACCTTCGAAAGCGCTATCGCCATATCGATATGTTGATGATCGACGACATTCAGTTCTTGGCGGGGAAGGAACGGACTCAGGAGGAATTTTTCCATACCTTTAATGCGCTGTACGAAGCGCGCAAGCAAATTGTCCTCTCGAGCGACCGCTTCCCAAAGGACATGCCCGACATTGAGGAGCGGTTGCGTTCCCGATTTGAATGGGGGCTGATCGCAGATCTGCAGCCGCCGGACGTGGAAACCAGAATTGCGATCCTCCGCAAGAAATCCGAGGACGAAGGCGTCACCCTTCCAGAAGACGTGATTCAGTTTCTCTCCAATACCATGAAAAGCAACATCAGAGAACTGGAGGGATCGCTGGTGCGCTTGGGCGCGTATGCTTCCTTGACCGGCCAGACGATCACGCTGGACATGGCAAGAAATGTCCTGCGTGATCTCATCGGCGACAAGAAAAAGGTCGTCGCGATGGAGGACATTCAGGAAGCCGTAGCGGCCTGGTTCCACATCAAAATTGCGGATCTCAAATCGCGGCGTCGAAGCAAGACGCTCGTACATCCGCGACAAATCGCCATGTATCTCTGCCGCGAGTTGACCGACGCGTCCTTTCCTGAAATCGGCCGCCTGTTCGGGGGCAAGGACCACACAACGATTATGCACGCCTGCCGACAGATCATGAAAGCCAAAGAGAGTGACAGTGAGATGCATCAAACGCTGGATGGACTGAAGGAAAAGATTCTCCGGGGCTGAGCGGTTCTGAGAGAGGGGCAACTATGAAAGTTCGCATCGGGAGGGATGAGTTGCTGACCGGGCTTCAGCGGGTACAGGGCGTCGTGGAGAAGCGCAACACGATGCCGATCTTGTCCAATATTTTGATCGAGGCGAAGCAGGAAGGGGCGGAAATCGTGGCCACCGACCTCGAGATCGGCATGCGCGGGCTTTACAAGGCCACAGTCCACAAGGCCGGCGGGATCACGGTGTCGGCGAGAAAATTGTATGAGATCATCAAGGAGTTGCCGAGCGGCGACATCGACTTGATCTCGAGCGAAAACAACTGGACGACGATCCAGGCCGGCAAGAGCCAGTTCAAGGTCGTGGGACTCCCCAGTAACGATTATCCAGCCCTCCCCGCCATTGAGCGAGAGGGACTGACGCCCCTCGCAGGGGCAGGGCTATTGGAATTGATCCGCAAGACGCTCTTTGCAGCGGGAGACAACGATGCTCGATATATTCTCAATGGTCTCTTGGTCACGCTGATTTCGAGCGAAAAGAAGACGACCCTCCGCCTTGTGGGAACCGACGGCCATCGCTTGGCCGTGGCTGAGCAGGATCTCGGAAAAGCCGGCGCCAAAGGCACTCCTCAGGAAATCAAGGCAATCATCCCGAAGAAGGCCGCACAGGAAATGCGCCGGCTGTTGGAAGAAGGGGGGGATGGGGAGCCGCTCATAGGATTTACGAAAAACCTCATGATCTTCCGAAAAAGCGGCCTACTGTTGACGTCCCGCCTGATGGAGGGTAACTACCCCAACTACCAACAAGTTATCCCGAAGGAGAGCAATAAAAAAATCGTCGTGCAGCGTACGGAACTCGAAAGTGCGTTGCGGCGCGTATCCGTGCTGTCGAAGGACAAGGCCAACGCGGTGAAACTCTCGTTCGCGCCAGGGAGGCTCACGCTCTTCTCGAGTAATCCTGACTTCGGGGAAGCGACCGAGGAGATGTCTGCACAATACGAAGGGGAGGCACTGAACACCGGGTTTAACGCCCGCTACCTGCTCGACGTGTTCGATGTGATGGACGGGGAAAAGATTTCATTGCAGATGGACAGTGCACTGAGTCCGTGTCTCATTCAAGAAGCCGAAACGCCTGGTTTCAAATGCGTTGTGATGCCCATCAAGATTTGAGAGGGATATTGAATCACGGTGCTGACGCACACCTCGCCCCTTCCCCTGCTGCGGACAACCTTTGTCAACATCCTGGTACAAGGATGAATGTTCGGGATGTAGGAGCCTGAATGGCGACGGACGAGACCACCAAGCCCAAATCCGACAGTTACAGCGCAGATCAAATTAAAGTGCTGGAAGGGCTCGATGCGGTGCGGAAGCGGCCGGCGATGTATATCGGAAGCACCGGCGTCGACGGGCTACATCACCTCGTCTACGAAGTCGTCGACAACAGCGTGGACGAGCACATGGCGGGCTTCGGCGAGACGATCGAGGTCACCATTCATATCGACGGCAGCGTGACAGTCGTCGACAACGGCCGCGGAATTCCCACCGGGATGCACCCCACGCAAAAGAAGTCCGCCGCGGAGGTGGCCCTCACCGTGCTGCACGCCGGCGGGAAGTTTGAGCAGGGAGCCTATACCGTCTCGGGCGGCCTGCACGGCGTTGGCATTTCCGTCGTGAACGCGCTCTCCGAGTGGTTGGAGTTGGAGATCTGGCAGGACGGCCAGGTGTTCGAACAACGATATGAGCGCGGGAAGCCCGGCGCTCCCCTCAACAACACGGGCATCACCAAGCGACGAGGGACCAAGGTCCGGTTCAAGGCGGACGGTCAAGTTTTCGAGACCCTCGAGTTTAGCTTCGATGTGCTTGCCCAGCGCTTGCGCGAACTAGCCTTCTTGAACAAAGGCTTGTCAATCACGCTGAAGGACGAGCGCAAAGAGCCCGCCAAGGAACAGGTGTTTCTTTATAAGGGCGGCATCGTCTCGTTCGTGGAACACCTGAACGAAGCCAAAACTCCGTTGCACAAGCCTATCTATGTGAAGGTCGAACGCCAGGAGATGATTCTGGAGGTCGCGCTGCAATACAACGACAGCTACGCCGAAAATCTCTTTTCGTTCGCCAACAATATCAATACAAGAGAAGGCGGCACGCATCTTGTCGGGTTCAAAGCCGCGCTCACGCGAACAATCAATAATTATGCAAACGCGAACGAGCTGTTGAAAAAGGATACCGAGTCGCTGACGGGCGACGACGTGCGTGAAGGACTCACTGCTGTGGTGAGCGTGAAGGTCCGTAATCCCCAGTTCGAGGGCCAGACCAAGGCCAAACTCGGCAACAGCGAAGTGAAGGGTGTGGTGGAGACTGCCGTCAATGACAAGCTCGGCGCCTACTTCGAAGAGAATCCGCCTGTCGCGCGGAAGATCATCGGCAAGGCGATCGATGCGGCGCGTGCTCGCGAGGCGGCGCGGAAGGCCAAAGACCTCATCAGGCGCAAGAGCGCCTTGGACGGTGGCTCATTGCCCGGCAAGCTGGCGGATTGCTCTGAACGGGATCCCGCACTGAGTGAGCTGTATATCGTCGAGGGTGATTCCGCCGGTGGCTCGGCCAAGCAAGGTCGCGACCGGAAATTCCAGGCCATCCTGCCGTTGAAAGGCAAAATTCTCAACGTCGAAAAGGCCCGTTTCGACAAGATGCTGACTAGCGACGAAATCAGGACGCTGATCATGGCCCTCGGCACGGGCATCGGCCGCAGGCGCGAAGAGGGCGACAAGTCGGACAAGGATACTTTCGACATCGCGAAAGCGCGCTACCATAAGATCATTCTCATGACCGATGCCGACGTGGATGGCAGCCATATCCGCACCCTGCTGCTCACGTTCTTCTTCCGGCAGATGCCGGAACTGCTCGAGCGCGGCTACGTGTACATCGCGCAGCCGCCGCTCTTCAAAGTGAAAAAGGCTAAGGTCGAACGCTATCTCAAAGACGAGGGGGCCTTGAACGAGTACCTGGCCGATCTCGCCGTTGAAGACGTGCAACTATATCTGGAAGGAACTCAGGACTTCGTGACCGGACGCCGGCTGCTGCCAATCCTGAAAAAGATGATCTCGTTCGAAACCCTGCTGGCGCGCTTCAACAAGAAACCCCATGAAGCAGACATGATCCGTGCCTTTGTCGACGAGCCAGGTCTCGATCGGGATCTTCTCAAGAACCAGGCTGCACTGACCGATGCCGTGGACAACGTAAGGAAGACGCTCCGCATCATGTATCCCAAGCTGGAACCAAGCCTCGAGATCGTGCCCGACGAAGAACACCAATCGAATAAGGTGCTGTGCCGCCTGCAGGCCAGCGGTACCATCTTCGGCCTCGATGTGACGCATGAGCTGGTCGGGTCGGCGGATTTCCGCGAGCTGCAAAAATTGGCACCGTCCGCAATAGGCCTTGGACGCGCACCGTATAAATTGAAGGCGAAGGGTCAACAGCAAGAATTGCGCTCGACCGCAGATCTGGTGAGGACGATTTTGGATCTCGGCAAACAGGGCTTGGCCATTCAGCGATACAAAGGACTCGGGGAAATGAACCCAGGTCAGTTGTGGGAAACTACGATGAACCCGGAAGCGCGCACGCTGCTGCGGGTCAAACTCGAAGATGTCACAGGTGTCGACGAGATCTTCACGATCCTCATGGGCGACGAAGTTGAGCCGCGCAGGAACTTCATCCAGACCCATGCCCTCGAAGTGCGGAATTTGGATGTGTAGCAGAGCCTACCGCTGGGCGCTTGTGGGATGCTCAAAATGACTTTGTCTCACCCACCCGCCCCGGCGCGCCGAGACGCGCCGTAGACCGTGGGCAGGGCCGCAGTGAGCGAGAGGCGAGGCGTAGTTTGCCTCGTACGTTGTGCCTCTAAGCGAAACGAGAACGAAGCCGGTGATCATTTTCAGCATCCCTGGAGAGCAGAATGCCGCCTGATGAGAGACTAGGCCAGATCGCCATCGAAGACGAGATGCGTTCGTCCTACCTCGATTACGCCATGAGCGTGATCGTCGGACGCGCTCTGCCCGACGTTCGCGATGGTCTCAAGCCGGTACATCGGCGGATCCTGTTCGGCATGAACGAGATGGGTCTCGCGCACAACCGGACTTATCGCAAATCAGCCAAGATCGTTGGCGAGATTATGGGCAACTACCACCCGCACGGCGACTCGGCGATCTACGACACGCTGGTGCGCATGGCGCAGGACTTCAACATGCGCTATCTCCTGGTAGACGGCCAGGGCAATTACGGGTCGATGGACGGCGATTCCCCGGCGGCCATGCGGTACACGGAAGCGCGCATGACGAAGTTGGCCGAAGAAATGCTTGCCGACATCGACAAGGAAACTGTCGATTTCGGACCGAACTATGACGAGTCGCGTCAAGAACCGCTGGTACTGCCGACCAAGGTGCCCAATCTGCTCATCAACGGTGCCGGCGGCATCGCCGTGGGTTATGCAACCAATATCCCCACGCACAACATCAGCGAAGTCATCGATGGTCTGCTGCTCCTGCTCGAAAATTCGGACGTCACAATCGCCCAACTCATGAAGAAGATCCCCGGTCCGGACTTTCCGACTGCCGGATTCATCTACGGCATGAGCGGGATCAAGGAGGCGTATGAAACCGGGCGCGGGCTGTTGACGCTTCGGGCGAAGGTGGTGGTTGAGAGCGATGAACGCACGGAACGCGAGCGGTTGATCGTGACGGAAATCCCCTATCAGGTCAACAAGGCAAAGCTCATCGAGAAGATCGCGGAATTGATTCAAGACGATCGTATCAAGGGCATCAGCGATCTCCGCGACGAATCGTCGGACCGGGAAGGAGTCCGGGTCGTCATTGACCTCAAGCGCAATGAGATTCCGCTCGTCGTCCTGAACAACCTCTATAAGCATACCCAGCTCGAAACGACGTTCGGCGTCATCATGCTGGCGCTCGTCAACAACCGGCCGGAAGTCCTCAACCTCAAACAGATTCTGCATCACTTCCTCGAGCATCGACGGGAAGTCGTCGTCCGTCGGACCATTTATGAGCTCCGTAAGGCGGAAGAGCGCGCCCACATTCTCGAGGGTCTCAAGATCGCGCTCGACAATCTCGACGCAGTGATCACGTTGATCCGGCGATCACAGTCTCCGGATGAGGCCCGGGCCGGTTTGATGCGACAGTTCTCGCTCACGGATATCCAGGCGAACGCCATCCTCGACATGCGACTGCAGCGGTTGACGCAGCTCGAGCGCGTTAAGCTTGTGGAGGAATACCAGGAAGTGCTGAAGCAGATCGAATATCTGAAATCGGTCTTGGCAAGTGAAGCGCTGGTGCGGTCGATCATCAAGGATGAGCTTACTCAGCTCCGTGAAGCCTACAGCGACGAGCGCCGCACGCAGATCGTCAAGGAAGAAGCTGAAATCAGTCTTGAGGATTTGATTGCCGAGGAAGAAGTCGTCGTCACGATTTCTCACGCCGGGTATATCAAGCGAAACGCGTCTTCCCTCTATCGAGCTCAACGGCGCGGCGGCAAGGGCAAGATCGGCATGGGCATCAAGGACGAGGATTTCGTCGAAACGCTCTTTACGGCGTCGACACACGACACGCTCCTGTTTTTCACCGACGCCGGAAAAGTCTTTTGGCTGAAAGTGCACGAGATCCCGGAGGCCAGTCGTGCTGCAAAAGGCAAGGCACTGGTCAATCTCTTAGCGCTTGCCGGTAGCGAGAAGGTCACGGCGACGTTGGCGGTGAAGGATTACCCGGAGGACCGGTTTGTGGTCATGGCGACCAAGAACGGGCTCATCAAGAAGACGGAATTATCCGCGTACAGTAATCCGCGGCAGGGAGGGATCATCGCGCTCGGATTGGAGGACGGTGACAAGCTCATTGGCGTGCAGGTGACCGATGGGCAGCGAGAGATTCTCCTGGGTACCAAACAAGGCATCACGATTCGGTTCTCGGAGAGCGACGTACGGCCCATGGGACGGACGGCATACGGTGTCAAAGGTATCACGCTCGAAGAAGGCAACGAGGTCATCGGGATGGAAACGATCACACCGGACTCCACCACGGCCATTCTCACGGTGACCGAGGGGGGGTACGGCAAGCGCACGCCTGTTGGTGAATATCGCGTCCAGGGCCGCGGGGGGAAAGGCATCATCAGCGTGAAAACCACCGAGCGCAACGGTTTAGCCGTCGGGTTCTTGCAGGTAAGGGACAGCGATGAAATCATGCTGATGGCGGCGCAGGGCAAGGTGCTGCGCTGCAAGGTGGGTGACATCCGAGAGATCGGCCGCAATACCCAGGGCGTGAGAGTTCTCGACCTGGAGGGCGACGACGACCGTGTCGTCGCGGTCGCTCGTCTGGCGGACAGTGGTGAGCGGGAGGAGGCCGGTCCCGAAGAAGCTCCTGCTGGTCAATAGCACACCGCCCTGCCCCGCGTGCCTCCGATGAACGATGCGACTTCCCAGCCTTCCTCTCCTCCAAAGAAGAAGCCGCTCGATACGGTCGTCAAACTTGCGTTGATGGTCTTTTTTGGATCGTTCGCGCTGATCTGGGGAGGAATGTACCTCAGCCGTCCCGACCGATCGATCCCGCCCTACAGCATTGGCTCTCAGGAAGGCACGGCGGTTTCCGTCCACGTTCCGGCCTGGACGAGCGACACCGAAATCGAAACTCTGATCGAGCGTTTCCGCAAGGTCGGTCGCGAGACGAGGAATTTTGGACCGATGAAGATCAGGCCGACGACGCCCGACGATCCTTCCGGCCGGTATCGGCGGATCACGATTTACATCTTCACTCATGACGCCTGGGCCGAGGCGCCGATCCTTCACAAATATCTGACCGGCGAGGATCAAGAGGTCCGCGATGGCTTCAAGCGGGCGCTGCGCGGGTTCTACCAGCTGACGGAAACCATGGAAGAGGGCAGAATCGGTCCCATGGTCGATGGGCCGGACACACCCGCGACGGCGGCCTATTCTCGACAATTGTTCAAGGAGGCGGTGGCTCGCCATCCTTAAGGAGTGACCGGGAAAAGGCTTCTGCCATGACCGAAGCCAATCGGTCTCTCAATTCCGGATCTTGCACGGCAGCCGCGTGGGCGCGGGCTTCGACCACCGCAGCCTCGGTGACGGGAAGCTCCTGACGCGACGGGACTGGCGCTACCGGAAGAGCTTCGGGTATCTCCCCTACCCGGAAGGCAATATCGGTGAGCATCTCGGTTCCCGCTCGTTCATTGAGCTTTGCCAGTAATGTGGGTTTTAGAAAGACGAGCTGCTGTAACCAGACGGAGTTTCTGACAATCAGGTAGAGTTTTTTATAT
>Ga0081455_10001632_pt1 | contig 27349 bp, 25 predicted proteins | sample TabmetS3T2R1_FD_70207 | JGI IMG/M metagenome (GOLD analysis project Ga0081455, IMG submission 70207) | Tabebuia heterophylla rhizosphere microbial communities from the University of Puerto Rico - S3T2R1 | ecosystem: Host-associated > Plants > Roots > Rhizosphere ...
GTCGAGGTCGCCGACGACCGTGTTGATCTGAGCGAGCGCAAGCCTCATGGTTTTCGCCTCACAGTCGAAAACATAGTCTACAGAGGATGGACCTCGTCATCGAGCGGAAGTTTCGCGGTCCCACGGAGTCGGCGAACGGCGGCTACACCTGCGGCGTCCTGGCGTCCTTCCTGCACGGGTCGACCGAGGTCACGCTCCGGCTCCCGCCGCCGCTCGACCGCCCGCTCGAGGTCTCGACCGAAGGGGCGCTCGAGCTACGTGACGGCGACGACGTCGTCGCCGAGGCCGCTCCGGCCGAGCTCGAGCTCGAGCTCGAGGTGCCCGAGCCGATCCCGTTCGAGCGTGCCGCGGAGGCGGCCCTGCCGGAAGGAGACAAGGACAGCATCTTCCCGGAGTGCTTCGTCTGCGGCTGGGCCCGCGAGGACGGGCTTCGCATCTTCGCCGGCCCGGTCCAGGAGGGCCTCGTAGCCGCGACCTGGATCCCTCGTGAAAACGCGATCTCGTCGGAGTTCGTGTGGGCGGCGCTGGACTGCCCGGGCGCCTACGCCGTCCATTTCGGCGAACGCGGAACCCCGGTGCTCGGACGGCTGACCGCCCGCGTCGAGCATCTGCCGCATCCGGGCGAGCGGTGCGTCGTCATGGGCTGGCCGCTCGGCGAGGACGGCCGAAAGCTCTACGCAGGGACGGCCCTGTACGGCGAGGACGGCCGCGTCCTCGGCTCTGCCCGGGCCACCTGGATCATCCCGCGCTGAACCCTCGACTGAACTCTCGACTCTCCGAAAGGTGTCCGACACCATTCGGAGAGTCAGCAGGCTCGAGCAGATTCGACACCGTTCGGACGTGGTCGGAAAAGGCGGATGGAGCTGAGGTCGACCCTTAACGCTGCAAGCGGATCGCGTGGAGGTCGTTCTCCGCGATCTCGTCGGCGCGGCGAATCAGGTCGTCGATCTCGTCGTGCTCGGCGTGGATGTACCGGCCGCTGAGCGCGTCCGCGCGGCCTGACGCCAGGGCACGCACCAGTCGCGGCGCGAGCTCCGGCGGCGTCCACGGCATGTCGTCGCCGAACTGATCGGTCATGTCCGTCCTGACGAGCCCGGGGCTGATCGTGAACACCGAGATGCCGTACGGCTCGAGCTGGAGCGCGAGCCCCTCGCCGAATCTGTACAGCGCCGCTTTGCTCGCGCTGTACGCGGTCGTCGTCTGGCGAGGCAGGTAGCCGGCGCCACTCCCCGTGTTCACGATTCGCCCTCGGCCGCGCTCGATCATCCCGGGGATCACTGCCCGCGAGACGAGGTAGGTGCCGAGCACGTTGATCTCGAAGACGCGCCACCAATCGGCGGCCTCGGCCTCCCACGCCGGCTCGATTTCCCAGCTGGCGATGCCGGCGTTGTTCACCAGCAGTTCGATCGGTCCGAGGGCGCGCTCGACCTCCGCCACCAGCGCCTCGGCATCGCCGGGCGAGGACACGTCGGCGACGACCGCCAGGCCGGCGATCTCCCCGGCGACGGCCTCAACCTCCTCGAGGGTGCGGGACGTCACGGCGACCTTCATCCCGGCGGCGGCGAGTTCCCGGGCTATCCCGGCGCCGATCCCTCGTCCGCCGCCCGTGACGAGGGCGACTCCGTCGAGGTCAGCCAACGACCCTCCCGATCTCCTCGAGCGCCTCGGGGTTCTCGAGCGAGGAGAGGTCGCCCGGATCGGCCCCGAGCGCCGTCGCCCGCACCGCGCGTCGCATGATCTTCGCACTGCGGGTCTTCGGGAGGGCGGTCACGAAGACGACCCGATCCGGACGGAACGCCCTGCCGAGCTCGGCGGCGACCAGCTCGCCCACCTCAGCCGCGAGCTCGTCATCGGCGCGAGCCCCTGGGGCCGGGATGCAGAACAGCCAGGCGACCTCGCCCTTGACATCGTGCGGGATCCCGACCGCGGCCGCCTCGAGCACCTCGGGATGCTCGACGGCCGCCGACTCGAGCTCCGCGGGCCCGATCCGCTTGCCCGCGATGTTGAGCGTGTCGTCGGAGCGGCCGTGGAGGAACCAGTAGCCGTCCTCGTCGACCGACGCCCAGTCGCCATGCGTCCAGACCCCGGGGAACCGCCGCCAGTACGTATCGAGGTAGCGCTCGGGGTCGCGCCAGAACCCTCGGGTCATGCCGGGGAACGGCTTGCGGCAGACCAGCTCGCCGACCTCCCCGCTCGCCGCCACGGACCCGCCCTCGGCGTCGACGATGTCCATCGCCATGCCCAGCGCCGGCGCGCCGAGCGAGCAGGCCTTGATCGGCATCGCCGGGGTCGGCGAGAGGAAGCACGCGCCGACCTCGGTCCCGCCCGAGCAGTTGATGATCGGTACCCGGCCGCCGCCGACCTGCTCGTACAGCCAGCGGTACGGCTCGGGGTTCCACGGCTCGCCGGTCGTGACCATCACGCGCAGCGAGGAGAGTTCTGCTCGAGGGTCGCCGTGCGGGATCAGTGCTCGGATCAGGGTCGGTGAAACGCCGAGGATCGAGGCGCGGTCGCGCTCGATCAGGCGCCAGAGCCGGTCGACGGGCCAGTCGGGAGCGCCTTCGGCAAAGACGAGCGTCGAGCCCATCGCCCCGCCGCCGACGACCGTCCACGGGCCCATGATCCACCCCATGTCCGTCGCGAAGTGAATGACGTCGTCTGGCCCGGCGTCGGCCTGGTAGCAGACCTCACGCGCGATCGAAACTAGGAAGCCGCCCTGGACGTGGACGACGCCCTTCGGCGTGCCGGTCGTCCCGGACGTGTACGTCAGGAGGTACGGGTGCTCGGAGTCGACCCAGACCGGCTCGAGCTCGCCGGGTGAGCCCTCGACGGCTTCGTCCCAGAACACGTCACGGTTGGTCTCCATCGGCAGGTCGTCCCCGCCGAGCCGCCGCCAGACGACCATGTGCCGGAGCTCCGGCGCTTCGGCGGCTGCCTCGTCGGCGATCGCCTTCATCGGCACTTCGCGCCCGCGCCGGAGCGAGCCGTCGGCGGTGATCAGCACCTTGGCGTCCGAGTCACGGAGCCGCGTCGCCACCGCGGGCGCCGCGAACCCCGAGAAGATCGGCACCTGGACGGCGCCGACATGGGCGCACGCGTGCGACGCGATCGCGACTTCAGGCGACATCGGCAGGAAGATCCCGACGCGGTCGCCGGGCTCGACCCCGAGCCGAACGAGCGCCTCGGCGAGTCTCGTCACTGCCGCGGACAGCTGGGCGAAGGTGAAGGTCGCCTGAGTCCCGTCCTCGCCCTCCCAGACGGCCGCTTCTGCGCCGCTCTGGGCGCCCTGGGCCCAGCGGTGGACGCAGTTCCAGGCGACGTTCACCTTCCCACCGACGAACCACGTCGCCCACTCGGGGCCGCGTGAGACATCGAGCACCCGATCCCAGGGCTCCGCGAACTCGAGCCCCATGTCCTCGATCGCCGCCGGCCAGAACCAGTCGGGCTCCTCGTGCGATCGCCACAAGAGCTCGCGGTAGTCCTCGACTCCGAGCCGCCGCATGAGCCGCGTGACGTTCGCCCGCTCGACGACCTCCTCGGTCGGCGTCCAGATCACCTCGGCCATTGCGGAGTGATATTAGTGGTCGCTAACATAGCGGGCGCTAACCGATGGCTCTGGATTTCATCTCTCAAGAAGCCCGAAAGTGGTGGACGCTCGCGGCCGTCGCCTTCGGGCTGTTCATGATCATGCTCGACAACACGGTGGTCAACGTGGCGCTGCCGTCGATCGCCGCGGACCTTGGGGTCGGCCTCTCGGAGCTCGAGTGGATCGTGACGGGTTACGCGCTCACGTTCGCCTCGCTGATGCTGACCGGCGGGAAGCTCGCGGACATGCTCGGCCGTCGGCTGATCTTCGTCGCCGGCCTGGTGATCTTCACGCTCTCCTCGCTCGCCTGCGGCCTCGCGACGAGCGGCGACATGCTGATCGGAGCCCGGGTCGTTCAGGGCGCCGGTGCCGCGCTGATGAACCCGGCGACCCTCTCGATCATCGCCGCAACGTTCCCGCCACGCCAGCGCGGCACGGCGATCGGGATCTGGGCCGGCGTCTCGGCACTCGCCCTCGCGATCGGCCCGCTGATCGGCGGCCTCCTGACGGAGCACATCGACTGGAGCTGGATCTTCTTCGTCAACGTGCCGGTCGGCGTCGTCGCGATCGCCGCCTCGCTGATCCTGATCCCCGAGTCGAAGGACGAGTCCGCCGAGCAGCGCCTCGACCTCCCGGGACTTCTGACCTCCGGCCTCGGCCTGTTCGCGCTCACCTACGGCTTGATCGAAGCGAACACGTACGGCTGGACGTCCGGCCGGATCCTCGGATCGTTCGCAGTGGCGGTCGTGATGCTCGGCCTCTTCGTTCTGCTCGAGATGCGCCAGCGACTCCCGATGCTCGACCTCACCCTCTTCCGCAACCGCACGTTCGTCGGCGCCAACCTGGCCGTCCTCCTCGTCGCGCTGGCGATGTTCGGCGTCTTCTTCTTCGTCTCGCTCTACATGCAGGGCATCCTCGGCTACTCCGCCGTCCAGACCGGCGCGGCGTTCCTGCCGTTGACGCTCCTGATCGTCCTTGTGGCGCCGATCGCGGGGAAAACGTCCGACCGGATCGGGTCGCGGTGGTTGATGACCGGGGGAATGCTCCTCGTCACCGTCCAGCTCCTGTACTTCTCGCGGCTCGGTGTCGATGCGACGTTCTGGAACCTGCTTCCGGCGATGCTCATCGGCGGGGCGGGGATGGCACTAGTGATGACGCCGAGCGCGGCCGCCGCGGTGCGGGCGCTCCCTGTCGACAAGTCCGGTGTCGGCTCGGCCGTCCTGAACGCCTTTCGCCAGGTGGGCGGCTCGATGGGCATTGCCGTGATGGGAGCGATCATGGCTCACAAGCTCGGCGCGGTCACCGGGCCGCAGGTCTTTCGGGATCCGCAGCGCTTCGTCGACGGCTTCTCGACGACATTGACGGTCGCCGCTGGGATCGCCCTCGTCGGCGCGGTCGTCTCGGCGGTGCTCGTCCGGCCCCACGAGCGCGAAGCCGCTCAGGACGAGGGGCTCGCGGAGCTCGCAGGTTGACCGCGATCCGATCACGACTGAGCGCCGAAGAGCGCCGCGCCACCGTCCTCGAGTGCGCGTGCCAGATCTTCGCCAAGGGCACCTACCATGGCTCGACGACCGCCGAGATCGCCCGCACTGCCGGCGTCACCGAGCCGATCCTCTACCGGCACTTCGCCTCGAAGCGCGACCTCTACCTCTCGTGCCTGGACGTCACGTGGGAGGAGTGCCGCGCCATGTGGGAGACGGCAATCTCGGCCGAGACCGATCCGGCATCGTGGATTGGAGCGATGGGCCGTAGCTACCTGGCCGCAAAGGACAAGCGGGGGCAGGTCGCAACGCTCTGGCTGCAGGCGCTGACCGAGGCGAGCGACGATCCGGAGATCCGCCGATTCATCAGGCGACAGATGCGCGAGGTGCATAGCTTCGTCGCGGATGTCATCCGCCGGGCACAGGCGGGCGGCGGGATCCTGCCGGAACGGGACGCCGACGCCGAGGCGTGGCAGTTCATCTCGATCGGGCTGCTGGCAACCGTCAGCCGCCGAGTGGGCGGAATGGTCGAAGACGACCTGGAGAAGATCTTCGACTCCCGCCGAGAGTGGATGACGGGCCTCCCCTAAGCAAATCCGCCGCGCAACGGGCTTAGCCCGTTCCGCCGAAACGGCATCTAGAGCGAGGAAGCAGCGATCCAAACGCCCCGGCGCCAGTGGCTCGAAGTCGGAGACTTCGAGCCAGACAAAAAGTGAACCCCCGGGCTGCGGCCCCCGAGGGTTCATTCTTGACGGCGCGCCGCACCTCCCTCGGCGACGTGCTCGGAGGCCCTGACCCTGCGGCCCAGCCAAATCCTCCAGGCTCACCGCCAATGTGGCGCGCCTTCCTCACAGCTCAATCCTTTTCGGGTGGATTTTGCTGATCGGCACCCCGACTATACGGCCATTTGTCAATACAGTCAAGTAGCCAGGTCAAGTAAAATCCGTTATTGTCAGTTCACACGTTTCCTCCCGTAGCCGTGACCCTTCTGGGGGATTCCCGGCCACGGCTAGTGGGGTAGGGTCAAGTTGTCAAGTAGCGCCGCCGATGGAATAGAGCTTGACGCGAACGACTAAGACCGCAACGTCACATCGTCGCCGCCTCCCGCATGGGGGTTTGGGCGAGCGCCTCCGCACCCTTCGGGTGAACGCGGGGCTGACGCAGACTGGCCTCGCAGGCGATCGTTTCTCCAAGGAGTACGTCAGCCAGATCGAGCGCGGCAAGACCCGCCCGACGCAGGAGACGATCGAGTGGCTTGCGGGGCGGCTCGGCGTCGACCCGGGCTTCCTCGCCAGCGGCGTATCCGCCGATGAGCGGGGTCGCATCGAGACGGCGCTCGCTCGCGCCGAAGGTCTGAACGAGAACCACCAGTACGACGAGGCGCTCGGGGAGGTCCGCAACGTTCGGCAGCTCGTGCTCGGCATTGCGTCACCCGAGCTCGAGCTTCGCACCCTCGCCGTCGAGTCGTGGGCGCTCATGGAGCTCGGCGAGGTCAAGCCGGCCATCGACTTGCTTCAGCGCGCCAGGGTGCTGACAGAGGACCCGGTCTTCTCGGACATAGACCGAGCGGACACCCTGTTCAGACTCGGCGCCTGCCGCTACGCGCTCTCGAGCTACCAGACGGCGATCGCCCTTTTCGACGAGGCGCTGAACCTGGCCGAGCGCTCCGAGCTTCCCGATGACAGGCTGCGCGCCCTCATTCTTGACCGGCGCGCCCGGTGTTACCGATGGCAGCGGGACTACGAGGCAGCTCGCGAGGACGTCGAGCTTGCCCTCGAGCTCTCGGAGGGCTTGGACGACCCACGCTCGGTCGCGGAAGTGTATTTCCAGGCTTCTCTCATCGCCGAGCGTCAGGGCCAGTGGGTCCTGGCGCGGAAGTACGCGGAGCAGGCGAAGGCGCACTACGAGGAAATCGCTGACCGAGCGATTGTCGGCCGTCTGATGAACAACCTCGGCGGTCTCAACTTCCTCCTCGGCAAGCCCGAGGAGGCGATCGAGCAGCTGAACGAGTCGTTCAAGGTGCTTCTCGAGTACGGGAGCGTTGCCGACGCTGGCCGCGTGGTTTCCTCATTGGCGCAGGTCCACTTGCGCACAGGTCACGTCAAGCCCGCAGAGGAGCAAGCGCGCCAAGCCCTCAACCTGCTGGGCGAGCGCGTCGACGTGGTCGGCGAGATCGGAAATGCTCAGCTGGTGCTCGGGCGATCCCTCCTCGAGCAGGGGCGGCTCGACGAAGCGGCCGAGGCCTTCGACGCCGCCGAACGCAGTTTCGAGAAGCTTTCCTCCATCAGCCATCGAGCGTCTGCCTGGATCGCCAAGGGCGATCTCGCAGCACGTCGGGGTGAGGACCGGGCAGCCGCGCACCTCTACAGGCGCGCTGCGGAAGCGCTTCAGGACTTCAGGTTCTAGCGGGGAAGGAGGTGAACCTTTGCTGCGGCTCGATCGCATTCTCTTGCTCGTACTCGTCGTGCTCGCGATCGCCGCTGCCCTGAGCGGCGGTGGCTTCTTCGACGGCGGGATCGTCGGCAACTAGCTAGCTCCTGACGGGTCTTGCCCACCGGGGGGCGCCGAGAATTCTCTTCACTGCGGGAATGACGCTGTGTCGGTTCACGTTGCGCTAGGTCAGAGTCCTAGGCACCATTCCCGCGTCCCAAGGGAGGGTCGGCCCGAATGGCGTTCGGTTCTGCAACTGTCAAGCTCACCGATCTCGCGTCGTGCGGTGGCTGCGCGGCGAAGTACTCGGCTGCTCGGCTCGAGGAGCTCCTGCGCGGCTTCGTCCCGGTTGACTCGGAGGATCTGCTCGTCGGGCTGGCCCCAGCCGACGACGCGGCGGTCTACCGGCTCGACGACGAGCGCGCGCTGATCTTCACCCTCGACTTCTTCCCGCCCGTGGTCGACGACCCCTCGGACTACGGCGCGATCGCGGCCACGAACGCGCTCAACGACGTGTTCGCGATGGGCGGGACGCCGATTCTCGCGCTCTCGATCGCCGCGTTCCCCGAATCGCTCCCGGTCGAGATGCTCGGGGCGATCTTCGCTGCGGCGGACGAGCAGGTGCGCGCGTCGGGCGGTTTGCTCGCCGGCGGGCACACGATTCGGGACGAGGAGCCGAAGTACGGCCTCGCCGTGATCGGGACCGTCCACCCGGACGGGCTCTGGCCGAAAAACGGCGCGCAGCCCGGCGAGGTGCTGTTCGTGACGAAGCCGCTCGGAACAGGTCTGATCATGACCGGCTACCAGGGCGGAGCCGCCGGTACGCAGCAGCTCGAGCGCGCGGTGCGCTGGATGAGGACGCTGAACAAGGACGCGGCAGACGTCCTGCGCTCGTTCGAGCCGAGCGCCGTCACCGACGTCACCGGCTTCGGGCTCTTCGGCCACGCATACGAGGTGGCCGAGCGGAGTGACGTGCGGATCACGCTTGAGTCCGAGCGCTTCCCGGCCATCGACGGCGCGCTCGACCTGGCACGGAAGGGCGTCCGCACGAGCGGCGACCCGCGGAACCGCGAGTTCGCGGGCCCGCACATGGAGCTCGGCGAGGTCCCGCCGGCGCTCGAGGCGCTCGGCTTCGACCCGCAGACCGCCGGCGGGCTGCTCGTCTCCGTTCCCGCCGAGCGAGCCGTGACGCTGGAGGCCGAGTTCGAGGCCCGACGGCTGTTCCTGCGGCGCATCGGACACGTCGAGGAAGGCGCCGGAGTCTTCGTGCAATGACCCGCGCGGCGCGCGGGATGATCCACGGCCGATTCCAGCCGTTCCACCGCGGGCACCTCGAATACCTCCGCGGCGCGGCAGCACACTGTGACGAGCTCTACGTCGGGATCACGAATCCCGATCCCACACACATCCGCCCGGAGCCGAGCGACCCTGCCCGCCATCTGCCGGAGTCGAATCCGTGGTCGTATTCGGAGCGCCAGCTGATGGTGAAAGCGGCGGCGCTCGACCTCGGTCTCGACCTCGCCGGCGTGCACGTGATCCCCTTCCCGGTCAACGAGCCGGAGCTCTGGCCCGCCTACGTGCCCGACGGCGTGACGCAGTACCTGCGGCTCTTCAGCGACTGGGGCGGGACGAAGCTCGAGCGGCTCCGCGAGGCCGGCTACGAGGTGATCGTCCTCGACCACGGCGCGGAGAAGGAGATCTCCGGCGCCGAGGTGCGGGAGGCGTTGCGCGAGGGTGGGGACTGGGAGTCGCTCGTCCCGCCCGGCGTCGCGCGGGTCATCCGCGAGCTCGAGCTCGTGCCGCACTAGCCTCTCCCGCGTGCATCCGATCGTCGTGCTGCTCCTCGACGGGCTCGGGGACCGGGCCAACGCGGCCCTCGGCGGCCGCACCGCCAACGAGGCCGCGGCGACGCCGAATCTCGACGCGCTCGTGGAGGGCGGCTCGTGCGGCCTCCTCTACGCGATCGGGCCGGGGCGGGCCCCTTCCAGCGAGGTCGCGCACTGGTCGATGCTCGGCTACCAACCCGACGAGTTCCCGAACCGGGCCGTGCTCGAGGCGCTCGGCGCGGGCCTGGAGCTCAACGCGGACGACATCGTCGCGTTTGCCGCGCTGCGTCCGGCGGAGAAGCGGAACGGCGAGCTCTGGTTGACGGGCCGTCCGCGGTACGACGAGGACGAGGAGGAGGCGCGCGCGTTGGTCGAGAGCTGCGCCGACATCGAGGTCGACGGCCTGCGCTTCCGGCTCGAGCAGCTGAGCCGCGGCGAGGCGATTCTCCGCGTTTCGGGCGGCGCCGACGACCGGGTGACGGACTCCGACGCGTTCTTCCGTGACCGCCACCCCGTCCTGCGGCCGCAGGCCGTGCACCCGGATGCCGAGCGCACGGCGAGGGCGGCGGAGGCTTGGTCACGGCAGGTGATCGAACGTCTCGCCGGGGAGCGGTTCAACGTGATCACGCTCAAGTGGTGGGGGCGGACCCGGGCGGCACCGACGTTCCTGGAGCGCCACGGCGTCACCGGCTCGTTCATCGCCGACTCGCGCTTCATGCACGGCCTCGCCCGCTCCGTCGGACTCGAGCCGCTCCACGCTCCGGAGACGGACGACTCCGCGGCCGACCTCAGGCGGCGCCTCGAGCTGATCCGCGCGCGGCTCGACGCCGGAGACACGTTCGTCTTCTCCCACCTGAAAGCGACTGATGCGGCAGGCCACACCAAGGATCCGGCGGTCAAGCAGCGGACGATCGAGCAGCTGGACTCGGAGCTCCATGACCTGCCGACTGCAACGGCCGTCGTCTGCGTGACCGGCGACCACGCCACGCCCGCCTACCCGGAGGTGATCCACTCGGGCGACCCCGTGCCGCTCGTCGTCGCAGGCCCGGGAGTGAGAGCCGACGAGGTGCGCTCCTTCGGCGAGCTGGACTGCTCGCATGGGATCCTCGGACATCTGCGCGGCTCCGATCTGATGCCTCTGCTCCTGAATGCGGCCGACCGGCCGCTGTTTCTCGGCTCCCGGCCGACGCCGTTCGCGGGCGCCGACGGCTACCCCGCCGTCTTGGAGCCGCTCCGCCCGTGAGAGCCGTCGAGGGGCGGATCCCATTCCGGGCCTTCGAGACCTGGTATCGCGACGTGGGCCCGGAGAACGGCGTGCCGCTTGTTTGCCTCCACGGGGGCCCCGGCTCGTCGCACCACAGCTTCGAGCCGCTGGAGGCGCTCGCCGACCAGGGTCGGCGCGTGGTCCTCTACGACCAGCTCGGCTGCGGCGCCTCGGACCGTCCCGACGATCCCGACCTGTGGACCGTCGAGCTCTTCGTCGACGAGATCGGGGCGATTCGCCGGGGACTGGAGCTCGAGCGCATCCACCTGTTCGGCTCCTCGTGGGGCGCGATGCTCGGCATCGAGTACGCGCTGACCAAGCCGGCCGGGCTCGTCAGCCTCACGCTCAACTCGCCGCCGACCGCGTCGGAGACGTGGACGGCCGAAGCGCGACGGCTCCGCGACGAGCTGCCCGAGGACGTCAAGCTCGTCCTGGCCCGGCACGAGGCGGCGCGAACGACGGACGATCCCGAGTACGAGGCGGCCGAGGAGGAGTTCCGGAGGCGCCACATCTGCCGTCTCGATCCGCTGCCGGAGTGTGTGCTGCGCGCCCGTGCAGCGAAGAGTCGGAAGGTGTACGAGGCCCTCTGGGGCGTGAGCGAGTGGAACGCGAGCGGCAGGCTGCGCGACTGGGACGTCAGGGACCGGCTCGGTGAGATCGGCGTTCCGACCCTCGTCACCTCCGGCCGCTACGACGAGTGCACGCCGAAGCTCGCCGAGGAGGCTCGTCGCGGCATTCCCGGTGCGGAGCGCGTGCTGTTCGAGGACAGCTCGCACACCGCCTACGTCGAGGAGCCCGAGGAGTTCCGCGCCGTGATCTCGGACTTCATCACCCGGGCGGAGGCGGCCTGAACGCAAGGACGTTTCGCCGACTCGCGGTCGCGTCCGCGCTCGCTCTCTACGTGATCATCATCACCGGCTCGCTCGTCCGGCTGACCGGCTCGGGCTTGGGGTGCGAGGCCTGGCCGGGCTGCGAGGAGGGGGCGTTCTTCCCGGCGGCCGATCACCACGCGTTCGTCGAGTTTGGCAACCGCGTGTTCGGCATCTTCCCGATCACGCTGTCGCTTCTCGTCGCCTGGTTCGCCCGGCGGCGCGCCCGCTGGGTGTTCTGGACGGCGGTCGGCGTGGCGTTCTTGACCGTGGTCGAGGCGCCGCTGGGGCTCGCGACGATCCGCTACGAGCTCCCGCCGGAGATCGTGATCCTCCACTTCCTCTTCGCGCTCCTCGCCCTTGGAGGCGCGATCGTCGTCGCGCTCGAGGCTATCCGTGACGAGCGGGGCGGAGCCGGGATCTCGATCGAGCGGGAATTGCGCTGGGCCGGGGTCGTGCTCGTCGCTGCGTGCCTCGCGTTGGTCGTCAGCGGCACGTTCTCGACCGCCGCCGGCCCGCACTCGGGCGATGCGGACGTGGTGCAGCGGCTGTGGCACTTGAACGACGCCGTCTACGTCCACGTCAGGGTCACGGCCGTGTTCGGCTGCGTCTTCCTCTTCGTCCTCGGCGTGCTCGCCGCCCGTCGCGACCAGGCGGCGCGCCTGCTCCGCTTCGCCCTGGCGCTGCTCGGCGTCCTGCTTGTTCAGATGGCGGTCGGAGAGCTCCAGTGGCGTCTCGAGCTGCCGTGGGGCATCGTCGCGTTTCACGTCGCCCTCGCTGCGGCTGTCTGGGCGCTGACGGTCGCCCTCGCCTACATGTTCTGGCGGCCGCCGGCGTGGCTGGAGCCCCAGACTGGATAACCTGCGTCGATGGCAGACGAGCTTCGAATTCACGAGCGTCCAGCGCTCGAGCGGCCGATCCTGATCTCCGCGTTCCGCGGGTGGAACGACGGCGGTCAGGGCGCCTCGCTCGCCGCCGGCTACTTGGCGAAGCTCTGGGACGCCGAACGCGTTGCCGACGTCGACCCGGAGGAGTTCTTCGACTTCCAGGCCACGCGTCCGCACGTCAAGCTCGTCGAGGGGCTGACGCGGCAGATCGACTGGCCGGAGACGTCGTTCTACCGGGCCCGGCCCGGGGGGTTCGACCGCGACGTCGTCCTCCTGCTCGGCGTCGAGCCGAATCTCCGCTGGCGCCGGTTCACACGGCTCGTCGTCGACTATGCGTCCGAGCTCCGCATTGAGCTCTTCGTGAGCCTCGGTTCGCTGCTGGCCGACGTGCCGCATACACGCGCCAGCCCCGTGACCGGGAGCGCCAGCGATCCGGATCTCGTCCAGCGGCTCGGGCTCCAGGCATCGCGGTACGAAGGCCCGACCGGCATCGTCGGCGTCCTTCACGACGCGTGCCGGGAGGAGAGCGTCCCGTCAGTCAGCCTCTGGGCAGCCGTGCCGCACTACGTCTCGCTGACGCCGAGCCCGCGGGCTGCGCTCGCGCTGTGCGAGCGGCTGTCGTCTCTCCTCGACGTCGAGATCGACGTGGACGAGCTGAGAGAGGCCGCCGAGGGCTACGAGGAGCAGGTCAGCCGGGCGGTGGCAGCGGACGCGGACACACAGGCCTACGTCGACGATCTCGAGCAGCGGGCCGACGAGATCGACGAGAGCGACCTGCCCTCAGGGGATGCGCTCGCCGCGGAGCTCACGCGCTTCCTGCGCGAACGCGACCGCAAGAACGGCCCGCCCGAAGCCGCAACGGATCAGTAACCGCGGCGACTCAGTCCGCGGCGGCTGCTTCTTGCGGCGGAGCCGGATCGGGCTGCGGTGCCGATTCCGGCTGCGCGCCGTTCTGGGCCGCTGCCTGATCCTTCTGCTGTCCCTTGCCCTTCCGGCGCCGCCTCCGGCGACGGCGAGAGCGCGACTGGAGCTTCGGCTGCGGCAGGTTCTCGGCCAGGGCGGCGGCGACCTCCTCGACCGACCCGAGCTCCTCGCGGGCGGCCTCGAGCGCACGCGTCGCCTTCGGCGTATAGCCCTCGGCTGAGGCGAGCAGCGCGGCGCCGACCTCGATCGGCAGCTCCTTCGCCGTCGCGATCAGCTTGTGCGCGTTCTCCTCGTGCCTGTGACCGCGTGAGTTGGCGAGGGCGCCGAGCAGCCGTTTGGCCTCCGGATACTCCGCGCTCGCGCGCCGATCCTGGATCTTCCGGGTCGCCCTTGCGAGGCGCCACGTCCACCGCCAGAGGATCTGCTCCGGGGCGTCAGCTTTGCCCTCGGCGAGGCCGCGCAGGATGATGCGCACGCCCTGGGCGCGGTCCTTCTCCCAGGTCGGCGCCTGCGTCACGAGCGTGACGAGGTCGTCGAAGCTCGCTCGGTCGACCCCCATCGCGATCCGGTCGGCGAGCGCCGTCATCCGGAGCCGGCGATTCGGGTTCTCCGCGGCGCAGGTGAAGAGGAACTGCTCGAGGCAGCCGCGGCTCGCGCGTCCGTCGGTGAGCTTCTTCGCGAACTCGACGCGCTCCTCGAACCTGACCTGGCGGCCGGCGATCGTTGCCCAGAAGCGCTGCTCGTCCTCGTCGAGGTACTTGGGATCGACCCGCTGCCACTCTCGGGCGATCACCGAGAGGCGGCGCCTGACGTCGGGCGTCACGGGAACGAGCCACGGCGCGGGCGAGAGCTTGCGGCGGGCTCGGCGCTGGGAGCGGCGTCTCGGCGCGGGCGTCACGCGCGCCCCTTCGCGGTAGAAGTCGGCGTCGAGCAGGCTGTGCAGGGAGATCACGCGCTCGTTGTGCGTCGCGCCCTTGGGCACGAAGTCGACGACGACGCCGGCCTCCTTGCGTGGATGCAGCCGCATGATCCGGCCGATCCGCTGCTGGTAGACGCGGCGGCTGGCCGTGGGTGCGAGGTGCATGACGACCGTTGCCCGCGGCGAGTTCCAGCCCTCCGCGAGCAGCATCGCGTTGATCAGGATGTCGATGTCGCCGCGCTCGTAGGCCGCGAGGATCTCCGCAAGCTTGACGGGCGGCGTCCGCCCGCTGACGGCTTCCGCCTTCAGCCCGGCGGCGCGGAACTCGCGCGCGAGGTTGTACGCGTGGTCGACGCCGGCCGCGTAGACGATCCCCGGCGTGGAGTCGAAGCGGTCGCGGTAGAGGCTCGCCGCCGCCTGGTTCAGCGCCTGGTGGTCGAGAACCTCGGCCAGTGCACGCTCCTCGAAGTCCCCGCCCACGATCGGGACCGAGTTGATCGCCGCCGCCGGCGGCACCCGGAGGTTGCGCAGCGGTGCGATCAGGCCGCGCCGCGCGGCGTCCTGGAGCGGTAGGTCGTCGACCGAAGCAGGAAAGACGTCCGAGACCTGCTTCGCGATCAGCTGCTCGGTCGCGGTCATGCCGATGTAGACCGGCTCGGTCAGCGTGCGGATGGCGGTGCTCGTCTTCTCGCCGAGTGCGGTGTGCGCCTCATCGCAGATGACGAGGTGGTAGACGCCTCGCTCCAGGTCCTTGACGTGGCGCGCGAACCAGGCGTATGTCTGGACGGTGATCAGGTTCGGCTGCTGCGGCTTCTCGCCCCGGATGACGGCCGGTGCCAACCGGTCTCCATAGCCCTCTTCGGTGAGCTCGCGGTTGAACTGCGAGACGAGCAGCCGGCGGTGGGTGAGGATGAGGACGCCCATCGTCGTCGCGGCCTCGACGAACCCCGCGGCGGCAATCGTCTTCCCCGACGCGGTCGGGTGGCGGAAGCGGTAGCGGCGCTGTGCGCCCGGGTCGTGCGTCGCCGCCGGCTCAATCGCCTCGAGCTCGTCGCCCGCCTCTTCGTCGTCGGCCTCGTCCTCCGCTTCCAGCTCGGCCATCTCCTCGGCCGTCAAAGCGCCGTTGCCGTTCTCGGCCTGTCGCTGGTTCGACGCGATCAGCTCGGTCAGCATCCCGGCAAGCGCGTCCACCTGATGCCGTCGGAGCTCCGTACCCGATTTGAGCTTCGGCGGGTACTCGCTCAGGACGCGCTCGAGCCCGAGCATGAGCGCGTAGCGGATCTTCCAGTCCGAGGACGGGTCGGAGCGACCCTCGTCGATCTCCTTCAGCGCGTCGTCGAGGGCCCCTCGCCGCGCAGTTCCCGGCGCCAGGACGACGTCGGGGTCTTCGTCACGGTGTAGGAAGGGCTCACCCGCCCACGCGTGAGCGCGCTCGACCTCTTGCACGAGCGGATGGTTCGTCTGGTTGAAAGCCGTGGTTTGCTCGATAGCTTCGCGCAACACGGGCGGCACGTCTCAATGCCGCGCCCTCCGAAGAAGTACAGGCTCGCTCAGTCCCCAGTGCGAGCGCTGTAGAGCGAAGTGTACCCGAATTCGCGGTTTGCGAAGCTAAGCCGGGGCTGGCGCGAGCGTGTCGGCGAGGAGCCCGCCCGTCACGCGCTCGGAGACACCGGTCTGATCCAGGTACTTCGTGATGCCCCCGAGGAAGAAGGGCCAGCCCGCGCCCAGGAGCAGGGCCGTGTCGACGTCCTTCGCGCTGCCGACGACACCCTCGTCGAGCATGTGACGGACTTCGTCGGCGATCGCCTCCAGGGCCGCCCGCTGGATCTCCTCGACCGTGCGGCGCTCCTCGCCTTTGAGCACGATCTCGTCCTTGCCGTCGGCGTAGTTGGCGAGGGTTTCGGAGAGTGGGAAGCGGTCGGGGTAGGCCTCGTGGAGCGTCTCGAGGACGTGGTTGGCAACGCGTGGGCCGACCATCTGGAGGAGGACGGACGGCGCCATCGGCATTCCGAGCCGCAGGATCGCCTCGTCGGTCTCCTCGACCGTGTTCCCATGCTCGATCGCGTCCATCAGCACCGTGGTCATCCGGGTCAGCACGCGGTTGACGACGAAGGCCGGCGCATCCTTGGCGACGACCGGCCGCTTGCGGAGCTTCGCGGCGACGTCCCAGACCGTCGCGAGGGTCGCATCGTCGGTCTCCGGCGTCCGGATGATCTCTACCAGCGGCAGGACGGCGACCGGGTTGAAGAAGTGCAGGCCGGCCAGGCGTTCCGGGTGCTCGAGGTTCGCGCCCATCTCGGTCACCGAGAGGGAGGATGTGTTGGTCGCGAGCACGCACTCCGGCGAGACGACGGCCTCGAGGTCGGCGAACACCCGCTGCTTGATCGCGGTCTCCTCGAAGACCGCCTCGAGCACGAAGTCGCAGTCGGCGAAGTGGTCGTAGCCGGTTCCTCCCGAGACCAGCGAGCCCAGGAACCGCGCCTTGCCCTCCTCGTAGCGGCCTTTCTGCACCAGGCTCTCGAGCTCGCCGTTGATGCCTTCGACGGCTCGGTCGACGATCTTCTGCTCCAGGTCGCGGATCGCGATCGGCACCTCGAGCCGGCGGAGGAACAGGGTGGCGAGCTGCGTCGCCATCAATCCGGCGCCGACGATCCCGACCTTCCTCACCGGCCGCGCCTCGGCCTCGGGACGGCCGACGTTGCGCTTGGCGCGGCGTTCCACGAGGTCGAACGCGTACAGGGACGCCTGCGCCTGACGGCTCGGGAGGAGCTCGGCGATCGCCTCCTCCTCGGCGGCGTAGCCCTCCTCGATGCTCCAGCCCGACGCGGCGCCCTCGATCAGGTCGAGCGCGACGTACGGCGCGGGCGTTGCGCCGTGCAGCGAGTCGTCGAGCCCCCGCCGGGCCTTTGCGGCGGCGTCGGCTGCTCCAGCCGTGTCCAGGGGCCTGGCCCCTGGGCCTGTCCGTTCGAGCCGCTCGAGGAGGAAGGCAATCGAATCGTCGACGAACTCCGCCGGCTCGATCAGCGCGTCGGCGAGACCGAGCTCCTGGGCCTCAGCGCCGCTGAGCAGCCTGTTCTGACGGAGCGGGTTCGTGATGATCAGCCGGATCGCGGCGTCCACGCCGGCGACCCTGGGAACGAGCTGTGTCCCTCCCCAGGCCGGGAAGAGGCCGAGGAACACCTCCGGAAAGCCGAAATGCCGGACTGCCGACGAGATCGTCCTGTAGTCGCAGTGGAGCGCGATCTCGAGCCCGCCGCCCAGGCAAACCCCGTTGATCGCCGCCAGGGTCGGGTAGGGGAGGGCCGCGATTCGCGCGAAGAGCTCGTGCCCGGCGCGGCTCCCCTCGCGCGCATTCTCTGGCGAGACGCCGTGGAACTCGTTGATGTCCGCGCCGGCGCAGAAGACGAACGGCTTCCCGGTCAGCACCATCCCGGCCCAGTCCTCGCCCTCGAGCGGCTCCAGCACGCGCGTCAGGGACTCGAGTGCCGCCCGTCCGAAGACCGTTGGCTTCGTGTAGTCCTCACTGTTGTCGATCGTCAGGAGCGCGAGCGGGCCGCTCTCGGACTCGACCCGCGCGAGCTTGAACTCAGTCTCCGACAAGGGACTCCCAGAGCACTGCGGCGCCCATGCCCATGCCGATGCAGAGTGCGGTCAGGCCGTAGCGGGCGCTCGGGCGCTCGCGGAACCCGTGGGCGAGCTGCGCCATCAGCCGCACGCCGGTCGCCGCCAGTGGATGCCCGAACGCGATCGCGCCGCCGTAGGGGTTCAGGCGGTCATCGTCCGGCGCGACGCCCAGCCCCTCGCACCACGTGAGCACCTGGACGGCGAACGGCTCGTTGAGCTCGAAGAGGTCGATGTCGTCGATCGAGAGCCCGGCCCGCTCGAGGACGCGCTTCGTCGCCGGGATCGGGCCGATGCCCATCAGCTCGGGCTCGACACCTGCGAACGCGAAGCCGACAAGCCGCATCTTCGGCTCGACCCCGAGCTCCGACGCCGCCGCCTCGGAGGCGAGCAACGCGGCCGTGGCGCCGTCCGTCAGCCCGGCGGAGTTCCCTGCCGTCACGCGGCCGCCGGCCCTGAACGGCGTCGGCAGCTGCGCCAGCCCTTCGAGCGACGTTTCCGGCCGGACGAACTGGTCGCGATCTGCGACCGTCCACCCGTCGTCCGTGAACACCGACATCGGGACGACGGTCTCGCGCATGACGCCGTTCTGCCAGGCGGCGGTCGCCCGCTGCTGCGACTGCACCGCGAACCGATCGGCGTCCTCCTTGGTGAGCTGCGGGAACCGGTCGTGGAGGTTCTCAGCGGTCGCCCCCATCGTCACGGCGGAGGTGTCGACGAGCCGCTCGGCGACGAAGCGCGGGTTGAAGTCCACGTCGGCGCCCATCGGGTGATGCCCCATGTGCTCGACGCCGCCCGCCACGACCACGTCCGCCGCGCCCATCGCGATCTCGCCTGCCCCGGCCGTCACGGCCGTCAGAGCACCGGCGCACATTCGGTCGACTGCGAAGCCGGGGACGGACTGCGGAATGCCGGCCAAGAGACCGACATCCCGTCCGAGCGTCAAGCCCTGGTCGCCGACCTGAGCCGTCGCCGCCATGATCACGTCGCCGATCCGGTCGGGCGGCAACTCCGGATTCCGGCGCAGCAGCTCGCGGACGACCTTCACGGCCATGTCGTCGGCGCGGGTCCGCCAGAAGAACCCCTTCGGCCCCGCCCGCCCGAACGCGGACCGCAGGCCGTCGACGTAGACCACTTCCCGGAGCTCTCGCGCCACGACCAGGACAATACTCAGGTGGCCGAGGACTGGAACGCGCACACGGAGCGCGAGCAGTCGCGCTACCGAGACGGCTCAGAACGGCTGCCGGACGAGCCGGACGCGCGACAGCGGCAGCTCACGCGGATGGGCAACGCCGCCTACGGCGCCGGGCTCGCGGAGCTGATGCTCGGTCGGACCGAAGCCGCCGCAGAGTGGTTGTCCCGAGCCGCCGAGACCTACGAACGAAGCTACTCGGACGCGCCGCCGGGAAGTTGGGGCCGGCCCGTCGCGATGATCAAGGCGAGCATCCTTGCCGACGACTGGGCGCGGGCGGAACGTCATGCGCGGCTGACGATCGACGAGGGGGCGGCGGAGACGGAGTCGCCAATCGGACGCTACGCCGCCGCGCTCGCCCTGCTGACGCTCGCTCGTGACCAGGAGGCGCGACCCGTCGCTGGCGCGATCCGCGGGCGCGACGACTTTCCGCGCGACGTCGCGGACGCGCTCGCGACCATCGCCGCGGCCGACGCGCCGGGCTACGTCAGTGCGATCGAGAGTGTCCTGACGTCGTTCGAGCGCCGCGACGAGTACCTCGAGGAGATCCCGGTCGCCGACACGGTTCTCGTGCTGCAGGCGCTCGCACGCCGGCGCGGGCTGGCCGCCGACCTCGCCTCCCCGCTCCTCCCTCGCGACTAGCCGGTTTCGTCCGGCGTATGCGGGTGCATGATCGCCGTGATCGTCAGCATCTCCTCGTCCTCGTCCTCGAGCGCCTCGAAGGTCGGGACGAGCTCGGAGAGCACGTCGAGTGCCTTCTCCTGCGAGATCCTGACGTTGATCCGGACGAACCGGAACTGACCCTGCTCGGCGAATGCATCCCACCCGCGCCGGACGTCCTCGACCACGGTCGCCTGAAGCTCCGACGCGCCTGCTGACACCAGCTCGGGGGCGACCTTGAGCGTTTTCGCGGCCGAGCGGTAGGGCTTCTCCCGCCCCTTCGCCGACGCGACCTGCTGGATCAGCCCGGCCTTCAGCAGCATCCGGACGTGGAAGTGCAGGTGGCCGGGGTCGACGCCGAGCTTCTGCGCGAGCTCCCGGTTCGACATCGGGGTCTCGGTCTCGCCGAGCGTCTCGAGGACGCGGAGTCGCAGCGGGTGCCCGAGCGCCTTCAGCTGCTCGGGTCGGTCGATCGTCAGGAATTCAGGGATCGAGTCGGGTTGGGGCACAGGTGAGCTCATCTGGCGGAGCTATATATACGCCGAGGACAACGGCTCTGTCTAGACCTCCAGCGCCCCGGACGCTCCATGATCGAGGAATGCATATGTTAACCCGCGCGCCGAGCGAACGAGGGACGCGGGCGTCGCGGGGCCGGGCGGATCGGCGAACGCGCGCCTGACCGCATCCGCCTTGTCGGCGCCGAGGGCAAGGAACGCGACCTGCGCGGCATTCCGGAGGAGCGGCAGCGTCATCGTCACGCGATCGACGTCCGCGTGGGTGACCGCGACCGCCCGCCGTTCGAGCTCCTCGAGCGCCGGGTCATTCGGGAAGAGGGACGCCGTGTGGCTGTCCGGGCCGATGCCGAGCAGGGCGAAGTCGATCGTGACGCCGCGGAGCTCAGCGTCGTACAGGTCCGCCGCCTCGGTCGCCGCCAGCTCGCCGCGAGCACGATGGACTACCGGCTCCCGTTCCAACCCGTCGAGGAGCCGCTCCCGCACGAGCCGGTAGTTCGAGCGTTCGTCAGCCGGCGGCACGCAGCGCTCGTCGGCGAACCAGAGCTCGACCTTGCTCCAGTCCGGCTCGAGCTCGGCTGCGGCTGCGTACGCCGGCGCGGGGGTCGAGCCGCCCGAGAGGGCGATGTGCCCGCCGCGACGTGCGGCTTCAGCGATCGCCTCGGCCGCTCCCCGCCGCGCCGCGTCGGCGCTCGCCGCGACCCTGAGCTCGACGTCCAATCAGGAGTCGCCCGCCGCGAGCTCCCGGCCGCGGTCCATCGCCGCCTGGATCGCGTTCAGGAAGGCCGCCCGCACACCGGCCTGCTCGAGCTCGCGGATCGCGCGGATCGTCGTGCCGCCAGGTGAGGTGACCATCTCCCGCAGCTCGACCGGATGCATCTTCTCGTCGCGGAGCAGCTTCGCTGTCCCGAGCATGGTCTGGACGACCAATTCGGTCGTGTCCTCCCGAGACAGGCCGAGCAGGATTCCCGCCTCGATCATCGCCTCGGCGAGAAGCGCGAAGTACGCCGGCCCCGACCCGGACACCGCCGTGACGGCGTCCATGTACCTCTCCGGCACCTGAACGACCCGGCCGACGTGGGTGAGGACGTCCTTGGCCAGCGTCAGGTGCTCCTCGCCCGCGTGCGCCCCTGCGCAGAGGCCGGCGACGCCTTCGTGGACGAGTGCCGGCGTGTTCGGCATCGCCCGCAGCACCGGAACGTCACTCGCGATGCGCTCCTCGATCGCGGCGGTAGGGACCGCCGCAGCGATCGAGAGCACCGTCTGCTCCGGAGCGAGGATCCCGCCGATCTCCCCGAGGAGCCCGTCGAAGTCCTGGGGTTTCACCGCGATCACGATCATCGCGGCGCCGCTCACCGCCTCGGTGTTCGAGGTCGTCGCGTGGACGCGGTGGCGCTCCGTCAGCTCTGCGACCCGTTCCTCCCGGCGAACCGTCGCGACGATCTCGTCCGGCTTGCGCCAGCCGGTGCTCAGCAGCCCGGCGAGCAGTGCCTCGCCGATCTGGCCGGTGCCGAGGATCGCGATGCGCCGCTCGTCGATCGGCATGCGCGGAGTCTACGAGCGGAGGGGAGTCAGGCCGCCGCCGGCAGGCGCACCGGAAGGAGTCCGCGCGCGGAGCCGGCAAGCAGGTAGACGCTCGCCAGGCCCTGCCACTCGCCGTACGGTTCGAGCAGCTCGGCCGTGTCCTCGGGCTCGGCTTGCCGGCCGAGAAGCACGGTGCAGAGCTTGATCAGTCCGAGATCGCCGACGAGCCCGAGCTCGTAGGTGCCCAAGCCCTGGAGCCCGATGACGCCGACCGACCATGGTCCGAGGCCGCGCTCGCGCTCCAGCCGGGTTGCGACTGCGGCTGGGGCGGCGTCGCGCAGGCGCTCGATGTCGAGGGTTCGGCAGATGCGGACGATCGTCGACGCCTTGCGCGCGGTCAGCCCGAACCGCTGCAGGTGCGCAGGGGCGGTTCCTGCGAAGCACGCCGGCGTGGGTGGAACGTGGAGGTCGCCGTCGGACTCGCAGGTCGACCGGATCAGCGCGCGCTCGATCTTCCTCGCCTCCCTGGAGGGGATCAGCTGGCCGCAGACGGCGCGGGCGAGGGCATGTGTCACGGTCCCGACCCGGAGCTGCCGCTTGCCGCGCAGCACGCGCACGGTCTTCCTCAGCAGCGGGTCGTCGGCGAACCGGCGCAGGAACTCGGAGTGGTCGGCCTCGAGCGGCAGGACGAAGCGCAGCTGCTCGAGCGCCTCCTCGCTCGTCGAGCGAAGCTCGATCCGTCCGTCCGGCTGCTGCCACGCTGCCGCCCGGGCGACGCCGTCTTCGACCTGGAAGAGCCCGACGAGGAAGCGACCGTCGAACCGGCGCGTGGCGTCTCCGGCCCAGACGGCGGACTCCCGCAGCGAGAACGGCCCGTGAGGACGGAAGGTCGCTTCGACCATGCGTGAGACCCTACGGCGGAGAACGGCTAGCGTTCTCCACAACGTGGCTGAGACCATCGATCCGCGGACGGACATCGGACACGTCCACCTGAAGGTCTCCGATCTCGACCGCGCGATCGCCTTCTATCGCGATGTGCTCGGCTTCGAGCTGCAGCAGCGCATGGGCGACCAGGCGGCGTTCCTCTCCGCCGGCGGCTACCACCACCACATCGGCCTCAACACCTGGGAGTCGAAGGGCGGTTCGCCGCCTCCGCCCGGCACGACGGGCCTCTACCACTTCGCGATCCGCTTCCCGGACCGGAAGGCGCTGGCGCAGACGTTGAAGCGGGTCGTCGAGGCGCGGATTCCGATCGGGGCTTCCGACCACGGCGTCAGCGAGGCGATCTACTTCAGCGACCCGGACGGAAACGGGATCGAGCTCTATCGCGATCGACCGACGGAGGAGTGGCCGCGATCGTCGAACGGCGAGGTCGCGATGGTGACCGCGCCCCTAGACGTCCAGGGCCTGCTGGCCGAGGCCGACTAGCCTGAACGCTCGGCCTCGAGCCCGGCGAGCACCTTTCTGAGCAGCTTGTTGAGCTGGGTGAGCTCGCGGTCGCCCAGGGCGGACGCGAGGCTGGCTTCCTTCGACGCCTGGGCGCCGATCCAGTCGGACCAGAGCTTGAGCCCCTTGTCCGTCAGCTCGACCTGTACCGCCCGGCGATCCTCTCGGTCAGGGAGCCGGCGCACGAGCCCGGCTTTCTCCAGCTGATCGAGCCGGTTCGTCATCGCGCCGCTCGAGAGACCCGCCCGCTTCGACAGCCGGCCGGGAGTGCTGCGGTGTGGAGGGTCCTCCATGGCGAGGTCTCGCAGCACGTGCCACTCGCCGTGACTGAGCTCGTACTCCGCGAGGGTTTCCTCCATCTGGCGGCTGATGAGCCTGTGGATCCACTGGAGCCGCTGGACGGCCGCTTCGATCTCGAGGTCGACCCCGGGCAGCTTCTCCGCCCACCCCTGAACCATCTCATCGACGCGGTCGGATGAAGCTTTCTTGATCGTCATGCGCGAAGTGTGATCGAAATTTGTCTTGACGTCAAACTACCTGGGACTTATACTCTCCACGTCAAGTAGTTCGAGGTCGAGAATATCGAACTGGAAGGAGGCGGCAATGCAGCCGATGGATGCGCAGACCAGACGCCAGCTGGCCGCCGAGCACGTCGTGCTGCTGGCGAGGTCGATGGAGTCTCCAACGACAAGGAGGGGAGCATGGCAACTGCGACGGAGAAGGCCTATCAGGTCGTCACACTCGACGGGATCGATCCCGGAGACGAGGTCGAGGGGCGTGTACGCCTAGCGGTCGGGCGCGACCTCGACGTCCGCGCATTCGGCGTGAACGCCTTCCGCGCGGTCGCCGCTGACGGCCATGTCGTCCGCGAGCACGACGAGATCGGCGGCCTCGTCTCGGACGGGCAGCAGGAGCTCTACGTCGTTCTGACCGGCGGCGCCACGTTCAACGTCGACGGGGAGCGGGTCGACGCGCCCGCAGGCTCCCTCGTGTTCGTGCGCAAGCCCGCTGCGAAGCGAAGCGCGGTCGCAACCGAGACCGGGACGACGGTCCTCGCGATCGGCGGCACGGAGGGTCAGGCCTACCGCGTCCAGCCCCCGGAGGGGCAGGAGGCGATGCGGGCCTACAACGCCGGCGACTTCGAGACCGCGCTCGAACGGATCCAGCAGGTCCTGGCGCGTGAGCCGGACGACGTCCTGTCGCTCTTCAACGCCGCCTGCTTCGAGGCACGCCTGGGGCGCACAGACGACGCGCTCGCGCACCTCGGCCGCGCCATCGAATTGAACGAGCGGGCCGTCGACCAGGCCCGCGGGGACGAGGACTTCGAGTCCATTCGCGAGGACCCCCGCTTCAAGAAGCTCGTTCCCTAGTCTGTGCATGAGAGCCGGGGGTGCCTCGGCACCCCCGGTGCTATACCTACCCCAGCGGGGTAGATGGCCAAGCCTGTCGAACAGCTCGACCGCGTCGTCATCCGGTTCGCCGGCGACTCCGGCGACGGGATGCAGCTGACCGGATCGCGGTTCACGAGCGAGACGGCGCTCCTCGGAAACGACCTCTCGACGCTCCCCGACTTCCCCGCGGAGATCCGCGCGCCAGCGGGATCACTGCCCGGCGTCTCGGGTTTCCAGATCCACTTCTCCGACCACGACATCCTCACGCCGGGCGACGAGCCGAACGTGCTCGTGGCGATGAACCCGGCCGCGTTGCGCACCAACCTGCGCGACCTCCCGAGGGGCGGCACGCTGATCGTCAACCGGGACGCGTTCACCGACCGCAATCTCGACAAGGCCGGCTACACGGCCAATCCGCTCGAGGACGGGACGCTGAACGAGTTCCACGTGCACGAGGTGCCGCTGACGTCGCTGACGATCGAGGCCCTGAAGGACGTGGAGGTGACGAAGCGGGAGGCCGAGCGCTCGAAGAACATGTTCGCGCTCGGGCTCATGTCCTGGCTCTACCACCGCCCGACCGAGGGGACGATCGCCTTCCTGGAGAAGAAGTTCGCGTCGAAGCCGGCGATCGCCGACGCGAACGTCAGGGCGTTCAAGGCCGGGTGGGCGTACGGCGAGACGAGCGAGGACTTCGCGGTCACCTACGAGGTCGCCCCGGCCAAGCTTCCGCCCGGCACCTACCGAAACATCCGCGGAAACCAGGCGCTTGCGCTCGGCCTGATCGCGGCGAGCGTGAAGAGCGGCCTGCCGCTCTTCCTCGGCGCCTATCCGATCACGCCGGCGTCGGAGATCCTCGAAGACCTCTCGCGGCGCAAGGACTTCGGCGTGCGCACGTTCCAGGCCGAGGACGAGATCGCCGCCGTCGGCGCCTCGCTGGGCGCGAGCTTCGGCGGTGCCCTGGGCGTCTGCACGTCGAGCGGTCCCGGCGTCGTCCTGAAGATGGAGACGATTGGTCTGGCCGTCACGCTCGAGCTCCCGCTCGTCATCCTCGACATCCAGCGCGCGGGGCCCTCAACTGGGATGCCGACCAAGCCGGAGCAGGCCGACCTCCTGCTCGCGATGTGGGGCCGGAACGCTGAATCGCCGGTTCCGGTCGTCGCCGCGTCCACACCCGGCGGCTGCTTCGACGCCGCGATCGAGGCGGCGCGGATCGCGATCAAGTACCGAACGCCGGTCTTCCTGCTCTCGGACGCCTACCTGGCCAACGGCTCCGAGCCGTGGCTGATCCCGGACGTCGAGTCGCTGCCCGAGATCTCGGTCGCGTTCGCCGACCAGCCGAACCACGAGGGTGAGTTCCTCCCGTACCAGCGCGACGCCGAGACCCTTGCCCGCCCGTGGGCGATTCCCGGGACGCCGGGGCTCGAGCACCGCATCGGCGGACTGGAGAAGGCCGACGCGACAGGCAACGTCTCCTACGACCCCGACAACCACGACTACATGGTTCGCGTCCGCGCGCAGAAGGTCGCGACGATCGCGTCCGACATCCCGGAGCTCGAGCTCGACGACGAGGACGGTGCGGATCTGCTCGTGCTCGGGTGGGGCGGAACGTACGGACCGATCGCCGCGGCGGTCAGGCGGGTGCGCCTCGGCGGCGGCAAGGTCGCCCACGCGCACCTCACCTACCTCAATCCGTTCCCACGCAACACCGGCGAGGTCCTGCGCCGATACGAGAAGATCCTCGTTCCGGAGATGAACCTGGGCCAGCTGCTGAAGCTCGTGAGGGCGGAGTTCCTCGTCGACGCCGTCGGGTACAACCGAGTCCGCGGCCTCCCCTTCCGATCCTCGGAGCTGGCAGACGCAATCGAAGGGATGCTATGAGGCTCAGCCTGCTCCCAGTGCTGGTCTTGACACTCGCTGCTTGCGGCGGGAACGGCGGCGACTCTGGCGGAGGCGGCGGTGGCGGCGAAGACATCCAGCCGGTCACGGTCACGCTCGAAGAGATGAACGGTTCCGGCAAGTCCGGCACGGCCGAGCTCCACCCGGGCGCGGCCTCGACCGACATCACGATCGCGCTCGAGCCGCCACAGGGCGACAACGAGACGATCCACATCCACAAGGGCACGTGCGACTCGCCGGGCGAGATCGCCCACGACATCGGTTTCACCACGGCGGGGCTCGGCCAGGGTCAGGCGTTCGTGAACCTCCCCGAGTTGACGACGGGCGATTACGTCCTCGACATCCACAGCGCGAAGAACCCGGACGAAGTGATCATGTGCGGACCGATCCCGGAGCGATGACCGAGGGCAACGGCAAGCTCGTCCAGTTGACCGCCAAGGACTTCAAGTCCGACCAGGAGGTCCGCTGGTGTCCGGGGTGCGGCGACTACGCGATCCTCGCCGCCCTCCAGAGCTTCATGCCCGAGCTCGAACTCCCGCGCGAGCGGATCGTCTTCGTCTCGGGCATCGGCTGCGCCGCGCGGTTCCCGTACTACATGCAGACGTACGGGATGCACTCGATCCACGGGCGCGCGCCGGCGATCGCGACCGGTCTCAGCACCTCGCGGCCCGACCTGTCGGTCTGGGTCGTCACCGGAGACGGCGACGCGCTCTCGATCGGCGGCAACCACCTGATCCATGCCCTACGTCGCAACGTCAACTTCAAGATTCTTCTCTTCAACAACCAGATCTACGGGCTGACGAAGGGGCAGTACTCGCCGACGAGCCCGCTCGGGACGAAGAACAAGACGACGCCGTTGGGCTCGCTCGACTACCCGTTCCACCCCGTCTCGTTGGCGCTGGGCGCCGACGCAACGTTCGT
>Ga0081455_10001633_pt1 | contig 27345 bp, 22 predicted proteins | sample TabmetS3T2R1_FD_70207 | JGI IMG/M metagenome (GOLD analysis project Ga0081455, IMG submission 70207) | Tabebuia heterophylla rhizosphere microbial communities from the University of Puerto Rico - S3T2R1 | ecosystem: Host-associated > Plants > Roots > Rhizosphere ...
TCGCCCAGAAATCCACGACCAGAACTTTGCCTCGAAAATCGGAGAGTTTGAACGCCCCGCCGTCCAGTTTCGTGATCGTCACGTTGCTGGCGGATTCGATGGCCTGTTGATCGGGCGCCGGAACCGGCTTTTGCCCGCGTTGCGCCGATGCGGAATTCGCCGAGTCGCCGATTGCGCGCGGCGGCGCGGCCGAGTCGCAGGCCGCTGTGAAAGTCGCGACGGTCAAAAGAATCGCGCTCAAATATGAGGCGGCCGAACTCTTAAATCTAAGGTTGTTCATCGGAATTTACCTCGTGGTCGAAGTCTGTTGCGACATCGTCAGGAGTTTCTGTCATCGGGACGCGGTATTCTTCACTCGCCCAGCGGCCCAGGTCAATCATCTTACAGCGTTCGGAGCAGAACGGCTTCCACGGATTGTCCTCCCAACTTGTCTCTCGACGGCACTGCGGGCATCGTCGAATCGTCGCATCACTCATCAATCTTCGGAAAATTTTCGCGGTCAAACTTCGGAGTAAGGAACGTCAATGATACAGAATTTTGCAGTAAAGTCGAAAGGCAGTTTGCCGCAAGGCCTCACTCCGGGAAATTCGCCGAAATGTTTACGATAGCGCGCAAGCATCTCCTCCATTCATTCGCCCGTTGTCGCTCCCGCTAAGATCCCAACAGACCCAGCGGCCCGGCCAACGTACGATAGCCACTGCTGTGCCATTCATCAAGCTCCTTCGCCCGCAAAATCGGGAACGGATGCGTGCGGTAAGTGGTGAGCAGCACTTTGTATATCTTGTTTAGAGTGGAGACGTCCGCTGATTCGTATTCGCGAATCTGACGTATGAATTCCTTCTTGTCCATCTCGGAGTAAAGCCTGCTCGCGCCCCCGGCCAGTTTCATAAAAGCGCGAATGCACGGATCGATGTCCTGCACGCAGAGCAACCCGGCGCGGTCCGACGTCAATTCCGCCTTCCTGTACCAATCGTACAGCGCGATGACCAGGCTCTGCCCGATCAGAGCGCCGACGCCGAGCGTGCTCTGGCCGATGATCGCGATAATATCTGCAATGTTGCGCGCGATGATCGTGTAAAGCACATGGCCCGCTTTGATGTGTCCGAGTTCGTGGGAGATGACGAAGAAACGCTCCTCGTCATCGAGCATATCAACCAGCCCGGAGGTGAGGACGATGAAAGGGCGGGTGTGGCCGTAGGTAAACGCGTTCGGCGTCGGATCCAGCGTCACGTACATTTCAGGCTCTTCGACGCCAATAATTTTGCAGCCCCAGCCGAGAGCGCGATACAGCCGGGGGAACTGCCGCGCCGTCACACGCACATTCGACGCGGTGTTGTGCAAATAGAACATGCGCTCAAGCCCGTACTCCATGATCTTCGCTACGACCACATTGAGACCGGGCACTGATTTGAGCGCCTCTGTCGCCGTGGCGTCCCAAGGGTGTTGAAAATCTTTCGCCTCCAGGCCGGGAAATGTGCGCAGCTTCTTCTTTTTCGTCTCGTTCATCTTGGCTCCTGCTGACGATATGGGGCGGACACAAGTCCGCCCGGCTCGCGGGCGGACTTGTGTCCGCCCCAAGGTAACACGAGCAGGCGCGAGAATGACAGTTTTATTGACCTCCGGCTCAACCGATCTTTTCACCATTCAATTCTTGAATGTCAGCGCCGTAACCGGATGAACGCGGAGGTGAGATGGCCGGCAACGGGGCCGGGGCGGACGCGCCCGCAGGCGCAAGAAATTCGGCGCCGTTAGAAGACGGGAAATCGGCGCTCGATGGCGGGACTTGAGGAGGAAGGATCACTTCGGTCGTCGGTTGTCTGGGGGTCGAGATTCTCGCCTCGGAGGGAATCCCGAGGGCGGCAGCCCCGAGTGAGGGGATCCCGAGTGAGGGGATTCCGAGAGACGGAATCCCGCTATAGGCTCCCCTGGAAGCGCCGGTTTTGGTGTGGAAAGCGAAAAGGTCTGGGCGGTCGAAATGGCCCGTGACGTCGAGCGTCAGACTCTCCTCGCGGATGCGTTCGAGGTTGATCCGGGCCAGGATGATCACTTCGGAGCAGAAGGTGGGGCCCGCCACATAATGTCCATCCGGGCCGATTACGCAACTGCCCCCGTCGAGGATGAATTCGTTGTTGTCGTTGGCGAGGCGGCCCGTGATTTCCAATTCGCGCGGCAGGTCGTCGCGGCGCATAATGCCTCCCGCCGCGACCACGAAGCACCGCCCTTCAAAAGCGTAATGCCGGCTGGCGATCTGGTACATCTCTTTGACCGAAGGCCAGAGCGAGACATGGATGTCTTCGCCTGCGGCGTGCAGCGTCTGCCGCGCGAGCGGCATCCAGTGCTCCCAACAGATCAATCCGCCGATGCGACCGGCCGGGGTTTCAACCACGCGCAAGCCGTCGCCGTTCCCCTGCGCCCAGATCAACCGTTCGGTGAAAGTTGGAACGAGTTTGCGGTGGATGTTGAGCAATTCCCCGGTCGGCCCGAAAGTCAGAATCGAGTTAAAAAGCGTGCCGCGCCCCGGGCCTCCGTTCATGCGTTCGTGCACCCCGATGACCAGCGTCAAGTTGTGTCTTCGCGCGGCGTCGCCCAGGGCCTCGGTTTCGCGGCTCGGCACGGCGACGCTGTTCTCCATCAACTGGGAGTAGAGTCGTTTCGTCGGTTCGTGATCCCAAACCGCGATGTCGCGGCAGACGTCCAGCCAGGCGGGGTAGCCGGGCAGCCACGTTTCTGGGAAGACCACCAATTGTGCGCGCCTCTTGGCCGCCTCGCCGATCAGGTCAATCGCGCGCTTTAGACTGCGCTCCAAATTCAAATAATACGGCGCAGCTTGAACAGCGGCCACGACAGCGGTAGATGACGTTATAGATGTAGGCATATTTTCCTTCGCCTGTTCTTCGCCTTTTATTTGGGAGATTGGGAGCTTTTGTAAGAAGAATGTGCGATTAGTGAGGAATACCGGACGAATTTTACCGATCGGGGCCTGGGGGACGGTTATTCAATATCATTCCGGCTCAATTTTCGCAACATTGAATTCGCGTCGCACCAAAACGTCTATCGCCATCAACCGATTGGTATGAGTCGAAGAACTTCCCGCCTCGCAATGAGAATCCGGCACGGCCCCGCCTCGGCGCATAAAACCTAAAGAATACTTGGTCTTACTGACTTCGGAGAACGCCGCCTGAGGCCGTGGCATAGGGGTTGTTTTATCGTTCGGCGTCACCGCAAAGAGTGACGAAAGGTTGATAATTCAAGATGCTGGTGGGAGAAGCCGAGGGAGGTCGCGCATAAAACGGGACGGCCTCTTCGAGATAGGAGTGGTTACAACCGCAATTGTTTTGACAATTGTGACAGCGAAGATTTTAACGCTTCTTTGAGATCGGCGCGCTGCAGGAAAGCAAGGGGGTATTTCGGAGCCGCAGAGCGTCTGCGTGACTTTGAAATTTTCCGAGGCGCGTCCGTACTTTTTCCCGTCAACCGCTCGCAGGTTGAAAGGGGAAAATGAACGCCGCATGACGAACGTAAAGGGGGCTGAAAGAAATTCTTTCAGCGTTCGTCACGCGGCGTTTTTACTTTCTAGTCAGCGCCGAGAGCGGTAGCGATCGGTCTTCAATCAATAAGCTTATTGATTGAAGACCGATCGCTACCGCTCTCGGCGCTGAGGCTGATTCACCTGACGCTGAAATCCATCCATTGCTCCGCGCGGGCAAACTTCTTCTTTGCCAGACCGTCCGTGACAATCAGGTGTAGCAAATAGTCTCCGGCGGGAAAGTCGTTCAACCGCAGCCGCCCGACATAATCGAATCGCTTCGGATTCACGCCCGGCGAAAATTCCAGAGACCGTGGCTGGAGTCGATAGGCCGGGTTGCCATCGTGGTAGACCTCGGCCTGCACGCTAATTTGCGGCCTCCCTGTCTTCTTATCGGGGGTGGCGTTGTAGACGGCCACCCCGTATTGAACCCAACCTGAGCGCGGAAATATTCTGACATACGGCGTCGCCTGTAGATCGCCGAGCCGCGAATTTTTGTCGGTCTCTTTTTCGGCGCGCTCCGGCGTGGCTGGCGCCGGAGTGGTTGTGACGGCGCCAGCGCCCGAATCATTCGAATCCGCGGCGGGGAGGGTCTTCGGCGTCGTCATCACCAGCCCGGAAAGCGCCAGGCGGTTTTTTTTCAGGTCAGGCAGCCGAATGAATTGGCTGGCCGAGCCTGTGCGGCCCGACTCGCCGTCTCGGAGTACGGCGCGGAATTGATACGCCCCCGGCTTTTTGAGCTGAAAATCAGCGCGATAGGCCAGGCCCTCGGCCAGGGCCTCGCGGTACCGCTTCTCATCGAAATTGAGAGCAAGGCGATGCGCAGTCAGGTCAGCCGTTATCCCTTCTTCATCGAAAGCGAACGCGGCCAAGTCCAGATTGAGCTGTTTTTGGCCGTCGGGGCCGTCTTTGAAAGTGAGTTTCGAGCAATCGATGTGGAAGAGCGCGCGAACGATAGGGCCTTCCTTGGAGGAATTGAAGAAGTAAGGGGTCATCCGCAGCGACAGATCGCGCGCGCCCATCGGGGCGATCAGCGCAGAAAGAATCTGTTGTCCTCTTGTCTTGGGCGGCGCGGGCGGCGAGTTGTCGGGCTCGCTATCGCTGACGCCGAAAAACCCCGAGCGCGTGCGTACAGTCAATCCGGGGCGATTGACCTTGACTTTGATCGAATGACGGCGCCGGTCGAACTTCTCGCTATCGGGATCGAATCCGAGCAGATAGTAGCTCTGCTGGTCGTAAAGCGCCTCTTCGATGCCGATGTTCAGATCGTTGGTGTTGACGACCGTGAATCCCCCGGTCTCGCGCGACACATAGTTCAGCCCTTCGAGCGCCTCCTGTGCGGTTTGCAGCGCGTCGGAATGCGCTGTGGCGCTGGGGCGGCCCGCGACGTCCGCGCCTGGCATAAAGGGCTGCAATCCCTTCGCATCTATAGAGTAGATGACGACGCTCGAACGGTTGGCCAGCTCGACCAGATTCTCCAGGCTTTGCAGGACCTGCTGGGTAGTATTGTCGTTATTGGTTTTGCTGTTGATGCGAAAACCGTCGGAGAGCAGGATCACGGACTTTCGTCCGGGGAAGTTGCGCAGACCGCGAACGACGAAGCTGGTCGCGCCGAGCGTGCCTGTGGTGAAGCTGGTCTCCTGGAACTCTGCGAAGCTGTCGGCCACGGCCTGTTGTTCGGCCTGTTGCTCGGCCTGCGTGGAGTCCATCTCGTCTGCGCCGCTGGTGTCGGCGAAGGTCGGCATCATGTCGCGGCTGAGCGGGTTCCAAACCAATTTCTCGATGGCGGTGTAAAGGATGCGCTTGTCGCTGGTGAACTGTTCCAGCATTCCAAGGCCGGAGCCGGTGCGGAGGACGGCGACCAGGTCGCCGTCCTGCATCTGTTCGCGGACGAAGGTCTTGAGCGTCTCGCGCGCGAGCGCCATGCTCGGAGGCGAAAGCCCCATATCGTCCACGACGAATGCGATGGTCCGCCGCACCTCTTCCGGCGCAATCTCTCGCGTCGGCATTGATTCGGGCATGACGATCATGTCGGCCTTCTTTTTAACCACAGGCTCGCGCTTCACGACCGGCAGGCTGATGTGAGCGAAGTGGGTGAGCTGTTGCTTCTTTCCGTCCACCAGCAACTCGAAATCGCCTTCGGTCAGATCCTCGACGTGTTTGCCGTTCTTGTTGGTGACGACGGCGTCCACTTGCACGAGCTGCGTGGTGATGCGCACCACGTCCTGCCCCTTCTGTGTGGCGGGCGGCGATTGCGTCGCCGTGTCCTGCGGTTTGTTGGCCGGCGCCTGATGCGCGAACCTGGCCCCCGGAATGCCAATAACCAATACGCCTACAAGTATAAAAATGATCGGACGCTGAAATCTGGGCATATGCATCCTGGCGGCGATGGGAAGACATTTTCCTGGGGGGCATATTTCATATGCCATATGCCATATGCCATATGAAATATGAAATATGAAATATGGCATATGGCATATCAATTCCCAATTCTTACTTTGCCCTCTTCGCCGTGAACTCCTGTCCTGGTTGGTCTCCTCCCTGTCGGGTGCGCGTCATCTTGATCTCGTCTCCGGAGAGTTTCCCTTTGTAGAGAAACGTGATTTCGTTCCCCTGGAAGTTGAGCTTGAGCGTGAAAGAAATCTCGTCTCCGCTGATCTTTCCGTCGGAGATTGGAGTGTCGCCCTGCATTCCCGACACGGTTCCCGTCAGCTTTTCCCCTTCCGCCTTGAAGGTGAAAGTCGTTTCGCGGGTTTGGCCGCCTCGTCCCGGAACCTGGGCGGTCCATTTGCCATCGACACCCGCCGCCCAGGCCAGCGACAAGGCGGCGAACACAAAACATACTGAGAGAAAAGCGATTCTCTTCTTCATTGATTTTTCTCCTTGTTAAAAGTTCCATCCGAATGGAGGAATTTTTGGGGATGGCGGAGGTCTAATGACGACTCCCCGCAAAACTAAAACACCAACCTTTAAGACGCTTTACTTTCGTAATTTGTCACAGAATTTGACGCTAGAACCGGTTCCGGGTTAGTTCGCCTTCACTCTTAACGTATTAGTAAAACGCTGGCCGCTGTACAAAAACAAAGACGCGAAGCCGAACGAAGGAAAGGAGGAGGAAACTTCGTCGCTTCGCGTCTCTGTTCAACACAGCAGCCATCGCTGACTGCCAGTTTAAAACTCACGTCCGTGTCAGCGGCGTGAGCGAATCGGAACTTTTATCACCTGACCGGCGCGCAATTTCGCCGACGCGCTGAGCCGGTTGAGGGTGGCGATGTCGCGGACCGAGATGTTGTAGCGCCCGGCGACGTCACCGAGCGTTTCGCCCCGCTTGACCTTGTAAGTGATCATCTTAACCGAACCGCCGGCTGTGGCGGGGGCGATGGCGGCCGAGCCTCTGGCGTTGGCGAGAACGACATTACGCACGCCGCTGTTCAAAGGAATGATCACTTTCTGTCCTGGCTTGATGCTTCCGCCGTTGACCTGCTGGATCGTGGACGCGGAGACTCCAGTCTTGCGGCTGATCGTCTCGAAAGAGTCACTGGTCTGGGCGGTCAACATTCGCCAACTGGCGCGCTTTTCTGGAGGAACGCGCTGCAAGGCGGTCTGCAAAGCGCGGCCTTTGCCTGGTGGGACTCGCAGCAGATGATCGACGCCGGGAGGCGTTACGGCGCGCTTCAATTCTGGATTGAGCGCGAGCAGCATCTCGTAAGGCGTGTCAGTCGCGTCCGACGCCAACCGCAGATCGACCATGTTGTTGACCTTGACGTAGTCATATTTCAGCGGAGGTTCGGGTTTGACAGAGAAGCCGTACTTTTCAGGGTTCTTGGCGATGAGGATCACCGCCAGGATATTCGGAACATAATTGCGGGTCTCCTGCGGGATCAAACCGCGCGAATAGATCTCCCAGAAATCGGCGTACCCCGAACGGGCGATCGCGGAATCGATGCGGCCCTCGCCGGAGTTGTAAGCCGCCATCGCCAGCTCCCAATTGCCGTCATAGCGGTCGGCCAACCATTTCAGGTAACGGGCCGACGCGCGCGTGGCCTTTTCAAAGCTCGAACGTTCGTCTACGTAATAGTCCTGGCGCAGCCCGTAGCGGGAGCCGGTATCCGGAATGAACTGCCATAAACCCACCGCCGCCGCCCACGAACGGGCGACAGGCGACCAGGCGCTCTCAACCTGGCCTAGCCAGGCGACGTCCTGTGGAACGCCCTCTTCCTTGTAAATCTTCTGGGCCATTTCTAGAAAGCGGCCCGAGCGTCGCAGCCCCTGCTCCATCGTCTCGCGCCCGCGGCCCAGGTAGTAATTGATGAAACTCTGGATCAAGGCGTTCGGCCTGAACTTGAAATCGAGCTTCGCCGCCGCAACGGCTTGTTGCGCCTGATCTTCGGTTACGCCCTTCGTCTCTTCATCTGTCAGACTTAGCTTCGTAAGCTCGTCGAGCGGCGAGGGCTCAAAGGCCTGTTGGCCGAAGCCGCGATCCGAGCTTGGCCTATCTTGAGCCTTGTTCGCAGCGCCTGACTCCTGCGAGTTGTCGCCATTTTGAGCGACGTCAGACACGGCCGGCCCGCTAGGCCCGGCCATCAGAGTCATCTGCCGTTGAAAAATGCGTTCGACCAGGTTCTGGTAATGCTGCTGCAGACGGGCGTCGCTGCGAACGTCGATGCCAGCTTCGAGCACGGTGTCAACGGCCCTGTCATATTCGCGGCGGGCCCTGTCGAAATTCCCGTCCTTGAAGCTAATTTCGGCGGACTGGAAATAGGCGTTTGAGCGTTCGATCACTCGTTGAATTTCCAGATTGCGATGCGACTGTTCTGCGGTTATGTCGGTATTAGCGCCACGCCCTTGAGCGTATACAGGTGAGGTTTGAGGACAGTAGATCAGGGCTAACGAGAGGCATCCTGTTAAGAGGCTAGCCGAAAAACCAACGCGCGAGGCATGGGCTAGCCTACTTCTATGGGATTCAAGCATTCTTCCTCCGAAGTTTTCATTCCAGCGATGTCAACGGGGCCGGGATGACTTGGGTTGGCGTTGATCACTATGTGCAAGCTTTCTACCCCGTGATTTTTTCAAGTCCATGAAGAATTCATGGCTCAATTAGAAACGCCAACAACGCGGCGGATTGTAACTTTTACACTATACCCTGTCAAACACGATTTCTAGGGGCTTTTGGGCGCCGTTTCACAGGCAAAACACCACGAAAGCACTGCCAGACAGCGGCGCCAAGCGCGTGCGATTGACAGCCTTCATTGAGCCGTCGTATAAGCGACGCTGTCGTCCTGCCAAATGCGCAGATGAAGTTTTCACTCAGGTCGTTTCAGCTCTTGCTCGCGATTCTCTGTTGCGCAAGTCTCCCGTCCGCCCTGGCGCAGCAAAAGAAATTCCCGACCTACACCGGCCACGTCAACGACTTCGCCAATGTCCTCGATCAACAGACCAAAGAGAAACTCGAATTGTGGCTCACCAATTTCGAGAATATGACCGGGACTCAGATTGCGGTCGTTACGGTCACGTCATTGGAGGGTCGCCCGATCGAAGAGTACGCCAACGAGCTTTACCGCGCCTGGGGCATCGGCGCGAAGACCGGCGAACATAAGGACAAAGGGGCGTTGCTGCTCGTCGCGATTCAAGACCGCAGGACCAGGTTGGAGGTCGGATACGGCCTCGAAGGCGACCTGCCGGACGGATTGGCCGGCGAGATCCTCCGCAGGATGAGGCCCGGGCTTCAGCAGGGCAAATATTCTGAGGCGATGACCACGGGAGTCAGGACCCTGCTCGACACGCTGGCCGAGAAATGGAACGTCAACATTGCGGGCATTGAAGACCGCAGCTACGCCTACCACGCCCCCGCTCAGGGGCCGCCAGGCGGGGGCGCGGCAAGTCTGCTTTGCCTGCTCGTCGGAATACTCATCTTCTTCCTACTCATCTCCGCCCTCTCCAAAGCCGGTCGCCGAGGCGGTCGGGGTGGCGGCGCGGGGAGACCAGGCGCCGGCGACCTGTGGTGGCTCTATCCGATAATTTTCAATCGCGGCGGCGGGACCTTCGGCGGCGGATCATGGGGCAATACCGGCGGGTGGGGATCGAGCGGCGGTTGGAGCAGCGGAGGCGGTTGGGGCGGCTTCGGTGGCGGAAGCAGCGGCGGAGGCGGCGCCAGCGGCAGTTGGTGAGGTTGAGAAGTAAGGGAACGAGCTTATGGATCATCACTTCAATGAATTGGTCTCAGGTTTACAGTCGGCGCAGGACGGGAATCTGGTGTCCGTCATAGTTTACGGCTCGGCGGTCTCCGCCCCCGGCAATCCGAAAAGATCGGACTACCAACTCCTGATCGTTACCGAGCGCCTTGCGGCCCGCGATCTACGTGCGATGCGTCCCGTCATCAGATGGTGGACCGAGAAGGGCTACGAGATGCCCGTTCTCATCACGGCCGAAGAATTTGGCGATTCGCTTGACGTCTTCCCGATCGAATTTCGGCTTATGAAGCGCTCCTACCGCACACTTTACGGCCAGGACCTGCTCGCCGGGCGCGAGGCGTCGAAAGAACATCTGCGGTGGCAGACCGAACACGAGCTGCGCGGAAAGCTACTGCGGCTGCGCTCGCTGGCGCTGCCCGCCGGCGAATCATCCGATCAATTGGCGAGCCTGATGACCGAAAGCGTCGTGACCTTCGTCCGATTGATACGTTCGGTCCCGGAGATAATTGGCGAAGAGCCGCCGCTCGGAAGGGCGGCGACGGCGCGGCGGGTCGGCGAGATTCTGGATGTGGATACATCCCCAGTCGTCCGCGTTCTGCGGTTGCGTGATGAGCAGGCAGGATTGATGGAGATCGAAATTCAAGACCTGTTCGCAAGCTACCTCGATTGCCTCACGCGGGTGGTCGAGGCGGTGGACAATTTGTAGTCGCTCGGGAAACTCCCCGTTTTGAGCTTTTATGGATTCAAAGGGGCCGTTCATGTCGCAATGAATGCCCCCCGGAAACAATGAAAATCGCCCCTGGCTACGCGTCGCTTCCGGCGCGCACCCAGGAATTTTCGGAGGACAAAGCAATGGGGAAAATAGGGCTGGTTATTCTGGGCGCGCTCCTGCTGTTGGCGCTGGTCGTCGTAGGATGGGCTATGGGCGGATATAACCGCTTGATCGAAAAGCGGAATCTGGTTGACAACCGCTGGGCGCAGGTCGAAAACAACCTGCAACGCCGCGCCGACCTGATCCCTAACCTGGCCAACACCGTCAAGGGGATCGCCAAGCTGGAGCAGAGCACCTACACGCAGATCGCCGAAGCGAGGGCGAAGATTCTCTCGCCGACGGCCACTCCCGAAGAGAAGATCGAGGCCAATAATCAGATGACTCAGGCGGCGCGCAACGCCGGACTCTTGCCGGCAGGCGGGATTCTGGGGCCGGGCGGGCGATTCCTTGCAATCACCGAACAGTACCCGCAATTGAAATCGGATCAGAGCTTCCTGCGGCTGCAAGACGAGTTGGCCGGAACAGAAAATCGCCTGGCCGTTTCTCGTAAGGATTACAACGACGCCGTAAAGGATTACATTACGTCCAAACAACAATTCCCGACCGTGATCCTGGCGAGCCTCATGAGAGGCACATTCCCCGACAAGCCGTTCTTCAAAGCCGAGGAAGGCTCACGCCAAGCGCCGAGGGTGGAATTCGGCAAATGACTGTAGATATTGAGTCCCACGTTTAGGCGGCTGGTCTCGCTTAGTGAAAGTCGCGCCGCCTAAAGGCGGGACTCAAGACCCAATGGTATTTCTCATTCGATCTCAAACGACTCCTCGATCAAGCGCAGGATAAACTCGCCATATTGATCCTTCATCGGCAGTTCGTAATCGACCTTGATACGTCGCCGCCTGGCTACGACTTCCTCGCCGGTCAGCGGATTGACCGCAGCCTTGTCGTAAACCTCCCAATAAAGCCCTATGCCGCGCTTCTGCCAGTTGGGTTCGTCGTTGAAGTTGACGCCGTGCTGAAAGAGCAACTCGTTCTTTTCGGCGACTGACATGCCTTCGAGTCGCTTCGTCGCCGCCGCGACCGACAGCCCTTCGCTCCGCAGCGTCCAGTAGCAGTGCCCGTTGAGCGCGTTCCGATGCGCGTCCTCGTTGCGCCATCGGAAGTAGTCTTTGACCAACCCGGCGTTCGGCAATTGCGAGAGGCGGCAATCGAAGGCCGCATGCGCGCCCAGAAGCAGTGAGAACTTCGCGCTCGCCTCGCCGGCCAGAATCGAGTCGTACTTGCGCAGTTTGCGTCCGAAAGCGTCCTCTTTGGGGTGGAACAGCAGCGAGATTTCGTCGCTCTGTGTGTAACCGTAGACGACCCGGAACCCGCAGTTCATCAGGTGTTCGGTCGTCGAAACCATCATGTCTCTGAACCGTTCGTCGAACGGGGCCTTGAATTGATGAACTTCGCGCGTCAGCCGCGTGAATCCGCGCCCGTCAACACGCGCGACCATAAACATTTCGGGCAGGACACAGTGATCGAGCGCCGTCTCGTAAACGCGCATCTTTTCGTCAAGCTCGTCAAACTTCATCGCTCCACTCTATCACGATAAATTGGCCGCCCTCCGCGATCTCGACGTAAAACAACTGGTCAAACCCTTCATCAAAGCTCGGCAGCTCCAGTTTCCGGTACGCGCCAATGATTCCCTTTTCCGGTATCAATGCTTTTCCGATGCGCTGACGGTTGCGTTCAAGCGCGGCTTTCAGGGCCGATTTGAAGTAATACCCCGTGACACTGAACCCAGCGGCCTTGGCCTGGCTGATGTAGCCGGCGCGCCCCTGGCGGGTCAAGTTGGTGTTGTCAATCACGAACGGCTGCTTGGCCTCCAGACAAGCGGCCAGCAAAACTCTCTCGCGGTTGCGCGTCCTCAGCATATCCATGTTGATGCGTACGTGTGTGTTGAAGAATCGCTGTTGAAAGAATGTTGATTTACCGGTGGCTTGGATCCCAATGAAGATAATGGCTTCCATCAAATATCAAGATAGACGGCTTATCCTATAGTCATCTGGCTTTGTCTTAAATGTTTATGCGGATTATTTCGCATCAGGTCCTTAGCTTCTTTGGCTCCCCGGCGGAGTCAGGCAAATTCATCGTGGTGTGCTCAACCGCGCTGGGAACAGAGTCCAGCGCCCATTGTCCTGGCGGCGGAGCCTGTAGCTGCGCCCGTCTATCCTCCACTTTCGCTACTGGCGTGGGGATCTGCGCGGCGCCTTGCTGGTTGCTAAGTTCCGACAGCAAGCGGAAAGGGCTGCCAAGCAAAAGGGTAAACAACCTGAGCGGGAGAATACCGAAGAGCATGATCCAGAACAGAATAAAGTTGGCGGGTAATGCTAAAAGCGCCTGCGCCCAGAGCGTCCATGAATGGCTCACTCGCCAGTCATGGGCTTTGTTTCGAGCGCCGCCGAAGAAAAGTCCGGCGTAACGCGCAACCAACCTGTCGAAGGCCTGGTCAACCCTTGCAAGCAGGCTGCCTCCTCCGGGCGATAATGCTCTGGTCACTCTCTCCAGATTGGCGCCGCATGCCGGGCAAAACCTGCGCCCCTGTGAGTCTTCTCTACCACAAGTCGGACAGAACATAGCGCTTCTCCTTGTTGTTGTGATTTAACCGTGTTGACTTACGAATTCTAAAACCTATGAGTTCATACGTTTCAGAAGCGCCAGCATTACATCCATTAGAGCCCACCAGAGTCATATTGAAGGAGACTTTCAACCTGCAGCAGCGAAATTTTGTTCTATTTCAGGTCGTCAACCTCCGATAGATCCCCGGCAAACGTTCCGGCAGACTCATCACGTCGTCAATGATCGTGTAGCCGACCTCGCCGTACAAATCCTTCAACTCGGCCTCGGATTCGCGGTCGATCGTGATGCAGAACGGCGTGATGCCGACGATCTTGGTGTGGCGCAGGGCCATTTTGGTGTCTTCGCGGGCGTAGCGCGAATCGCCGTAATCGTGGTCGTAGGGGCGGCCGTCGGATAGGACGATCAGCAATTTCGTGCGCGCGTCCTGCCGTTCAAGCTCGGACGCCGCGTGGCGGATGGCCGCGCCGAGGCGGGTGTTGTTGTGGTAGGTGATGCCGCCGATCCGTTTTTCGACCTCGGCCGAATACTTCTCGCCGAATTTTTTGATCGAGAAGTATTTGACGTTGCGGCGGCCTTCGCTGGTGAAGCCGGAGATGGAATAGGCGTCGCCCACGGCTTCCAGAGCCTCGCTCATCAAGACCAGGCCCTGCTTTTCGATGTCGATGATCTTCTGCCCGGGCCGCGTGTAAGGCTGATTCGGATGGCGCGTGATCGTGCGCGCCGTGGACGAAGACATGTCGAGCAGGAACGACACCGCGACGTCGCGTTCGCGGCGGACGCGGCGGATGTAGAGGCGGTCGGACGGTCGGCCCGTGGTCTTTTTGTCCACGTAATGGTCAATGACCGCCTGCAGGTCGAAATCTTCGCCGTCAAGCTCGCCTTTAATCTTGCGCAGCGATTCGGGCTTGAGCATCTGGAACTGGTGGCGGATCGAAGAGATCACGCCCGAATACCTGGCCCTGACCTGTTCGACGAAATCGCGGTGGCCTCGGCGGTTTTCGCGCTGGATCACGCGGCACCATTTCGCGCGGTGGTCGCCGAGTTCGCGGTCCCATTCGTCGTAAAAGAAGACCTCGTCGCCTTCTTGCAACTCCTGCTCGCTCGACTCGGCGTTCATCAACTCGTTGAACAGGTCGGAGTCGGTGGGCAGAGTCTCCTCGATCTGTTGCGACCATTGGTTAAATAGCTCTGGGCGGCGCTGCTGCTCGGCGGGCTGCCGCCGCTGGTCGTCGCCGCTCTGGTTTTCCTGCTGATCTTTCTCGCTTTCCTGTTCTTCCTGATCGGCTTCGGACTCGGACTCCTGCTGGTTGCGGCGTTGATTGAGGAGTTCGTAGACGCGGAACGTGGCCATCAGCGTGTCGGCGACGGTGGCGTCGTCGCGGCGCAGGTAATCGGCGACGACGCGTTCGAATTGGAAGATGATCTCGGCGTAAGCGCGCCGCGCCGTTTCGTCAATCACTCCCCCGCAGAGCGTGATCTGAAAGAGCATCTCGTAAACCGCCTGCTCGACGGTCAGGTCGGTGATTTTCGGACGTCGTTCGATTAGACGAGAGCGGACGAAATCGAGGTCGCGCCTGATGCCGCGATAGGCCGTCCGCAGCCGCCAATCGATCCGCCCGTTTTCGAGCGTCGTGAAGATGCGTGCGGCGAGCGTATGGTTGGGAAAACGCGATAGAACGGTCTTGTAATCAGCCGTCTCGATCTGAATCGGCTCCAGCTCGGGCCTGGCCCACAGCCCGAGATGTTCGGCGTTGGAATACTGGACGTATTGAGGGTTATTCAGATCCTCGGCCGAGAGGCGTCGCTGCCGCTCGGTGTAATAGGAATCGATCTCGTGCAGGGCGGCGCGGACGTCCGGCGCGCCCATCGAGCGCGTGCCGAATTCGACCTGGCCCGAAGCGTGCGCGGCCAGGGCTTTGTAAAGTTTGAAATCCTCTTCCGGCGAGCCGAATTCGGCGACGACCGCCGGCAGTTGAATCGTGTGGCCGTCGTTGATCTTCGATTCTTCGGGAATGGAGCCTAGCGGCGCGATCAGCATTTCGCGTCCGGTCAGACCTTCGACGTAGAGCCTCAGCAGGTGGGCCACCGATTCGAGCGCGACGCCGTCGTGCGCGCCGCGCAAACTGTCCTGACTGGTCTTCGATTCGAGCGCGTAATAGGCCTGCGCCTTGCGCCGGTCTTCGCGATGCAGACCCGCGCCTTCGCGCGCCCAGGCCTGAAACTGATCGAGCGAGGCCGCGGCCAACGCCCGCGGGCTGCTCTTGAAGCATTCGAGCGCGACATAAACGTTCTGCCCGGCGAGTTCTTCGACGATGTCCAGCACGGCGTTGACCCGTTCGGGCGCGCGTTTGCGCTGCGTGACGCGGATCGTGGCCAGCACCTTCGGCGTGAGCTTCAGAAAATCGTAGACGATCGCGTTGCCCTCGTCGGCGACTTTGCGCGTGACCCGGTTCCATTTCTCGAAACTCGAAGCGCCGCCGATCTCGATCACCGAGCGCGCTGAGCGGAAATACTGCAGGGCCGTCGCCCCGCCGCGTTCGAGGAAGTTCGCGGTCTGCTTGCACAATTCGACGACCTCGGATTGGCTCTGAATAAAATCCAGCCCCTCGCCGACCGCCGAAAGGAACTCGGCCGCCGTCGCGCCGGTGCGCTGGGCGAAACTTTCGGCCAGATCTAACACCGCGTCCATTGGGGATTCCGGCGACGAGGATTCCGGGGCCGCCTCGTTCGCGCCTCCGGAATCGAAACTTCGCAATGCTTTGAGGGCCTGAGGGGCGGCGGTTAAAACTTCCGTGCTGTGTTTGACCGAGCGGTGCGCGACTTCGACCGCGATTTTGAAAAGGCGTGACGCGGAACGCTCTTCGCCGAGCGAGGCGACCATGCGCGGCGCGTTGCGGAATGTCGCCAGGGCCGCAGTGGGCGAAAGCACGATCTGTTTCGAGCAGAGGGCGATCAGCAAAGACCGCAGGCTTTCGGGCAAAGCCGCCAGAACCTCGCTCGAGAAGCGGAAGAAATCACCCGCCTCTTCGGCGCTGCTGAGCGCGACCTTGCGGCCCATCTCGGCCCACGCGCGCAGATCGCCGTTCTCCAGGAGTTGAGAGACCTCCTGCACGGACTTGAAAAAATCCATTGCCACCTTGGGCGACACGCTGATGAGCGACGCGCCGATGTCCAACGTAACCCAGCCGCGCTCGTTGGGCTTGAGTCCCATCTTCATCGCCAGCGCCTCGACTGTGTTGCGCGTCAGGCCCCTCAGCAGCGATCCGGTCAATCCTTTGCGTTCGTCAGACATAATCAAATCACGGTTGTCACAATCTCCCGAATGCTCCTCTGCAATTCGGTGTCATCAGTGATCGGGCTGGCGATGGCCACTTCGCAGGCGGTCACCGGATCCACGCCGCGCGCGATCATCTGACCGGCGTAAACCAGCAGACGCGTCGAGACTCCTTCTTCCAGTCCATGCCCTTTCAGGTTGCGCACCTTCTCGCCGATCTTGACCAGATCGCGCGCCGTCAGCTCGCTGACTCCGCCCTCGTGAGCGACGATCCGAGCCTCGGCTTCAGCCGGCGGGTAGTCAAATTCGAGCGATAGGAATCGCTGGCGCGTCGACTGCTTCAGGTCTTTCAGCACGCTCTGATAGCCGGGGTTGTATGAGATGACCAGCATAAAATCGTCGGGCGCGTTGAGCAGAATTCCGAGCTTCTCGACCGGCAGAATGCGCCGGTCGTCCGTGAGTGGGTGGATAAGCACTATGGTGTCTTTGCGCGCCTCGACGACCTCATCCAGGTAACAGATCGCGCCGTGGCGGACGGCCGTGGTGAGCGGCCCGTCGCGCCACACGGTGTCGTCGCCTTCGAGCAAATAACGCCCGACCAGGTCGGTCGCCGACAAATCTTCGTGGCAGGCGACGGTCACCAGAGGCCGACCTAACCTATAGGCCATCGCCTCGACAAAACGCGTCTTGCCGCAGCCTGTCGGCCCTTTCAGCATGACGGGGAGCTTGGCTTTGTAAGCCGTTTCAAAGAGCGTGACTTCGTCCCTGATACTCAGATAAAAAGGCTCGCGGAGAATTCGATATTTCTCAATTGATTGTTCTCTTGCAATAATCGCGTCAGTGGTGTTTGCCATTGTCGTTAAAATCGTTCCTGTAGCGTTGATTCAGCCCGTGTTAGAATGACGCTCTATATTAACATCGGTAATTGGACTTTGTCAGTTGTTCGAATTTTATGATCGCAGTCGCAATGAGCGGAGGGGTCGATAGTTCGACCGCCGCCGCGCTACTCAAAAATCAGGGGCACGACCTGGTCGGCTTTTCGATGCAGCTCTGGAATCAGCGGCGCATCAACGTGGGGCCTGACGGCGAACCTCTGCCCAGCCGCTGCTGCTCGCTCGACGACCTTTACGACGCGCGCGTGGTCGCGTCGAAACTGGGCTTCCCGTTCTACGTCGTCAACCTCGAAGACGAATTCGAGCGCGACGTCGTGCGCCCGTTCGTGACTAAATACCTGAACGGCCTGACGCCCAGCCCGTGTGTCGCCTGCAACAGTTTTCTGAAATTCGACAAACTGGTCGAACTGGCCCAGACCGCCGACGCCGAGAAAGTCGCCACGGGCCATTACGCGCGCGTGAAATTCGACGAAGGGCGCGGCCGCTGGCTGCTGCTGCGCGCCGTCAACCGCCCGAAGGATCAGTCCTATTTCCTCTTCGAGCTGACGCAGGAGCAGTTGAGTTACGCCATGTTCCCCCTGGGCGAAATGACCAAAGAGGAAGTGCGCGCCATCGCAGCGGCCGCCGGATTGCCCACCGCGCAGAAGCCGGAAAGCCAGGAGATCTGTTTCATTCCCGATGGCGATTACGCGCGCTTCATCGATCGTTATCTTGAAGAGGACGGCGAAAGGCGCGTGAGCGAAAACGATCTTCCAGTATTCAATCAGCCGCTGGTTCAGATCGACAATCTGGGCGCGCCGAAGCCGGTTCCGGGCGACATCGTCACGACCGCCGGGGAAGTGATCGGGCGACATCAAGGCATTCATCGCTACACCGTAGGGCAGCGTCGCGGGATCGGCGTTTCATCGCCCGACCCTCTCTACGTCGTGCGGGTGGACGCGAAGAACAACCGCGTCGTTGTCGGATCGAGCGACGATCTGCTGAAGCGCGAGATGGCGGTCGAGCGCGTCAACTGGATCGCTATGGAAGATTTGACCGAGCCGATCCGCGTCGCGGTCAAAATCCGCTCGCGCGCCGAAGAAGCTCAAGCCACGGTGTCGAAGCGCGAAGATGGTTCGATGATTGTGACATTCGACGAAGCCCAGCGCGCCGTGACGCCCGGACAGGCGGCTGTGTTTTATGATGGCGATGTGGTTGTTGGTGGCGGGTGGATAATTTGAGACGACTATGATCGTCGTCCGGAGCCATAGCGAATGATTTGAGAAATGATCGATCCATGTTTTTCCGTCTTACATTTTCCTGATTAAGGATATTGCAAACAGAAGAATGTAGGACGGAAAAACATGGATCGATCATTTCTGACACGCGATGACACTCCACGCGAATGAACGAACCCAAGCTAGAACTCACAAGCGAAGAGATGCGTAGCCTCGGCTATCGCATAGTTGACCAAATCGTCGAACATTTCGAAGCCCTCGCAAACAAACCAGTGACAGGTGTCTCGCCGCGCGTCGAACTCGAAGCCGAATTGCGCGAGCCGCTGCCCGAAGGGCCGACGCCGGTTGGCGCTCTACTCGATCAATTGCAGCGCGTCGTCTGGCCGAACATCGGCAACGTCCAACATCCCCGCTTCTTCGCGTTTATCCCGAGTCCAAGCAACTTCGTCAGCGTCATGGCCGACGCCCTCGCCGCCGGATTCAACCCCTTCGCCGGCAACTGGCTCGAAGGTTCGGGGCCTGCGCAGATCGAATTGGTCACGATCGACTGGCTGCGCGAGATGTGCGGATTGCCTGAGACTGCCGGAGGGCTTTTCGTTTCGGGCGGTTCGATGGCCAACCTGACGGCTCTGGCGGCGGCCCGGCGGGCGATGCTCGACGAGCGGGGCGACGGCGCAGTCATTTACTTCTCAGACCAGACCCACAATTCGGTCGAGAAGGCGCTGCGGGTTTTAGGCTTCGCGCGCGAGCAGATTCGCGCGCTGCCTTCGGATGAAGATTTTCGGCTGCCGGTCGAATCGCTGCGCCGCGCCGTCGCCGAAGACCGCGCCAATGGCAAGCGGCCATTCTGCGTCATCGCAAACGCCGGGACGACCAACACCGGCGCGGTCGATCCGCTCGATCAACTCGCCAATCTTTGCGAGCGTGAGAATCTTTGGCTCCACGTCGACGGGGCTTACGGGGCGGCGGCATGCTTGAGCGAAAGAGGGAGAAAACTTCTGGCCGGGATCGAGCGCGCCGATTCAGTCTCGCTCGACCCGCACAAATGGCTCTTCCAGCCTTTCGAGATCGGCTGCGTTCTCGCGCGCGACGCGCGGCTGCTCAAAAAAACATTTAACACTATGACCGGCATTCTGGAAGACACCAAACGCGCCGAAGAGGAAGAGATCAATTACTACGATTACGGCGTGCAACTGACGCGTGGCTTCCGCGCGCTCAAGCTCTGGCTCTCGATCAAAACCTTCGGCGCGGCCGCCTTCCGCGAAGCCATCAATCGCGGCTTCGAGATGGCCGAGTTCGCCGAAAATATTCTGCGACAATCCGTCTGCTGGCGGATTGTCGCCCCGGCCGCGATGGGCATCGTCACGTTTCGCTATGTCGCGGAAGGAAGTTCGGAAAACGAGATCAATGAAATCCATCGCCGGATGGTCGAGATGATGACCGAAAACGGCTTCGCGTTCGCCAACTCAACTTCCCTGAGAGGCCAAACCGTCATGCGCCTCTGCACAATCAACCCGCGCACGACCGAAGATGATGTTCGGGCGACAATCAAACAGCTCGAACAGTTCGGACGTGAACTCCAAGACAGAATCAAATCCAGATGAACGAAGTCCGCGTCAAACTACCGCTGAAAGAAGGGTTCCGCACACAGATCACCGCCGGCGGACACCAACTAATCGCTGACGAGCCGAAGGAGGCCGGCGGGACAGCTGAAGGGCCGTCGCCTTATGATTTGCTGCTTGCCTCGCTCGGCGCATGTACCGCGATGACGCTGAAGATGTATATCGAGCGGAAGAAATTGCCGGTCACCGACGTCGAAGTGCTGCTCAGCTTCGACCGCATCCACATTGACGACTGCGAATCCTGCGTGAAAGAGGAGCGCTTGAATGACCAGGAGGTTCAACACATCAGCCGGCTGATTTACGTCACGGGCGACGTGACCGAAGAGCAGAAAGAGCGGCTGCTGTACATCGCCGGTCGCTGCCCCGTCCACGTCACGCTGCACAGCAACCCGCACGTGGAAGACGCTTTGATCGTCAGAAAGGTATAGCGATGAAAATCATCACTGATTCAATTTCCCTCTCGACGAGGGGCGACGCGGACATCATCGACATCACCCCGCAGGTCTCCGCGCTGCTCGGGCGTCATGGATTCACGCACGGCCAGGCGCTTGTCTTCGTTTCGGGTTCGACCGCCGGAATCACTACCATCGAATACGAACCCGGATTGCTCAAAGACATTCCCGCCGCGTTTGAAAAGATCGCCCCACGGAACGCGCGTTATCACCATGAAGACACCTGGCATGACGGAAACGGTCATTCGCACGTGCGGGCGGCGCTCCTGGGATGCTCGCTGACCGTGCCGTTCAAAGATGGCCGGTTGCTGCTCGGGACCTGGCAACAGATCGTGTTGATCGATTTCGATAATCGACCGCGCAGGCGCGAGGTCGTTGTGCAGATTTCAGGCGAGTAATTGCGGAGCGGCGAGGAAGACATTTTCCATTTTCCATATCACATTTTTCATTTGTCATTACTGCACAGGCGGCTCGACTTTCCCAAATGACAAAAAACGTGATACGGAAAATGAAATTTCCCAATCAACACGGCGTTATGCCGCTATCCTTTGTGAGGTTCAAATATGAGAAAGCGCGTCGTCATCGCTCTCTTGTTAATATCGGTTATTGCAACGAACTTTCCGGCACAAGAACCGACCTTTATTGATCCTGGCAAGGCCAAGAGAGCCGAGGTAGCGCTCCGCGTGAAACTCGTTAGGGTTCCGGATTGCGATAAATATTGCTGGCCCGAAGTCGAAATCTTGAAAGCGCTGCAAAACAAGTCAGGCTTCTCATTCAAGAAGAGGCTGTCAGTGGCTCATTATAGTTGGGAGCCTGGCATTCCTGAAGGTGAAAGTACGATCTATCTTCAGAGGTATAATCCGGAAAGGAGTGATCTCTGGAAGCTGCTAAATGGGTCGGGGAAAGATGGAGTGAGCCATGCGACACCTTCTCCGAAAAAGGAGAGATAGTTCGTAACGAGCGGCATAACAAAGGCATGCGGCGGACGCGCAATCAGCGGGCTTTTTATCATTAAAGGTTTGTGCGCGCCGCTGACGCCTGGCGATATATCGCCTATTCATATCGAAGCGCTTTGATCGGATCGACCTTGGCCGCGCGCAGCGCCGGATAGATGGCCGCGATGAGGCTGACGACGATTGCGAACAGGATCGCGCTCGTAGTGAGGTACCAGGGAATTGAGAAGAACTCGATGCGCCTGACCGTCTGTCCCACCTGCTTCAATATCCATTTGTTGGCGAGCGTGTCCGCCAGGCGGTCAATCCCCCAGCCGCCGAGCACGCCCAACGCCCCGCCGGCCAACCCGATCAGACTCGCTTCGACGAAGAAAATCCGCATGATCTCGCCGTCCGACCCGCCGATGGCCTTCATGACGCCGATTTCGCGCGTCCGTTCGCGGATGGACATGATCATCGTGTTCGAGATGCCGAACGACGCGACCAGCAGCGAGATGCCGCCGATCAGCGCCAGCGCGCTGTTGACGATCAGGAAAATTCGTTTGACCTCTTCGATCTGATTGGTAAGGCTCCAGACGCGGAAGCCGCGCTTCCTGATCTCTTCTTTTACGCTCTCGACCTGGGCGACGTCTATGACGCGGACTTCGGCGTTTTGATACCCGGTGTCCCCTGCCAGGAACTCGCCGATGCGCGACATGGGGTCGCGGTTGGCGTCGCGGAACTCCTTCGCCTGGTCGAGCGGGATGAACATGTCGGTCTCCATGAAGTTGTTGATGTCGAAGCCGTCCTCGGCTTTCAACACGCCGACGACGCGATAGACGAGTTCTTCATACTGAGCGCCGAATTCCGACGCAAAGTCGCCGTTTTCACTGGACGAGGCGTCGATGATCGGGATGCCAAAGACGGCGGAAGGCGGGGCGTCCTGCTCGCGTGGGATCAGGAAGACGATCTCCTTGCCGAGAATCCCGTTCGCCTCTCGCGCCCGCTCCTCTTCCGACCTGGTCGGCGCCATCTGGAAGGGCCCGCCGGGTCGGCGGCGGCGATTTCCGTTGGGCTTGTTCTTCGACCTGACCCAGGAGACGAACCTTTCGGTGACGACCACCTCGCGCGCGGAGGCGGCGGTGAAGTGGCGCCCCGCGAGGAATTTTTTGAACCGCGGGTTGTATTCGATCGATTGCGGCGCCCCGCCGATGAAGGCGCGGCGCGTCCGGCCTTCGAAGCGCACGTAATTCGAAAAACTGAAATTCGGCACAACGTATCTGACGCCGCTGATGCCCTGCAATTCGTCGATGGCCGCGTCGTCGAGCATACGCGTGGGCGTCGGCGACGGCTCCGGCGTCGCCGACGCGGCGACCTCAGATTTCTCCCCCTTCGACTCGCCGGCGCCGTTGTCGTTCACCGCCCCGTCCTGTCCCTGATCCCGCATCGCCAGCAGGGCGTCGGTCCCCGGCCCCATCACAGTGATCGAGGTGAAGAGGTCGATCCGGGCCAGCGCGTCTCTCAAGAGGTTGTTTTGCAAGCCCAGCCCGAAGCTAACCATCGTGACGATCGCCGCGACGCCGACGATGACGCCGATGACCGTCAACGAGGTTCTCAGCCTGGCCTGCCGGAGATTGCGCCACGCGAGCGCGATGATGTCGGCGAATTTCATACGATCAACCCGTAATTACCTTGCCGTCTTTAAGCCTGATGACGCGCGTCGCGAATCTGTCCGCCAGTTCCCGATCGTGCGTCACCAGGACTATGGTTTTGCCGTCGCGCAGCCGCATTTCGTCCAGCACGCCCATCACTTCGGCGGCGCGGCTGCTGTCCAGATTGCCAGTGGGTTCGTCCGCCAACAGGACTTGAGGTTCGTTGGCTATGGCGCGCGCGATGCTGACGCGCTGTTGCTCGCCGCCCGAAAGCTCTGAGGGGAGGTGGTCGGCGCGCTTCAACAACCCGACCCGGTCGAGCAATTCCAGCGAACGCCTGCGCCGTTCGCCCTGGCCCAGCCCGGCGAACGCCAGCGCGAGCGCGACGTTCTCTCGCGCGGTCATCGTCGGAATCAGGTTGAAGCTCTGAAAGATCATCCCGACGCGGCGAAGGCGGTAGCGCGACATCTCCCACGACGAGAGCGGCTCAAGGCTTTGGCCGTCGAAAAGAATCTCGCCCGAGGTCGGACGATCGAGACCGCCGAACAGGTTCAAGAGCGTCGATTTCCCTGAACCGCTCGTGCCGAGGATGGCCACAAAGTCGCCGCGCTCGACTGCCACCGAGACTTCGGCGAGCGCGCACACGGTCTCGGCCTTCATCCGATATTCGCGCGTCACGTTGCGGGCTTCCAGAATCGCCATCTCAATATCTCGACTTTTGCCTTTTCGTACGCCGGCGTACAAAAAGGCAAAAGTCGGCGGCATTTTTCAATGTCGCAGTACCACTATTACATTCAAAAATATCTAGGGCTTAACATCGCCGCCTTTGGCCGTTGTGACGTCGACGTCACAACGGCCAAAGGCGAGCTTATTTACGCAGCAGCCAGAAGACCAGCGTCAGCAGCAGGCTCAGCAGCAGCATCGTCATCAGCGGGAAGTAGACTCTCACCGAGCCGCTGCGGTTCGACCAACTGAAGTCGCCTGGCAGCCGCCCGAGGCGCAGCCACGTCAGCCTGTCGCCGAGCAGGAACAGCGCGCCGATGACGACCAGCGCCATGCCGAAGATGATCAACAGCTTGCCGAACGGGGCCATAACCAATTAACAAAACTCGGTCGCGTTGAAGAAATAACTCAATTCGATTTTCGCGTTTTCGGGTGAGTCAGAGCCATGCACGGCGTTTTCGCCGACGTTCTTGCCGAAGTCGCCGCGAATCGTGCCTTTCGGCGCCTTGGTCGAATCGGTCGGCCCCATCAGGTCGCGCCAGGCCTGCACCGCGTCGTCTTTTTCGAGCGCCATCACGACGCTCGGGCCGCTCGTCATAAACTCTACGAGCTCGCCGAAGAAGGGGCGCTCGCGGTGCACGGCGTAAAAACCTTCGGCCACCGGCCTCGACATATGCAGCATCTTCATCGCGCGGATTTTGAAGCCCTTGTCGGTGAGGAGTTGAATGATTGCGCCCGCGTTGCCCGCGCGCACCGCGTCGGGCTTGATGATTCCGAAGGTCATCGTGGGTTTGTCGGACATAGCTCTCCTTGAATTAATCAATCGTGAGTGGGGTAGGGAGTAGGCCCGCATCATAGCAACTGGATTTTCACGCCGTCAAACACGACGTTTCGAGACGGGAAACGGGGAGTGGGGAATTGGGAGTGAGTAGCCGTATCTTTTCCCCGCTCCCCACTCCCTACTCTTTTGCCTGGTCTTTACTCTCCCAAGGAGACTCCCGCGCGGCGTCGCGTCCTGACGACATGGGGAAGAGTACGGAACCAACCGCTCTCGTCAGGCGTCAATACAGCCGAATCGTAATTCGCCGGTCTGATCGTGAAGCGTCGAGATTGGCGTCACATCGTGACGCGAGGGGGTAGTGCGCCCTATTAACGACTATGGAGATGAAGTGATGAAACGAGTATTTTTGCTCTCGCTGATCTGCGCGGCGATCTTTCTGGTTGTCGCGATCGCGCTCGTCAAACTCGTCCCCGCGAATGATTCCGGCGTGGTCGAGGCCGCGCCCGGTGGAGTCACGCAGGGCGCGCTGGAGGTGATGGGCCGTGACGGCCAGCCTCGCGCCGATTGCCCGCTCAAACACACTGACGTCAAAGCCGAAGTCAGCGGCTCTCTCGCCCGCGTCACCGTCACACAGGAGTTTCGCAACCCATTCAATGAAAAGATCGAGGCCGTCTACGTCTTCCCGCTTCCACAATCGGCCGCCGTTGACGACATGACGATGATCGTCGGCGACCGCACGGTCAAAGGCAAAATCAAGCGCCGCGAAGAGGCGCAGGCGATTTACGAAGCCGCGCGAGAAGCCGGCCAGACCGCCAGCCTGCTCGACCAGGAGCGCCCCAACATCTTCACTCAATCGGTGGCGAATATCGCCCCCGGCGCCGAGGTGAAAATCACTATCAGTTACGTCGAATTTCTGAAGTACGAGGACGGGACGTACGAATTCGTTTTTCCGATGGTCGTCGGCCCTCGCTACATTCCGGGCGAGCCAACCGGAAAACAAGGTGGCGGATGGGCGCCGGACACAAGCCAGGTTCCCGACGCCTCGCGCGTCACGCCTCAGGTCGCTCCAAAAGGCGCGCGCGCGGGCCACGACATCTCGATCGAAGTCAAACTCGACGCAGGCGTCCCCATCGACGGGCTGAAATCCGCGCTCCACGAAGTCGACGTAGCCAACGCGGACAATCACCGCGCCGTCGTGCGGTTGAAAGACCAGGCGACGATTCCGAACAAGGACTTCATCCTCAAATTCGACGTCGCGGGAAAGAAGATTTCCGACGCGGTCATGACGCATCGCGGCGCGCAGGGCGGTTTCTTCACATTGATTTTGCAGCCTCCGGAGCGCGTGACCGCCGCCGACGTCACCCCGAAAGAGCTGGTCTTTGTGCTCGACACTTCTGGCTCGATGTCGGGATTTCCGATTGAAAAAGCGAAGGAGACGATGAAGCTCGCGCTCGACAACCTCTATCCCGAAGACACTTTCAACCTGATCACCTTTTCTGGCGACACTCACGTTTTGTTTCCTCAGCCGGTCCGAGCGACGCGAGAAAACCTGCAACGGGCGCAGAGTTTTCTCGCGTCCCGTCAAGGCTCGGGCGGGACCGAAATGATGACCGCCATCCGCGCCGCGCTCGCACCCTCAAACGAACAAGACCACGTCCGCATAGTCTGCTTTATGACCGACGGATATGTCGGCAACGATATGGAGATCATCTCCGAAATCCAAAAGCATCCGAACGCGCGCGTCTTTGCATTCGGCATCGGCTCGTCGCCGAACCGATTCCTGCTGGACAAAATGGCCGAACATGGTCGAGGCGAAGTCGAGTACGTAACGCTGGAGGATGAAGGCTCGGCCGCGGCGCGGCGATTTCATGAACGCGTGCGCAATCCGTTGCTGACCGACATCGAAATTGATTGGGCTGGATTACCGGTCGCCGATGTCTATCCTAAGCGCCTTCCCGACCTCTTTAGCGCGAAGCCGTTGATTCTGACCGGGAGATACAAGTCGTCGGCGCGAGGCGCGATTCGATTGCGCGGCAATTTGGCCGGCCAAAATTTCGTGAAAGAGATTCCAGTCGAACTACCAGAATCGCAAACCGAACATGACTCGATGGCGACGCTCTGGGCGCGTACTCGAATTGACGATCTGATGAGTCAGGATTACGCCGGAATTCAGAATGGCAATCCGCAGCCGGACGTGCGCGAAGCGATCACCCAGCTCGGGTTGGAATACAGGCTGATGACCCAATTCACCTCGTTCGTCGCGGTTGAAGAGATGACGATAACCGAGGGCGGCCGGCCGCGGCGAATTGATGTTCCGGTTGAGATGCCAGAGGGCGTGAGCCACAAGGGAGTGTTCGGAGCAAACGATGCGGCCCCAAATACGATAAGTTTCAGTGGCGAAGCCCAAGCAGCCTTCGATTGGTCGCCAATGGGGACTTGGCGCCACATGGACAGGGTTACGATTATCGCGATGATCACTTTGCTGATCATGTCAATCTGGTCAATCGTAATCACTGTTGAACGCTACCTGACTTTCAGCGCGGCCAGGAAGCAATCTCGTGAGTTCGCTCAGAAGGTCGCGTCATCGCTCAAGAGTCAGAAGATTGATGAAGCGATCAACCTCTCCGAAAAATACGAGAAGAGCCACCTGGCGGTGGTGGTTAACGCCGGGTTGCACAGGTTCCGCGA